>ENA-OBLH01000577-OBLH01000577.1-metagenomes-genome-assembly--contig:-NODE-577-length-11828-cov-4.33568_pt1 | contig 11828 bp, 14 predicted proteins | sample MGYA00153382_OBLH01 | MGnify analysis MGYA00153382 | reverse complement strand
TTGCCATTGACCGTAAGCTGATGTGTGCCGCCGAACGGCACTGTGGAGACCACGCCCACGCCAGGAGCCGCCAACTCAACGGCGCTGTTTTCCTGCGAGAACGTGGCGTGTACTTTGTTCGAATCTAGCGCCGCCACCGAGACGACGGAAGGATACGACGCTGGGTACGACATGGCATCAGCCGTCCCTGAGGACGTGCCGCCGTTACCAGCGGCCGCGATCGACAAAATGCCTGCACTTTCGTACCCCGCGAACGCGTTTTTCTCGGTGCGGCTTGAGCTGCCGCCACCCAGGCTCATGCTGATGACATTGGCGCCTGCGCTCTGGCAGAGATTCGCCGCAGCTACGAGGCTGGACGAATAAGCCCAACCGCAAGACGCGCCGTCAAACACCTTGATGATGTGCATTTTTAGTTTGCCGTTCGGCGCAACGCCGATCACGCCAGTGCCGTTGTTGTACGCAGCCATGGTGCCGGCCACATGCGAGCCGTGCCCGCAACTGTCTTCAAACCAGTTGCCGGTGCCGGCGACGTTGGTGCCGGTCACCGACGAAGAATTAGGCGCGAGGTCTTCGTGCTGCAGTGAATAGCCTGAGTCGATGATGCACACCTTGCGATTGCCCGCGAGCGCGTCGCTCAACTGGTCCGCCTGTACCATCGGGATACCGTACGGCACCGATTGCGCGAAGGGCATGCGCAGCACGTCTGCTTCTACGTATTCGATATGCGGATTGCGCTGCAATGCTTCCAGCGCTTGTGGCGGCAAGTGTGCTGCGGCAGCTCCCTGCGGCCCTAGCTCAAGCACCACGCGACCGCCCGCTGCGGCGAGCGCCGCACGTCCGGGCGCGTCGTTTGCGAATTTAACGATGTAGCGCGGCGCATCCTGAGCCGCGGCTGTCCCGCACAGCAACAATGCGACCGCGGTGGCCGCAAGACTGCAAATCCCGGTTCTGGCAATTGACATGATTTATCCTTGGTCGTCGTCAATAGAGAGGCTGCCCGATTGTAGGCATGTTTGCAGCGTTTGTTCCCCCGAAAACACGCGAAACATACGATGGGCGAGGATCTGCCAACAGGTCATACGTAAGACTTTTCAGTAGAACGCCCGCGCTATATGGGCTTAAAGGCTACTAACCTAGAATGTCGATAAGTGCCACTTTAACCATATAAGCCCAAGCGAACCAAGCCTTCCAGCCAAAAGCTGTTACCGCAAAATCGCCCGTAATGTCTCTTTCACGGCCATGTCACGCCAGCTTGGTTCTCTGCCTCGAATGAACAAAATCGCGCCGTGTTCTGAGCGGACTGGGGCGTGGATCATGCCTCTGGGGGCGAGATGATAGGTGCCGGGGCCGACTAGTTCCTCGCCGATGGTGACCATGCCTTCGAGGACTACGCATTCCTCATCAATGTGATGTTTATGCGGTACGAGGAACGCGCCCGGCTCTAGCTTCAACAGGTAGCTCATGCTGCTGCCGTCGGCTTCGCGGCGCAGCACTTTCATCTTGATGCGTGGACTGAATTTTTCCCATTCACCGGCCTCGGGGCGCACGGTGTTGGTGACCGCACCGCGCTCAAGATCGCGCACACGGGTCATCAAACGCGACTTCATGAAGCGCTGGGTCATCGGGTCAAGTGGTGCGCCGCGCACGGCTTCGGCCATAACGCCTTCCACATAGGTCACGTTGGCAGAAAAAATCAGGTCGTCGTCCATAGGTAAGGAGTTTTTCATTGTTGCGCTTCCATCGCTTGGAGTTGGACGCGCAATTGGGCAAAGGCACGGTGCATCAGTGTTTTCACTGAACCCAACGGCATGTCCCAGTGGTCGGCAATTTCCTGGTGCGTCAAGCCTTTAAAGAAGGCAAGACTCACGCATTGGCGCTCTTTTGGCGGGAGCATTAACAATGCCGCATGCACGGCGCTGCCAGTCTCAAACTGAGCAATGAGTTGCTCCGGTTCGGCCATCAAGCTCGCTTCGTGCGAGCGGAATTGATCGGGGTCTTCCACGCAGTCGGCAATATCGGCACGACGCAACGCATCCAAGGCACGCGAGCGACAAATGGTTAACAACCACGTAATAACTTTGCCGCGCGCCGCATCAAAACGAGTGGCCTCACGCCACGCCTGAAACAGCGTGTCTTCGGTCACCTCTTCAGCCAGCCCCTCGTCACGTACGATGCGCAGCGAGAACGAATGCAAGCGCTTCGCCGTCATGTCGAAAAGCTCGGACAACGCTGCCTCTTCCTTCCTGGCCATGCGTGCAACCAGCGAAGACAGAATGCGATCACGCTCCATCAACGCATCGGTTGCGGAAGCGGCAGTGCTCGGGGTCTCACCCGTTCGCGGCGCGGCTTTTACCTCGCGCGGCGCAAAAATTCCAGAATCAGCCATAACGGTATGGTAAACCGAGAAGCTGTTAGCGGAGGACAGGGAGAGGGTTTGCATGGCGATGGTTGAATCGGAGTCACACATCCTTACGCGTTGTCTAGCCAAGCGGTTTTACAGATGGAGCAATTGTCCTATTGACTTTAGCGTTTCGGCCTCCGATGCCGGTTTATCGCGCCGCCAGCGCAGGATGCGCGGGAAGCGCACCGCGATGCCGCTTTTGTGTCGCGTGCTCACGTTGATGCCCTCAAACCCCAACTCAAATACCAATTCCGGTGTGACCGAGCGCACCGGGCCAAAGCGCTCAATGGTGTTTTTGCGAATCCATACGTCCACTTCACGCAATTCCGCGTCGGTCAAGCCGGAATAAGCCTTGGCGAACGGCACCAACGTACGCTCGCCGGCCTCGGACGGCTCCGACCAGACCGCAAACGTGAAATCCGTGTACAAACCGGCGCGTCGCCCATGCCCGGCTTGTGCGTAAATCATCACGCAATCCACAGTCAACGGCGCGACCTTCCATTTCCACCAATCGCCGCTGATTCGGCCGACGCCGTAAGGGCTGTCGAAACGCTTCAACATTAAACCTTCGGCGCGTTGCTCGCGAGCCTGAAGACGCGTTTCGGCAAGATTTGTCCATGATGATGTCACCAGAGTGGGGGAGAGCTGGATGCCTTTAATTTGGTTGGTAGCAAGTAGCGATTCGAGTTGACGTCTGCGTTCGGACAGCGGCTGTGAGCGAATGTCGACGCAGTGGTTCTCAAGAAAATCGTAGGCGAGCAATTGAACCGGAAACTCTGCCTGCATCTTCGCGGACGGCTTTTTGCGACCGAGCCGTTTTTGCAGGGACGCGAACGGTTCCGGCGCGGTTGCATCGGATTTCCACACGATCAATTCGCCGTCGAGCACCGTGCCGTCGGGCAATTGCAACGCATTCAATAGCGCGTCGGGAAATGCCTCGTCAACAAGCTCTTCGCCGCGCGACCAGATCGCTGCTTTGCCGTCGCGCTTGACGACTTGCGCGCGAATGCCGTCCCACTTCCATTCGGCCTGCCACAAAGCGGCGTTGCTCAATTCGTTTGCGGGATCGTTGACCGCATAGGCGAGCAAAAACGGATAAGGCCGCAGGTCTTTTCCCGAAGGCGTCTCGGCAATTTGGTCAAAGAACTGCGCCGTCGGCAGCCAGTTGCCCATGAGCCGCTGCGTAACGACGTTGGCGTCGAGATTGCGCGCCTGCGCCAGTGCCTTGAGCGTGAGTGCTTTTGACACACCGACACGTAGCGCGCCAGTCATTAACTTGGTGATCAAAAATCGCTCAGGACGCGGGACGCTTGCCCAATATTTGGGCAGCAGTTCCAGCTGACGTTCGGGGGATTCCAGTGCTAGCGGAGCCAGTCGCCGCGTGACCCAGACGGGAAGCGTGGTGTCATCAAACGGAGTATCGCCAGCGCGATCAATGACCAGCAACGAGATAGTTTCAGCCAAATCGCCGACCGCTTCATACGACGATTCGAACAGCCATGGCTGCAATTCGCTGGTAGCAATCGCCGCCGCGCGCAAGGTGCCGGATTTGACAGTGCGTTTGAGTTTGTTGCCGATCAAAAAGTATGTCGCCCACGCGGCAGACTCGGCGTCCGCGTGCTCAAAGTAACGCTTCAGCGCCGCAAGCTTATCGTTGGTTTTTGTTGAGGTGTCTAGCGCCTCGTACAGAGCGGCGAAGGCGCGCATGGCAGCGGGTTAAAAATTGATGCGCTGAGTCGGGCCGTTCGCGGGCGTGAGTTCCAGCGAACCGCTTGCTCTGTTGCCGTTGAGCGAGAGTTTGCCGTCGAGGCGAGCGCTGCCGCCGCGATTGCTCACTGTGCAGTTCGAACTCGTTGTGTCAGGCGACGGCGCGCATTCCACGGTCAATTCGCCGAGTGCTGTTTCGGTGTTGCCGAAGCGATAACTGGCATCGCTTGCTCGCAGATTGCCCTTGATGGATAAGGCGCTACGTGAGGCCGTGATTTCAGAAAAACTGGCGACGACGTTGGGTGAAGCTGCGGTCGCGGCACCGGCTGCCGTGAACTGAATCGGGAGTGATGTGGAGACGCGTGCTGCGACGACTTTGTTTGCAAGAACGTCAACGGCGACTAACGCGCTCAACGATTCGCTGAGTTCGCAACGCAAGCCCAACGGTGCGGCCGACGGACGGCATTGCCACGCAACGGACAGCGAAGGCGGTACGCCCGTTACGCTGAACAACGCACTGCCGCGCCAGATCGTTCCGGTTGCTTGATGCAGTTGAGCGACGCGCGCAACTTCTGGCGGAAGCAAGCCTGCGACCAACGAAGCAGGCGCTCGCCAAATCGCTACGATCAACGCAACGGTGATCAGCGCGAGTGCCATGAAAATTCGCTTCACTGCGCACGCTCCGCGCTCACCAGAAAATTAGTGCCGCTGCGCGCGATCTTGACTTGCGCGACTTTGATTTGTGCAGCGTCGAACGCACGCAGGGAAGCGCGCAATTCGTTGGCGGATTTAGCCTGCCAAGTCATATCGGCGTTCGCCGCAGCCGCCTTCATGTTGAAACGACTGTAAACCGCGTCCGGGCTGGTCGGCACGGGTAGCGGCGCTGCATTTGATTGCCATGACGACTGAATCGCCACGTAACGAGCGCGTGCCGTTGTGCTGTCGCTTGCTGAAAGCAACACTAGCGTTGTGGCGATACAGATGCCAATGACAGCAACGTACGCAACGCGGCGAAGCAGCAACGGATTGGCGGATAGCGAATTGAACTTATTCATCATGGCAACTGCACCCGAATACGCGGACTCGGCGCGCCCGTTGCTTGCACGGCCAGACCGTTTGCTTCCATCGCTCGCACCGCACGTTTGAGCGCCTCCGCGTCAACAGCATCCGGTAACGCCAGCACCCAAGCACCGCTCGCGTACGTCGCGCTCTGCGTCTGCGAAACGACTTCGGGCGCAATCGTGCCAATACGATCCAGCAGCGCACCGGCAGTGGCTTGGCTAGCCTTGTTGCCAGTCGCTGGAGCTGCGGCGGCAACTGATGTGCCAGCGTATTGAATCCCAGCAAGCGCCACGCAAACAATACCCGCGAACGCGGCAAACTGCAGCGCTCGATCCAGAGTGGTCGTGCGCATCGACACACGAGCGCGCGGTGGTGAAACCAGCGGCACGGCAACAGTGTCCGGAAGTTCGCCGTCCACCATTGCAACGCCGCTAGCCGCTGCCCACCAAGCCACTCGCTCATCGCTAATATGCGTTCGATCACGGTTGACGAGGATGCAAAGTGGCGTTTTGCTTGCGTCGATGGCTGACAACGTCCCCGTGACCACTGAAGGCAATTCATCCTGCGAACCGGCGAAATCAACCGTCGCCGCACCGCGCTCACCCACGATGTAGCCCGACGGAGCGTTTACCCAAAACGCCTTACCGGGTTGCATTGCCGCCAGCAATTTAGTTGCGATGTTCGCTGCGGAATCAACAGGTTTCGTGCAGAAAGCGACATGCGCGATATCAGCGGATTCGGGCGCGACGTTAACGGCGAGCCGCAAGTTTGCAGGCTCAACGCTTAAGTCGCGATGCAGCGCCAATGCCGCCGCCTGCAGTTGCTCAGCGGGTTTGAGCGTGGCAAAGCCGTTGATGCGGAGTCGCGCAAGCCCCAAGTCGGGCGGCGTTAGTGGTACGGTGGTCGAAGGTCGATTGGGTGTCAAAACCGAAATGTACTTAAGTGTTAGAAATCAGGCGCGAGATAACCACGGGCCGGGCGGCGGGTGGTCGTGCAATCTGTAACTGTACGCGATGGGCGGCGCGCTCGAAGCGAATGACTGCATCGACCGCGAAGTACTGGCTGTTGGCGCTGAACACGCCTTCGAGCGTGGGCTGCTGGAGCAGAGTCGCCAAATCGCCCGCTGCTGAAAACGGCTGTTGCGAGCGTCGCAGCAGCGCCTTGTCGATTACGTCCGTGCTTGCTGCAGGAAACGCGCTGGCAATCAGCGAACGGGACGCCGTGTTGGCGTTGATCGGGCTGGCTTCAGGCAACACAATTATCGCGGCTGCCAAACTGCGAACGAACGCGTCGGTAAATCCCGGCACCTCCAGCAGGTCTGCAACGCGCGTGAGCGGCGCGTTGCGCAGCGACCGACCGTAGCGTTGACGCTCGCTTTGACCGTCGTCGGTCAGCTCGTCGCGATCAATCGCGTCGGCTAGTGTGTCAACAAGATTGATCGGTACACCGGCTTGCGTGAACAAGGCTTTGGCAAGCGTAACGTTGGCAGGGCTTTTCACGCCGCGCGGTGCCAGATTGTTCAGATTAAAGCGCGATTGCAGGTCGGTTATTCGCCCCTCAATCGTCCCGCGTTCAACCGGTGTCGGCGGCAGCGGTGTGGCCCACAATTCGCCGTAATGATCAATGGGCCCAAGGCGCAAATCTGCCGCCAACACGGTGATCGCCCACGACGACGCGGCATCGGCCAAGGTGTAACTCGCCTGCGTATCGCGCGCCCGGTGTTCGCGCTCCATCCAACCTGATAGTGGCACGATCATCTGCACTGCGACCGCTGCGCCAAGTGCGGTTAGCAGCATAGCAATGACCAGCGCTGCACCGCTCGATTGACCAGGTCTTTTCTTCATCGCAACGCGAACAGGCGCTCAACGGGGGCGACGGCACCGACCGGAAGCATGGTGATGCGCAGAGCGCGCGGATAGGCATTGGCGCTGGCCTCAAACGCGGTGCCGTCCATGCTGTACGCGACGCTCAACGACTGAACTTCGGCCAGTGGCATTCGCTCGTTGCCGGACTCTCGAACCACGTCGATGCTTGGGAAGCCATTGGCCGCTGTCGGTGCGGTGGAGGGCGCGAGGCGATAGCGGACGGTTCGCACTTCAATGCCACCGTCCAGCGAGGGCTGCAGCACGGAGATGGTGTCGCTGTTGCCACTAAATTCCGAGATAGACGCTCGGCGCAAGTCTGCCTCCAGCGTTACGAAAAAGTCGTCCACGCGTTGCCACTGCGCCGCCTCAGCTACTACGCGATCACGCGACGATTGCAGCGCGTCTACGGCCCGCCACCCCGTCAGGGTCATGAGCGAAGCAATCGCTAACGCGATGAGGATTTCGACCAGCGTCATACCGCATGATTTAAGGGCGCTGCTAAAAATTCGTTTTTCGGGATGAAGTGCCGCAGTTGGCAACCTCGGTGGGGCGCGCAGCAACCGCAATGTACGCCCTGGCACATGAGGATTGCGAGCACACCACAACGATGCAATTCGCCCGAACAACGGATTTATAGGAGTGCTCTTAGGGATCATGGGCGCGCCGAAAAGCCGACCGCGGTGGCCAGTATTTGCCCGTCGCCAGCCGCACGAGTGACAGTCACTTCGACCCGCGAAAAGATAGGGCTGGGCGTTGCCGTTACTCTGGCGGTTGCCGTAAATTCAATGCCGGATTGCTGTGCTTGTTGTGTGAGCGCGCTGCCTGCCTGCGCCTGCTGCGGTCGCAGTCGAATCTCCGCCAGCGTATTGTGCGCAACCCAGCGAGCCAGCGTGCGGTCACGCAGAATGCCTTGGTCGTTTGTCGCTACTAGTGCTGCGCGTGAGGCGGCGATTAGGCCAGTGGCGAGTATTGCCGTCGCGACGAGAACTTCGATCAGGCTGAAGCCCTTACGCCAGAAATCCAGTGTCGTGTCACGTTTGAAAGGGCGCAATATCGCGCCGCCATCGGTGTGCAGGGCTAGGCGCAAAACTTCGATCAGGCTGAAGCCCTTCCGCCTGAAACCTAGAGGTTCCACGACCCGATATCCGCGCCTTCGCCTTCTCCGCCTGTTTTGCCGTCTGCGCCTAAACTGTAAACATCAATGTCGCCATGCAGCCCCGGATTGGCGAATTGATACGGATTGCCCCATGGATCATTGGGCAGCCGGGGAATGTAGCCACCATTGCGCCAGTTGTTCGGCAGCGGCGCGATGACTGGTTTTTCGACTAGCGACTTCAAGCCTTGTTCGCCGGACGGGAAGCGCGAGTTGTCCAGTTTGTACATGGTCAGCGTCTGCACCAGCGTGGCTACATCCTGCTTTGCGGCTGAAACTTTCGCGTCGTTGAGCCGCCCGATCACGTTGGGCGCGATGATCGCCGCGAGGATGCCGATGATGACCACGGCGATCATCAATTCAATGAGCGTGAAGCCGCGCGCAGGCTTGAATCGGCGGGCGCTGAGGAGAGTCGCTGACAACATAGGCAAAATTATAGGATTCCAATTCGAACGGCACGTTCTACCACGCATTGATGAAGAAGCTTTTTGTGCTGTTGCTCGGCCTTGGGTTGCTGGCCGCGGGCGCGTGGTATGCGTTGCCGCTGTGGCCTGCGAATATTGCGACTGGCGGCGTCAGCATTAGCGTGCGGCAGGGCAGTTCTTTGTCGCGGTTGGCCAATGACCTTGAGCGGGCCGAGGTCGCGCCCGCGCTGGTGGTGCAAGCGGTGGCGCGCATTCGTGGCAGCGCGAGGAAGCTTCGGGCGGGCGAATATCTATTTGAGGCGCCAAAGTCGGTAGCAGACGTGATGAGTGCCATCGAATCGGGCAATGCCAAACAACTGGCGGTCACGGTAGTTGAAGGCTCAAGACTGTCTGATCTTTATGGTCAATTGCAGCCTGTTTCAGCGCCGGAAGGTGCGGCTACGTTCGCGGCGGGATCCGTGCCTGAACGTGCAAAGCTGCGCGAGACGTTGCCTGCGGAAGTGAGCGAGCTGGAAGGATATTTCTTCCCGGACACCTATTTCGTCGCGCCCGGGAGCTCTGCGACGTCGTTGTTGAAATTGATGCACAAACGCATGCAGCAGGAGGTCGCCAAGGCCTGGGAGCAGCGCTCGCCCGATACGCCGCTCAAGTCGCCGTACGAGGCGTTGATTCTGGCGTCGATTATTGAGAAGGAGACGGGGCGTGAGGCGGATCGTCCGCTGGTGGGCTCGGTGTTCGCCAATCGACTGCGAGTCGGCATGCGTCTGCAGACGGATCCGACGGTGATTTACGGGTTGGGAGAGAAATTTGACGGCAATCTGCGCAAGGTGGATCTGCAAACTGACACGCCGTACAACACGTACACCCGAAATGGTTTGCCGCCTACGCCGATCTCGTTGCCGGGGCGGGCGTCCCTTCGGGCGGCGGTCGCTCCGCCAGCTACCGACTTTTTGTACTTCGTGGCCCGTGGCGACGGCAGTAGCGAGTTTTCGCGTAACCTCGCGGAACATAATCGCGCGGTCGCGAAATATCAATTGGGTCGGTAATGAAGGGTAAGTTCATCACGTTTGAAGGCATCGACGGCGCGGGGAAAAGCACGCATATCGAGTCGGTTCACGCCTTTCTTTTGGCACGCGGAAAAACGGTGGTGATGACACGGGAGCCGGGTGGCACCGAGCTGGGCGAAGCGGTTCGCGGCTTGTTTCTTGGCCGTTCGATGAGCCCATGTACCGAGGCGCTGCTGGTGTTTGCTGCGCGTTGCGAGCACCTCGAAAAAATCGTCTGGCCCGCGCTTGAACGCGGTGACTGGGTGCTCTGCGATCGTTTCACTGACGCCACGTTTGCCTATCAGGGTGGTGGTCGTGAGTTGGGTTTTGAGCGCATCGCATCGCTCGCGCATTGGGTGCACCCGGGTTTCACGCCCGATTTGACGTTGCTCTTTGATTTGTCGCCCGACGCGGCGCATGACCGGGTTGCAAGGCGCGGCGAGTTGGATCGCATTGAGTCGGAAGCCGCTGAATTTCATCGTCGTGTGCGCGACGCATACTTGCAGCGCGCGCAGGACGAGCCTGAGCGCGTCAAAGTGCTGTCCAGCGAGCAGTCGAAGGACACCGTGCGTTCGCGCGTCCTGGTCTGCGCGCAGCTGTTGCTGGCGCGCGAGGCTTAGGCGATGTATTTCGCGCCGCTGCCCTGGCACACAGCATGGCTCGCAAAGGCGCGGGCGTTGACGTCCGAGCATCATCATGCTTGGCTGGTGGTGGGGCGCACCGGCGACGGTGTGGCGCACGCAGCGTCGGCGTTGGCAGCGTCGCTGCTGTGCCATCAACCGAAGGAATCTGTTGCTTGCGGTCAATGCCCAAGTTGCCGTTGGCTTGCGGGTGATGTGCATCCTGACTTTAAAAAGCTTGCGCCGGATTTGGGTGACGGCGAGACGGTCAAACTGCCCACGATCAAGGTCGATGCGGTGCGCGAAGCGCTCGATTTCATGCAGCTCTCTGCGGCGGGTGAGCAGGGCAGGGTGCTTCTCGTTGATCCAGCCACCGCGCTGCCTCGGGAAAGCGCGAATGCGCTGCTGAAAGCGCTGGAAGAGCCGCCGGCGAATACGCGCTGGCTGCTGGTTGCGGCGCAACCTGAGCGGTTGCTACCGACGATTCGTAGTCGCGCATTGAAGATCGCCGTGCCAGGGCCGACGCCTGTCGAGGCGCTGGCTTGGTTGCGTGCGCAGGGCGCAGGTTCACCGGAAACGCTTTTGCAGCAATCGCGCGGTGAACCGCTCTCAGCGCTGGCCGCATCGCAGTCCGAAAGCGGCAGCGCGCGTGAAGAATTTGTTCGTGATTTGTTGCGGCCCGGTCAGTTGCCTACGCTGAAGTGGGGTGCCTGGGTTGAAGCGGGACCCAAGGCCGAGCGACGTGAGCGGTTTGCTGCGCTGTTGCGGGCGTTGCTTGATTGGACGTCCGACTGGGCGCGTGTTCGCACGCAGCTCCCCCCACGTGTTTTCGTGACTGAGCGGGCGGGCTTGTCGTCGCTGGGGCCCGGCTTGCCGTTGTCTGAGGCGCTCCGCTATCATCGGGCTCTGCTTCGCAAACTCAATCTGCCCGACACGACGTTGTCTGCGCGGTTGCAGTTTGAGTCTTTGTTGCTCGACTATCGGGCATTGTTTTCGCGATAGCTAGTTTGTCTCACCACGTTTTGGAAATTGATTTCACACAATGAGTGATTCGGGCGGATTGGATACTCCAACGGGCACGGGTGCCCCCGGCACGCAGCGCGGCGCGTCTGGCATGCGCTCGGGCGTGTTATCGCTCAATATCCGTGAGCGCACGGCGCTATATGCGGCCTACATTCCGTGGATCGAAGGCGGCGGCATTTTCATCCCGACTACGCGCGCTTACAAACTTTCTGACGAAGTGTTCATGTTGCTCACGCTCATGGATGACCCGAACCGCATTGCCGTGCAGGGCAAAGTGGTGTGGATCACACCGCCCGGCATTCAGGGTGCGCGGGCGCAGGGCATCGGCGTGCAGTTCACCAAAGACGACACCGGCCGTGCCGCCAAGGGCCGTATCGAGGGCATTCTCGGGGCGCTGCTCGCGTCATCGCGGCCCACTCATACGATGTAGGGCACTCCTATAAATTCATTTTCGGGCGAACTGCGGCGTTGCCCGGTGCTCGCAATCCTCATGTACCAGAGCGTACATTCCGGTTGCTGTGCGCCG
>ENA-OBLH01000576-OBLH01000576.1-metagenomes-genome-assembly--contig:-NODE-576-length-11834-cov-11.2194_pt1 | contig 11834 bp, 10 predicted proteins | sample MGYA00153382_OBLH01 | MGnify analysis MGYA00153382 | reverse complement strand
GATATCAGCTTCACGTTTGATTGTATCGCCTTTAAATTCCAATCTACCTCTAGCTGTACCAATTTCATCCATCCGATAAAAACACGCCCAAGGGATAAAAATACCTAGAAATAATACTAAAAAATATAATAGCCCCCGCGTCCAAGGTAGGGGCATCATATCGATTAATTCTTTGGCGGAATCCGACCAATCATTTAGTTTACTAAGTGTGGTATTGGCGATCGATGTAAATTGACTAAATGAATTATCCTTAAATACAGAACTAGAACGATCTATTTCTGCCAAGTTATCTTGGTTTGTGAATTTGTCAAATTCTATAATATTATCGCGATTTTCGTTCCGAGAAGAGGCTACGCCAACGACAGTACCTTTACTGATTTCTGATTTAAATGGTTCTTCACCTGAGTCACTATTATTATTGTGATGTACAGCTCGGATTTTGTCAGCGATCGTTAGATCGATATTATCTTTAATAATATATTCTTTTACACATGAATGTAGATTTTCGTTAATATCGCTAGGATTATGATAACTGCTGAGGATAATAACTTTGATCTGTGGATATTTTTCGGTGATGATTCGAGCAGTTTCTATACCATCGAGTCTCGGCATATCGAGATCGAGTAATATAATATCAGGCTCTAAATATTCGAGTTGATCGATCACACTACAACCATCTGCGGCTGTACCAATTATCTGCATATCTCGGTATGGTTGCAGTACCGATTTAAGTTTTTCTCTCACAACACGGAGATCGTCTACTAAGAGGATTTTAATAATCTGTGAACTTTGATTAGCAATCATGGATGATAAGTTATTAGCGATTGGTTTATTGTTTTAAATTAGTAATAAATAGTAAATGTATTAAGTTAATTAGAGCGACATTATTCTTGAATAGTGACGATCTGCTGCTGATTTAGGTGATAGTATTTCCCCCGCTTTGCCATCAGTTGGTGGTGATTACCACTTTCAATTAATACTCCTTTATCTAAAACTAAAATAAGATCGGCGTTTTGGACTGTTGAGAGCCGATGGGCGATGATAATCGTACTGCGATTGCGGCGAATTTTCTCTAGATTAGTTTGAATGATCCGTTCTGATTCGGTATCTAAACTACTAGTTGCTTCATCAAATACTAATAGTCGAGGATTGTTTAACAAGGCTCTAGCAATCGCTAGTCGTTGGCGTTGTCCCCCCGATAACATCCCGCCACCTTCACCAATTTCGGTATCGTAGCGCATCGGCATTTTATTGATAAATTCATCGGCTCCAGCAAGTTCGGCTGCGCGTTGCACTTCGGCTTGACTAGCACCTGGTTTAGCTAGTGTGATATTTTCCTTGACAGTACCACTAAATAAAAAGGTATCCTGATCGACTACCCCCACTTGCGATCGCAGGGAATGTAAGGCAATCGTCGCCAAGTCTTTACCATCGATTTCAATCGCTCCAGTTGTCGGCTGATATAGCCCTAAAATCAGTTTGGAGAGCGTTGTTTTCCCCGATCCACTCCGCCCGACTAGGGCGATCGTTTGCCCTGGTTTAATCTCAAAATTAATGTTCTCCAGTATATTACTTTCGGCATCTTTATTATAGCGAAACGTCACATTTTTAAATTTGACATGACCTTGAAGTTTACCGATCGCTTGACGGTGGGAGTCGCGATCTTCTTCTGGTTTAGCTTCGATCACATCGCACAATCGCTCGACCGCGATCCCAATTTCTTGAAGGCTATTCCACAGTCCAGCCAACCTTTGAAAAGGACTAATTACATTTGCCGAGATCATATTAAATGCAAAGAGTTGACCGATCGTAAACTCACCAGCAATCACTAATGATGCACCGACCCAAATCATTGCCGTGCTACTAATAGTATTAATCGCCGAACTAATAATCTGGATCTTAATCCCCATGATTTGACCGCGATAGTTTTGTTTAATCTCTTTATTCAGCCGCTCTTCCCAATTCCAACGTACGGACTTTTCTACAGACATTGATTTTACCGTCCGTACGCCATTGAGGGCTTCGATTAGATAGCTATTCTCATCATTTGAGGCATTAAAAATCTCCCGCGACATCTTCTTGAGAAAAGGCGTAGAAGCAAAGTTGAGGATCAAGAACGGTGGAATCGATATTAACGTCACTAATGCCAACTTCCAGCTATAGACAAACATCAGTGTGGCGTAGACAAACACTGACATCAGATCTAGTAATACTCCCAAAGATTGCCCAGTGATGAAAGCTTGAATCTTATGATTTTCTTGAATTCGCGAGATAATATCGCCTACATGCCGCGAATCAAAATAACTCAGGGGTAAACTAAAAGTGTGCCGAATAAAGCCAATTACCAACGCAGCATCGATCCGATTAGCGGTTAGTGCCATCAGGTATTGCCTGAGTGCTGTCATCGCAATTTGAAAACCCCCAAAGATCAGCAGTCCGATCCCAAAAGTTGCCAAGCTACTTTCTGACTTGTGAATTACGGCTCGATCCAAAATCAACTGAGTAAAAATCGGTGAAACCAGTCCGAAAATCTGTAAGACGATCGAAGCAATAAAGATTTCGCCAACCACGACCTTATGCGGTTTAACCAGTTGAAATAGTTGCCAAAAATCGGTCGATTTACCTTCAGCTTTTTTGAGTGATAGGGTAGGTTCGATCAATAGACAGTAGCCCGTCCACTGCTGGGTAAATTCGGCAATAGTCAATTTCCGTTGACCGATCGCCGGATCGCCGATAATGATCTGTTGAGGGGTAATTTCAAATACCACTACATAGTGGTTGCCCTCCCAGTGGAGGATTGCTGGGAGTCGTTGGTTAGCTAATCGATCGAGACTAGCCTTGACGGGACGACTATTAAATCCCAAGTTTTCAACAGCATTGGCTAGCCCTTTTAGGGACGCTCCATCACGATTGACATATGCCAACTCGCGCAGCCGATTGATGTTAAACTCTTTGCCCCAATATCGTCCGACCATGACGATGCAGGCGGCACTGCAATCTGAAGCACTCTGTTGGGCATAAAATGGGTAGGTGTGAGTGACTTTTTTCCACCATTGCCCCAGCTTTTGACTGGGAGTAGGAAAATAAGCTTCTTTGAACCGATCGGCAGCCGCTCCAGTCTTAGCTGGGCGAACGGCGGCTGGTTCGGCTGTTACCTCACTCAACGGGCGAATTTGACGAATTTCGGCGGACGATCGCGGCTGCAAACCGCGTTTGGGTGGGTGTAAGGCTGAGGGTTTGGCTTCACCTTTGATCACAGCATCGAGGTGTCGAGCGCGATCTGTCAGGTGGCTCATCATCTGCGGATATGTGCGCCACCAAGACCGCAGATCGTCTCTAGCAATGAATCCGACCAATATTTCATCTCCACCGACAACTAGCGCAGCTTTGGCAACGTAGGGATCGAAGTTGTCATCGGGAAAGAGGGTGCTGGCACCAAAACTTCTGCCCACAGTCAGGGTTGCTAGGCGTTCGCCCTGAAAATCGAATAACCGCACTTTCCCCACCAGGATGATATAAATTCCTGGTTGACTTTCGCAAGAGTGCCAAAAGCTCGCACCTGGGGCGATCGTCAGGAGCTGTATCTGCGTCTGGAGCCGAACGAGATCTGGATCGGCGATTTCTACGCCGAGTACTCGAATGAGTCGTTCCCTTGAGACTGAAGTAATTGTGGAGTTTTGCACCATAAGTGACAAGAAGAATAGTTGAAATAAGTAGCTGTAGGTTGGGTTGAGAGAAGCGAAACCCAACATCCACACAATCGACCTCTGAGTGTGTTGGGTCTCGAGGCTCAACCCAACCTACGCAGCTTGTGTATCCACGGTAGCAACACAAAGAAGTGTCAATCGATCGAGATGTGCCGATCGTACAAGTCGGCGATCGCAATCTGAGATGGTTTCCTCGATGGCGACTGTCGTCGGTCATTATCGATCGCCCGCTCCGCCACTTCGATCTCACCCAGCAACCGATTGATGTGTCTGGCACTAACCTCAATATTAAATTCTTGAGATAGATGCTTGCTCAACCATTGCCCCGTCCAGCGAGAAAATGGATATCCCAAATCTTTGGGACTAGTAGCCACCAATTGCTTGAGTCGCTCTAAATAATCAGTAGTGACAGTTTTGGGCCGACCGATCGGCTGGGATTGCCAATTGTGCGCTTGACCGGACTTAGCCATGAAAATCCAGTGTCTGGCTGTCAGGGGCGAGCAGCTCAATAACCGACAAATTTCCGCTTGGGTTTTACCTTCACTTGCCAAAAGCATAATTTCAATTCGCTGTCGATATTCGGAACTCGTCTCAATTTTTACCTGTTTTTCTAATAATTGACGTTGAAATGTTGTCAAATAATCAGTCAGCGATTGTTTCGGTCTAATCCAGTTGATTTGAGTCATGTATAGATTTTCCAAACTCTTAATCGTGTTACATCCTATCCGATTTTTAGCTCATATTATTTTCTTTTCATTATTTCTTAATTTTTAGACTGAGGCTAGTGGCGGTCTTTATTCTATCTAATCATCGTCTTCACCACCTCAAATTAAATCGTACTACTGGCCTCAGTAATAATGCTGACTTTAGAGTGGCAGCATGACGATAAATATCGATTTTATACTCGTACGGACGGTTAAAAATATCTCTCAGCTACCCAATGTTACAAATAGTAACTAATATTCAATTAGATTGAAATATCTGCTAAAAAGTGTTGTCTGATAACTATTTGCGCGGTGGGACAACCGCTACTGTACGAACGATAATGAGCCTAAATCCAATTTTTACCCTAGATACAGACAATATATTTAAATATTTAGCCGCACTCAAGTATTGTAAAATATCCGATCGAGATTCCAGTAGTATTACAGTCATTGCTGCCAAAAACTTTAATCTCTTGATTAGCCTCAGTGATGGCAGAAACTTGTTAGTCAAGCAAGAAATTCACAACGATTGGGGTCAAAGCAAAGGAGAATTTTGGTCGGCTTGGCAGATCCAAAAAATGCTACAGCAATTTCCAGATTTTGGTGCAAAGATCGAGCCATTTTTACCAGAAATATTACATTTCGATCCGCAGAACTCGATTTTAATAGTTAATTATCTAACCAACTATGGCGATCTGTACGATTACTATGCTAAATCGAGCCTATTTCCAGTCGAGAGCGCCCAAGCGATCGGTCGATTATTAGGCACTATTCACGGACACACATTTCAACAGTCACAATACGAACGCTTTTTTAACGATCCCGATCTCCTGGCGCGACAACAGGATCTAGATCGCCCGTGGATGGCGGATCGTACTATTCGCCGCCTAGCTAGAATTACACCCCAAGTTTTGCAGATGGTACCGCCAGAATGTTGGCAATTTTTTAGACTTTATCAACGTTTTCCTAGTCTATCGCAAGCGATCGCTGAACTGGGCGAGACAATTACGCCCAGTTGTTTGGTACATAACGATCTCAAAATTAATAACATCCTCCTCGATCTAAATTGGGAGCAAGCCAGATCGCCAGTAATTCGCCTCATTGACTGGGAACGCGCGAGTTGGGGCGATCCTGCTAGCGATCTGGGATCGATCTTGGGTAGTTATTTAGAGCTGTGGCTAGAGGGATTAATTGTGAGTAGTAGCTTCAGCATCAATGAGTCATTACAACTCGCTACTACCCCGCTAGAACTAATCCAACCATCTTTAGTGGCGATCGTTAGCTCCTATCTAGACAGCTTTTCGGCGATCTCCACCGCACGTCCAGATGCGATTGAGCGGGCGATCCAATTTGCTGGATTAGCACTAATTCAACGAATTGAAGGCAGTGTTTATGAAGATCGGCTGTTTGGCAATCGCCAGATTATGATGCTACAAGTTGCCAAACAGCTAATTTGTATGCCCCAAGCAGCAATGAATACTTTATTTGGCGATCGTGCTCATCAATTAGTCACTAAATAGTCCTATGTTAGCTATCCAACAGATTTTGACAGAAATAGTCGGAAAAATCGAGATTACGCCAGACTTGACGATCTCCCATCCTGAATATCCGCCACTCGAACTTCCCCCAGCCTTAGTTACTAAACTGCCCCAATTATCGCCTCAATTTCAGTTGAAATGTACGATCGATCGAGTTCAGACTTATCTCCATGACATTTACTTCACTCATCGCCTCATGAGTCTGGCAGAAATCGTCATCGCAGCACGACAGCCGCTACAGGTTAAAAATAACCTCATTGATGGCATCGATATCAATTTTTTCCAGCGGTTGAGGCAAAGTAATACCAGTACTGGTTATTTCGATCGAGATTGGCAAGTCGTCGCCAGCGATGGTGATGAGTTGATTGTCGTCAAAGACGGATTACATTTACACATTCAGCTACATCAACATCTACCGCCCGATTTGAGACAAGCTGAGATTGGCGATGTGGTGCCGATTTATTTACCGCACAATTTAGTCGATCGAGACACTTATATTATTGTTGGTAACGCGGGGATACCCGTTCGAGCCACATCAATCCAGATCTACTTTCATGCTACGCCCGATGCTGCGGTGGCGATTGCCTACCAATTGACTAGCGGCTTAAATACGTTGAATATTCCATTTCAGTTGGCTATTTTGCACGATCCGAGTTTATTTTATCGCTATGATTCCAGCACCCTCTGGCTCTGTTGGGCGGACTATCTGCAAGTACAGCCAGTCTTGGAACGGATTTATCGATCGCATCAGACAGCATTTTCCCCGCAGGTGCCATTATTTAGCAAGCAATTAGCACCAGGATTGGGACTAGTAGAGGTACCAACTAGCTCCGATCCCTTTGGAATCCACAGATGCCGACTCTTGGCAACAGGCTTAGTCACCGCGATGGCACGAGATGAGCCTCAATCTACTCTCAAGTTGGAGACTATTCGTCAGGGGTTCGTGGCTGCTGGAATTGATTGGCAGCAACCACATCTGAGTTTTTCCACAATAAATAGTGACGAGCTTTACACACTCGATTACCTCCGGTAGGCTTCGCCAACGATCCTAATTTTGTTTGGCTAAAACACATATGATTAAGTCTCATAAATGTTGCGATATCGTAACACTAAGATCGGGAATCGCGACTTAATTAGTTTTTAGATAGTAGAATGTCAATTTTAATTACTTTGTAGATAGTAAAAGATCTATACTGAGCTAGTTTTAGTCCTAAGTGTGTAGATTTTATACATAGCATTATGTCCTTTAGATCTAGTCAAATGGGTTGTAGATCGCTGACAGATCTAGCATCATGATTTGTGCGACCCAAAGTCACGACATTTGTGAATGTACCCGTGATTTCAACTAGTAACATAGGAATAAATAGAACATGGCTTTAATTAATATCTCCGATTTAAACCCTGCTGGTAGCGACTTATTTGCAGGTGCTGAGAGCTTCCTAACCGAACTAGATGCGACCGAAACGGTTGCCATTTGCGGTGGTGGTAGTAAAGGTGGCGGTAGCGTTCCCGTCCCAGTTATCCCCGTCGGCGGTGGTGGTCAGATCTTGTTCAGCGGTGGTGGCGGCGGTAAATCCAACAAAGGCGGCAATGGCGTTTTCTTCTACACCAATGGCGGCTTCGGCGGCAACCAGATCTTGTTCAGCGGTGGTGGCGGCGGTAAATCCAACAAAGGCGGCAATGGCGTTTTCTTCTACACCAGTGGCTCCCCCATCGGTGTTATTCCTGTCGGTCAGCCCGGACACCATTAATCGATCTTAGAGCCTAGCTGTGGCTACCCGGAAAGTGTTGCGATCGATCCAATTTTTGGGTAGTTACCATTCGATTGTTGAGGATTTTAGAGATAGTGTTATGTCTTTTCGATCGAGCTGTGTGGGTTGTGGATAGATTGTCGATCGATCACAATCATTTGTGATGGAGATATTTACAGATTTAACTGTATCGATTGCTTCATTTTCCACTAACACAGGAGTAAAAAGAACATGTCTTTAATCAAAATCTCTGACTTATCTCAAGGTAACGAAAGCTTCATGACTGAACTCGAAGCAACCGAAACGATCGCCGTTTGCGGCGGTGGTAATGCGCCTGTACCAGTTATCCCCGTCGGTGGTGGTAACGGTCAGATCTTGTTCAGCGGCGGTAACGGCGGCAAGTATGGCAACAATGGTAACTTCTTCTACACCAACGGCGGCTTCGGCGGCGAACAGATCTTGTTCAGCGGCGGCGGCGGCGGTAAGGGCGGCAAGAAGAATAATAATAATAACTTCTTTTACACCAGTGGTACTCCTAATGTTGGTGTTCCTTACTCTGGTCACTAATCCCGTATAGTAGCAGGATGACAGTTGAGAAATTGTGTGTGCACACACAATTTCTCAACTTTTATTTTTACTGGAGCATAGCTGTTGAGATTCGACCTCAGCACAAAAGACGATCGAACCCATTAAAGATTCGATCGGACGATCGCTCAAACGATCGATCGCTAAGATCGGATTTGTTGGGACGGAAAATACACTTCCTACGCGATCGTTATAGTCAATAATATAGGAGTAAGCAAGGCATGGCAATTGAAATTTCTGATTTAGACACTGCCGATCGCAATTTATCTACAGAAACAAGCAGTTTCTTGACCGAACTCCCACTAGCCGAAATTGAATCGATCCGTGGTGGGCGGAGAAACTGTGTGTTCGGGCGCATTGAAATTGCGACTGCTATCTCTATTCCTAGTCCCCAGGTTTCTTTTAATATTGATAGTGGAGATTCTACATCAGGTAGTGGCACGATTCGGATTGCTGGTACTGCTGGCGATCCGAATGGGATTTCATATAGTATTGAGGGCAAAAGTCTCGATCGGGCTGGCAACTTTTTCTACACGAATAATGGCAATGCACCTTTGGGTGGTACGCCAATTCCTGGCTTCCCTGGTGCCTACACTTTTTAACCTGTGTTAACTTAACCTCGATGTCACTATCGATCGATTGTTTGCCGTGATGGGCTAATAATCGATCGATATATTTTTATCGGTCTAAGAGGCCGATGGATCCAATTTCTGGGTAATTATCATTCGATCGTTCGGGATTTTAGAGATAGTATTATGTCTTTTCGATCGAGTTAGATGGGTTGTGCTTCGCTGGGGAATCGAGCATGATTGTTAGGAGATGAAAATCAACAAACAAATTCAAGTTTGTTGGCGGTCAAGTTTTTCAACATATTCAGGAGAAATGTACGATTATGGCTCTGATTACAATCGCTAACTTAAATACTGACTCATTAGTAAGCTCCGACAGCTTTCTAACCGAACTTCAAGCAACCGATAGCAGCCAAGTATTTGGTGGTACTGGTTCTAAGAAAAGTAAAGTTAAAAGCCATGGCGGTTACGGCAATGGCGGTTACGGCTATGGCGGTGACGATGATGACAATAATGGTAAAGGTAAAGGTAAAGGCTATGGGTATGGCTATGGCTATGGTCATGGACATAAAGGTTATGGCGGTGATGACGACTAATTTACTAGGTCGTTAATCAAGCTTCTAGCTTAAACCCTTTCCCTTTAGTAGTGGCACGATCCGGATTGTTGTTACTGGCGATCCTAACAGGATTTCGTACAGTATTGAAGGCAAAAATCTCGCTCGGGCTGGCAACTTTTTCTACACAAACAATGGCAATGCACCTTTGGGTGGTACGCCAATTCTTGGCTTCCTTGGTGCCTACATTTTTTAATCCGAGTTAACTTAACCTCGATGTCACTATCGATCGATTATTAGCCCATCACGGCAAATAATCGATCGATATATTTTTATGGGTCTAAGATGATGTCTGAGAACCTGTGATGACTGGAAATACTCAACTGACGATCGGTCTGGTGTAATATTTGAGTGCTAGGATCGCATCACCGTCGCCTAAAATAATACCGTCACTGTCGTCCCGACATCGACTTGAGTGTCGCTCGATCCAATTTCTGAGTAGTTATCATTCGATCTTTCTGGATTTTAGAGATAGTATTATGTCTTTCTCTAATAGATTTTTTGCTACTACCTTCGCTTGCTGAAAAGACAAAGCATGATTGGACACCTGAGTCGAGGTAACAGCCCCATCCATTAGCAGCAACCAGCAAGCCGACAAATGATCTGAACCTTCCACGTCGGCAGCTTTTGCCAAATCTCGAATAAACATCGTTACTAGGCGTTTATGTTCCCTACAGAAAGCATGAATTGGTGAATTGGGATCGGAGAACTCAGCAGAGGCATTAATAAACATACAACCAAAAAATAACGGAGTTCTAGACCATTGCTCATATACGTCAAACACAGCCAGTAATCGATCGATCGCATTATCTCGGCGAGCGACTTCCCGCATCAGCCAGTTCCGAAATTCCTCATCCTGCTGTCGTAGGCTGGCAAGAATAAGTTCGTCTTTCGACTTGAAATGTCGATAAAGGGTGTTTTTTGCAACACCCGATTCAGCCAAAATTCGATCGATCCCCGTAGCATGAAAACCGTGCTGGCGAAATAGCTGGAGTGCTACACTCACAAGCCGATCCCGAGACTGTTTTGCCATACCGATCTGTCCAATAAAATATTCTTGTTTTAACCCGATCGCGATTGGGTAAAGCCCACGCTCCGCGACCGAGTTAGGATTGTATTATATCTCAAACCAAAGACTAAATCAAAAGCATGATAGAGCCACGAATTATCAACAACTCAAGCCGATTCATAGCAGAATAGCCGCTCTTGGTCGAATTAGACGATTGACTAAAAAACAGATCTGTCCTATATTGTTGCTATCACCTGCTTTGGACGACCGATCGATATGTCATCTATATATCACGACGGAGAAAAAACAGTTCAATCATTGGCTGGGAGGCAGTTTGAAGCAGCACAACTGAGTGGAATGATTCGCCCCACGCTAGTGCTTGCAGCTAAACGCTTTCTAGAATCACAGAGTCTAGCAGTAGCTGGAACTGTCGATGCTGTCGGACGAGTGTGGGCTTGGTTGCTCACTGGTAAGCCAGGTTTTTTGCAAGCCCAGTCGGAGCGGTTGGTTCAAATTAATGCCGATCTGATTCCAGCACCGCTTGATGAAGCATTAAAAGTGGGAACACCTTGTGGCTTATTGACGATTGATTTAGAATCGCGCGTTCGGCTGCGTTTAAATGGAACTGCGGTTCGCACTCACAACGGCAGGATAGAGCTATCTCTGCGGCAAGTTTACTTCAATTGTCCCCAGTACATCCAAAGACGATCGATCCGAACTGCTCGATCTAAACCACAATCGGCGGTAACAATAACAGCAACCGCCCTTACTTCTCCACAGATTGAATGGATTAGTCGAGCAGACACTTTTTTTATCTCAAGTTTTCATCCCGAATCGGATTGTGCAGATACATCACATCGAGGTGGTTTTCCTGGATTCGTGCGAGTTTTCAATTCTAATACGCTGATTTTTCCAGACTATGCGGGTAACAATATGTTCAACACGCTGGGAAATATTCATCTCAACCCATCTACGGGGCTGCTGTTTCTCGACTTTGAAACAGGTGCAACTCTGCAACTAACTGGAAGATCGCAAATTCTGTGGGATGCAGCATCGAAGCAGGAATTTGTGGGAGCGGAGCGGGTAATTCAGTTTCAAGTCGATCGAGTTGTGGATGTTTCAAATGCCACATCCTGGCGGTGGGATTTTGTTGACTACTCACCCTATAATCCCAGCCGTTGAGTGGACTGAAACTTTCTGATTTTGTCTGTAGTAAACTCTTATAGGTAAATATTTTCAAATGAGAACTAAATCCGTCTCTCAAATGGAATAGATGTTTCTATGGGTTAGTTAATAAATTGAGATATTACTAACCGATCGATCGCCGGAATTCGCTCATTGCTGTGCCCGTACCTTT
>ENA-OBLH01000574-OBLH01000574.1-metagenomes-genome-assembly--contig:-NODE-574-length-11853-cov-5.96686_pt1 | contig 11853 bp, 1 predicted proteins | sample MGYA00153382_OBLH01 | MGnify analysis MGYA00153382 | reverse complement strand
CGCTGCTCTGGATCTAGTGCTGAAAATCTGGCAGTCATTCGTCATGTTGGCCTAAATTTGCTGTCCAGAGATAAAAAAAGTCAAGTGGGAGTTAAAACCAGACGGCTAAAGGCTGGATGGGATGACAACTATCTCAAGACTGTGCTTAGTGCTTTAAACATAGTCACCTCTTAGATCGTGAGAGTTGTTAAGAAACATGTGCGGTTGCCCTGCGTTTCATCCCAGTAGGGAAGGGCCATTTTTCTTTGAGCCATCTGCTCAACCCTGCTTGACAATTGCACTCGCGCCTTAACTTGTCACGAATCGGGAAACAAAGGCGGGCGCAAGCCGCTGTCTTGTCGGTTTTATTCGGAGGGAACCTCCGAATAAAACCGCCGCTTCATGAATTACCCCTACTCCTGGCGATCGTGATTTAGAGCGAACATCCAAACATCAGGTTCATCAACGTAAACTTTGTTGCTTAATTTTCCGACTTGAAGCTATTTTACGTTTCAACCGGATCGTCGCAAATCCAGCTACTACAACAGTGCCGATCGCGCTGGAAGGTTCGGGTACGGCGGTGGAGGATTGAGTCACAATATCAAAAGCATATGTGGAATTACGACCATCAAAACCTAAAGTACTACCAGGAAAACCATCGGAAAAGTTCTTACCAGGCAGAGAAAAGTTCTCAAACACAGAAAGTACAGCTCGGTAATTCCCTAGTGGTAAGATTCGCTCGAAGTCAAAATCTTTTAAGCCACTCGGCGAGCCATTCTGCTCGTCATACCAGTTATCGGCAGGATCGAACAGTGTCAGAATGGGATCGAAACCCCCAGCCGCGATTATGGTTCCCGCAGCATTCGTACCACCATCATAGCCATAGGACTTGAACTTGATAGTCGAGTTTCCATCCGAACTAAACGAGACTGAGTAGATGTCATTAGCAGTGCTGAACGAGCCACTAAAAGAGGCACCATTAGCAGGTGCAGCTCCTAAAATCGTTCCAGTAGTTGCGGCAACTCCCATCAGCATCGCGAGCATAAATTTTTTCATTGTTTTGATGTTCCGTAGTTCTCTCTAGGCTTAGTAATAGTATCTAATGAATCTGAAGATCGAGTTGAGTATTTCTCGATATTATTGTTTGGTAAAAGTCAATCTAGATCTAGATCGACTTTTTTGTATTTCAACAATAGCCGCAATATTTAGAGTATGGCATTAGAGAATTGTAGTAACTTTTGATGTCTTTGGCGATCGCCGCTCCACATCATTGCTTTGGCAAGGTCTTTGTGACGGAGCATCGTGAGATTTTGTCAAACCGAACTATTTTTCTTCTACATCTGTGAATTCTCGCTCTTTAAACAATATTTACTCAAACAATTGTAAAACTAGCATTAGTCAGCGCAGGATTGCCGACTAATTGCGCGAGTCGCACTTGAGCTACACCACCGACACCATCCGCATCAAAAAATAATGCACCCGATCGATCGTTGTAGATAAACCTGTGGCTGGCTGTTGTTGCTGATGTACCGAGGAGGAATCTCGATGGATCGAGCACGCCCACATTGCCAACTACACTAGTTCCACCAAACCCAGCACTAGAGATATTCAAGCGATCGTCACCAACTACAAAGTCATTAATTTTATCGATACCTTCGTTAGGTTTATTAAAGACAAAAATATCCTTACCATTACCACCAAATAGCAGATCGACTCCGACATTACCGATGATAATATCGTCGCCTTCGCCACCATAAATAGTGTCATTACCAGCTCCACCATCGATCGTATCATTACCGTCCTTGCCGACAAGGTTATCTGCTTGAGGAGTACCGAAGATGGTCACACCAGGTGTAACGGGTCGATCTTCAATGGTTAATTTAAAGGTGTTGCTGACGCTTGCTTGGGCGGTGTCGGTGGCAGTAAGAACTAGATTGAGGATGCCAGCAGTGTCTGCGGTGGGCGTACCATTAAAAGTCCGGTTAGCTGGGTTAAAACTCAACCAGGAGGGTAAAGGATTCCCATTTGCTAGCTTTGCTGTATAAGTTAGAACTTCATTTAGATCGGGATCGAGGAAGGTATTTGTTGGGAAGTTATAGACGAATGCCTGTCCTGCGGTGGCGGTTTGGGCAGAGATGGCATTGAGGACGATCGGAACATCGTTAACCGGATTGATGTTAATGCCAAACAGTTTATTATTTAAGACATTCGTGCCATCGGTAACGGTGAAATTGAACAGATCGGAGATGGTTTCACTACCATTGTGGGTATAGGTGAGCAGGTTGTTATTAATCGCCGCTTGGGTAAATTGGGCGTTGAGGGCAAGGGGATTGTTGTCGAACTTGAGGATACCTTGAGTGGGAAGGTTCGTTAAGGTATAGGTTAACTGGGTGGGAGGGTTATCGGCATCGGTAACTTGCAATAGGCTGAGGTTAATGGTTCCGGTAGCGGCTTCATTGAGAGTTAAACCCTTGTTAACGGCTAAAATCGGAGTCTGATTGACGGTACTGTTGCTAACTTGGGTGGTTGCTTGAGCGGTAGTCGGCACGGTTTGCAGGTTGCCTGCGTTATCGACTGCTGCGCTGTAGAAAGCGTAGGTTTTGCCGTATTCACCCCGATAGGTGGCTTCGGTGAGGGTGGTGTTATCTAGCCAGAGGGTAAAGTTACTGCCATTTTCGGAGACATAGACATCATAAGAGGCGATACCCGATCCATTTTCGTCATCGGTACCCGACCATTTGAGTAGAAATTCGGGGGTATTAACGATGTTGGGTAAGGCTGCGACGCTGCTATTAGGTTTACCGATATCGAGGGTGTTGAAGATGGCTGGGGTGTCGATGGGGGGTTCATTGTCAAAGACGATGGTGGCTTTGGCATCGATGACTGTGCCAGTGGTGGCGTTGCGACTGGGGCGAATGGTGTAGTTGACAAAGCCATTGCCGATGCCTTGTGTATTATCGGGAGGGAGGAAGCCAATACTGGGATCTGTGGGAATTTCGCCTGTCTTGGGATCGATGGTGGTGAGTATCCAGAAGGCTTCTTTGGTGGCAATGTCTACACCTGCGGCGACATCGACAAAGAATCCTTTGGTGGCGGTGAGGTCGATTCTCTTGCTGTAGAAGGCGACGTTTTCGGGTACGTCGAAGGTGATGCCACTCCAACCGAAGTCTCCTAAGCGGAAGGTACGGACATCGAGATCGGTGTCGAGGGGATGGGTGATGGTGACTCGTTGGGCGGGGGCGGTAGCACTGGCTTTGTTTTCAAAGCGGACGGTATAGGGCAGGGTTTGGGAGGCAATCCACTTTTGTTCACCAAAGCCTTCGGGTCCAACGATGTCGTTGGGGTCTGATGGGTTAACGATGCGGGTGATTGCATCATCAATATCATCACCAGGCCAAGGTAAACCAGTAAAGGGGTCGCCTCCAAGATTAGGGAGATTTATAGGTTTGTCCAATAGTTCTCCAATTTTCTGTCCTATATTTCCTCCGTAACCACCTCCAACACTTGCTCCAATTTGCGCTCCAATTTTTGCTCCAACGCGTGTTCCAACTATTGTACCTATTGCTCCTGCTACGGGGGCACCAATTCCGCCAATTGGAGCCGTGACTACTGCACCAACTGCCACTCCTGCCACACCTCCACCTACAGCTCCTAGTGTTGCCCCAACTCCAATTCCGACTACTGTTCCGACTACTGTTCCAATAGTTGCACCAATTAATGCTCCAGTTTGCCCTCCACCTCCGGGTGCCCCTTGCAGACCAGGTCCTGTACCAGCTAATCCGCCTATTCCTCCCAATACAGCTAAACTTCCGAGATTTACCGTTCCAGATGGATCTACAAAAAGCAAAGGATTATTTAAAACATATCGATATAGATTTGTATCACGACCATTCAATCCAATCGGATCTTTAGCTATAAACTTTCCTATGGAGTTATCATAATATCTCGCTCGCATGAAGGTTAAACCATTCCCCTCATCCATCACCCCCAATTGACCCACATATTCAAATGGGTTGGAAACTGTCTCGGTTTTGGTTAAATCTTCCCCAAAAGGCAAATAACTATACTGATTTTGATAACTGCCACTATTACCCGTCAAACCAACAATAGAACCGATCGCATCCGCATCATAATAACTGGCATTACTGCCATCAGAACGACTGACTAGACCCAAACCATGCATGTAATTTGCAACTAGATTGCCTGTGCCGTCATACTCCCCAACGACATCGCCTAAACCTGTAGGGTCGATGACATATTCTGTCCGTTGACCATTGTGAATCGTCGCAATCCGGTTGCCGATGGCATCATATTCATACGTCCAGGTGCCCTCCGCCGAAGTTACCCCAAATAGACGGTTTTCGCTGTCATAGCTGTAATTCCAAGTATTGCTGCCTTCCTGCTTGCGAGTCAGGTTGCCGTCGGTATCGTAGGTGTAGGTTGCGGCTCCTGCGCTGATATATTCATTGAGATTATTGGTGGTGTAATTTGTCCCGACTCCATTATCCGTGACAGAAATGCGGTTTCCGGCAGCATCATAGAGATATTTAATAATCCGATCATTAGGTAGATTAACTCCTGTCAACTGACCGATCGCATCATAGCTATAATTGGTCTTACCTTCTAACGTGGTCATCGAACTGCGACGACCCATGACATCATAGGTGTAGTCGTAGCGGGAGTTGACCGTATTATCTGCCTTGTAGTTGACTAAACTAAGGAGCTGGTCTACCTTGTCATAACCATAGGTGGTGTAAGTACCGTTACCGTTATTTTCTTTAACCAGACGACCTAGAGTATCGTAACTGTAGCTAACAATATTAGCCCCCGTTCGATCGGTTAATTGCTGTAATTGTCCCAAACTATCGTAGATATAATTAGTCTCAATACCATTCGCATCTGTCATGCTGGTGCGTCGTCCACCTGCATCGTAGGTAAACGCGAGGGAACGATTGGCACTATAGGTTACTTTAGCGAGGCGATCCGCACTATCGTAAGTATAAGAAACGCTACTGTCGGAATCAGTGGCAGAGAGGAGATTACCGCGATTATCGTAGGTATAGAGCGCGGAAGTACCATCGGCAAAATCTTTCCGAGTTAGTAGACCCTGACTGTTGTAAGTGTAATTGATGGTTTGATTGCGACGATTGACCGTAGCCGAAACATTGCCAACGGCATCGATACTAAAGGTTTCCTTACTACCATCTGCGTAAGTAATACCAGTTAAATCGCCTTTCGTATCGTATTGATAAGAGAGTGAATTACCCTTGGCATCTTTGACACTTTGCAGGAAGTCAAAGTTAGATTCATAGGTAAACTTTGTCTTTTGTCCTAAAGCATTGGTCGAGCTGAGGAGACGATCGCGACCATCATAGGTGTAATTAGATAGCGTATTATCGGGAGCAGTTAATTTAGTTAAATTGCCTCGATCGTCGTATTGATATTGAACGATCTGGTCTAACGCATCTTGACTTCTGGAGATCGATCCGCGATCGTTAAGTAATAACTTAGTCTCGATTCCATTAGCATCAGTGACCGTAATGCCCCCATTATCATCATAAGTATAGGTAATAGCTTGAGCATTGCTATCGATACTTTCTTTGATTAGTTTTCCTTTGCTATTGTACTCAAAATAGCTGTGGGTGCTGTCAGGAAAAGTAATCGATTTGAGCGCGTGTTGACTATTTCCAGCAGTCGTTTCATAACTATAGTTAGTCGTGCCATCAATACCTTTGACACTGAGGAGATATTCGCCCGATAGATCGTAAGTGTAAGTTGTCTTGAGTCCGGTGGCATCGGTTAATTCACTCAGACGACCCCGATTATTATAAGCAAAAGTAAAACCAGCACTATTAGCAGGGTTTAAACTAGTTAATTTACCATCGGTATAATTAGCACTAATTCGGTTGCCATTAGGATCTTCAAAATAGTTGAGCTTGCCATCATTTTGGAATGCGACGATCGCTCCATCTTGTTGGCGCAAACGATATTTGCCGTCTACTTTCGTGACAGTTGCATAGATACCTTCAGGACTTTGATAGCTACCATCGGCTAATTTAGTAAAGGTGAGATAGATCCCTTCATTTTGAATGATGACATCTTCATTTGTAGCTGTTAATGCTGTCACATCCCAAGAATTAGTCCAACCTCGTCCTAAAGTACCGATCGTTAACCGATTGTCCAGAGACTGATGATAACTGCGTCCGAAGGCTAAATCTAGTCCGCTAGTAGGAGCCGAAGCATCGATCGCTGAAGTCAATATTCGACCCAGTTGATTGTAGCTCGCTTGTTGCAATTCAAAGGATAATAAATCGCCAATATCGCTGGTACGTTTGCCTGATTGACTCAGTTGAGTGGCATTTGCTGCTAATAAAGCTTGATAGTCTCCGGCGGTAGTACCTACCTCGGCTACAAAATTATTCCAAATCAGATCCCAGGCAGCATCGGGAGTATTTAGCGGTTGCGATGATGCTTTTAGATCCGCCCAATTAATCGGCTGGTCTTTAGCAGCTTGAGATAGAGAGAAATTAACAACTCCGGTTCTAATTGTGGGATCGAACCTTACAGAAAAACTACCGCTTTTCCCAGGTTCGATAATTCCTGCGGGGCCTTCATCATCAATCCCTACAAATTGAACGCTGTTACTGCCTATTCCAGTGCGATCGGCTAATACTAGATTAGCGTTGTCAGCTCCTAGAGTAAGCAAGGGTGCAACGATATCTGTTTCGCCTGTATTCGCATAGTTAACGATAATAATTGAAGAATTTCCTGGACGTAAGCGGGCAGGTGTAATCAGTTGAGTCTCTAGTTTCCCTACTGCCCCATTTGTGACCGTAAAGATATCATTAGCTAGAGCAGTTTTACCACCATCCTCAATCCGCACATCATATAATCCCGTACCCAACCCCTGGAGGTCGAAAGTCGCCCACATTTCGGTACTATTTTTCCACCAAACTTTACTCGCAATGCGGGTTGTGCCATCATTAGCAATCAGACTAATAACACCATCTGGGGTGAATTTTGCTCCATCGATCGCCATTGTCACTCGACCGCGATTGCTTCCTTGCTTGGTGCTAATTTCTTGGATTGAAAAGTCAATAATTTCAGCTTTTAGAGAATAGCTAGGAAGCCCTATACCAAGAACTACAGGACGAGGATCAGCTATCGCAATACCACCGCCGCCACCGCCACCACCACCGCCACTAGATCGTAGAACACTACTTATCTCGGTTCTTGTCGAATTATTAGTTTCCGGCACTACTATTCGTAGCTGAGGAGCAGTAGCGAGAATGTAGTAAGTTCCTGCTTGAGTAGAAGGAATAACTATTTCTCCATCTTCTGATAAACCCTCGGAGAAGCTGTAGTCAAACTCAGCCTGAGTCGGTACATCCCCATACCGGACATAGATTGCACTACCTTCGATCGCTACTGAATAATCCTTTAGAACATTGTAGAATGTCGGATCGAATTTCGTCGTTACCCCAGTGCTTCCGTCTAATTTCAGTCGCAGGGTCTCTCCAGCAGCGACATTGACCTTGTAATAAATAGATTCTTGTGGCAGCGTTTCACCAGCGGAAGTGAGAACCGAAACCCCATACTCACTGACAATATTTATGATTTCTTCAAGATCTTTAGTAAGTCCTTTAGAGGTAAAGTACCCTGTTACTGGAGTCCCTAAAGTCAGGCTAGCGACATCTACCTCAAATTGGTTGACAGAAGCTTTCAAATTATTAATTTCATCAGACTCAGAGATCGCATTCCGAATATCGCTACGGATGATAACGTGATAATCGCCGACAGCAACTCCAGGTAAAGTTGTTGTTATCGTTTTGCTGTAGCTATTCCCATTGGTTAAAGGCCCCGATATATCGACTTGAGCGAACAGCGGATCGTTAATATCCCACTTATCATCCTCAGAAATATAAATAGAATCTTGCCATGTACCGATCGCTGATTCAACGCCTTGATTTTGGACTGTATAGGTTATCGTCGCACTCTGTCCGGGGGTACTATTAGTAGGAATAGTAATCGTCCCAGCAACTAAATCGGTGGGGACGGGAGTAACGAGCTGAATGGGAGTATTGTTAAAAGTAACGTTATTTCCTTCGCCTAAACGTTCGTAAACAGTACTACCAGCATCCGTATTACCTAAGATATAGTAATCGCCAGACAATCCTCGCGGCAAGGTAAAGCGATGAGTTTTGGTGTAAGTTTGTTGATTATTTAACCCACCTGTATCGGCGACAAAGCCAATATAAATATCATTGTTAACATCAAGAATTCGATCGCGGGAGAGGTAGAATGAATCTCGCCAGTTACCACTTGTATCTGCGCCAGCGTTATTTACCGTCCAAGTTAAGTCTAGAGACTGTCCGCTAACTGCTTGAATTGGCGCAGTGATATTATTAATTATCAGATCGGGAACGGTACTAAGTACGATCGCAGTAGGGTTAGCTGTTGCACTAACGTTATTACTTTCTAAGGCATCTTCGGTAATATTATTAGTAATATCAGTCCGCACTAAAGTATAGTAATTACCTTGAATATCGTTAGGTAAGGTAAACGTGCGAGAAGCTTGATAAAAATTAGAGGGTAAAAGAGTTTGATACTGAGGAATCTTACCTAAAGAAATATCTTCCCTATCCAAGATTGAGTCAGTCGATAGAAAAACTTCATCATACCAGGCGGAAGAATTAGTAGTATTTCCACCCAAGTTTTCTACTTTCCAAGTAACCGTAAATGGTTGTTCTGATGTGGCCGTAGTAGGAGCAGTAATTTGGGTAACTTGCAAGTCTGGAGTTTTTCGATTAATCCTCAGTGGAATTGCTATCGAATTATTATTATTTTCTTGAGTTGCTTCGTAAACATTTCGATCGCGATCCGTCTGAACGAAGAGATTATAATCTCCATCAAAACTGAACGGAATAGTTACTAATTCACTCCGAGAATAACTTCCGCCGACATTAATTAACCCATTATGAGTGAAATTTGCTATGGAAATATCATCGCTATTGCCAAAAATATTATCCCTCGAAGCAATAATTCCATCCTGCCAGCTACTAACTGCCGTGTCGCCAATTCCCTGATTTGTTACCGTCCAATCAATCCGTAGTGGTTGCCCATTTACGCCCGTCCCCGATGTAGTAGCACTAGAAACGATTAAATCTGCTGGGCGAGAGGTAATAGTAATAGCTTGACTGTCAAAGTTGCTGTTATTGTCATTATTCAGTTCAAAAACTTGATTTTCACTATCTGTTACAGCAAAAACATAGAAATTTCCAGTTAGGGTATTTGGCAGCGTAAAAACAACAGAATTTGTAGAGGATTGATCGATATCTAACTCGCCAATATGAAGGCTATCTCCGAGTTTATAATCTGTGTTGATATCTAAGTTAGCATCCGTTGATAGGTAAAAACGATCATTCCAGCTACCATTAGGAGTGCGGGTCGAACCATGATTTGTTACTCGATAATTAATAGTCAGCGGACGGCTGGCAGTCGCCGCAGCAGGTACATCGACAAAATCGATTTCTAAATCTGGTGGTGGTGGTAACTTAACTTGAGTAGGTGTAGCATTTGCACCCGTATTATTCTCTTCAAAAGCTTGCTCGAATACATAATTTCCGGCATCAGCTTTCACGATAAAATGGTAATTACCACTAAGTCCGACTGGAATTTCTACTTGTTTGGATTCGGTGTAACTCGCCCCAGCATCAAAAAGCGCAAAACTACTGTATTGTTGTCGTCCTAAATAATAGTCAGTTTTTAGATCGATAACTAAATCCGATGATAGATAAATATCATCGTACCAGTAACGTCCAAAAGTCCTTCCTTCCCCTTTATTAGTAACAGTCCAATTCACATTTGTCTTTTGACCGGAAAAAATCGGAGAAGGTACGATGACAGAAGTAACTTGCAAATCTGGAGGCGAACTTAAATCAACATCAGAGGAATTACTAGCTGTAAAATTATCACCTTCTTTATCGAATTCCCAAACTTTATTTGTACCATCAGCTTTAACTAGAAAATAGTAATTACTATCGACTCCATTGGGAAGAGTTACAGCTAACTGATTGAGATAGCTTTCGCCAACGTTCAAATAGCTAGGATTGGCAGCTTGACCGAGATAAATATCGCTAGTATCAAAATTTCGATCTAAGGAAAGCCATATTCGATCGTACCATAAAGTAGTATTAGTATTGCCATTACCTGTATTAGCAACTACCCATTTTACTACGGTTTCTTGGCCAGAAAAAGCAGTTGTGGGGGCAATAACGCTAGCTACTTGAAGGTTCGGATGGGGTGATATATTAACTGTAATCGCTCGATCGTCAATACTAATATTATTATCAGTACCTAATTTTTCTGAAATTTGCTTGAGTGCATCTGTTTCAACGACAATGCGACGATCGCCACTTAGTTCCAAGGGTAAAGTGACAGCTTGAGTCCGCTCGATCGATTCACCAGGCGCAATCGTACCTGTAAAAATAAAATCTTTTAATCGTAAATCATCACCAATAGTGTCATTGTCAGACAATAATAGGCGATCCGTCCAAGTTCCTGAAGCAGCTACATTTCCTTGATTAGTCAGCGTCCAAGTAACATCGATCGTCTGTCCAGATTGTGCCGCGATCGGGGCGATAATATTACTGACAACTAGATCGGGTAAGTCATTATTTTTGATAACTATACTATCTGTTCCCGCGTTAAAACCAGTCGCCGATGCCGAAATAGTCGCTGTTTGACTGCTATCGAGAATATTATCAATTACGCCTGTCAGGTTAAAATTAACGGAAGATTCACCGACAGGGATCGTGACAGTTGTGGGAACAGTTGCTTCGGTAGTATTGCTAGAAGCAAGAGTAACAACTAACGCATTAGAATTATCTTCCGTATTGCGAGTAATTGTGCCTGTCGCCGTTTCACCTTCAGAGATATTCTCTTTGTTGAGAATGAGGGTAAGTTTGGCAATATCATTATCGACGATCGTTACAGTAGCCGCATTTTGTGTGCCAATAGTTGCGCCACCATAAGGATTAGAAATACTTAAATTGATAGTTTGATTGGGATCGACAATAGTATCATCGACAATGGGAATATTAACTGTTTTAGTGGTTTCTCCATTCGCAAAGCTAACTGCGATTGAATTACTGATATAGTCACTTCCAGCGATCGCAGTCCCATTACTCAAGTTAACTCTGACACCAACGGCACCATCGCTTCCTCCCGTCCGATTTAGAGTAACTGTGGTAACAGGCGTACCATTTTCAGCAATAGAATAGTTAGCATTGCTAAACTGAATCACACCTGGAACAGCGTCATTATCAATAATATTGAGGACGGCTGTTGTTCGCGTTCCTAACGTTGCACCACCAGTAGGACTAGTAAGTGAGAGATTAACCGTCTCATTATCCTCAAGTAAAGTATCGTTATCGATTGGAATTGTAACGGTTTTACTAGTTTCTCCATTCGCAAAATTAACAGTAATTGGAGTGTTATTGTAGTCAGCAGGTGCGATCGCACTTCCATTCGTTAAGTTTACGATTGCGCTGACTGCACCATCACTTCCACCAATCCGGTTAACAGTAACAATGCTAACTGACGTTCCATCTTCGTTAACGGTAAAACTGGACTGACTAAAAGCTAATGCTCCAGGGTTTTGTCGATCGTTATCAAGAATTGTCAATACCGCTGTAGTTTGGGTACCCAACGTCGTACCCCCTTGAGGGTTGGTAAGACTCAGGTTAATGGTTTCATTGGTTTCGGTGATAGTATCATTGACGATCGGTACACTTACAGTTTTACTACTCTCACCATTAGCAAAATTAACTGCGATCGAGCTATTGGTATAATCGCTAGGTGCCGTCGCCGTAC
>ENA-OBLH01000573-OBLH01000573.1-metagenomes-genome-assembly--contig:-NODE-573-length-11861-cov-2.38472_pt1 | contig 11861 bp, 6 predicted proteins | sample MGYA00153382_OBLH01 | MGnify analysis MGYA00153382 | reverse complement strand
AGGCCGGCCCAGCCCCAACCTCACGAATACCGCCGCGCTGCTCCCCGGCGCCAAGGCCACCCTTTCGCTCAATGAGTGGATGGCCGAGCCGCAGTCGGGAGAAGACTGGTTTGAATTGTATAATCCGGATGCCAATCCGGTGGCCCTGGCCGGGTGCTATCTCAGTGACACGCCCTCGCAGCCCACCTTGACCAAGCTCCCCGCTCTTTCCTTTATCGCCGGGAAAGGCTACTCCCGCTTCCAGGCCGATGGCTCGCCGCTGGGCTTCGGAAGCGTCAACTTCAAGCTCTCCGGAGGCGGCAGCCCGCTGTTGCTGACTGATACGGATGGCGCGACTCCCCTTGCCACCGTCAACTTCGGAAGTCAGGCTGTTGGCGTGTCCGGAGGGCGCCTGCCGGATGGCAGCGCAGCCATCCGCGCCTTCCCCGGCACCGCCTCGCCCGGCACCTCAAATTTCATCCCGGCGCCAGTGGTGATCAATGAGGCCCTGACTCATTCCACTCCTCCGCTGGAGGATGCGGTGGAACTCTACAACCCCGGCCCCAACGATGTGGACCTGGGGGGCTGGTGGCTGAGCGACGATGCGGACCAACTCAAAAAATATCAATTCCCGATGGGCACTATGATCCTGGCCGGAGGGTATCAGGTTGTTTACGAAAATGAATTCAATCCCCTGCCGGCGATCCCGGCGGGTTTTGCGCTCAGCTCCCTGGGGGACCAGCTCCACCTTTCTGAAGTGGGAAGTGCTAGCATTCCCACCGGCCGCCGCAGCGTAATCCGCTTTGGCGCGGCGGCGGAAAATGCCTCTTTCGGCCGGGTGCCCACCAGCACCGGCGCTGACTTTGCCGCCCTCACCGCCCCCACCTTTGGCGCGGATGACGCGATTTCTGTGACGGCCTTCCGCGCCGGCAGGGGAGCCCTCAATGCCCCGGTGAAAATCAGTCCCGTGGTGATCCATGAAATCATGTACCGTCCGGCAGACATCGCCGGCGCGGCAGGGTTTGAAGACAATAGCGAGGACGAATTTGTCGAGCTGCTGAACCGTAGCGGCGGGGCCTTGGATGTGTCAGGCTGGCAGCTCCGGGAAGCGGTGGACTTCACCTTCCCTGCCGGAACCACTCTGGCGGCGGGCGCTTATGCGTTGATTGTTGGTTTTGATCCGGTGGTCGATACCGCCAGCCGGACCGCTTTCCTCACCAATTACGCGCTGCCTCCGGGAACGGTTCTCCACGGCCCCTATCTGCCAGTCCTGGACAACGCCGGGGCCAGCCTGGAACTGGCCCGGCCGAATGACCCCCTCACTGCCCCAGGCGTGCTGGTGGATCAGGTGCAGTATCGCGATGTCGCCCCGTGGCCCACGGGGGCGGATGGCACCGGGCTGTCCCTGCAACGGGTGAATGCCCAGACTTATGGAAATGATCCGGTCAATTGGGACGCCCGGCCTTCTACTCCCGGAGCGGCCAACCCGGGTGTCGTTGACAGTGATAGTGATGGCATGACGGATCCCTGGGAGACGGTCTATTTGCTGAATCCATCCTTTGCCGGGGATGCCACCCAGGATGCGGACGGGGATGGTTTGACCAACGTGGCAGAATTCACCGCCGGGACCGATCCCCAGGACCCTTCCAGCACGTTGACGGCCACCCTCAAGATCACGGCGGGCACCCTGAAGATGCAATTTACGGCGCAGCCGGGCAAGGTGTATGCGGTTGAAGCCAGTGCCCTGCTGCATCCCGGGAGTTGGCAGCAGGTCTCGCTGGTGCCGGCGGCCGCAGTTTCTTCCCTGGTGGAGCGCGACCTCGGACCTGTCACCACCGGCCGGATCTTCTATCGGGTGGTCACTCCGCCGCGGCCTTGATCCACGCCCAGTGCCTCCAGTGGGGCTTTTCAGTTAAAGCGGGCTCCCGCAAAGCTTAGGGTCCAGCGGCCTGCCACGCCAGCCAACCGCCCCGCAGGATCAGCAACTCGCGGTCGCCCAGCGGAGTTTGGCGCAAACGATCTCGGACGGCGCGGCTGGCGGCACACTGCTGGCCGTCACAATAGATAATGACCGGGGTGCCCTCGGGGGCTTCGGTGATCGTCGGGAAGGCCGCGATCAGCAGGTTTTCCCAGTCGTATTCATTCAATAACAAGGCCCCGGGAATGTGCCCGGCTTCAAATTCCGGCAGGTGCCTCGCATCCAGCCAGACCACCGGTCCGGCCGCCGCCCGGGCCCGGGCTTCCGTCACCGTCACTTCGCCCGGCCCGGCAGCATCCCGGGTCAGGTAGAGCTCGGGGCGGTCCGGGTGGAACCGGTAAACCAGCGCCCCGGCCCCGGCCGCGAGGAGCAGCAGCAGCAGACTCTGGAGGAAAATGCGGGAGATCATCAGAGGCGGAGTGAACTTCATGGAAGTCTGCCGGGCAGATAACCCGTGGGGCAGACCGGGCGTCTATTTCACGATCACCGGAGGGGGGCCGGCCGGCTTTTTGTCCGTGATGTTGAAGAAAACCAGCCGCTTTTGATAACGGGGATATTTGCTGTTGGTCTCCACCCTCACGATGCCCAGCACCTTGGTATTTGTAGCCGCCGGCGTGACGGACAACTCGTATTCCTTCCCGGCCGCGATCTCCCGCACCACGGCTTTTACCGTCTCACGGGAAGAAACCGCCGCCGTCACCGCCACCGGATCATCTCCCAGAACCTTGATCCGCACCGTCTTCTCCGCCGCGGGTTCGCCTACCTGCCACACCAACTGGCTGGGCGTGATCTCGAACACCCCCGGGATGTTGATCTGCAGCACCAGATGGAGGGGCGGCTGCCCCGGATCATCCGTCGTCACCACCACTTCCTTTTTCAGCTCGCCCTCAAATCCCCCCACCTCAAACGCGGTATCGATCACCCCGGTCTCGCCCGGTTTGAATTCCATCTTCCCATCCACGGTCTGCGCCCGCACACAGCTGCAGAACGTCCGGATCTCCGTAATTTTGACTGCTTTGTCGCCCGTCACTTTGAAGGCAAACTTCGTCCCGATCTCCGTGTCGGCCACTTTCACCACGGCCGACTGCACCGGTTTCTCAAACTCCAGCCCGGCTTGGGCTAAAGGAGCCGCCGCCAAACCGGTGATCAGGCCTAAAATGCGAATATTCATGATGCCATCATAAGCGCCACCACCCCCCCGCACAAGTTCAGAGCATCAGCGAAAGTTGCTCCGGGGTGGACGAAGCTCCGGCTGAGTTCAAGGGCCTTGTGTCGAGGGGCCTTGGCGATGGCCTGTGCTCTGAAACTCAGCAGGAGCTTCGTCCACCCCTCAAGCTTCCAACCGCTTCGTTGCCGTCCGGTCTGAAATCACCTGGGTCTCTTTGCCTTTCTCCTTCTCACGCGCGCCCTCGCCCGGCTCCGGCTTCACATTCAGCAGGCGCACCAACCGCTCCGTCATCCGCTCCGGGGTCAACCCCTGAATCAGGTCGCCGCCCACACTGATGGAAATGTTGCCCGTTTCCTCCGACACGATCACCGCAATGGCATCCGTCTGTTCCGTGATGCCCATGGCCGCCCGGTGCCGCAGCCCGATGCTCCGGTCCGAAATTTCCCGCTGGCTGATCGGAAACACACACCCCGCGCCCACGATGCGGCCCGACCGCAGGATCATTCCGCCATCATGCAGGGCCGTTTTCGGGTGGAAAATGGTCAGGATCAATTCCGGGGAAAAAGTGCTGTCGATCTCCACCCCGGTTTCCAGATAAGACTCCAGCTCCATCCCCCGCTCGAAGGCAAACAAGGCCCCGAACCGCTTGGCCGAAAGATCCCGCACCGCCTCCTCCAGCGCCTCCAGCAGCTCCATATTTTCCCGCGCACTGGAAAACAGCCGGTGGCTGCCCAGACTGACAAAACTCCGGCGCATCTCCGGCTGGAAGATGATCACGAGGGTCACCCCGACAAAAAAAGCGAACGTCCGCACCAGCTCCATCTGCAGGGCATGGGCCAGCAGCACCAGCGCCAGCACCAGCAAAAGCACCGCCGGCAACAACCGCGCCCCACTGCTCCGCCGCAGGAACAACCACGCATACAGCAGCACCCCCCCCATGAGGATCACCTCAAGGAGCATGCGCCAATGTTGCTGAAGGAAGGAACCCATACGCCGGAGTCCTAAAATACCGCGTTCCGGCCATTCCGCCAGCGGGAAGTCAGGAGAGCTAAAGTAAAAGATCGTCCGGAGGCGCGGCCCCGGGGCTGCTGGCGGCTTTTCCGACTTCCCGTTCCAGCCGGAGCAGCCTTTCGGACAAGTCAGGAGGCGAATAAAAAACCATCATTTTTCCGAGCTTCCCCTGATCCAGAATTCCGTTGGCAGCGAGATTCAGCAGATCCGTTCTCGCTGTTTGATAGGACGTCTGATGGCTTTCCTGATGACTGGCCACGGTGTAGCGCTGGCCTGGGTGTTTGAGGGCGTGCCGGATAATTTCCATCTGGCGGTGATTGAAAAGATTCAACGCGCGGAGCTGCCATTCCACTTCCCGGAGTTCGGTCGTTTTGCGCTCCAGATATTCGTGCAGTTCCCGGATGGCCCGCCGGATCACCTTTGATTGAGCCAGCAGGAAATACGTCAAGTCGTTGTCGTCCGTCTCTGTGTAGAGAAACGACCGGCCATATTTCGCGGGAGCCTGCTTCAGGATTTTGGAAATGGAGATAAATTCAAATAGCCAATACCCCCGGTGCAGCATCGCCCAATAAAAAAGAGCGCGGGCCGTCCGGCCATTGCCGTCCACAAAAGGATGATCGTAGGCGAGCCAGAAATGCAGAATCATCGCTCTCACGGCGGGATGAATGAAAAAATCAGGAGTGGTGCCATTGGCAAAGGAACACATCGCTTCGAGCCGGCCTGACAATTCCTCCGCTTCCGGAGGATCGTGGAAAACGGTGCCAAAATCATCCGCCACGACCCGTTTCTCATCCCCCCGCCGCAACCGTCCTGCCGCCGTAGGATCATCCAGCGTGTCTTCCGTGACCAGCCGATGGATCTGGAAGACCAATTCCGGAGTGAGCGGCGAGGATTTCAGTTTCCTGATCCGTTGCATCACTTTGAAGTTGTTCAAAATCATCCGCTCGCTGGTGTCTCTGGGCTTCCGGCCGGTGCGGATCATTTCCTTGGCTACTTCCCGGGTCGTCACAGCCCCCTCCAGTTGGCTGGAGGTGATGGCTTCCTCCATCAGTGAACTAACCAAATACCGGTCCCGGGTATGGGGATTGGTGATGGGTTCGGGAACACTCCCCATGCCGCCGGCATTGAAATCAACTTGATGCAGATCCTTCGTTACCAGGTCGGGGACTGAAAATTTGAAGGGGCGGTCGGATTTGTCCTTCAATCCAATGGGCCGGCCTGCCCGCTTTAGCTTAACACTCAACCACCACTCCCGATGAGTGAGATCCGCCGGGGCAGGATAGCGTCTCAGCTTGTCCCAGTGCAGATAGTGCCGGTCCAAATCCTCAGTCCCCGGTTGAAGAATTTTATCAATCCTCCCTGTCCCCTGAACTTCGCGGATCAACTGGCTGATCGGAGGGGGATTCTGGGGAATTTGCATGATCTGACGAATACCTACTAATTTTCGATAAAGTAGCAGATCATTGGCTTTTTGCAATCATCTACTAATTTATGACAAATTAGCAGATGATTGCTTTAACCCCCTTGGATCCTGGGCTAAAAACCTCCGCGCCCGGCGCAGTTTCGATTGGCCGGAACACCACACGGAAGAGAACCCAGGACTGGGCCGCAGCGCCGTTTGGGGATTGAACCAGCGGGGGTTCCATCCTATCGGTGAGGATGATCCAGCGCTTTTTGATTCCGTTCCGCTTGGCGTGTATCCTACTTTTGACCGGACTGGCGGAACGGGGACCGGCCTTGGACGGAACGGCCGGTGCCTCCGGTGAACGCGTGACGGCGGCACAGGAGGAGTTCCGGCAGATGATGCTGGACCCGGAACAACGCCGGAGGCTGCTCCCGGCAGGGGCGATGTCCCGTTTGGTATTCCGCAAAGAAGCATCCACTTTCAGCACCATGCTCGCCGCGATGGATGGGCCGTCGCGCCTGCAGCTGGCGCATCAACTTCTCGCCATCGACGATGTTCTGGCTGCGAGGATGGCCGCAGCGGTTGCCTTGCATTCCGGGCACGTGGAAGCGATTCCCCTGCTTGAGCTGGCTCTGAAACGCTTCCCGGATGATCCGGAGATGGGTCTGGCCGTGGCGGCGGTGGGACTGAAAGGCGATCCTGCGGCGCAACGCGCTGCGTTCCTCCATGCGATATCCCGGCTCGAAGCCCTCGCGGTTCCCCAGCCTGACTCGCCTGAATTGTTTTGGTGCTGCCTGCGGGGATCCGTGCCGCCCCCGGATGCGGAGGTGGTGGGAGCGATCGTGGCCTTCATCCAGAAGGCCCGTCCGGATTTCCTTCCCAAGGAATGGCATACCGCCCTGGATCGTGCGCTTTCCCTGCCGGACTGGACCTCCTCCCTTCCAGAAGCTCCCGCCGTACTGGCCGCCGTCATCCGCTATCAGCCCGCAGATTGGCCGCTGCGCCACTTTGAACGCTCCATGGCAGCCGCCCTGCAGGACCTGATAGAGGCCAGGCAAAGGGATGCCGCGATCCACGCGGCCGCTCTGCTGGTGGTCCGTCCGGGGGGTGCTCTGGTTCATCCGCAGACAGGGGCCACGGTGGCCATCTGGGCTCAACCCCATTCCAATGACCTGACGTCGATATCCACGCAGACAGAAGCCTATATTTGGCTCAAGCTGGCGGGGTGCCGGGCTCCCGCTGCCTTGGTGACTGCCTTGGAAAAAGCGCTCGCGCAGCATCCCGGCGACGAGCACCTCGCTCTCTGCATCCTGCTAACCCGCAGCATGGGGCGTCCGCTCGATTCCGGGGATTGGAATGTGCTGAGAGGATTGGACAAAGGCGCATCAGCCCGGGTCATCACTTTCGCCAGTATCCTCCTCCCCCCCGCGCTCCTTCCGGCAGAAATGTGCACAGCGGCATGGGAGGAGCATACCCGGCAGATTTTTGCCGCCTATCCCCAAAACAGTCAGGCGGTTGACCTCGGTTTCGGGCTGGCCTGCCTGAACCGCCTGACCGGAAATGGATCGTCCGACGCTGTGGACCGTTTGCTTCCGGGCTTGTTGGAATCCCTCGGGAAGGCCCCTTTCCTAACAATCAACTCGCCGCCCTCGTCATCCGTTTCCGGACTCCGGGCTCCCCCGCCCATGAAAAAGCATGGCAGGATCTGCTGAAAAAGTGGTCCGTGGAATTGCCCACCTCATGGGATGCTCCAATTCACCTCGCCCACCTGGTGGAGGCGGCCTCCCCCGACCCCAACCCCGCGGGCCCTTGGGTTGCTGGCGATGAGGAATGGCCCCTGCCGGAGACCCTGGTCCAGCGCGTCACAGCCATCCTCGAAGCCTCCGCTGCGGGACGGGACTACATTGAAACCACTCTTCAACCAGGGAGGGAGTACATGAGCAAGGCCCTGCTGCGCCTTTCCCAGGCGGTGGCTCCCCACCCCCGCTGGCACCGGCTGCTTGATGGGGTGATCGCCCAAAACGCCGGGCTGGGGTTACCTCTTGGTGAAGACCCGTCATGGGAATCGTTGCAGGAGTGGTCCTCCCTGCGCGCTTCAGGCCAGCTTGTGCCGGATCTCCAATTGGACGTGGAAGTTCTGCCAGAGGGCGAAACCCGGATTCGCTGGTCCTTCCGCGGGTTGTTGCCCTCCGGTGGACCGCCCGGCAAAACCCGGCCTGCGCTGGCGCTGCCCACACTCGCTGCGCCGCTATCCGGCCAGTTTGACGCCCTTTTCACCGTGGAGTCCACCGATGGTGGCAGCTCCCGGGTCGTAGCCCGGATCGATCAGCTGCCCAGAACGGGTACCATCAAGACAGTCCCATTGCCGCCCACTGGCCGGATCCGGGGTCAGCTGGTGCAACGCGCGGCTCCTTTTGCCACGGGTACGGCGGGCCCCTTGGCCTACACCACCCACCGCGTCCTCATGGATACCGCCGTCCCTTCCGACTGGCCCCGCCCCCTTCCTGACGGTTGGCAGATTCAAGGGGTCCCCGCACCTCTCACTTCCGGCAACTCCTGGATCGTCGCCAGCCACGGTGCCGCGTTGCCGGCGGAGTTGACCTTCCTCCTGCTGGATGATGCCGGCCAGGTGTGCTCTGCTTCCATGGTGATTCCGCCGCCTGCATCCGGGCAGTCCCGCAATTCCACCTACACGTCCGCGGTCGTCCGGTCCCGCAACCTCAGTCCGCCCCCCGTCCGCTCCGCGCCCTGGCAGGAAGCGGACGTCCTGACTAGAACGCCGCCCCGCTATCTGGCACTCGCCTTTCCTGCCGGAACCGGCGGGAGCGGTCATTTTTCCCATGGGCCTCCGGTTCCGCGCCTTACCGTGCAGGAGCGGAGTTCCAGCTTGGAATCGGGCGCGCCATCCATGGAAATCCTCTGGCAGTGGCAGCCCAGCCCGTCAGGAGTCTGGAACCTGGCCTATCATCTGGATCCCCTCCAGGCCTTGTGGTGGCGCGGCTCCGATGTCATCCTGTCCGCGCTCGAGAAGAATCCATCCTTGCGCCGCCTCCAGCTTCCCCTGGAACGAGGAGAGCAGATCATCGAAGCCCTTTGGCAGGGCGGGGTGGTCCGGTTCCGGATTTCACCTCCCCTCCCGGATGGAAAAAACGATGCCAAACCCTTCCGCCTGATCACGCTCAACACCGCCGATCCCAACTCCCGGCCTACCTCGGAATCCTATCCTGGTTTCCTGACACTCAACCCGGTTTACCTGCAGGGAAAACGGCTTCCTATCCTCGCCCTCGTCAATGACCGCCTTCACAAAATCCTGACCCCTGACGGTGGAGCGCTGAGCGTCGATTCTGTGATCCCGGCCGGAACTCCTCCCCCCGTGGTTTCCGAAGCCATCAGCCCCACCCGCCTCCTCTGCCACCCTGCCCCGGATGGCCGCCTTCCTATCCTCGACTGGACCGGCGGCTCCCTACGACTGGAATATGTCAGGGAACGCCCACCGGCACCCGGAATACCCCTTTGGAGTGAACCCCTGAAATTCCACCAAAAAGGGATCTACCGCTGGCCCTCCGCCCATCCTCCATTCGAAGCAGAAATGCCGGTGACCCTTGGCGACGCCTGGCCACTTTCCCAGGGACTGATCCTTGGCACTTCAGGGGAAGTCGTGTTCCTGCTGCGTGCGGTTATGGCACAGGAAAACCTGCCCAAATGAGGATACCGTGATCATGGATTCTTCGAGAGGGACCACGCGGCTGGCACGCCGCAGGGAAATCTCCTGCCTGATCGCCATTGAAGAACTGTAATCCAACCCTATCAGGACTTCATGATGCGCCGCTTTGGGTTTTTGTCTGGATCTGCCGGGATTTGTCTTCTGCTGGTCTTGTCACCGGCCGAAGGAGGGGACCGGCCGGGGGGGATCGGTGAGTCAATGACTCCGGCGGAGGAGGCGCTGGCCGCACAGCCGGAACCGGATGGGTATTTCCGGGAGATGACAGGATTTTGGCACGGGGTGCCGGGATTGGACGCGCTGCGGGCGCGGTGGGAGGGATTTGCGGGGAAGGACGCGGGGTTTGCGGTGCTGGCGGCATTGGTTTCGGAATCGGAAGGAAAGCCGGAGGAAGCGCTGGAAAAACTTCAGGGACTACCTGGTCACAGTGCCCGGTGGAACGAGGGCCGGTTGCTGGCGCTGCTGGGCCGGGAAGGAGAAGCGGTAGCGGTTTTGTCCGCGCTGGTAACGGCAGCGGAACGGCCGGAAATGGGCGCGGCGGCCTTGATCGCCCTGACGGAACTGGACTGCATCCGGGGGGATTTTACCAAGGCTTTGCAGCGGACCAAGGAGGCGTGGGAATCGCGCGCGGAAGAGGGATTCCGGCTGCGGATTCTGGAGCGTCACCTGAGTCTGCTGGTGGAGGCGGGGCGGGAAAAAGGGTTCCTGGAAGAACAGGTCAAGGCAGCGGAATCGACCGGGGACGAAACCGCCGCGAGGACGGCGCAGCGGGTGATGGCGGTGATGGCGGATTGGTTCACCGCAGATGTCAGGCTGAGGGCGGCCCATGAGAAATTGGAATCTTCCTACTCGACCGGGGCCATCACGATTATCGAAGGCGGGAGGCCGGGCGGGACCTATCTGCGGCCGACCATGGACTGCGGGATCCTGATGCCCCGGGGATCCGCGCTGGAGGTGTTGGGCCAGGATACTTCGGCTCCAGTGGAGACGGCGGGAAGCCTCGCCTATCAAATTTCCTACGCCCGGAAATGGCCGGAGAACCTGGACGGCTTGCCGCTGCTGAAGCAGGTCTTTGCCGCACGGCCGCTGTATCTGAGCGGGCCGCTGTTTTTCAATCCGGATCCGGCGCAACCGCTTCCGCCGCTGGCGCGGAAGCTGGCTGATGCCATGGAACCCGGAGTGGCACGCCGGACGTTGGATCTGGTGGAGCGGGCCTGGGCCGGACGGGCCACGCCGGAGGATGCGGAGACGCTGGCCACCATCCTTGTGGAAGCGCCGCAACTCCGGCGGCAGCGGACCGTGGGACCGCCGGTCAAACGTTCTCTCCGGGCCCGCGGATGGCCGGTGATGATTGAATTTCCTGCGGAAGAAGTCATCTGGAATCTTTCGGGAGAGCGCTGGACCTCTTTTTACCGGTCGTCCTGCCGCCTCGCTCCGCTGATGAGCTATGACTCCCTCAAGGCATTTTATCCGCAGGAAGCCAGGCTGGCCGCATGGTCCCAATGGCGGCCGCAGTGGCCGTTGGAGCAGGAGTCCGCTCTAATCACTTGGGCGTGGAGTCAATTGACGCTGATGCAGGAAGCCACCAAGACACGCGCCGCGGCCATCGCCGGTCGGATGGCGGACCCCGGCGACCGCTTTTTATTTGCGGCGCGGTGCCGGCAGAAAGCTTTGCTGGCGGAGTGGTGCCGCGACCGGGATTTGCTGAGACAGGTCAATTCCGCGGCCCTCATGCAGGCCATCCAGGCCTTCGGACAAAACCCGGGACAGGAGCCTCCCGATAGCACCGTAAAGGACGCTGCGGTGGCCATCGCCCGCGAAATGGCCCGGCGGATGGATTTGAATGCGTTGGATCTGATCCGCAGCCTGAAGGATTTCAGCCAGCAGGCCCAACCGTGGATGAAGCGGGACATGCAGACCCGCCCGGTGGACCCGCTCCTCGCGGAAACGCTCGGTCTGTTCACGGAGGATGCGGCCGTGCGCGATCATTGGAAAACACGGCTCCTGCAAACCGTTCCCCATCCGCTCCAGGGTGTTCCGGTCAGTCCCTCGGTAGAGCGCTTCCGCGTGCTGGCTTCGGTGCTGCGCATTCCACGGGATACCCGGGCCGGGATGTATGGCCGCAGATCCCCGCTCCAAAAGGTGGTTCAGGGGGTTTTTGGCGGCGGGGAGGATTTTGACCCGGGAACCCGCCCGCCGGAATTGTTACAGGCGCTGGAGACCTTTCCCACCTCCCATCCTATCAAAAGACAGCTCCTCCGCTGGGATGCCCTGCGCGGATCCCACAATCTTAGCCAGGAAAGCATGATGAGCGAATCCAGCCGGAGCCGCGGGGAGCAGGATGTCAACCTGACCAAAGCGCTCCAGGCGATGGCGGAGGAGGAGCAGTCCCAGCTATCCTGGCATTTGGTGCGGGCCATGCTGGAAGAAGACGCCGCCAAACGTGTCCTGCTGCTAGGCTTGGTACAGGCCCGCAGCCCCCTGTCAGCGGGAGTGACGGAGACCAAACCGGGTCCCGCGGCTCCCCTCCCGGCAGCGGTTGCGGGAGCTGGCCAGCCGACCCCGGAAGGACTGACGGCCTTGTTTTTGAAAATGATCG
>ENA-OBLH01000571-OBLH01000571.1-metagenomes-genome-assembly--contig:-NODE-571-length-11889-cov-3.66486_pt1 | contig 11889 bp, 15 predicted proteins | sample MGYA00153382_OBLH01 | MGnify analysis MGYA00153382 | reverse complement strand
CCCTCACTGAAAGCCTGGCGATGACACCTGCTGCCAGCGTGAGTGGATTCATGCTCAGCCACCCTGACGCAACTTACTTCAGCGTTGGCAAAATTGCTGACGACCAGCTGCAAGACCTGGCCAAACGGTGCGGCGAAAAAGCCGAAGACCTGGCAAGACTGCTTGCGCCGAATCTTTAAAACGTTATGGATACGCGAGCACCCGACGCATTACAAAATGACACGCAGCTTTACCTGCGTGTGTGTTCTTTCGGCGGCCTGAAGCGTTAAAAGTTCACCACGCCGCGCATGTTGCGTTGCTTGCAGCGATCGTCAAAAAGATCGGCAACACACTTTTAATGAAAAGGGCACACGCCATGACCACAGCCATTGACTCCTTGCAACCGGGCCAACAAAGCGCGTCCAGCTCAGCCAAGCCTTTGTGGGCAGCGGTGGGCATCCTTGGCGCAGCCGTTCTGGCCATGGGCGGCACCATGATTTATCAGCAGCGTCCGGCTGCGCAAATTGCGCCAATGGCCCCGGTCGCACTGGTGGCACCAGCGGCAGCCTTGCCGCTTGCTGCGTCCAGTTCAGCCAACGCTGCAGACGACATGATTGAAAAGCCCGCCGCAGCGGCAAAACCCGCGCCAGCCCCGGCAAAAAAAGTCGTCAAGCCAACGCCCCGACCTACCGCTGCTCCTGCGCCTGCCCCAACCTATTCCAGCAATGCGCCGTACCCATACCCATCAGCTGCGCCCGCGCCCGTTCCAGCGGTCGCGCAGGTGTGCTCAAGTTGCGGCTCGGTGGAGTCCGTGACGCCCGTGACACGCACCACCAAGCCAGACGGCCCCGGCGTGGGCGTGATTGCTGGCGGCGTGGCCGGTGCCGTGCTGGGCAACCAGGTGGGGCGTGGCAATGGCCGCGCTGCAGCAACCATCCTTGGCGCAATTGGTGGCGGCTGGGCAGGCAATGCCATAGAGCGCAACGTGCGCAAAGAAACCGTCTACCAGGTCGGCGTGCGCATGGACGACGGCTCGCGCCGCACGATTGAAGTTGCGCAGCCGCCCGCTGTGGGCAGCCAGGTCACGGTGAATGGCTCGACCATTCGCGGCAACGAAGGTGCTGTGTACAACGCGCCCGCGCCCGTCACGCAGCGGGCACGTTTGCCGCAGCAACAGCCGCAATACAACCAGCAGACAAATTACTGACGCTGTAAAGTTAGTGAGGCTCACGCCAAGCTGAGGTCACACTTTGGTAACAAAGGATGCGCATGGTTGAGGTTTTTATATCAAAGCAAACCACCATGCGCCAGCATTTCCTGGTCTTGAGCATCGCTAAAAATACCTCCCGCCTCAGCGGCATTGCGCTTGCCACCGCGCTGTTGGCGGCCGGCTGCGGCGGCAACGGCGACACGTTTCCGACGCGATCGACTGAAGCCTCGACCACCGAAATTTCAGTCGGCTCTCTGCGCCTGATTGGGCACCAGGTGTTGCCGCGGCGTAGTGAATTCGCAGGGACGGTGGTGGGCGGTTTGTCGGGCATCGACTACGACTCCCTGACCAAGCGCTTCATATTGGTTTCAGACGACCGCACCACGGGCGATTCAGCGGGCGCGCCGCGCATGTACTTTGCGAATTTGGCATATGACGCCAACAGCTTTACAGGCCTAACGTTTACCTCAACGGTCATCATGAAGCAGCCCAACGGAAGCACCTATCCAAAAGTGGGAACCCAAGGGTCAGGTTTTGCAAAGCAATATCTGCGACGAAAAAGCACCAGCGCTTGTTCATCGAACCGGAACAAGCCGCACGCTGGTGAAGTCCGAAACAACCAGACCAGCCAACAGTGGCTGCAAAAGGCCAGCGGGCAAACCGACAAGTAGTAGTTAGCCACACAACGTCGGCGAATCCACTGGAAACCGTCACGATTCAGTATAAACATGCACTGTAGCGCAATAAACACGCGCGCTAGCAGCTCTTATACTTATAGCGTCTTGTTCGCACATTCAAGCCCACCCCGCAGCGCGCTAAGGGCAAATCAGCTGCACGCCCGGAAAGTAGCTGCTGTAGCGGCCTGCGTCGCGGGTCAGGATGGGAATGCCCAATGCCTGGGCATGGGCACCTATAAAAAAGTCTGGTAGCGGCGCGGTTTTGGTGCCGCCTCTTTGCTTGTAGGCGCGGTACGCCTGTGAAGCCAAAAACAGCGCTTCCTCGGGTAATTCATCAAACTGGAACCCAAAGTTGAGCACCAGCTGATCGACCTCACCAATACCGATGGCGTGATAACACAGCTCGCTATAAATGATGGGGTTGATACGCGATGCGCCTGCGTAGGCAGTCAGTTGATCTGATGCCCATGGGGCCCAAACGGGGTCTTTGTAGATTACATCGGCAATGACGCTAGTGTCGACCAACACGGCCACTGGGCTAGTCTTCACCACGCGTTGCCTGCATGAGCTGGTCTGTGGTGCCGCGCCCTTTCCAGATGCCGATCATGTGGTCAAACTTGCCCGCTTCACGCGGCTTGGGTTCAACTGGGCTAGTTTTTGCTGTTGTGGGCGCTGACAGATCCATACCCAAAACACCGCGCGACAAAATTTCCCGCGCCTCGGCCTCCATTGAGCGCCCATGGCTTGCGGCCTGCATGCGCAGCGCTTGCTTGACGGGCTCTTCCAGATTGCGAATGGTCAGGGTGGTACTCATACGATTGTTTTAAGCATTGCTAGCAGTGCTGTCAATGACGCGATGGCTTCTGCCAAAGATCGACGTGTTGCAGAAGAAATGTAAGTATCAAATTAGCCGATGGCCCAATAAATACGGGCGTAAGCCGCTCCTAATTAACAGCACAGTTGGTGCGCCGATCAACCTGTTCAGGCATGCGCTTTCAACGCCCGGCGGTTGCTGCGATGGATGGCTGTAAACACGCCAGGCCCGAAATTCCGCCACTGGTTAGCTGACACTTGCGAATAGCCGCTGAGCAACCCCGCAGCAGTCCCATTTGATTGTTCGGAATCCAGCAAGAGTCTTTTTGTAAATTGCGCCTTTTTCTCATGTGGCCAACCGCCTACATTCCTGGTACCGATTGCACTCGCTTTCTTACACCGGAACCCACACATGAACTTTCTCGTCTTTCGCCCCTTAAACAGTGTCCTTTTAGCCACATGCTTCTGGACAGCAGCCCAGGCCGGCTCTGTGGATTTCACCAAACTGGACGCCCTGCAAGTCTCCGCAGAGGCCGCAGGGACCCTGGTGTACCGCGGTAATACTTTTACTCAGCGCGCGCCTGCGGGGGCTCCGCTCTTTCGCTACGAACGCCGCGTTCTTACAAGCCCCAACGGATTGACTGCAAGCAACATCACCCGCGATCCAGCCGGGCGCGTGATCATCCTCGAGTCGGCGCAGGTTTCACCCAACCAAGAGACCCAGCGGTTTGAGGCTACTAACCAGCAATCCGGCTTTACCGGATCGGTCCAGATCAGCAAAGGCGGTCGCCATTTGAAGTACGAACTGAACGACAACGGCAAGCTCAGCACGGCGTCTGAAGATGTTGTCGACCCGGTTGTCAGCGGGCCCTCCATGTTTGGTTTTATCCTGAAGAACTGGGATCCGCTCATGGCTGGCGCAACTCTGCCCGTGCGCATGCTGGTGCTCAAAGAAAAGACCACCTACGGCTTCGATCTGAAGTTTGAAAAGTTGGCCGATGGCAAAGCCTCGTTCACCATCACACCCAGCAACCTTTTGATTCGTATGGCCGTCGCGCCGCTGCAGGTGACGTTTGACGCCAGCACCAAAATGCCGGCTCGATACGAAGGTCGGGTGCCCCCCCTGGAAAACATTTCCAGCAAGCTCAAAGACTTGGACGCCCGCGTGGAATACACGTCCATCTCTGCGGTCTATCGCTGATACACTTCGCCTGAGTCTGAAGCCATGACGCTACTCTTTGCCGCGCTGCACCATGCTGCGGTACTGACACTGCTGGTCTGTGCGCTGGTCTCCATTTATCAACTAAGGCAACCACTCACCTTGCCTGGCGCTAACCGCCTACGCAAGACGGACATGCTCAATGGCATCGCCGCGACCTTGGTGTTAGTAGCCGGATTGGTGCGGGTCTTCTACTTGGAGAAGGGTTCGACCTACTACTTTAGCAACGGCCCGTTCCTGGCCAAGCTGGCCTTTTACGGACTTGCCAGCGTACTGTCTTTGGTTCCGACTTTTGAAATGCGGCGTTGGCAGATTTCCCTGAAGAACGGGCAGCTGCCAATCTTGAGCAACCGAAAACTGATTACATTGCGCGCCGTGGCCTGTTTGCAGTTGGCGTGCCTTGCTGCAATGGCCACGTGCGCAAACCTGACCGCGCGCGGCAATGATGGATATTCAGGATTTTGACGTGAGGCAAACCTATTGCTGAATGGCTGCAAGCCAGGGGTCGTCCCGGTTTCCACCAAATGCTTCAACCAAAAAATCTACAAAGGCCCGTGTGCGTGCTGGAACATGTTTGCGGGTAGGCATGGCCGCATAAAACTGCAAGCTGCCGCCTTGCCAGTCTGGCAGGACGCGCACCAGGCGGCCGTCTCGCAACGCGTCTGCGGCCATAAACGTTGGTAAACCCGCAACCCCCATTCCGGCTAAGGTCGCTGCGTAGAGAACTTCCAGTTGGCTGGTCGATATGACGGGTGCACGCAGGCCTACTCTGAGCATCCGCCGCGTTGCGCCGTGCGCGCCACTCGCCTGGCGAAATAGCGTCAGTTCGCGCCGAACTGCAGCCACATCCGGGAGCAATCCATCATGCTGGTGCAAATCTTCCGGCTGCAATGGTTGCCCGTATCGCTCCAGATACGCGGGAGCGGCACAAACGACGATGGTTGACTTGGCGAGTGCCCGAACCACGAAGTTTCCCTGGAGGGGCTGTTGTCCAATAGAAAGTATGGAAACATCAAAGTTTTCATCGATAGAGTCAACCGGCCTGAACGCCGACAGCTCCAGGTGAATGTTGGGGAAGCGTTGTCGAAAAACGGGAAGGTGTTTAACCAACTGATGGGTTGCGAATGCGGGCGGGCACAGCACGCGCAAGCATACACTGGGCGCTTGATTAAGGGTGCTTGCCAAAGCGTCCGCATCGTCTAGTTCAGTCAATACGCGTTTGGCGCGCCCAAGATAATCTTCGCCAACTTCCGTCAACGCGAGTTTTCGGGTGGTGCGATTCAGAAGTCTCGCCCCCAGATGGTCTTCAAGGTCCGACACAGCGCGTGTGACCACCGACGGGGCAAGATCCAGCGCCCTGGCAGCCCCTGCAAAGCTGCCCTCAGCAATGACTTTGGCGAATAGGCGAAGTGCGCGAAGTTCGTCCATTCGCTCATTCTTTCACGTTAAAAGGCCAGCGGGTCAAGTCTTAATACCGTGCGCCCAGTAAAAATATGCGCAGTGAAATCCGAAACTTACGATGGATTTTCGTCGTGGAGCCCAAGGAACCCGAGGGTCTTTCCAAGCAACATCCGCAACGAAAAAACACCACCGCTTGTCCGTCACTGGACATAACCAAAGTTAAGCGCTTTGGTTACTAAACTTAGACTCTAACTTTGGTGAAAAAAATCCTTTCCCAATTCCAATATTCCAAAAATGTAGCCACTGAAATCGCTTGACGGATAAGTGATTGACCCGCCATCGGCCTCAAATTACTGTTGACCGTACACCAGCAAACGACTGCTTCCGACGACAAAGCGGAACTTAGATGGCCTAGTTTCAGCATCCGTGAGCAGTCATTCGGCATGGCTTGAAAGGGTTGGTCACTACCTCAACTCAATTGCGTCGCAATCACCGCCCGCGTCGCGTCATCTGCTGCAAATAAATGCTCAACCCTCAGAGAAGCCAGCGTGATGTCTTGCGGTGTACCGAATGTGGAAAACATGCTGAAAAATGCCAGCTCACCGTGCGGGGTGGAAAAGCGGGTCGTGAGCACCGGGGCCATTTGTCGTGGCCAAGGGGTCAGCGTTCTTTTGCCCAAGCGCTTTTGAATCTGGGCAGCCAATAGTTCAACACGCGTCACTAACTCGGGTGCGACGTTAGCGTCATCGCGTAAATGTGCGAGCATGGCGGGAGCAACTTCTTCCAGGTTGGTCATGTGCCGCGTCATGCCCTCGGGGTGAAGCATGGCATCGAGCATGTTGATCGGTTGGTCTTGCGGCAGGTGCGCAATCCAGGGCATGAGCGTCAGCGCCATCCACTGCGCGCCCCGGTTCATTTGCAGCACATTCCACGCGGCATCCATCACCATCGCAGGCATCGGATCTTGCGCAGCAAGTAATCGGCTAAGGGCTTCGCGCACCGGCGCAAGTACCGCATCAGAAAGCTCACTGCCGCGATACACCGGCGCAAACCCCGCTTGCTGCAGCGCCACGTTACGTAGCGCCAACGGCGCTTGCAACTCATGCAGCCACGAGAGCAGGAGTTCGCGGCTTGGCTGTGCCCGCCCGCTTTCCACAAAGCTCACATGCCGCTGCGAAACGCCCATGCGCAAAGCCAATTCCAACTGGCTGATGCGCTTGGATTTGCGGGCGGTTTGCAAAGTATCGCGAAGGCTTGGGCTGGCAGTTTCCATTTCGATATTGAATCACACCGCACAGCCATTTCAATTACCTCCGACGTAATTGCGCTGATTCAAAGAGCTCTACACACTGCAGGCACTTTTGAAAGGAAATATTGTGAAAAAATCACTGTTGATCTTAGCTTTGATCGCTCTCGGGGCAGTCACTGCAGTCGCTCTTTGGATGGAAGGACTTGGTGGGATCTTTGGGGCCATAGCACACAGCTACGGATCCATGCAGATATTCGCCGATCTTATTATCGCCCTGACGCTGGTTATGGTTTGGATGTGGCGTGATGCAAAGAACACCGGCAGGAACATTTGGCCGTGGATCGTTATCACTCTTGTCGCTGGCTCGTTTGGTCCTTTGCTGTATTTCATAGCAGGGAAGGAAAAAACATGAACCCAATGATGAGCGAATGGATGATCCGCCTTAGCTTTGCAGTCACGGGGCTGGTCCATGTCTTGCCCCTGGCAGGCGTGTTTGGACGCCCGTTGTTGGAGCGCGCGTACGGTGTCAACCTGGGTGAGGGCTATGATTTGACCATTCTCATGCAGCACCGAGCCCTTCTTTTTGGTTTGCTTGCTGCGGCGTGCTTTGCAGCGGTTGCTGTTCCGGGCTGGCGCTGGCCAGTTGGCATTGCCGCGCTGATCAGCATGTGGGGTTTTGTATTGATCGCTGCATTGCAGGCGCATGGCATACCCATTGCCAAAGTCATGTGGATTGACGTAGTCGCCGCCCTGCTGCTGAGCTTCGGCCTGTTGATGCATGCTAAATCAGGCAATTCAAATTGAATGATTCCTGATGCAACCGCCGAAAGTTCTTGCTCAGCTTATGCTGGCGGTATTGTTCACCCATGAACTGGATGCGATGACGCAATCTGAGTGGCGCTTGCTGTATGTGTTGAGCAGTTTGAGCGACGAACAAGGCCGCTGGTGGTTTGTGGCCATCCACGTACCGCTGTTTTGGGCGCTCATCGCGCTTACGCATCACGGCAACGACCATGTGCAACGTGCGAGCCGCATAGGCCTTTCTGCGTTTTGCATCATTCATGCGTTGCTGCATTGGCGCTTGGCCAGTGATCCGCTGTCTACATTTGTCTCGCCGTTGTCTTGGAGCTTGATTGTGGGAGCTGCAGCGCTGGGTGCCGCATACTTGGGCATGGCAGCCCGCGCCACGAAAGTCCATCCACACTAAAGACAATGGATGAGGGCCAATTTCACTGGCTCGTGAATTAATTTCAGCATCCTGGACTCCAGTTGAATGGAAGCGGCCCGCCACCTCACCCCCCCATTCCAGCATCACCCAAAACTTCGCGAAAGCACACGAACGAGCCCGCAGTCAATGTCGGGGGCTGGGTTTGGCAGCGATGCAGCCATTCACTGCTCCAAACCGGTCAATCGCGGATAACTGCAACTGGCTCAGACCCTCTTTCGAGGACAAAGCGGAACTCCAGGAGTCTGAACCGACTTTTCGAAAGCTGACATCGACCATGACTTGTCGATAGTTCCGACGGCCGGCAGAAATGCAGAGTTGTCAGACGGCGACGAATACCCGCTTTCCGGAAGTCCAGTACCAATTGACCACCGCCTGCTCAAACCCCAAACACCCATGCTCGCTCAGGCTCGATCCGAATCGGTAGATGAAAGACGAGGGCTTGACGCGCAAGTAGAGGTCGATCCTTGATGGCCTGCGATGCTTGCCGCCAATCGGGGCCTAGATGCCGAGTGGCTTGAGCGCTGCATCGACAAGACCTTCGAGCCCTCGACCAATGAAGCCACCGCGGCGCTCGTACGGCATCTCTTGGTAAATGTAGTATCCGCGGCCGCCAGCGAAGCTGTCGTTGAGCAGCGGTTGCTGGCCGCTCAAGTAGGCAAACAAGGTCGTGCAACGTCTGCTTGAATAGCTCAGGTTGGCACTGAATCCGATGGTGGCGGCCGGGCTCAGACTGCGGCCGGCCTCGGCGGCCTCGACTCTCACGCCGCGACAGCCCTTGACCACCATCGTTACCGGGCCGTGAAACACCAGATACCGCAATTGCATCGTCAACCAGGCGTGCAAGTTGAAGAAGCGCCAGTGGCGCGTGATGCGCAGCATCGTTTCGCGCGGCTGGAGCACACCAACGATGTGCCGAGGCAGCAGCACGATGGATGAGCCTTTGGGAATCGCCAGCAATGAGACCTCGCTCAGTGGATCGCGTGTCGAAGAGACGACCACCGTCTGCGAAGTCTCTGCCCGCATGTGGGTGAGCGCGACCAGACCGGCGGCGATGCTGCTCAGTGGGATGTGGCGATCAAGGATCCACTGGGTCCGTGACTTGCTCTCGTTGGGCATGCTCTGCAGGTACTCGGAGTGAACGAGCAGTTCGTTGGACGAGTCGATCGTCAATCGGCAAGAGACCGATGAAATCCCAGCCGACCCCTGACCAGGCAAATCGTGTCCAGTGAGTACCCGGCCTTCGCTATTGGGGAGCAGCGCTACGGCAGGACGTCGCGTCGCAATGGGCGCAAAGACGTAGAAGAGCACGAGCCTGATGCCCAACGGCATCACAGCCGCCACCGCAACGATGACCACGGCCGCTTTAACGAGACCAGTCGTGCTGAAGTCGAAATTGATGATCTGCCAGAACCAGTCTTGCCGGAGATTCGCTTCGCGCTCTCCCCAGGCGCTGCGAAGTTCTTCTACAACAGGTCCGACTTTCAGTGAACTGAGCAGTACGCCGGGATGTTTGGGTTTCTGAATAGAGCTCAGAAACTTGGAGCGTTCGTCGTATTTCGCTTTCTGCGCATGGGTGCGCGCAGTCTTGGCCTTGCGTTCATCCAACAAGCGGATGTGCTCTGCGTTCACCCTAGTAAGGGGAATATAAACTTGCAATGGGTGGGAATTGACCAGCCGTTTGATCTCCTCGTTCAGCCTTTCGATCTCCCTCAGTACCTCAATGTTCTCCTGGTGGATACGCTCCAACCCGGCGGGACCGTCACCCAGCCCCTGTTCATACTCCGAGAGCTTGGAGCGATAGTCGAGTGCGCGTGCAAGAAAATCGCGCTCTTCTTGCTTCACCAAAATGGTGACTTCCTTGCCGGCCCAGTCCCGGATGGTCTGCAGGTCGCCTCTCGCGATGGCAATGGCACGCTGCGCCGCTGAGGGGATCTGGCCGCGCAATTGCTGGATCTCTTCGTTCAGGGTCTGCTTCCGCTTTTCTACGATGTCCACCGCCGCATTGTCCAGTCCCGTGACGCGAGCCTGTGCTTCGGACTTCGCTCGCTCGGCGGTTTCTTTGACACCGGCCTCGATCAACTGAATCTGGATGATGGTCTGCCCCAGCTGCTTGAGCTCCTGAAACTTTGCGACTCCCCAGGCACCCAGCCAGAGGATGGCGAACACGACGACAACAGCCCAAGCCTTGCGAAGGAGCCACGAGAACAGGGGCCGGATCGATGTCATGGTTTGAAGTTGGTTGACTCAGACGGATAAGCATTGCAACCGAATGGAGCCAAGTATGTCACGTAGGAATTCCACTGAACTCGCCTGCAACACTCGATTTTCCGCCCCGCAAGCCAGGTTCACCATCAGAGTTTGGTGTTCAGGAGCGTGATCTGCGGTGTACGGCGTGTGCCGTGCGCAGGTTCACCCCGCAACGATTCAAAATCGCCGGTTGTGCCTATCACCAATTGATGCGGTGATCTACCTCGTAGTCGGGGGTCGGTTGTGCCGCCAGATCCCAATCCGGTTCGATGTGCGCCGCGTCATCCACCTGCGCATCACAGCCATCCCACAACGGCGGCCCGCGGACCGGGGCTATGGCAGCGCGAATGGCTGGTTTGAAGTAGGCAAATCTGAAATCTCCGCTACCGCTTCTAACCTGATGCCGACGCTCCCTGGAGCTGAAGTAGCTGCGCTTCTGAATGCAGTTTGCATCCTCCGAAGCGGTCGTCGACTAGTGACTGTAGATGGCCCATAACAGCCTTTAGCTATGCATTTGACTGTCGACTATGGTCTTCTACCAACTGCAATCGGCAAGTCGCCGGTTAATTCACTACAGCGGTCTGACCTAATCCAACCAACCTCCACGGAGCCTAGGGAGATTCAGTTGACTGACTCGATTAGCTGATGAATTTTTTCACTGTTCTTGCTGGTAAATGCTATTCCCTTACTTTGGGCGTTTTTTGTAACGCAACGCGGGCGGTGCAGCGACATCGTCTCACTTTGAAGATTTGGTGCTTTTAACTTTGGCGTTGTCACACGTAAGTTATTGATTTTGTTAGGCTGCGAAAGTGTGTATTTATGGTGATGCCCAGTTACGTCGAAACAAGCCGCACGCCGATAGAGTTCGAAATAGCCAGACCAGCTAACCGTGGCAGAGCAAACCCAGCGGGCAGATCGACAAACGGGTGTTTGCCGCACAACTGCCGTGAATCTACTTAAAACTGCTGTTATTAATGATAAAAAGCCCTGTAGCGCAATAAATACCAAGGCAAGCAGCTATTAATATAATAGCAGTTAAACGCGGTCATTGCAGCTACTCAGGCATGCGCCTTCAACGCCCGGCGGTATTGAATCGCCTCCGCAACATGCGTGACTTGCACCGACTGTGCGCCGACCAAATCCGCAATCGTGCGCGCAATTTTCAGGCTGCGGTGTATGCCTCGGCCTGACCAGCCCAGGCGGGTTGCTGCCAGGTTTAGAAATTTGGCCGCAGGCGGGTCCAGCCTGCATTGCGCATCAATTGCCTGGCCGCTGAGCGTTTGGTTGGAGTGGCCTTGCCGTGCGATGGCGCGCTCGCGTGCCATCGCCACGCGCTCGGCAATCGCTGCAGTGTGTTCGCCCGGTGGGGTGTTGATCAACTCGTCTGCGTTTAACGCGCCCACTTCAACATGCAGGTCAATGCGGTCGAGCAGCGGGCCGCTCAATTTGCCTTGGTACCGCGCCACCTGGTCGGGCGAGCAGCGGCACGTGCGCAAGCTCGAACCAAGGTACCCACACGGGCAGGGGTTCATCGCCGCGATCAATTGAAAACGCGCGGGAAACTCAGCACGGTGCGCCGCGCGCGAGATGGTGATCGTGCCCGACTCCAGTGGCTCGCGCAGCGCTTCCAGCGCGGCTCGTGGGAATTCAGGCAATTCGTCTAAAAACAAAACGCCCCGGTGGGCCAATGAAATTTCCCCTGGCCGGGGCGGTGAGCCACCACCTACCAAAGCGACCGCGCTGGCGGTGTGGTGCGGCGCACAGGTGGGCCGCACGCCCCAGTTGGCCATGTCAAAGCGCCCGGCGAGGGACGCGACGGCTGCGCTTTCTAGTGCTTCATCAACTTGCATGCTGGGCAGCAAGCCG
>ENA-OBLH01000570-OBLH01000570.1-metagenomes-genome-assembly--contig:-NODE-570-length-11902-cov-3.54385_pt1 | contig 11902 bp, 8 predicted proteins | sample MGYA00153382_OBLH01 | MGnify analysis MGYA00153382 | reverse complement strand
AAGCCCCTTGTTTCCAGAGATTTCAACACCATAATCTCCTTGTCGGTTGCTATAGAACGTTGGATGCGGTCAAGAAAATTAGTTAAATAAACTCCTTTACCTCCTCTACCTCCTCATCACCTAAATTCTAGAAAATATCGGCAGGATCGGCAGCTTGCAGCTTTCTAACAGAAATAGCACCAGAAACTAAACACATAATTACCGTTAAAATCAGCACCGTAATTGCTCTAGATAAGGTCATAGCGATCGGTAGGCTTGTAGCACCCTGAGTAAGATTATAAAGAAAGAAAGTTACTACAGCGCCGGGAAGATAGCCCAAAAATGCCAAGATAATTGCCTCTTGGAAAACTACGCCTAACAGATACCAATCACTGTAACCCATAGCTTTGAGAGTTGCATATTCTGGCAAGTGATCCGAGACATCTGTGTATAAAATTTGATAGACAATCACAATGCCCACAATAAAGCCCATAGCTGTCCCTAGGGTAAAAATAAAGCCAATGGAAGTGCCTTCTTCCCAGTATTTACGCTCAAATTCAATAAACTCATCCTTGGTAAAAACTTTCACATCCTTGGGAAATATTTGGCGCATTTTTGCCACCGTAGCGATCGCATCTACCCCGGGATTAAGGCGAATTACTCCCACATCAATTAACTCCTTTGTTCGGGTAGGAAATATCCTCACAAAATTCAAATCACTAGTCACAAGATTTCCATCAGCCCCGAAAGATGCCCCTAGGCTAAATAAGCCCCCTACTCTCACCCGTCGGCTCCTGACTTCCGTTTGCACAGTTTGACCTTGATTAAATAAATCCGCTACAGGGCCAAACTCTGCCCGCGAGGCTTTGTCGAACAAAACTACATCAGGAATTTTAGTTTTACCCATCTCACCTTCTAAACCGGGGGAACTGAGGAGAGATCGATCGGGGTTAAAGCCAATTACCATGATCCCTCTAGTTGCCTGAGTTTGAGGATTTTTCCAGAGACCAATATCCATGTATAGCGGCTCTACAGACTGGACTCCTTCAAAGCTCAAGGCCTGATATAGGCGGCGGCTAGAGAACGATCGCATAGCAATTAAGGCCGTGGACTGGGTACTAATTAAAAACACATCGCCTTGGAGTTGCTTATGAAAAGTAGTGGCACTTTCAAATAAGGCATCCCGGAACCCAAGCTGCATAAACATGAGGATATCAGCAAAAGCAATACCTGCTAGGGCAACCATTAGACGGATCTTTTCATGAGTGAGTTGGCGCCAAGATAAAGGTAATTTCATAGAATGAGTTTAGGGTTTGGAGTTTGGTAGGAAAAATCTTTTAACTTCTACCTAGGTCTGGCTATTTCTAGCTAGATAAATATCTTGACAATCACATTAGAGTTAGTCAGATTAGCAACTTTTTTACTGTCAGTGGCATCAAGGCGGATTTTTACCTCTACTACTCTGGCATCCACCGCAGCGGCGGGATCCGTAGACAGAACATCTTTCCGGCCAATCTTTAAGCCCAGTTGAGCCACACTACCTTTCAATTCCCCACTAAAGGAATTACCTTCACTGATAATATCAACCCGCTGGCCCACCTTGACTTTGCCAATATCACTTTCATAGACTTCGGCAATGACAACCATTTGGCTAGTCTGGCCTAGTTCCACAATTCCCTTACCACTCTCAAGGGTTTCTCCGGCACGGGTATTGATCTTGAGAATCTGCCCAGCCATAGGGGCGCGGACAAAGGCCAAGTCTAGTTCTGCCTTAGCTTGAGCGACTGAAGCGATCGCCCTATCTAACTCAGCTTTGGATGATTCAATATCAGTAGGGCGGACTTGGGTGACTCGATCGAGATTGGCATTAGCTTGTTTAATTTGCTCTTCCAAGGATTTAACATTTTTTTGCGCCGTGGCTCTAGCTTCATTAATCTGTTGGTCTTGGCTTTCCACTATGCGACTTTGATTTGCCTGAGCCTCGTTGAGCCTTGCCAGTGCCGAATCCCTAGTTAAACGCCGACCATCCAAATCTGAGCTGGATATAGCACCGGATTGTGCCAATTGCTGAAATCTTCCAAAATCTCTCTCTGCTGTCTGAAACTCGGCAGCGGCTCTAGCTACTGTTGCTGCCTGAGAACCTTTTTGCCCCTTAAGTTCTGCTTCTAGCCTAGCTAAGGTCGCTTGGTTCGTGTTTTGCTCCCCATCCAGTTGGACTTTAAGGCGATCGACTTCTGACTGTTGAGCCGGAATAGTTCCTGTTTGCCCAGCAGTAGTTTTATTTAAATTAGCTTCTGCCACTCTCACCCCTGCTTCCGCCTGAGCTAGGGCTGCTTCTAGGCGCTGCCGACTATCCAGCACCGCAATTACCTGGCCTTGGCGGACTTCATCCCCTTCAGCGACCATTATTTGATCAACTCGTGCGCCTTGAACTGAACTGGGGGCGGCAAGGGAAATAACTTCACCTTGGGGTTCTAGCCTGCCCAAGGCACTGACAGCAGTAAGGGCGATCGGAGTGGCACCGGGGCTAGGAGTCGCCTCTGCTTGGGGCTTCCCGGCTTGGTTGATGCTGTAGATTGCTGTCCCCGCAGTAATCACCATGCCGACTACTCCGAGAATGATGACCCATTGCCGGTTAGGGCGAGACGACGAAAAGAAGTTTAGTTTCTTGAACATGATTGACGTAGAAGTTGGTTGAAACGATATTGCTACGCAACGCTAAGGCGATCGATTCTAGAAGCAACAAGGTAGTTTCTTGCCAAATTTAGGGTAAGTGAACTGCTTGCAGAAGTACAGAAATCATTTCTTCTGCCATCATTACTCCAGAGCCGCAGTATCAGCTAGAGCTAACGCAAAATCCGCATATCCCGGATCCGCCACTGCCCTTCCTTGCGAATAAGATCGTACTGCACCGATAAATTATCATTAAAAGACTCCGACTGTTTTAGGCGCCCATTTTGATAAAACTGAGCTTCCTCCTGCACCTGAGCCTCTACGATCGCTTGATCTGGCTTATCCTTATTCGGCTTGACAGACACCTGACCAATGTTGTGTTTATACTTCCAGTAAGTAGTTTCAGCTCGATTCTCTTGAGCAGTTTTTTGCCACCGGGAGAGGGCATTATCCGTCAAAATATTTGCCAGTTGGTCAATCTCGTAGTTCTCACCCAAAACCTTAGATTTAATATTTAGCCAAGTTTGGATTACCTGTCTTCCTGTTGCCTCACTCAGAACTCCCATAGCTGCTACAGGCTGAGGCTGGTTGCTAGTGGGGATGGGAATTGGGGGTTTACCTAGGGATACTAGGGGCTGTTCCCCTTCTAAGGAAGACAAAGCATTACCCTGAATTCCCCGTTGGAGCCAGCCGATCGCACTAGAAATCAGATAAAACAGCAACAACAATACCAACATACCGCCCGCCGACAGCAGAACTAACCGCCCTAGGCGATCGCGTTGGACTTGATTTTTAAGAGGACGGCGGCGGGGGAGAGCATTTTGCGGGACAAGCTGTTCCTGCTTTCCTGAGGGGGGATAAGTAATAGGGAGAGAAACAGCATCTCGATGGTGACCATTGGTTTTAGCTACTCCCGCTGTCACTCTTTCGGCCACAGGTAGAGGGCTTCCTAAGGGGGGATTAGCCACAGCGATCGGTCTTTCTACGGTTAAACTTGCTGCCCTAGCTACCGTAGCTGGCATAGATTGAGCTTCCTTTTGCATCCTCGGTGGCGGCGGGGCTGTATCCGGCAGAGAAAGACCTTGGGGATTGTAGCTAGCTTGGTTATTTCCTGAATTATTTCCTAGATTATTTCCTTGGCTTATCCCGTAACTACGATTACTAGAAGCAGGATTATTTCCCGATTGCAACAAAGTATTAGGTCCGGCTTGGGCAGTATAAGAGATTGCTCGATTCTCCACTACAGTCCATTCCTTGCCCGTATCCGTATCAGCAGGTAGAGATTCTAGATAATCCTGCACCTGTTGATCAGCAAAATAATCTTTGAGGGAAACTCGCTGCTTAGTTAAATCTCGGAAATGGGGAAACACAGATTTTTGTAACCATTTCTCTGCGTATAGACACAAACCGGGTAGAAGATCCGGAGAACCTTCCGAATGTTCCCGAATAAAAGCTAGAGGTTCGTATTCTTGGCTATGCTCTAGCGATCGACTAGCCCCCTCGGTTTGACCCAGCAACAGGGAACAAATGGCAGTTTCTAAATGTACATCCTGCCGCTTACCTAACTTAGTCAGGATTTGTTTGGCCCGATAGACCAGAGTAGGCTGACGCTGGGCGAATCCTTTAGCAATTAGAGCATACACAGACAAATAGGTAGCCACGGCTGAAGGTCTTTTTGCCTCCTGCTCGAAGAGTACCTGCTGTTCACTACAGGTAAGGTAGATGCGAATTTGTTGAATAAACCGGAGAAAATCATCAATACTCAGACCCGACTGATCTTCCCCAACCCCATCAATGCCGCCCCGTTCCTGAAGCATTTCTTGGAGGAGCCTTAGTCCCAAACGCCGTTGGGGTATTTGGTCATCCCCTAAGGCAAGGAGGTGGAGAATTCTATAGGGACGGAGCTTATAGGCATCAAGCTGAATTTCTCCTTGGATATTGGGGAATATTCCTTCTCGGAGTAGCAGGGCCTGACCAGTTTCTAGGGAAGTAGCGGCTTCCTCATAATGGTTTTGTTGCCATTGTTCCCGCCCTAGCTCAAGGCAGGTGAGGGACAGAGTAAGGACAATATCCGCCCGGATCAGGTCTGGATCGCCCAATTCTCCTTTTTCTAAAGTTCCGGCTTTATCTAGCAGGTAAGGCTGTCCCAGCTTCAAAACTAGCTCATACTCTCCCAACTCGTGCAGAATCACCAAAGCCCCTATAAACTGATCATTACGAATTTCAACACTAGGAGTGTAGAGGTCTTGTTGTGGGGTATCTGAAGGCGTGGTTGAAGTTGTAACTGAAGCTGTGACTGAGGCAGTAAGGGATTCTCCCCCCGTCTCAGTATCCTTAGAATAGGGTTTAGCTAAAAAGCTAGTATTGTATTTCTCCTTTTGCTCTGGATCAGAAAGGACTGAAAAAGCTTCGTCAAGGAGTTGTTTCCGGGCAGTAATAGCTGCATCACTATATTCCCGGCGGGGCAGTTGCAACACTCGGTCACGATACGCTAGCGCTCGCTGTTCGTCATTTGCCTGAATTGGCAATCCTAGGATTCGGTAGTAATCAAGTGGGATACGCACTTTTATCTTTCCCCATCGTAATCATCCCCAAAGAAATGGAGAATTTAGCTCTCGGTTTAATTTATACTACATTATTGATATCTTCTTCAGCACTAAATATGCAAGAATTTTTGGTCAAGGGATCATTCACCTAATGGCAATCTATTCTCACCAGCTAACATCTAGGCTAAACATCTAAGAAATGACTACTACAAAAAAAACAAAAACTTCGCCCTCATCGATCGCTCAGTCTCCAGATCAATCTGCAAAGGTTCAAAACCCAGAACGTACTGCTCCTGTTTTTGTCCCCCCCGCTAACTTTATTACTAGGGAGGAAGGCTTAGTTATTTATGAAGATATGGTTCTAGGCCGGAGTTTTGAAAATAAGTGTGCAGAAATGTATTACCGGGGCAAGATGTTTGGTTTTGTCCATCTCTACAATGGGCAGGAAGCTGTTTCTAGTGGCGTAATTCGGGCTATGCGGCGGGATGAGGACTACGTATGCAGTACCTATCGAGATCATGTCCATGCCTTGAGTGCTGGGGTAACTGCCAGAGAAGTAATGGCAGAATTATTTGGTAAATCCACGGGATGTAGTAAGGGGCGGGGTGGCTCTATGCACCTATTTTCTGCGGAACATCGCCTGTTGGGGGGCTATGCCTTTGTGGCGGAGGGTATCCCTGTAGCTACGGGGACGGCTTTTCAGAGTAAGTATCGCCGGGAGGCTCTGGGAGATGAGAATTTTGATCAGGTTACTGCCTGTTTCTTTGGGGACGGGGCAGCCAACAATGGACAGTTTTTTGAGTGTTTGAATATGGCAGCGCTATGGAAACTGCCGGTGATTTATGTAATTGAGAATAATAAATGGGCGATCGGCATGTCCCATGAACGGGCAACTTCTGTCCCGGAAATCTATACCAAGGGCGCAGCCTTTGGTTTGGTGGGGGTAGAAGTAGATGGGATGGATGTACTGGCAGTGAGGGATGCGGCTCAAAAAGCGGTGGCTCGGGCCAGGGCTGGGGAAGGTCCTACCATTATTGAGGCTCTTACCTACCGTTTCCGGGGTCACTCTTTGGCGGATCCTGATGAGATGCGGGCGAAGGAAGAGAAAGATTTTTGGTTTAGCCGGGATCCGATTCGGAAATTAGCTGATTATATGACGGCACAGGGTCTGGCAACTAAAGAGGAATTGCAGGCGATCGATCAACGGATTGATGAACTGATCATGGATGCGGTGGAGTTTGCTGAATCTAGCCCAGAACCTGATCCTAGTGAACTGTACGATTACATTTTTGCTGATTGATCACTAGACTTTACATTTACAGAAGAACCCCCGGAATCCCCCTGCTAAAGGGGGACTTAAAAATCAAGTCTGCATAAAAAAGCTGGGATTCTCTAGGCCATTGCCTGAAAAATCACAGAAAGATTATTAGCGGGCATAGGATATACCTTAAGGAGAATCAGGTTTTGGGTAGCAGCAAGGGCAACTACATCTTCTAGATGGCGAACTCCCCACTCTGGGTTTTGCGATCGTAAACTGCCATCAAATTCGGCATTGCTAATACTGGTGTGCTGCCCATTCTGCTTAAAAGGCCCGTAGAGATACAAAATTCCGCCTCCGGGCAAGATATTTTTTGCTCCTGTAATTAAGCCTAAGCAAGCTGCCCAAGGGGAAATATGAATCATGTTAATATTCACGATCGCTTGAATATCTTGGCTCTGTAAATGATTACTACTCCAATCTGGTAGGGTAACATCAATAAGTAGAGGCTTAGGCAAATTATCTGCTGGAAAATGTTTTTGCCAATCTGTAATACTGGCGATCGCTAAAGGATGGGGATCCGAGGGAATCCATAGTCGGGGCTGGAGATGAGGCGCAAAAAAGATGGAATGTTCTCCCGTACCACTAGCAATTTCTAATACATTTCCTTGGGGTGGCAAAACTTGCAATAGTACTTCTAAGATTGCCTCCCGGTTGCGTTGAGTTGCCGGGGCGTATTGACGGTTATCAGTCATTAATTTGATGATGTAAATCTAGAATCTCGATTACTTACTAATTTTTTGGTACTCTAATGTTATTTTACAGTTGCTACAATTCATAATCAACTATCACCTTAAATTCCTAATTCATAGCTTTATTATCTCTTTCTACTTCTTTAGATTTTCTAGCCGAGTTTTCTCTGTATGTGCTTTACGAGATAAAATTTGAAGGTTATCTAGGGTAGTTAAACCACCTTGTGACATTGGTTTGATGTGGTCAATTTGAAAATCTAGTCGCCTAGAACTCTTAAAATCACTCATGGCACAACATATTAATCCAGTTCCTTTATCAGTTGCTTTAGCAAATATAGTATCTCTGATTTTTATATATTCTGCGGGAGCTATCTCTTTAAGTTCAAAAAGTGAAAAAACTTCTAAAGTTAATATATCAGGAATTATAATTGGTGGAGTAATTTTTAAATCAGGGTATACTCCAAGTAATTTGTCGATCTCAATGCCTACTTGCCTTTTGAAATACCTGTACTCATACCCAAATAAGACTTGCCAAAAAGACCTATCATCATTCCACAAAGAGTCAAGATACTCACTCATTTGTCTAGGTCCTAAATTATTTCTGTCTATATATTCCGCCACACTTAATAAATCACATTTTCTACGTTCACTGAATGCGATAAATTCTGGCTTTATTTGCTTTTGAGCATAGAATCGTAAGATATTTTTAACATCTTGATCTTGATAACCAAGTAGAAACGGATTGGGAAAGTATATATCTTTTGTAATTTGTAGTAGATATTTAATTTCTTCATCGGTTAAAATTTCTCTATCTCCGATATCAACATTGTTAAACACAGCCGCTAAGTCATTAACAAAACTATCATAAGCTTCTTCAGTATCATTATATAAAAGCACATCATAGGGTTTAGATTTAGGTTCACCAGATTCTTCAGATGGTTCAAGAATAGAGAATCGGTAGATTCCAACAGGAATTCTCTTCAAAAAATCTAGCTTTTCTAAGGAAGTAGTATCAATAGAATCATCCATTATACGAGCAAACTCTTCAATTTTGCCAATTGAAATAAGCCGAGCAACACCTTTCATTGTTTTGATATCTCTATCAATGAATTCTCTACCCTCTATATCAGTCAATTTCTCAGGATTAACCCATTTAATTTTATCTTCCCAATTATCAATAAAGCTCACAACATAAGCTTTTTCTGTACCTCCTGCCTTTTGCCCCCGTAAAGCCCTACCAATCATTTGTGTCATTAAAATTGTAGAGTTAGTTGGGCGAGTTAAAAAAACAGTCTGGACATTGGGTAAATCAGTTCCCTCTGTCAACATTTCTACATTAATAAGAACCTCAATCTCTCCTCTTCTAAATTGCCTAATTTTCTCTGAATTTTCCCTAGTGGAAACCGTAGCTCCCGTATTTGTATCTTGATACCCTGATGCTACAAAGTCAGATTTAATTCCTCTTAGCTGGAATAGCGCATTCAATTCAATTGCATGTTGAATATCAATCGCAAAAACTAGTAATGGCTTATATTTCTCTTGGTTTTCAACATAGTGATCAACAATTCGTCTATTACGTAACTTAGACATTGCAATCCTTCTCGCAACATCTTGAGGCAGATTGTCACAATCCTCAATTTTTTTGATATCACTTTTAGTTAACTCTCGATAAAAATCTAATTCTGTTTTTAAATTTTCAAAAATCGGTTCAGCAAGAATTCCTCTAGTAATGAGTGTTCTTAGGTTTTCTGAGAAAATAATATCATCAGGAAAGACTTTTTTAAGTAAGCCCTGTTCTCCTTCATCTGTCCTGAATGGAGTTGCTGTTAAACCTAACATTCTAAAATTATTTACTTTTCCTCTATCCTCAAAATTTTGCTTAATATTATTGATTAGCTTACGATAAGTTTTTGCGGTTGCATGATGTGCTTCATCAACTACTAAGAGAATTGCCTCAGAATGTTTAACCCAATTATCTAAAAGATAGTTCATCCCACTGTTAAGGCTGTCTTTACTAGCAATAATAATATCATCAGATGGTTGAATATTAACAGGACGATCATGCTTAGGATGACCAGAAATTATACGATATCTAAACTCTTCAATATCATTTAATAACGATTGGTAAGCATTATACTGTATGGTTTCAAATGCTTGATCTAGTAGTTCATGTCGATGAGCAATCCATAAAACTTTGTTTCGTTTGTCAATAAAATTACGTAGTAACCAATGAACTGCTGTTAAAGTCTTTCCACCACCTGTAGGTAAAACTAACAATCCTTCAAATGGAGAGCTATTTTTCTGATTTAGTGCTCTGATTGCATTGTTCTGGTGAGCGTAAAGTTCTCTAGGATTTTCACCCGAACTTACTTGAATCTTACCTGAGTAATCAGATGGAATAGCCATAGTTTTGAAAACCTAGAAATAATCGTGGATTGGAGTTTGGTTCAGAAGTGTCGCTATTTTTATAAGCTATAAATTTAGTCCCAAGTTAACGCATACTTTATATCCTGTCAAGATATATGACCATAACTTAGTTTGAGGTTTGTTGATCGCACTCCTCGATCAATGTAGCTAGTCCTTCTCGAATTGATTCCTGCATTCCCGGAATTGAAAGAAGGTAGAAAGTTTCCTGTATCGATGTCCAATCAGCTTCAGACAATAGCACTGCATTATTACTCTGTCCTGTAATCACAACGGGTTGATGAGATTGGCTCACCGTATCGATTAAATCTTACAACTGCTGTTGAGCAACCTTGACTGAAGATCATAATTCTCCGTTTTAGATAACATTACTCTATAGATATTTTGACATAAATTCTACGGTGACAGACCTTAGAAAATCATCCAGTTTGAGCAAAGCTGGTTGAGCGATCGCTTCTGGGACACCACCATAAAAAGCCTCGGCAATGCTACCAGCCATACAAGCAAGGGTATCGCTATCACCACCAATAAAAACGGCATTACGAATGCTATCTTCAAAATCAGTTGATGCTAAAAAAGCAATAATTGCTTGAGGTACAGAACTTTGGCAACTTATACCCGCTGGTTCCACGGAGTTTAAATCTAGGCTCAAATTATAGGCAAATTTTTGCTCAATCAAGGACTTAATCTCAGACTTATTATGATTTTTTCTAGCCATGAAAATAGCAGCGGCTATAGCCTGCGCTCCCTTGATTCCTTCAGGATGATTATGAGTAACTGCCGCACTCCGTTCTGCCTCTTGCAAGACAGTTTCTAGATCATCAAAAGCATAGGCTATAGGACTAACTCGCATTGCCGAACCATTACCAAAACTATTATAGGGTTCAACTTTATCAGCAAGCACCCACATAATAAATCTTCCTCCGTAGCCAGCCTTGGGATAGCGATGAAAATATTGCTTGAGTGACTGGTTATAGTCGCTATCATTAAGAATAGTCTCAGCGATCGCTACAGTTAAAACAATATCGGCTTTTACCGATACTCAGGGTTTGGATGATCGAAGCGGTTACCTGCCTCCCACTCTGAGCGCTGGTTGCCATAGGCGGGAATACCTCCTGCATCCTTCAGCATACGAGCCAGATGAAGTAGGTTCCAAGTCAAGAAAGTCGTGTTTCGCTGTGTAAATTCATTATTGAAACCAACGCGGCTACCATCTTCTTGGATATCACCGTAGCTAGGGCCAGGGCCAGCCTCACCGATCCATCCAGCGTCAGCTTGCGGAGGAATAGTGTATCCTAAGTGCTGTAATGCGTAGAGTACACCCATGGCCACATGCTTAATGCCATCTTCGTTGCCTGTGACAATACAACCTCCCACTTTTCCATAGTAAACATACTGGCCTTTATCATTCAAATCCGCAGACTGAGCATACAGTCGTTCGATGACACTGGAACAAATCGAAGAGCGCTCGCCTAGCCAGATCGGTGTACCCATAACGAGAATGTCTGCATTTTTCACCTTCGCGTAGATTCGGGGCCATTCGTCCCGCTCAAAACCGTACTCAGTCATATCTGGTTGCACGCCGGGTGCCAGCACATAATCGGCAGCACGAATATGTTCAACAGTTACACCTTGAGCCTTCATGATCTCCTGAGAGACTGCCATCAGGACTTCAGTGTGCGATCGCTCTGGAGAGGGTTTGAGCGTTGTGTTGATAAATAGGGCGTGTAAATCTGCATATTTAGCGGGTGGTGATGATTGATTGCTCATGATTGGGGTCTCCTAACTTAACTATTGACTAACTTAAATTTGCAGGCTTGAATTTGTAGGATTAGCTATCTAAATATCAATATATCAATAAATCCGAGAAACAAAAAATTGCTCATAAGTTTAGGGTTTATTAGGGAAGGCTGTATTTATAGATCGCCATAGATGGCCTATTGATCTTAACTTGAACTCAGATACTGAATTATTTAAGATTTTACTATACTTTAATTATTGGCGTTCATGTACAAAAATCAGCGGTAATAAAGCTCCTAATCGCAACACACTAGAGAGAGCAAACAACCCCAACAAGCCGCCATAAACAAACTGAGCCAAAAAGGCTCCCCCAGTGATTCCTAGGGCGCCGCTGATCCCTGCAAAGGCTGCCACTACACCAAAGTAAGTGGACTGATTATGAGAAGGAGCAATTCTCAGTTGGAGATTGTTAGAACATAGGTCGATCGCCGCCGCCGTTGCTCCAGCAATCAGATGTAACAGCGGTAGCC
>ENA-OBLH01000568-OBLH01000568.1-metagenomes-genome-assembly--contig:-NODE-568-length-11909-cov-2.97047_pt1 | contig 11909 bp, 14 predicted proteins | sample MGYA00153382_OBLH01 | MGnify analysis MGYA00153382 | reverse complement strand
AGCGGGGCGATGTGGCACATTTATGGCACATCAAGAAACCTGAATCCGCCGGTCGTGGTTCGAGTGGGACCTGCCCCACTCACGTCTTCGCAGGTCAAGCGCCTGAGATCCCGCCCGGGCCGTTTGGCGGCAAGGGCTTGTGGCACATCTATGGCACACGCCCGAATGAAGTCGACGAGACACCACAACGGCGGTGAGGGCCAATTCGGACAAACTCAAGCCGTGTCACGAGGGATCGGTGACCGGTCACGATCGATCAGCGGGTTTCGTCTGCTGCTGCTCGAAGTCGGAACTCGGGTGAAGGGGCAGTCGAAATCCGACACCAGGCCAAGCACTGCGGCCAAGGTGGCGATGAGGTCGTCATAGACCTGGGCTGGCTCGACGAACGAGTACAGGATCCTCACATGGGCGGGCACACCCCAGGACGCAGCCACCTCGAGATGGCGGCGGTGCTCGTCTACCAGAGAGTCAACTGTAGGCGCCGGGACGATAACCGCCGTCTGGGTAGGAGGCGGCGCGTCGGGGACGAGGGCTGAGGTGTTGCACCCGTTGAACCCTTCTGATCGAGTGCACACAAACCCGCGGCGTCCACTGCGGCACCGTCCCGATCGACAGGTCGCCGATCCGAAAGGCGCGCGTTAGCTGATCGCGCACCGGTATTCTTTGGCCGCAGGCCTGACAGTTGAGGCGCGATAGGCCCGAGCGTCAGCTGGATCACCCGTTGGGCGCTGCTCCTCCAGGGCCACCGACCCCTGCCGGCGGACCTCCGGAGACTCCCCCGGGTATGCCACCCGGCGCACCGCCTGGCGCACCCGGAGGAATTGAGCCTCCGATGCCTGGGCGAACCCCAGGGATACCGCCACCTGGGCCGATGCCTCCGGCCGCAAGGTTGGTGTAGGACAAAGCGCCCAACCCGATCACGGCGACCAAGATGCTGATCGTCAGCCAGCGCGGCAGCCGGATCAGCAGCCATGCGGCCAGCAGTGCGACCAACCCCAGGGCCGGCAGGTAGAACCGGATGACCTGGATGCCTCCGCCCGTTCCCCCTGCCATCCGAGCCGTCCAGTCATAGGCGGAGTACAGGCCCCAGATACCGAACCAGCCGAGAGCCAAGAAGCTGCCGATCACGACGTCGCGGCGATGGGTCCTGCGGCGTGCGCCGTCCATCCCCGGCCTCCGTTGGGACACGACACCCAGCGCCGCGATCCAGGCAAGAGCTCCCAGAGATAGGACCACCATCGGCATGCTCTTCACCAATGGTGCCGGCAGGTGCTGGAGGTTGGGGATCACCGAGGAGAGGCTGAAGGTGATCTCACCGGAGGAATAGCCTGTCTTGAGTGCGCTGCCGTAGGCCAGGTAGTCGAACCCGAGGATGCCGGCGAAGAGCACCACGACCGACCCGAGCCACCAGCGAAGGGTTCGCCACGGAAGGGCGACCCGGCGCAACACCAGGAGTGTGGCGAGAACGGCCACGGCCAGCAGAACCACGTTGGTGTAGCGGACCAGGACCGCGGCCTCCAGTGACACGAATGCCAGCAGGCCGACAATGAGGCGCCTCCGGACGGTCCGCTCGGTGGCGAGCATCGCCCACAAAAGCGCCCCCGTGCCGGCTGCTATCAGCGAGGCGTCCGTGAAGGTGGGCATCGTGGGCCGCCAGGCGAAGGCCAGCGCGGCCCCCGAGCTGCAGAAAAGGACTACCGCCCAGGTGCCGCCCCAGCACCCGAGCCAGCGGCGAGCACCGACGAAAAGGCCCAGGCAGCCGAGCGCCCCGTAGAACAACGGGGCCGCGCGAAGCAGCCCCATCAGCTGGAACGGGGCTGCGAGGAATGGGTAGCCAGGGTTCTTCTCACTGATCCACGTGCCGCTCGCTGTGTGGACCCACTGGGAGATGCCCTGTCCCCCGCCGTTGCTGAGCTCTTTGAGAAGTGCCTGGTACTCCGCGTTGGTAAGGCTCAGCAGATATCCATGGGTCAGTGCGATGATCGACGCCCGGTATGCGTAGTCATCTGGCTCGAGCAGCTGGGCGGACCTGACCAGAACTGCTACGCACATCGCTGCGAAAGCCACCACTGCCACCAGTACCTCGGCCCGGCCGCACCACCGCGATGGACTTTGTGTGGCGGCGTCACCTTGCCGAAGCAGCTCGTCGCCGCCGGCTCCAAGCGACTTGTCAACGCCGGCCGCCGGGAGTTGTCCTGTCATGCCGATCTGCCTGTCGCTCATCTGCCGATCATGGCCGTTTCGCCTGTGTGGAACCTCTGAGCCACCTAAGAGATCGCCCCTAGGAGACGTCCGTTGCCTTCCGGGTTTCGAACACGGGCTAGATGAAGATGAGGGCAATCACAGCTACTGCCAGGGTCGCATGGATGGCGCCGACGGCTTCCTGGTGGGCGAACTATGACCGGACGCGTCTTAGCCAAGCTCGTTGTCCGTAGGACGATCGGCCACGGGAAAGATCGGCGTCGTGAATCCTGGTGGGCGGCTCCGCGTGAGATCTCGTAGAAGAGCGTGACTGGTCGAGATTGAGCGACTGGTGGCCGTACGCTCGAAGTCATGTCAGGTGGCGCAGCGATTTCTGGATATCAGCCTCGACCAGTTCGAGCAGTGGGAATCTTGGAAGTGGCCGGCTGGCGGCTCAAGCAGTACGTCATGACGGTGACGCCAGAGAATGTCCCGAACCCGCGACTGCTCAGCGCAGCTGCAGCAATGGCGGACGCAGCCCTACCTGCGGCGGCTGCTACACACGGGGTTGGGTTCCTTCTCGCGCATCAAGCACGACCGGCCTGCTTCGTGTTGCTCGACTGGTGGCAAGACGGCTACGACTTGAAGCAGCGCTGCTACACCTCGCCTCTGGATCACCCGGACGAACTGGTGGAGGTTTCCAGTGATGCTGTGGGCTGCGTCTGGGAGCTTGAGGTGCTTTTGCACGAACGCGCGGCCTGGATCGATCACGTACTCAACAGTGAGGCGGATGACTTCCAGGCCTACCTACAGGATGTATTCCCACGGTTTGACCCTGAGAAGTGAGGTGGCCCCAGGTCGAGACCCGCCATGCCCAACACGGCTACAAATGAGGACGCTCGGTGGCTGGCGGAGGTGTGTGAGGGTCGTTCCTCAAGTCGGGTTACTGGCCTGCCAATATGTTGTCTTCAGTGCGGTCTCGAACCCCAGCTTCCGGTAGAGCGGCGCTCCCTGCTTTGTGGCGCACAGGACCATCTGCAGCCCTGCCAGTTCCCGCATTGCCGCCCGCATCAGCGCCCGCCCAATGCCCGCGCGACGATGCTCGGGCAACACGGCGACCCAGTAGACGCCGCCCACGCCGTTGGTGTCCTTCACAGTCATACACGTCCCGGCAGGCTTTCCCAGGTGGTAGGCGACGAAGACCGAGATGTGCGGCATCTTCAGCAATCCGGCGGGGAGTAAGCGGCCCGGCCGATACGGCTGGTAGGACGTCAGCGGGAATCCTTGCACCACGATCCGGTCCGCTTCCACTAGCAGTTCTTCGTCGCCTTCCACGCGTCGCACGGTGATGCCCGGCTGCACCTGGGTCGGTAGGGCGTCTGGCGGTGTTGCCTCTCGAGTGAAGGGTCCGGCCGCCATGACCGACAGGGCGCGGGGGGCGAGACCTTGGGCATGCAGGTCGATGCTCGCGAAGGGGTCTTCCACGACGACCGGCCTGCTCGCGCCCTCGACCAGGCGGTTCAGGAAAGCGTGCTGCGCTGCACCTGTCACTGCGCGGCGCAGGATCACTCGGGTCCCGCCGATGTCCTTGCCTGCGTCCACCGCCAGCCAGTCCGGCTCGTCGATGATCTGGTGGCCGCGGGCGGCGGCGAAAGCCCGCCACAACGCCTCCGCATTGCGTACAGAAGATTCCAGCACCCCCGTGTCGACAGACGTCGAGGACAAGTGTTCTGAAGGCGCTGGTGCATGAGTCGTCATCGCGCCCCACCCTAGCCAGACCGTGCTTTACGCCGAACGACGAGCGAGACACTTGGGAGCTATTCGCAGCCGGAAGTGGCCGTCGCGTAGAGGATCCCTCACCGAATAGGGGACACACGCCGAACGCGGCATGACTGTGCGTCCCGGGACCGCGATCGGTGTCGACCCCGAGTTCCTCTCAACGGCGGCAGGATCGCTGATCTCACGGTCGATGCTCTTGCCGGTGCCCCCGTGACGCTGCATGCTGTAGTCCCCATCCGGCCGGAGGCACTCATGGGAAAGTTGATCTACGCAGCCAACACCTCGCTCGACGGTTACCTCGAGGACGAGACCGGCTCCTTCGACTGGTCAGTGCCTGACGAAGAAGTGCACGCGTTCTGGAACGAGCACGAGCGGCACATCGGCACGTCGCTCTACGGCCGCCGCATGTACGAGACGATGCGCGTCTGGGAGAGCGACGACTGGCTGACAACTGAACCGGCCGTCGTCCGCGAATACGCGGGGATCTGGCGCGACGCCGACAAAGTCGTCTACTCCACGACGCTCGAGGCGGTGTCGACGGCGCGGACACGAATTGAGAGGCAGTTCGAGCCCGAGGCGGTACGACAGCTCAAGGAGACGTCCAGCACGGACCTGAGCATCGGCGGCGCGGCCATCGGGGCGGAGGCGTTCCGGCACGGGCTTGTCGACGAGTGCGTGCTGCTCCTGTGTCCCGTGCTCGTGGGCGGCGGCAAGCCGGCGCTACCCCGGCACCTACGACTCGACCTCGAGCTGCTGGACCATCGACGGTTCGGCAATGGTGTGATCTACGTGCGCCACGCGGTACGAAGCGCTACCTGAGCCCCGTGGCGGCTAGCGCTCGTTGGGGACCGCCGCGATTGGCTCGCCGCGGCGCGCTGCTGGCCGGGTACGTCGCTACACCGTCCAACACCGCCTGCCGATCGCGAACTTTGGGCGCGGTGCCATTCCTACCTGGGGACGGCCGCAGGCTCTCGACGTGTCAGCGGCAGATGCGGACGTTGCATCCAGGCGGTCTCGGGGCGTGTTCTCAGTGACCACTCGCCCGCGCCCGCACGACTCGTCCGTTAGGCGGCGACGAGGTCGTCGATCTGGTTGATCGCCGAGGAGGCGCCCTCGACGACGCCCATGTCGAGGACCTTCTGCAGCGCCTCGGCGGTGGCGTATGTGCTCACGAAGGTGGCTCGGGTGCTGCCTTCGTGTTCGGCGAGGGAGAAAGCGTTCCTGCCTACGGGCAGGTCGGGGTTCTTGGTGAACTTCTCGTCTAGCGCGAAGCCGTCGTCGAAGGTGAAGTTGTTGGGCTCGTCGACGGTCTCGACCTCCCAGTAGCCGTAGTACTTCTCGCCTTCGGGGCTTGTCATGTAGTAGTTCATCCGACCGCCGGGGGCCAGGTCGTGATCGACGAAGGTGGCGGGGTAGGTCGGGGGTCCCCAGATCCGCTCGAGCTGACGCGGGTCGGCGTATACCTCCCAGATCCGCTTCGGCAGGCCGGCGAAGTCCGCGACGATGGTGAGGGTCCGGGCGTCGAGGTCGTGCGAGACGTCGATGACGGGCATGGTGATCAGTCCTTCGATGTGAGACGTGGAGTTGGTGCCTGTTGGGTGTGGGGCTCCGGCGCGGCGATGAGCTCGTCGATCCGGGAGATGCGGCCGCGCCAGAGCGACTCCAGCGCGGTGAGCATCGCGCCCACCGACCTCACCGTTGCCACGTCGCCGCTGGCCAGGGCTTCGCGTCCCTGCCGGCGCTTGGTCAGCAGACCTGCCTTCTCCAGCACGGCGACGTGCTTCTGCACCCCGGCAAAGCTCATGTCGTAGGACGCCGCGAGCCTGGATACGGAGTGCTCTCCGGCAAGCACTCGGCGCAGGATGTCGCGCCGCGTGCGGTCGGACAGCGCGTGGAACCAGGCATCCGCCCTGTCCTCGCCCGCTCCGTCCATGGTGACAACCTACAACCACGTGGTTGTAGGTTGTCAAGAGATGCGGGGATCGATTCGCACCTGGGGCCGGTTCTCGCCCCCTCCGCGACACGCTGTACGACGCATTCACGCACATCGGCATGTCCGGTTTCGCGCTTGACAGCAGCACTGGTCGTGGCCAACGAAGACATCCTCTGTCCGCACGCTTGAACGTCACTGAACCCTCACTCGTCTCAACCAGCAAAGCAGGTCGTTCTTGGGCGTACCTTCACGAGCCACGTTCGTCCTTCGGAGGGCCGTCACAGCGGCGGTGGGGGCGCCGGCCGGAGTGCATCCCTTGGCTCCCGGCCAGGAGCGCTACGACACCGCGGCGTTGGTGTACTTGCCGGGGTCTGCGGTGAAGCTCTTGGCGCATCCCTTTCCGCAAAAGTAGTAGGTGTGGCCTTCGTGCTCGACGCTGGCGGCGGCCGTGGCGGGCTCCACCGTCATCCCGCACACGGGGTCGGTCATCTTGGAAGACTCTTCGGGCATGTCGTGCTCCTTTTCTTGATCGCGGCCGACCTGGACCACCGGGTCGGTGGTTGGCACGGGGACGTTGTCGGGGATCGCGGCGGGTTTGAAGCCGCGGAGCCTGTTGGCGTTGGCGACAACGGACAGGGAGGATGCCGCCATGGTGCCCGCGGCGATCATCGGGCTCAACCTCAGTCCGAACGCCGGGTAGAGCACGCCGGCTGCGATGGGGATGCCGATCCCGTTGTAGACGAACGCGAACACGAGGTTCTGTCGAATGTTGCGCATCGTGGCCCGGGACAGGTCGATCGCGGTGACCAGCCCGGACAACGACCCGGAGATCAAGGTGATGTCCGAGGCATCGATAGCCACATCGGTGCCTGTGCCGATCGCGGAGCCGACGTCGGCCTGGGCCAGGGCTGGTGCGTCGTTGATGCCGTCGCCGACCATGCCCACGACCCGACCCTGCTTCTGCAGCCGGCGAACTTCAGCGGCCTTGTGCTCAGGCATGACCTCGGCCAGCACACGCCCGATGCCGACCGCCCGGGCGATCGCTGCGGCGGTGACGCGGTTGTCACCGGTCATCATCACGACCTCGATGCCCCGGGCCGCCAACGCGGCCACCGCGGCAGCCGAGCCTTACTTGATGGTGTCCGCGACCCCGATCACCCCTGCCGGGTCCCCGTCGACTGCCACGAGCATCGGGCTCTTGCCGTCAGCGGCCAGGTGCTGCGAGTCCGACTCCAGGGGGCCGGGGTCGATACCCGCGCCCGTCAGCAGGCGCCGGTTGCCCACCAGGATCTCGCGGCCGCCGACGAGGGCGCGCAGGCCCTGCCCGGTGACCGAGTCGAAGGCGGTGGCCTGCGCCAATGTCAGGTTGCGCTCGCGGGCGCTGGCCACGATCGCCGTGGCCAGCGGGTGCTCGGAGGAGACCTCCACAGCCGCGACCAGAGCCAGAACCTCCTGCGCGGTGAACCCGGGCACGGGCAGGACATCGGTCAGGGCGGGGGTGCCCTTGGTGATTGTGCCAGTCTTGTCCAGCACGATGGTGTCGAGCTTGTGGGCGGCCTCCAGGGCTTCCGCGGAACGAATCAGGATGCCGGCGGTGGCGCCCTTGCCGGTGCCGACCGTGATCGACAGCGGGGTTGCCAGGCCCAGGGCGCAAGGGCAGGCGATGACCAGCACAGAGACCGCTGCGACCAAGGCAAAGATGAACGCCGGCGGCGGCCCGACAAGAGCCCAGACGGCGAAAGTCCAGATCGCCAGGGTGATCACGGCCGGGACGAAGTAGCTGGAGACCTGGTCGGCCAGCCGCTGGATCGGGGCCTTGGAGCCCTGGGCCTGGCGGACCAGCTTGATGATCTGCGCGAGCATGGTGTCCGCGCCGATCTTGGTCGCCACGTACGTGAAGGATCCGGTCTGGTTGATCGTGGCCCCGATGACCGTGTCACCGGCGGTCTTGGTCACCGGCATCGGCTCGCCGGTGACCATCGACTCGTCCACCGGCGAGCGGCCCTCGACGACCTCGCCGTCCACCGGGAGCTTCTCCCCCGGGCGGACCACCACCATGTCGCCCAGCGCAACATCCTCGATGGCCACCTCGGCCTCCACCCCGTCGCGGATGACGCGGGCGGTGCGGGGCTGAAGCCCGATGAGCGTGCGGATCGCCTCACCGGTGCCGGCCTTGGCCTTGGTCTCCAACAGCCGCCCGAGCAGGATCAAGGTGACGATCACCCCGACCGCCTCGTAGTAGACCTGCTGGACGTCCGCCGGCAACACGTCAGGGAACACGGTCACCACCAGGCTGTAGCCGAAGGCCGCAATCGTCCCCAGCGTGATCAGCGAGTTCATGTCCGCGGTCCGGTGGGACAGCGCAAGCCACCCGGTGCGGTGGATCGGCCAACCCGTGTAGAACATCACCGGCGTGATCAGCGCAAGCTGTAGCCAACGGCTCATCAACACCTCCGGCATCCAGGTCACGCCGAAGAACTCCACGAGCATCACCGCGAACAGCACCGGTGCCGACAACAACCCGCCAAAGATCACTCGTCGGGTGAGGTCCGAGATCTCGGCGTTGCGCTCGCGCTCCTCCCCCTCGGCAGACTCCGCAGCAGCGGCCGCACCCAACGGGTCAGGCCCACCCCGGCCCGCCACGACTGCGGGCGCCATCACCGGCGTGGCGGCCGGGCCGGCGAGAGGAACCACGGAAGTGTCGCCAAGGGCGTCCGGCCCCGACCCACCGACGACTCGCAGCGTGCCGTGGAGCATTCCCATCCCACAGGCGAACCCGTACTCACCAGGCGCCTCGGGCAGGAAGTCGACCGTCGTGGTCTCGAACGCGGGAAGGATCTGGTTCACCGTGAAGTCCGAGAAGACCACCCGTGAGGAACAGTCACCGGACTCCTGCCGGTCGAACAACATCCGCACAGGCACCCCTGAAACGACCTGTATGACGTCCGGGTTGTAGCCACCCTTGACGGTGACCTTGATGATCTGCACGCCGTCGGCCAGCTCGGCCTGGCGCGACTTCTTCGGCCCGAAGAAATACGACGCCAACAGGCCCGTCAGAACCAAGGACCCTACAAGCATCGCCACATCGCTGACACTCATGAGCTCAACCCTGCAACAAGAGACATCACTGGCCGACGACCTGGAAGGTATGGCCCTCCTGGGTGGCATGGCCGTTCACGCGATCGCCCACCTCCGGGCCTCTCGGCTGCGGGACGCCGAAGCCGACATGCTCCACGGCCTCGCGCACCGCCGCGGCCCCCAACCTCGTCCCGCTGGTCACGATCAGTGGTGACCGGCCGCCCGCGACGAGATCCATGGCCACGACAGTCACACCCGAGATCGACCTGACCTTCGCCGGGACCGCGGCCAGGCACGAATCGCAGATCATTCCCTCGACCGCGAACATGGCTGTCGTCATCGTGAAACCCCTTCGAATGCTCCCACTGCCGCAGTGCCCTCGACCGGGACGGCCACGTTCAACACCGAGTCCTAGATACCCCACCGGGGTACCTTCACCATAGGGTTGCGACCATGTCGACCCGATGTTGAAACCATGAAGATCCCATCAAGATCCTTACCACCTCGAGCAGGTCCGTCAAAGCAGCGTGCGACTCACCCTGTTGCTCGGCTGGCACGATGAAGGCGGACATCTCAGCGTTTCAAAACGTGCCGTTCGTCCTCTTCCAGTCCGCCCCAGACTCCGGCCTCCTGGCCAGACTCGATGGCCCACTTCAGACAGGTAGCAACAACTTGCCAGCGACAGCCGGCCATCCTTGCCTCGTCAGCCGGGAGTAGCGCCAGGTGGCCCCGACGGGGAAGAACAGCTCCGGACTCTCGCTCCGGCAAGCAGCGCCGTCGCGCCGATTCCAGATAGTGACGAGACTGAAGCCGCGGAGCCGGCTAGCCAACCTGCCGGGGCAGTGAAGCCAGGGTTACTTTCTTCATCGTTTCTACATCGTTTCTGGATGCTAAGGCTGCATCCACGCGCGACCCTGGAGTGATCCGGTTGGAACCGGGCAAAAAGAAGGAGCTCACGATGATGGGTTGGTATGGCGGCGGAATGGGTCCGCTCGGATGGCTTGCCATGGGCGTTTTCTGGCTCATCCTGATCGGGCTGATCGTGTGGCTGGTCGTCCGATTGCTGCCGGGCAGCAGCGTTGGCGCAACCCGCGATACCGGGCAGGCGCCCTTGGAGATCCTGGACCGCAGGCTGGCCAGCGGAGAGATCGACCTGGACACATGGCAGGCTCAGCGGGCCGCTCTTCTGGCTGCCCGGGGAGACAGGAGGTGACCGTGATGAGACGCCCCCTGACGGTCGTGGCTCTGGTAACAGCGGTGACCGCCCTGGTCGCCTCAGTGGCGATGGCTGTCGGCACCATCGGTGCCCAGCCTTCCGGGCCGACGATGATGGGCGGGGACGGCCAACGCTCAGGGTTGGGGATGATGGGCGACCATGGCCAACGCTCGGGGTCGGGGATGATGGGCGGGTCAATGATGGGCGCAGCGGGGGGCATGGGCATGATGGCTTGGCTGCCAGGTGACGGGGTCTCGGTATCCTCCATACCAGCGGCTCGGATCAGGGCGGCGACCGCCGCCAAACCGGCGGGGCTGCACCCTGGTGAGGTGATGTGGTTCGACAACGGCTTCTACGTCGAGCTCAAGGACGAGGCAGGGAAGCCCTCGACCGAAGTGATGGTCGACCCCCGCACCGGCGCGGTGACCACCGAACCCGGGCCGGCAATGATGTGGAACACCCGAACAGGAATGAACTCACGTGGCCAGGGCGCCAGTGCTGCTGCCGGTGCGGTTGACGCCACGAAGGCACGCGCGACCGCCACCGCGTGGCTCGCCGCCAACCGGGCGGGCACCACGATCGCAAGCATGGACGCCTACCCCGGCTACTTCACCATCGACCTCAAACGCAACGGCGTGGTCAGAGGAATGATGTCGGTCAACTCGTCCTCCGGGGCGCTCTGGTACCACACCTGGCACGGAGCATTCATCGCCATGGAGGACTCCTGATCCCGAAGACATCGCCAATAACATCCGCGACCAGCACCCCCCTGCGGGCGCTGGTCGTGGATGACGAGCCCAGCCTGGTCCGCGCGGTCGCCGGCTACCTCGAACACGACGGGTTCGCCGTCACCACCGCAGCCGATGGGGAGCAGGCTCTTGCCTCGGCGCGACGCGACCCACCTGACATCGTGGTGCTCGACCTGATGCTGCCTGGCATCGATGGCATCGAGGTATGCCGCCAGCTGCGCACCTTCACCGACGCCTACGTGATCATGCTGACCGCCCGCAGTGAGGAGCTCGACACCCTCATCGGGCTCTCCGTCGGCGCGGACGACTACATGACCAAACCATTCTCCCCCCGCGAGCTGACCGCCCGAATCCGCGGGATGCTCCGCCGACCGCGAAATGCCGCCCAGACCGAGACGGATTCGCAGGTCCGCACGATGGGAGCCTTGAGCCTGGACCCGTATTCCCGCCAGGTGCACGTGGGGCAGACCCCGGTGGAGCTGACCCGCACCGAGTTCGACCTGCTGGACGCCCTGAGCGAGCGACCTAAGTTCGCCTACACCCGTCGCCAGCTCATCGAGCGGGTCTGGGGCCAGGACTGGTTTGGTGATGAGCACCTCGTCGACATTCACATCGTCCACATCCGGGCCAAGCTCGGAGACGAGGCTGCCACGCCGCGATTCATCCTGACCGTCCGCGGTGTCGGCTACCGGATGGGGCCCGGGTGAAGGCCCGGTGGAGGACATCGACTCGTCTCCCCACGTTGGGTCTGGCGTCGCGACTCTTCGCAGCTGTCGGACTGGTGGTGATTGCCGGCGCCGGCACCATGCTGGTCGCTGTCCTGCTGGTCGCTGAGCCGGCGTTCCACGCTCACCTGGCCCAGGCTCAGCCAACGATGTCCGACCAGGCCCACGTCCATGTCGATGAGGCCTTCGCGAGTGCGGTGCTGATCGCCTTGGCCGTGGGCGTGGTCGTCGCCCTGGCCGCCGCCCTG
>ENA-OBLH01000564-OBLH01000564.1-metagenomes-genome-assembly--contig:-NODE-564-length-11971-cov-4.52115_pt1 | contig 11971 bp, 8 predicted proteins | sample MGYA00153382_OBLH01 | MGnify analysis MGYA00153382 | reverse complement strand
CGCGCGCGACAGAATCCTCATGTACCAGAGCGTACGTTCTGGTTGCTCCGCGCCGTGCGCCTTGCATTTCATCCCGAAAAATAAATTTTTAGCAGCGCCCTCAATTGAGCGCTTCCACTTCTTCCGGCGTGAGCTTGCGCGCCTCCTCCTCCAGCATCACCGGTATATCGTCGCGAATCGGGTACGCGAGGCGCGCGGATTTCGAGATCAACTCAAGTCGCGTTTTGTCGTAAATCAGCGGCCCTTTGGTGACGGGGCAGACGAGGATTTCAAGCAGTTTCGGGTCCATGGGGTACAGGCAAATCTGGTTCGTAGGTGTCTCGCGCGTCGCGCACAAGTCGCAGAAGTTTACGCTTGGTCTCCGGTGCAAGATGCACGGTCAGCGGCACCACCCACATACGGTGATCGGCAAAGGCGCGGCACTTCGGCGCGTCTTTCTCTGTCATCAAAATTGCGCGGTCACCCAATGCGTCGAAATCACTTTGTCGAAACGCATGATGATCGGGGAACGGGAACAACTGGCCCTGCACGCCCGCACGCCGCAGCGCATCGTAAAACTGACGCGGATTGGCAATGCCCGCGACCACCGCAGGCCGCGATTGCGAGAACGTGGCGAAGGCGGCCTCCCTCGTCGGTTCCACCAACGCATAGGGCAATCCCAGTTTGCGACGCACGACATGATGGTTACCGTCTTTATAGTCGCCATCGGTCGGCGTGATCCACGACGGCATCACGCGTAACGCGCTGTCGCGCACGCGTTCACGCGGCTCACGCAGCGGGCCTGCGGGCAACAGCTTGCCGTTACCGTAACGGCGTTCGGCGCTCACCACTTCAATTTCGACGTCGCGCATCAACGCGTAATGCTGCATCGCGTCGTCGGCGACGATGACGTCGATCTCGGGATTTTTCTCCAGCAGACTCAGCGCCGCCGCCACACGATCTGCGCACACTTCTACCGGCACGCCAAGTGCGAAGTGCAGCAGCGGCTCATCGCCAACATCCGAGGGAATCGAGCGCACACTGACGCTGCGCGGCGTCTTCGGGCTCACTGGATAACCGCGACTAATGATGCCGGGGCGATAGCCTGCTTGCTGCAGGCAGCGTACGACGGCTTGCACCATCGGCGTTTTGCCTGCACCGCCGACCACGATATTGCCAACAACGATCACCGGAACGCCCGGATGCGAGCGCTTGAAAATGCCGCGTCGATATAACTCGATGCGAGCGGCGATCACGGCACCATAAAGCCACGACAGTGGCCACAGCAACGTCGCCAGCGGTGTTACGTCTTTAGACCACCAAGCTTTTTCAAGAAATGCGGGAAGCATCATGCGGCGGAGTATGACGCAAATGGCGCGCCGTTATTTGCCCTGCGTAGGCGGCGTTTGCGTCGCAAACGTGATGTTGGGGTAATTGGCCAGCCGCGCGGCTTCCATGACGTGTACGACGTCCTGGTGTTTTGCGGCAGCGTCGGCGTTGATGATGATCACCGGATCGGTCGTGCCCGCGGCAGCTTCTTTCAACGCAGCGGCAAGTGCTGCAACGCTAGTGAAGTTAAACGTTTGCTTCTGAATGCCGTACTTGCCCGAAGCATCGATGCCGACCTGAATTTCTTTGGTGCGTTGCGTTTGCTTTTCTGCATCCGCCTCGGGCAACGAAATTTTCAGTTCGGTGAGTTTGCTGTACGTCGTCGACGCCATCAAAAAGATCAGCACCACCAACAACACGTCAATCAACGGAATAAAGTTGATCTCAGGCTCTTCACGAAAGCGGCCCCGGCGGAAGTTCACTTGGCGCGATCCCCGTGAAGAATGTCTACCATCCTTGTCGCCTGCTGCTCCATCTCGATCAGCAGCGAATCCACTTTGCCGCGAAAGTAGCGATAGAACATCAGCGTCGGCACAGCCACGATGATGCCCATCGCGGTGTTGTAAAGCGCCACGGAAATGCCGTTGGCGAGGCGCGCCGGATCAACGCCTGCGCTCCCAGTACTGCCGAAAATTTCGATCATGCCAATGATGGTTCCGAGCAGGCCCATGAGCGGCGCGGCAGCAGAAATCGTGCCTATGGCGTTCAGATATTTTTCGAGCCCATGGCCGATGACGCTACCGGTTTCTTCCAGCGCTTCTTTCACCACCGGACGCGGCGATTTGATGTTGGCGAGGCCAGAGGCGAGGATTTGTCCCATCGGCCCTTGTCCTGCGGTCAAGTCAACCAACTCCTGCGTGAGCCCTTTTTTCTTGTATTCCGCGATGACTTTATCGACCAGACCGGGCGGAATAATCTGCGCACGACGCAGCGTCCAGGCACGCTCGATAATCAGTGCCAGCGCGACGATGGAAATGAAAATAAGCGGCCAGATCGGCCAGCCTGCCGCCTTGATAATGTCCCACATGCAGCGAAGTCTCGGTAGTGAATTTAGTTGGCAGTGTAACCCGCGATTTGGTCATGCCGATACAGATCAATGCAGATCAATTTGCATGCAGCTTTTTGCTGAAACGCTTATTTTATTGGGGCTAACGGCGATATTTACAGGATATCGATAAATGCCACTTTTATGCGCTAAGCCCATATCGCATAACGGTTTCTCGTAAAAGCTGTTCGTCTGCCTCAAGCTCAACCCGGCTTCCAGCCGTCTTTCAAAGTGACAGCACGATTGAACACCAGCGCGCCGGGTTTTGAATCCACCCGATCCGCCGTGAAATAGCCGTTGCGTTCAAACTGGTAGCTCTGGTCTGCCTTGGCGTTGGCGAGCGACGGCTCCAGCCACGCGGTGACCGTTTTCAGTGAATTCGGGTTCAGATACGTTTTGTAATCGCCCTCGCCCGAGTCCGGATTTTCGATGTTGAACAAACGGTCGTACAGGCGCACTTCGGCATGAATACCATCAATTTTTGCCACCCAATGAATCGCGCCCTTGACGTTGCGCCCGCCGCTGCCGCTCTTGGTCGCCGGATCGTACGTCGCAAAAATTGTCGTCACGTTGCCCGCCGCATCTTTCTCGATACGCTCACATTTGATGATGAAGCCATGACGCAAACGCACCTCACCCCCGGGCACGAGACGGAAGAATCCTTTAATCGGGTTCTCCATGAAATCTTCACGTTCGATGAACACTTCACGCGCAAATTTGAAGCAGCGCGAACCCGCTGCATCGTCATGCGGATTGACCTTCGCCGTGCAAACCTCTGCCTGCTCCTCAGGATAGTTTTCAATCACCACGCGCACCGGATCCAGCACCGCCATCGCGCGCATCGCAGTCGCATCCAGATCGTCGCGCAGCGCGCGCTCCAGGTCCGCCATGTCAATCCATTGATGCGCCTTCGACACGCCCACGCGCTCCGCAAACAAACGAATCGAACTCGGCGTAAACCCACGTCGCCTCAGCCCCGCCAGCGTCATCATCCGCGGGTCGTCCCAACCGTTGACGAGCCCCGTCTCCACCAGTTCAAGCAGCTTGCGCTTGCTCATCACGGTGTAGCTCAAATTCAACCGCGAAAACTCAATCTGCTGCGGACTCGGGCTCGGCAATTTGCCTGCTTCCACGAGCTGCGCGAGCACCCAGTCGTACAGCGGGCGATGCGCCTCGAACTCGAGCGTACACAGCGAATGTGTAATGCGCTCAATCGCGTCACTGATCGAGTGCGTGTAGTCGTACATCGGGTACACGCACCACGTGTTGCCGGTGCGGTGATGTTCGGTGTGCCGAATGCGATAAATCGCCGGATCGCGCAAGTTGATATTGGGCGACGCCATGTCGAGCTTCAGGCGCAAAATCTGCGAACCGTCAGCATGCAATCCGCGCTTCATCTCGTCGAACAAGCGCAAGTTTTCGGCAACCGAGCGATCACGAAACGGCGAGTTTTTACCGGGCTCGGTCAGCGTGCCACGGTTGGCGCGAATCTCGTCGGCAGACTGGCTGTCAACATACGCCAAACCGCGTTCGATGAAGTGCTGCGCAAACGCGTACAGCCGATCAAAATAATCGCTCGCGTAATGGAGATTTTTCTCAAACGAAAAACCCAGCCACTCGACCATTTCCCTGATCGACTCTTCGTATTCGACGTCTTCCTTGACCGGGTTGGTGTCGTCAAAACGCAAGTGGCAGACGCCGCCGTAGTCACGAGCCAAACCAAAATTCAGGCAGATCGATTTAGCGTGACCAATATGCAGATAGCCGTTCGGTTCCGGCGGAAACCGCGTGATGACCTTGCCGCCGTGCTTGCCGCTCGCGTTGTCGGCATCGATGATCTGTCGAATGAAGTTCGAGGGCGTCGGTGTTTCTTTCGGGGCGTCTTTGCCGCCGTTGTCGGCCTTGCCGATCTTCTCGACCTTGGTCACTGAACTCATGCGGGATTGGACAAACTGTCATTGTGCGATTGCAGCATTGTAACGGTGCGTTTCACCGTCTTAGAGTGCGCGTCCAGCAACGTTTTCGCAACGCCCGCTGAACGCCGCGCCCCGCGCTACGGGGCTCTCCGAAATGAAAAAGTTGCCCACAACGATTGTGGATAACTCACCTGATAAGTCGACCAGTTCGCCGCAAACCCGCGTGCATTCATGGTCTCGTTTTCTGCTCGCTCGCTGGCCTCAAAAAAAGTAAACTCGATCAACCACTTGCACCACACCATCAGCGTTTGCAGACGATGCCAGTCGCATGCAGGTAAGACTTTTCTCGCGCACCTCAACTACGATATGTCTTGGACAGAATCAACAGAAAACGTCGGTGCCGCCGATGCCATTTCGGTCAGCGTGCTAATCGGTCGTGCAAAACACGCACTCGAACGCGCACTGCCGTTGTGCTGGGTCAACGGTGAAATTTCTGGCTTCAAACGCGCAGCGTCCGGGCACTGCTACTTTGATTTGAAAGACGACGCCGCGCAGATCGCCTGCGTGCTGTATCGCAATCGCGCCGCGTTGGTGGGATTTGAATTGAAGGACGGCGCGCAGGTGGAATTGCGCGTGCGGCCCGCCATTTACGAACCACGCGGCAGCCTGCAGTTTGCAGTCGAACAAGCGCGGCTCGCGGGTGTTGGGCGTTTGTACGAAGCGTTCTTGCGCTTAAAGGCAACGCTCGAAGCCGAAGGCTTGTTCGCAAACGACTTGAAGCGTGAGCTGCCGGCCTATCCCAAACGCATTGGCCTCATCACCTCCACCAAAGCCGCCGCACTTGCCGACATGTTGCGCGTGTTGCGCGACCGTTGGCCGCGCGCTGAGGTGATCTTGTATGCGGCAAGCGTTCAGGGCACCAACGCGCCAGCCGAATTGCTCAGCGCGCTCAACGCAGCGAACGGACGCCGAGAATGCGACGTGCTCATCCTCGGAAGAGGCGGCGGCAGCATTGAGGATTTATGGGCGTTCAACGACGAAGCGCTGACGCGCGCCGTGGCCGCGTCAACTATCCCCATCGTCAGCGCGGTCGGCCATGAAATCGACTTCACGCTGTGCGACTTCGCCGCCGATGCCCGCGCGCCAACACCAACGGCTGCGGCAGCACTGGTGACGCCCTCGCGCGAGGACATGCTGGCGTACGTCGCGAACCTTGATGAAGCCATCCGCGCGGGAATGCGACGGCGACTAGACCAATTGGGCGAGCGACTTGACAGAACCTCCGCGCGGCTCGTTGGCAGCCGCGCCCTGCTCGCCCCGTGGCGCGAGGCGCTGCTGCGCAAACAAGGACGACTGCAACGCGCGCTGCTTTCGCTGCAGCCAGCACAGCGCGCTCGCGTCAACGCGGTGCAGCAACGATTGACGCGTACTTTGCAGCAATCGCGAGTGACACAGATTGGCGTGGCGCAATTGCAGGCCCGACTACACGCCGCCGTTGCCGACGCTTTAAGCGCAAAGCGAACGCGCCTGAACTCCAACGCACAGGCATTGCAGTTGCTTAATCCATGCAACGTGCTGGATCGCGGTTACGCGCTGGTTTTCAACGAACGTGGCGAGCCGGTGACAGACGCTTCGGCGGTCGCGTTGGGAGACAACATTCGCATACGCGTTCAACGCGGCGAGATCAAGGCGGACGTGACGGGCGCATTTCCTGCTTGAACAAGCGATCAAGTAGGGTCGCGAGAGGCAAACGTCTAATCATTCGCTGTGAGCCAGAGACAGAGCGCGTCAAGTTGCTGTCACAAATGGCATTTGGGGCTACCCAAAACCATGCCAACAGCATAAACTACTAAATGTGGACAAATGCACAAACCTATTTTGATGTTTTTAAGCGGCAGATAGCAGCAATAGAACGTCAAGCGTCCGGTAGAGCCCATGACAGATTAACAGTCAAATGGCGCGGTCAAAAATTCGGCGCGAGCCAAGTTTAGGAGCAACTTGCAATGATGGTTAAACACTGGCGACTGTTAGTCGTCGCCTGCGGTCTCTCCGCGGTAACGGCGTCGCACGCTGCCTGTCCGTTCAACGTCGCGGGCGGTGCCAATGCAGACGCAATGCGCGACGGCGTTTTGCTAGTGCGCTACGCCAATGGCCTGCGTGGCGCAGCGCTCGTAGCGGGCACCGGCATCACAGATTTCACCACCATTCAAAACACTATCCTCGCACGCACCAGCGTGTTGGACATCAACGGAAATGGTGCAATCGATACGACCGATGCCGCTGTGATCAGCCGGGTGCTGTTCGGCTACAGCAACGGCACACTCACCACGGGGATGACTGTCGCCCCGTTCTCAATGCGCGACAGCCTGACGGTAATGAACGCTTACGTCGCCGGTGGATGCAGCTCGACCTACACCGCTGATCAGCAGCGCGCGGCCCGATTTTTGACACGCACAACGTTTGGCGCGAGCGCAGCTTCAATTGGAGCGTTCAATGCGTTAGCCGAGGATGGCACGGTAACTGGCGACGGTCACAAACGCAAAGCCTCCGCTTGGGTCAACGCCCAAATTGGCATGGCACGCGCAAGCAAGCACTACGACTATATCGTGACCAAGAAGGCCGAGGTTGATGCCTACAACCTAGCAAACAATGCGGATACAAACTTTGGCAACGAGGTCTTGCGCGAGTCGTTCTGGAATCAGGCGATTGCGGGCAATGATCAACTGCGTCAACGCACTGCCCTCGCTTTGTCTGAAGTGCTCGTTGTTTCTTCCTACGGTGGTTCGACAGATGCTTTCGAGTTGGCGGCTTATCTTGACATCCTTGCGGATGGCGCGTTCGGCAACTTCCGTGACATCCTGTACAACACGGCGTTGTCGCCTGCAATGGGACGTTTCCTGAGCCACCTGCGAAATGACGGCGGCAGCACCAACCCCAACGAGAACTTTGCGCGCGAAATTTTGCAGCTATTCTCGGTCGGCCTAGTTATGCTGAACGATGACGGCACGCCGAAGTCAGGCAACCCACCAAGCTATGACGAGAATACCGTAAAGGGCTTTGCCAAGGTATTCACCGGGTTTTCTTTCGACGACCCTTACTGCAACACGACCGACCCGTCTTACGGCATTCCGCTCGCAAGTTGCAACGATGGCTATAACGATCTTCATCCGTCGTGGAACTGGTCGCCAGATCGCACCGACATTGGTGCAAATTTTCCGCCAGTCATGGCTGGTTGGAAACGGCCGATGGTGCCATTTTTCGGCAGACACAGTAAGCTTTCGAAACAACTTCTGACCTACACCACCTATCCTAGCGCGGTCGCCAGTTGCTCGACCGCGATTGCACAGGCTACAGCGGGCGGACTACTACCCGCTTTAACCGTAGGCACTACAGGCAGCGGCACAAGGGTGACCACAACCCAAGCCTACGCGACTGTCAACGCTGCAATTGACAATATATTTTGCCACCCGAACGTCGGCCCGTTCATCAGCAAGCACCTTATCAAGCTGTTGGTCACCAGCACGCCCTCACCCGCGTTCGTCGCGCGGGTCACCGCTAAATTCAACAACAACGGCATCAATAACACACGGGGCGACATGACCGCGGTATTGAAGGCGATTCTGCTGGACGACGAAGCAATCACTCCGGAAAACCTGACCACCACAGATCGCCGTAAATTCGGCAAACTGAAAGCGCCGATCCTGCGCCTCAGCGCTCTGTTGCGTGCATTTCCCGGAACCCCCCCACCATCGGGCAAATACAAAATTCACGACATCGACAGCCTTGAATACGGCATCAATCAGGGCCCGCTGCAAAGCCCCACTGTGTTCAATTTCTATCATCCCGATTTTTCACCACCCGGCCCGCTGAAACTCAACAACGCGCTAGGACCGGAGTTCGAAATCACGACCACGACGTCAATCGCCGCGACGCAGAACTTTTTCGGCAACGCCGTAGTTCGGGACTCGCCTGACACCCCTTACAAAGACTACGGCTTGGTGGATGTAGGCTACCGCGGATCATGCGAGCGATATACAACCGTGCGTGTCTACACCGATTGCATGTATCTGAACTACTCCGATTTGTATCTGGACGGCGTGTGGAATGACTCGACTGCCTTGTTTGAGTACATCAATTTGGTCCTCATGGGTGGACGGCTGCCCGTATCCGCTCGCGAGGGTTACGTCACAGCGCTCAATACCCAGTTCTCGCCGACAGTGACTGGGCTGACCACCGCGCAACTAGCGCAACGCAAGCGTGACCGCGTCAAAGCCGCGGTGTGGCTTGCCGTACATTCCCCCGAATTCCAGATTCAGTACTGAGGCTGCATCATGAAAAAAAACTCCAAAGACACCACTGCTACCTCGACCGACACGGCGGCACCAGCACAAGCGTCTACGCCAAGGCGTAACTTTTTACTTTCAGCAACGTCGCTCGCAGTAGCCGGCGGCTTGCCAACCATCGAGAGCCTGACCAAGGTGGCTCACGCCGCTGGCAACACGGAGCCGTCTTCCGTCGGTGGCGATTACAAGGCGATTGTCTGCGTATTTCTGTACGGTGGGCAAGATGCCTCTAATGTGCTGATCCCGTACTTTGACGGCGATGCATTCGGCACTGCAACGGCGACGACTACCGCGGAGTACAACCGCTACGCAGCGGCCCGTTCCGCCGAGGGATCCGCGCAAAACGAAGCAGGCACGGTAGCCAATCCACGCACGGGCAACCTGTCATTCAAACGCGCGTCGCTTGCCAACACTGCATTACCGGCAACGACAACCAATAGCGTGAGCGCCGCCGCAGTCTCGGGCGGCTTCACAACTAACACCCATGGTCGCCAATTTGCACTGCATCCTAGTTACTTGCCTCTGAAGAGCATTTATGACGCTGGCAAGCTGGCGGTCATAGCGAACGTTGGCCCGCTGGTCGCACCACTCACTCGGCACAACATCTACACCAACACGGGCGGCGCACGCCCTGCCAATCTGTATTCGCACGACGACCAGCAAAAAGGCTGGATGAGCGGCACAGCGAACGTTTCCACGCCACCTCCGAGCGGTATCGGCGGACGCATGGGCGAGCTGCTGGCGGGCATGAATGGCGCGTCGCAAATCGCGCTGCAGGTTTCAGTCGATGGCAGCAACACGTTTCAATTGACAGCTGGCACGGGTGCCATTCCGTATCAAGTGGGTTATGGCAACATCGGACGAATCAGTCCGAGCACGCTGCCGTCGGCACCGCTCCCTGTCGGCGCTACTTGCAACACCAGCAGTTCATACATTACCGCTAATCCAACATCGGCATATTGCGTTAGCGGCGGCCCGATTCGCATCAGCAACGGATACACCGGCACCGCAACGCTCTACAACGCGTTCCGAGGTCGCGTAGGCGGCACCAACAATCCGCTAAATCTCTACCTTGACCAGTGGGGTGACACGGTTGATCAGTCCATCAAAACTGAGCAAACCATTGCTGCTGCATTGCTTGCGAGCCCTTTGACAGAGGATATTGTTGGCCCGTTCCAGCCGATCATTGGCACTGGCAATACCTTCAACTCTCTCGCCGCACAACTGCGTATGGTGGCCGGTCTGATTCGCGCCAGCGCAACGCTTGGCCCCACTACGCCAAGCGTAACGCCAGTAAAGCGCCAGATATTCTTTGTTTCGATCGGCGGTTTTGATACCCATGGCACGGAGTTCTGGGACAACAATCCCACCATCAATGCCCGGATCGGCAATGCGCTGAAGGCTTTTTGGGACGCCATGGGTAACGTAAAAGTGATTGGTGCGCCTAGCGCAACTGCGCGTGATCGAGTGACGCTGTTTACGGCCACGGACTTCGGTCGTACCTTGGACTCGAATGGTCAAGGCAGCGACCACGGGTGGGGCAGCCATCAGTTGGTGATGGGCGGCGCAGTCAACGGCGGCAAAATTTACGGCAAGAACCACAACGTCACTACGGCGGAATTACCACAGGACACCGGAACCCCTGCCAATAAAACACGCTGGATGACGGAAGACGCCACGGCAGGTGCCGTACCAAGAACGGGTATTCCTCCAGACCGTTATGACAACACCACGGGAACCGGGCCAGGCGCGAAGTGCAACGGGCTCAATCACTCGCTGGATCGCGGAGAAATGTTGCCGACGATGTCGGGAGACGCCTATATCGCCACCATCGCTCGCTGGTTTGGCGTGCAGACTAGCGATCTGGCCTCCGTCTTCCCTACATTGGCTGCGGCGCACCCAACGGGTTCAGACGTGGGTTTCATGAATCTATCTGCATAGCACTAGCAATCGGTGGCTAGCTCAACTTCAATCCGGTCGGCCGACGGATTGAAGTATCGTTGTGACGCGTTGTATGGGCAACTTCAGCGCATTGCTTCTCGAATGCAGGCATTAACGTAACAGACAGTTCATGAGGCACCAGAGATTGATTTTGCGTGCATTTTTTTGGGCGCCTATGGCATTTTTTGTGATGATTGTTGCACCCGTCAACGCGCAAACTGGCGACGCCAGCGCAGGAAGAACGCTGTACACGACACCGCTTGCTCCACCAAACACGTTCACGTGTAGCTCGGGTGCCTGCCACCGAGCCAATCCAAGCAGTTCACAGAACCAGAACAACATTTTCAGGGGCGCGAACAACCCCGGCGTGATTGCTAACGCTATCGCCACCAAGACTCAGATGGCCTTTCTTCAGGGCAAGCTGAACACCACACAACTCGGCGATCTTGCCGCATACATCGCGAATTCCGCGACGGTGGGAGGCGCTCCTTCAGTTCTGCTCTCGCCCGGCTCTCTCGCCTTCGAGTCGACCGTTGTTGGCAGTAGCTCGGCGTCACAGGTCTTCATCATCGACAACACAGGAACTGCTGATCTCGAAGTGAGCTCGGTGACAAGTAGCACTCCAGAATTTGTATTGTCGAGCGCCTGCGTAACGATTGCGGCCGGAACAGGTTGCAACGTATCGATAAGCTTCGCGCCAAGTGCTGCGGGCGCACGCAGCGGAACCATCACGGTCAACCACAACGCGACTGGCGGCAGCAGCGCCGTGAGTGTCACTGGCACTGCTACAGCGCCGCTGGTGATGACTCCCGCAATCGCCGTGACGCCAGCGTCACTTAGTTTTGGCGCGATCAATGTCGGCTCTTTCTCAGGCGCCGCGTCTGTCACGGTGAACAGCACGGGCACCACACCACTAACGCTAACGAGCGTCACCTCCACCAGTGGCGGAATTTTCCCCGTCGTCGGTGGCACCTGTGATGTCGGCACGCCGATCAGTGTCAATGCAAGCTGCACGATACTGCTGCGCTTTGCGCCAGAAGCGGCTGGCGCTCAGACGGCAACACTGACGATCAGCCACAACGCCAGCGCCTCGCCCGCAACGGTAAGCCTCTCCGGCACGGGCTTACCCGTCGCAACAGCCGACACAAAGACGATGGTTGAGTATTTGTACGTGCCGCTAAATTATTTCTTCATCACGTCGCGTGATTCGGACAAGCTGCTGCTCGACACGGTTGCTGCTTTTCAGCGCACCGGGCAGAGCTTTCCGGTGTTGGCGACGCAGACGGGCGACGCCAAAAGCATCACCCGCTTTTTCTTTGACAAGGTGGCCGTTCAAGCCTCGCGTGGCAGCCATTTCT
>ENA-OBLH01000563-OBLH01000563.1-metagenomes-genome-assembly--contig:-NODE-563-length-11975-cov-3.33826_pt1 | contig 11975 bp, 6 predicted proteins | sample MGYA00153382_OBLH01 | MGnify analysis MGYA00153382 | reverse complement strand
TGATTGTAGGGTATTAATCAACACAGGGGAATAGTAAAAAGTCAGGATTGTGATTCCTGTTGTCGTGGGTTCGAGCCCCATCAGCCACCCTAAACCCACATCAAATGTCCGCTACTTTCGCATAGCGGGTATTTTTTTTAGCTTTTTTGGGCTTTAGCTCAATAAATACGGGCGCAAGCAGCTATCATACTTGTAGCGTCTATTGTGCTTGTTGCGCTTAGAAGTGGGGCGGTAGGTCGTCACGCAGGGGGTGTTCGCCAGACGCGAGCAAGCCGGTGCCCGCGTCCTTGTTTGATTGCCTCAATGCCGCCACCTCCCCGAAGAGCTTATCCATTTGCTGTTGCTGGCGAATGATTACCGCGTCCAGTTGTTCCAGTAACTCTTCGGTGTAAGTCGCTTTGATTTCCAGATCGGTCAGGCGCTGGTCGGTTGTGCTGGTGGTTGGGATTGGGTGGTTCATGACGATATTGGACATGAAAAACTCAATCACCCAAGTCAATCGTCTGTGTCAAAGGCAGTCCATCAGTTGCAAGGTAATCGGCCACTACCAAGGCCCTGTTTTTGACATTCCTGGCAATTTCCAGCCACCGCACCAGGAATTCAATTGACACTGCATCCAGCGCAGCGAAGGGCTCATCGAGCAGCGTCACGGCTGCGCCGGAGGCAAACGCCGCGGCAAGAAAAACCTTCCGCTTTGAGCCCGTGGACAACATGAAGAGCTGCTTGTGCATGTGCTCTTGCAGACCCAAGCCATCTGTCATCTCCGCCAGCAAGAAGTTATCAAAACTGTCGTATTTTGAGCGTTGCATTTCAAAATAGTCCCGCACGCGCAATTGGTCAAATGCGTCAGCGCGCGGCTCAGTCCAAAATACCTGGGCTTTGTAGCTCGCCGGGTGCGCCTTTAGATCAACACCGTTGATGAGCAACTGCCCGCCCTCTGCCATGAGCGCCCCTGCCAGCAGCCGAAGCAGTGTGCTTTTTCCGCAGCCGTCACCGCCGCGTACCAGCGTGATGCCATCTGCAATCTGGGCTGAAAAGTTGCTGAAGAGCGCTTGGTCTTGGTAGCTGAAGTACAACGAAGTGGCTGTCAGGATGACAGTGGCCTGGGTTTGGGTCATGTGGTCACTCGACACCAGGCAGGCGGGAGCGCAAGGCGGCGCGGCGCTGGCTGCCCACATGTCAGTTGCTTTGCGGGCCGCACTTTGCTTCGGGATTTGGTACTTCGTTGCATGCCGCAAATGCCTCTGCCTTGATGCCTCCCCGTGCAGTCCTGAATGGCGCGAAGCATGCGCCGCTTTCGTCGTAGAGGCGCCGCCAGGTTTGGCAATTTGTATTTTCAGTGACCTTCTCGCCGGGTCGCTTCGCGGTGGACTGGGAGGCCGTTGCTCGAGGAGGAACCGCGTTTGATGCCGCAGTTGCGGGTGGGCTCGCGTTGTTACGGCGATCCTTGAGGCTGTCATTTGCCGCGCGTTGGTTAGCAGGCGTTGCAGTTTTTTCAGTGTGGGTGCAGGTCACGACACTCTTGTAGCTTTCTGGGACCACATCAGAAAACTGTACCTTTCCGTTCTTGTCAACCCAACGGCAAATTGACGTTGCACCCACAGCGGGTGAAAACACAACATTTGCGCCCACTGCCAGTGCCGCCAGCAGTGCAAAACCTTTCACGCGATGAAAGTGCCGCTTGATCCCGATGAAGTAGCCAGAAGTCCGCGCATTCATGGTATTTCCTTTACTTGTTGAAAGACTACCAGCACTGCGCCTGCCGGCAACTCCGCCACCCGCACAATCTCTCCGACCCCAACGATACGATCCGCCTTCATGTCGGGTGCCCTGGCGCGTTGCCAGAGAATCGTTATGGACTTGCCATCCAGCTTGAGGGTGACTTCAAACGAAGGCCAGTCGTCTGGCACGCACGGCGAAAGCGACATCTCACCTTGGCGAATTTTCAAGCCCAGCAGTGACTCAAGCGCTGCGCGATACAGCCACGCAGCAGATCCGGTGTACCAGCTCCAGCCGCCGCGGCCAGTGTACGGTGCTGCGCCATAGATGTCGCCAGCGACTACATAGGGTTCTAGCTCGTACTTTGGGCCGCGCTGCACGTGCTGGGTGCGGTGGGCAGGGCTGATTGCCCTGAAACTGTCCCACGCGGCTTTTGTATCTCCGGTTTGCGCTTGTGCCATCAGCGCCCACACAGCGGCATGGTTGTACTGCCCGCCGTTTTCCCGCACGCCGGGTAGATACGCCTGAATGTAGCCTGGGTTGTTTTCTGATCTGGCCAACGGCGGCGTTAGAAGATGCAGCAAACCTTCTTCGGGGTCCACCAGTTGCGCGTTCATTGCACGCAGCGCTGGGCCGGTGAAGTTGGGAGTCGATGCGCCAGAGAGCACCGACCAAGCCTGGGCGATCAGGTCAATGCGGCATTCGTTGTTGGCTGACGAGCCCAGCGGCGCGCCGTTGTCGAAAAAGGCGCGTTTGAAGTACTGGCCGTCCCAGCCGTGGGTGTGCAGCGCCTCAATCCAGCCCAGGCGCGCGTTGGTCCAGCGCCTGGCTCTGGCGTGGTCACCGCGTGCAGCAGCAAGCGGTGCAAAGTCGGTGACCACCCGGCACAAAAACCAGGCCAGCCACACCGATTCGCCTTTGCCTTCGTGGCCCACGCGGTTCATGCCGTCGTTCCAGTCGCCCGTTCCCATCAACGGCAAGCCGTGCGTGCCCGTCGGGAGGCTGCGGTCAATGGTGCGCGCGCAGTGCTCGTAAAGGGTGGCAGTTTCGTCGCTGATTTCAGGCGCGTAGTAGGCGTCTTCTGCGCCGTCAGGGATCGCTGCGCCAGCAATGAAGGGAACTTGCTCATCGAGCACAGATGCATCCCCAGTTACATCAACGTAGTGTGCGCACGCAAACGGCAGCCACAGCAAATCGTCGCTGAAATGGGTGCGCACGCCTTCACCGCCTGGGGCGTGCCACCAATGCTGCACGTCGCCCTCTGCAAACTGGCGCGAGGCGTTCAGCACAATTTGTTGTCGCAAGCGCTCGGGCGCCGCCATAGCAAACGCCATACTGTCTTGCAGTTGATCCCGAAAGCCAAATGCCCCGCCGGCCTGATAGAAACCGGCCTTTGACCATAAGCGCGAGGTGAGCGTTTGGTACAGCAGCCAGCGGTTTATCAGTGCGTCAAACAGGGGGTCTGGCGTTTGCACTTGAATGTGGTGTTGCAGGTCACGCCAGAACGCTTTAACACCTGCCAAAGCTTGCAGCACATCGCCTGGCGGCTTGCTGCACCAGCGCTTGGCCAGTTGCTCAGCGTGTGCGCCATCGGAGGCGTGGCCCAACGCCATGGTGTAGTGGTGCACCTTCCCTGGCGCGAGTACAAAGCTGCTGGCCAGCGCGCCACAGGGGTTCAGACCGCCGCCGCTGCGCTGCTCCAAGTCTGCAGGCCATTCAAGTCGGCCGCCAACTGTAAAAAATTCATTTCGCTCACAAGTCCACTGAACGGCGCCAGGAAGGCCAGCCATCGCTAAAAATGCGGTGCTGCCGCCGAATCCAGCGCGGCTTTCGCGCTGCTGGGCGAAGACTGCCGGAATGCCGCTAGACGCCCAACACATGAGCGTTTGACTTTCAGCAAGCGCTGCGCCCATCTGCCATTCGACCATCGCCAACGCTCGCAATTTTCTGGGCTGGGCACCGGCATTGCGCAGCTCAACATGCACCAGCTTAACGGACTCGATCGCATCGACAAAAAACGTGCAACGCATATCCATGTCGTTGTGCGCAGACTCAAAGGTGCTGTAGCCCTGGCCGTGCCGCACCCGGTGCCGGGTGTCCACGCGGGTGCTGCCTGGCGTCAGGTGCAGCAGCTCGCCAGATGCCAGATCCTGCAGTTGAAAATGCTCATGTGCAGGGTCTTCTACAGCGTCATTGGTCCAAGGCGTGACCTGGTGCAGACGGCTATTGGTGGCCCATGTATAACCGCTGCCTGCTTCGGATATCTGAAAGCCAAACACAGCATTTGCGATCACATTGACCCACGGCCGTGGCGGGCGGCGAGTGGCATCCACTTCAAATTGAAACTCGCCGGTTGCCGCATCGAAGCGGCCAGTGGGCGTGTCGGTGGTTGTGGTGCGTGCTGGCAGGGAGGGCAACGTTGCAGGGACCGCATTGGTGCGCGAATTCGGCAGTGCGGCAGGGCGCTTCCCCCAAATTGCCTGCAACGCCATCACCTGGGTTTCGATCGGGCGGCCCTCGGCGGTAAAAACCACGCGCGCCAGCGCCGCAAGGGCAAGTTTTTCAGAGGCTGACACCTCGTGCTCGCGTAAAAGATAAAAACCTGCTGCGTCGGTGGGCGGAAAGCTGTACTGCGTTTTTTGAGTCAGTCGGTCGCGCTGCACGGTGATTTCGCGTTGCAGGGGGGACAGGTAGGAGTTTGCCTCGCTGTTGAGCACCACCACGTCGGTGGCCAGTCCGCCAAAACTCCACCACGGTTGCGCCCGGAGGAGTGACTGGATAAGTGCCATTCCCTCGCTCGAATGGATGCGCACCAGCAAGATGGGTTTATCCCCCGAAATACCGAGACGCCACAACACCCGCTGGTCTACCAGAGCCGAGCCAGAAGGTGCGCGCTGGGCGCGGTACATGAGCGCCGTGGTCAAGTCCTGCAACGCCGCGTTTTCGTCAACATCAATGCCCAAATCCCTGAGGCGAACCTGTGCCAATGTGGCCGCCATTCGGGTGGCCCGTTCAACGTGCATCGGTTGAAGGTATTTGTCGATGCTGCTGATCAGATCGGGCTTGCTCAGCGCCACGGCGGTGGCGAAGCTCAGCCGTGCGATTCCGCCCGCTGGGATGCGTATGGTTACGCGCAAACACGCAACCGGATCCAGGCCATTGATGGGCTGTTTACCTGCTTCGGTTCCAGCCTGATGGTCGTCGAACCAGGCTTGCTGACCGATTGCAGGTTGCGCGCGTGACTGGCTGCGTCCCAAAAACGCTCTTCGGTCGGCCGCGCAATCAATTGAAACCACTTCGGCATCGGCTTCAGCCAAAAAATGCGCTGCTGACAACACGGCCTCGCCATGCAGGCGCGGGCGGCGCGACATGACGAGTGCGCGCCAGGGCTTGTGCCACTCGGTTTCAACAAAAAGGTTGGAAAAAGCCGGATGCGCTTCGTCCGCTTTGGCGTCTGACAGCGCTACTTCAAAGCATGACATCACTTCATAGGTGGCGTCCTGCTGGGTCAGGTTGTTCAGCACCACGGTCCGAATTTCTGTGTCGTCCTCTGGGCTGACCAATACCGTGGTGCAGACGTCGAGCTTGTCTGATGCGCAGTTGAACTGCACCCGATCCGCCAAAAAAAGTGCCGTGTATCGCCAGTTCGGGTTGGGCGCAGGGTGCGAAGTGACAGAGTAGGGCTGCGCCTTCGGCGAAGTGCGCAGGTAGACAAACGTGCCGTACTGGTCGCGCAGCAAATCATCGCGCCAGCGGTTGACGTTGCGGTTAACGCCGCCTTTCCGCCAACGACTCACACCCGCTCCATTCGGTCGCAGCGCCACGCTGTATCGGCCATTCGACAAAAGGTGGGTGGGCTGCCATTTCCCGCTGCTGGGGTCGATGGTGCGTGACTGGAACGTGCTGGCCAGAGCTGCGCCATCAGAGTCTGGCAAATCGCGCGGATTGGCGGTACTGATGACCTGACGCGGGCAACGTTCGTGTAGCAGCGTGTCGTACGCCGCTACCAGCGGTGTTTGCGCAAACCAGCGCTGTGGAGCATTTGCGCAAAGCACGTTGCACAGTGCGACCAGCGCCATTCCCTGGTGGTGCGCCATGTAAGTTTTTACGACGCTGAAGCGGTGTGTTCCTGGCTGCCGCGACGTAGTGAAATCAACTGCATCCATAAACCCATATTCACCTCTTGCTCCCAATTTTTCAAGCTCGCGCAGGTTGGCAATTGCGTCGATGGGCATGAGCATGGTCGCCATCAGTGACGCATAGGGCGCGATCACGCGATCTGCAGCAGGCGTTCGCCGAAGGGCCAGACGCGGCACGCCAAATGGCGAATACTGGTAAGCCAGTGAATGGTCTTGTCCAAAATAGGCCGACTCAGAAATTCCCCAAGGCAGGCCGTGCGCGAGGCTGAAAATCTGTTGTTCGGCAATTGCAGCGAGGTTGGATGTATTTAACAGCCCTTGCTCGGGTTCTTGCATCACGAGAGACGGCATCAGGTATTCAAACATGGACCCAGACCAGGATTTCAAACCGGGGGTGACACCGCTGGATAAAAAGGCGCGGCTCAGCGCCATCCAGTGGCGGCGCGGCACGTCGCCCTTGGCAATTGCAAAAAAACTCGCCAGGCGCGACTCTGACGCCAACAAGTCGTAGTAACTGGCGTCCAGTGCATGTTCATGTACCCGAAGGCCAATATGAAACAAGTGCCGCTTGGGGTTGTAAAGGCCCCGGAAGTCCATTGCCATCGCCAGCTGTAAACATTTCTGCGCTATCTGTTTAAGCTGCAGTTTTTCATCCAGCGTTGTGTCGGCATTGCGAGTTATGGAGGCGCATGCGCCGCTAACTGCCAGCAAATGGCCAGCGAGGTTGCCGCTGTCCACGGTTGAAACATATGCTGGCTGCAGCAGATCCAGCGTTTCGGTTTGGTACCAGTTGTAGAAGTGCCCGTCGTGCTTGGGCAAGCGGTCCATGGTTGCCAATGTGTCGCCAAGGCGCGCAGCCATTTGTGCAGTGCTGATCCAGCCAAACTCCCGCGCGCAGCTTACCGAAAGCAGATACAGCCCGATATTGGTGGGCGATGTTCGGTGTGCCAGCGTGGGTTCGGTGTCTATCTGCAGGTTGTCGGGTGGAAGATGGTTGTCAGCGGCGCTGACGCAGCTGTCAAAGAACTGCCATGTAGCTCGGGCAATGCCCTCAAGGTATTGTTTGTCTTCAATGCTGGGCTGCTGGGCTTTCAACGCATTACGCGGCTTGCTTGCCCACCACGCAAAAAGTGGCGCACACGCCCAAACTAAAAAAAGAGCGCTGCCTATGGCCGGGTGAGGCCCCAGCAGTGACAGCCCTGCCAGCGCAACGCACACCAGCGACATGGCCATATTCGCACGCATGAACACCGGCAGCGCGTATCTGGCTGCTGCCTGCGCCTGGGCGGCGGTGGTCCACTGCAGCAGTTGGTTGCGGCTGACCATCAAGCGCCACAGCGCGCGCACGATCGCATCGACCTGCAAAATCGACTTTGCGAACAACTGGCTGAATTGCCACAGCGCGGCGCAAATCGCGCGCCACACCTGAACCATGCCGATGTGAAAAAAATGCAGCAGGGCGATGCCGCGCCGCGTTGGCACCAGCCCAGCCGATGCACCCAGCAGCGGCCCGGCTAAAAACGCCGCCAACACCACCACCAGTGCGGCAGCAATTGGCAAGGCATCGGTGAACGACACCCATACCAATAAGGCCAGAGACACAGGTACCAACAAAGAACGGCGCAGGTTGTCCAGCATCTTCCACAGCCCCAGGCTGTCAATACCGAATTTTTTCGGGTGCAGCATCAGCGGCAACAATTGCCAGTCGCCGCGCGTCCAGCGGTGGTGCCGCGAGTCATCCACGCCCGAGTGGTGCGGATGGTCTTCTACCAGCGCAATATCGCTCACGTAGGCGCACCGTGCCAGCGTACCCTCCAGCAAGTCATGGCTCAACACGCAGCTGTCGTCAAACCGTTCATTGAGCACCGCGTAAACCGCTTTGACGTTGAGCAGCCCCTTGCCGGTAAACGTACCTATGTCAAACAGGTCCTGGTACAGATCCGACGTCCCGCTGCTGTACGGGTCGATCCCGCATTGCCCGGCAAACATGGCGTGAAACGGCGTTCGCTCTTCGGGCTGCGGCAATGGTGTGACGACCCTGGGCTGTAAAATTCCGTAGCCACGCGTGATGCGCCTGCACTGGGTGTCAATTTGCGGAGTGTTCAGCGGGTGGGCAGCGATGGCAACCAGCTCGCGCAAGGCTGCGGGCGGCAAACCGGTGTCGCTGTCCAGCGTCAGGACGTACGCGATATTGCGGGCCAGCACCATGTCGCGGCTGAATATGAATTCTCCCCCTCTAAAAGCTGCTGCGCTTTCGCTGTGTTCAGTGGCAATGACCCGCACCAGCGCTTCCAGCTTGCCGCGTTTTCGCTCCCATCCAATCCATTTGCCCTGCGTCTGGCTCCACACGCGTGGTCTGTGAACAACCAGAAAACGCGGCGGATGGCCGTCAGCCGGTGGATAACTGGTATTAAGCCGGGCAACCCGTGCCACAGCATCCTCGAGCAGGCCACTGTCTCCAGGCATGCTGGCTTCTGCTGCATCGGCCCAGTCAGACAGAAGCGCAAACTGCGCGTTGTTTTCGAGGTTGGCCAGCCAATGCAACCGCAGTCTTTCTGTCAGTGCGCGGTTGCCTTGCGTCGAAGTGAGCATGCACGGCACGACCACCAGTACGCGATGCTCGGCTTCTATCCCATGCGCAAAGTCCAGCCGGGGCAGAGATTTAACGCGGGTCGATTCGGCAATCACCCTGTGAATCACGGCTGAGACAGCCTCAGAGGCAGGCCATGCCATCAGTAAAAGTGCAAGCCAGCCTTGCCATGGCAATGATGGCAGGCCGTGCTGACCCTGCGCCGCATAAATCAGCACTTGGAGCGTGCCAATCAACAGTGCCAACAGATACAGCGGCAGTCGCCAAGCTTGGTGGTTTGCGGGCCAAGGCACGTGAAACCGACGTGCCCTTGGTGGGTGGGTGTTGGCGGCCAGAACTGAGGCAACCAGAGCCGCTCGCCCAGGCCCAATCAAATAAAAGGCGGCGCTGCCCTGGCCACTGGCCGCATTGAAGGTGGGAAGCTCCGCGGCTTGCCGTGCGCTGCTCACAGCCGCCCTGGCAACTTCGACCTCAGAGGCGCCCGTGTCACGCGCGACTTTCTCCATTGCCTGCGTAATTTGCTTGCGTGTGCCTTCGCTTTCAAGCGCGTAGTTTGGCAATTGCCTGAGCACTTGCAGTGACCGGCTTACTGGCTCAATCAGCTCGCTCCACTCCACCTGACCAATCATGCGCAAGCTATTGATGATGCTGCTGATCGTCAGGTTGCTTGATACCTGAGCCGACTGGCTGTCGGCAATCAGCGCAAGGCCATTCGGGCAGTGCTGGGCGGTCCAGCGCACCAACACCGCATTGGCCTCAGTCGGATGGTCGGGTATGCGCTGCCACAGCTGGGTGAGAAAACTCCGCTCCAGTCCCATGCTGCGAAACTGGTCCAGCAGCTCGTCAAGTGCCTGTTCACGCAGCGGCGTTGGGGCGTCCCATAATGCGTGTGCGGCTTCGCGGGATGCTTTGCTCTCAGCGATCTGATCTGCTACCCGCCGAAGATTTTCAAGCAGCACCACGCGAAGCGTAGTAGGCAGAGCCCACAATTCACCCAAACTCAACTCGCTCACGTCTTGGTAAGCACTGAGAAATGCGGTGAACAGATGGGGGTCGAGAACGCTGTCGGTATGCGCTACATACGCCCATGCAATGCCGTAAACCCGAGGCAAGCCTGCCAGGGGCTTGTCGGCAAGTTTTGGTAAGTCTGCGTAATAGCGGCGCGGCACGCCTTCCGAGATTTGCTGAAGTTGCGCCTCTACCAAATGAAAGTTGTCCAGCAGCCACTCGGCCGCGGGGGTTACGTACTGACCGCTTTCGGAAATGGTGGCAATGTAGTCATACGCACGACGAAGGGCCGCAATGTTTTCATGCACCCTCGGGAAAAACGACAGGCTTTCGCCCCAGGTGGATGTGGATTGAATCGACTGTGCCTGGGCAAGACTTCGGCCATGTTCTTCAAAGCGCTGCGCTCCAAAAAGCTCCGCACGAATTAGCGGCTCGCTGTCCCCCGAGTGGGTGGCAAATATCTCCCTTGCGTACGGACTTAAAAGGTCAAGCTCGTCTGTGGCGCGTGCGTTCACACCCTCAAACCAACGCTGTAGCGCCTGCCAGCACAGCAGCAATCAGAATTGCCGTCACCATGCGTGAAAACAACAGACTACGAGCCGACTCTGCTACTGCATGGACGCTAAAAAATCGACTTCGGGCGCTGGCGCAGCGGCCCATATGGGATGCGAGCGCTGCGGTGTCAGTCGATACAAAGTCTTGAGGCATGGCGACAACCGAAGCGCGGCCAATCGGAGTTTTGAAGGTTGACATGGTGTGGTCCAAATGCTTAGTGGTCTTGCAGGGCTAGGTGCGAACAATGCTTGCAGCGCAGAAACGTTTATCAAGTCGATCTTTATCCTACGCACAAACCCTAAAAACGGGCATAAGACTGCGCTGCACTTTGCATAGGACGCTGCCTACAAAGGACGAATTATTTGGGTTTGGCGGGCTGAACGTCGTACCCGAAAACCGACTGAACACCAGCACTACAAGCTTCAAAAGTGCACATAATTGATAGCTGCTCGCGCCGATATAAATTGGGCTGCAGGGTTGTTTCGGCTGCTTTTTTGCTATCGGGTTGGCGTGTACCTATGAAAGTAGCAGCGGTCTTTGTGTTGCTTTTTCCGGCGCGGTGACTGACGGTTATCGGGCGGCCCAAGCAAAAAATAAAGCTGGCGTGGCCTTCACATCAAATGGTTTGGCATGCCCACGCCGGTTGCCCTCACCAGCACCCAGGCGCATTGGCACTACCTGACCAGCAAGCCTGACGCCCCCAAATCGATGGATGTGTTAAACCGAATGCTGAATTTGTCCACGCCGCTCTCGCCGACGGATGACAACTGCGTGTTGATCGGCCGCATCGTAGCGGCGGTCAGCGTGTTAGCCGCTGCACACTAACGCTCTTCCCAATTTTTAATTGAAGCCACAAGAGAAAGCACCCATGAAACTCACCAACTTCCCCAGAGTCCGCATCACCCACGGCCCCACCCCGCTTGAATTTATGCCCCGCATGACCGAAGTTTTGGACGGCCCCAATTTGTATGTCAAGCGTGACGACTGTACCGGCTTGGGCACTGGAGGCAACAAAACCCGCAAGCTGGAGTTTTTAATGGCCGATGCCGTCAAACATGGCGCAGACACCATCATCACGCAGGGTGCAACCCAGTCCAACCACGCCCGCCAAACGGTAGCGATAGCCGCCAAGATGGGCATGAAATGCGAGATTTTGCTGGAAGACCGTACCGGCTCAACGCTGGACAACTACAAGCATTCAGGCAACGTGTTTTTAGACCACTTGTACGGCGCGAATGTGCAAGAAGTACCCGGCGGCACTGACATGAACGCCGCCATGGCCAAGCTGGCCGACGACCTGCGCGCCAAGGGGCAAAAGCCGTACATCATCCCCGGCGGCGGCTCCAACCCGATTGGTGCGCTGGGCTATGTGGTGTGCGCACTGGAGATGGTCGACCAGTTCAATACGCTCGGGCTCAATGTGAACTGCGTCACGCACGCCACTGGCAGCGCAGGCACACAAGCAGGTTTGGTGGCGGGCTTTGAAGGCACTCGCAGCCAGATTCCGGTACTGGGCATTGGCGTGCGTGCTGCAAAAGAAGCGCAAGAAACCAATGTCTACAATCTGGCCGTCAAAACCGCCGAACTGCTCGGCGTGCCTGGCATTATCAAGCGTGATAGCGTTATGGCCAACTGCGACTACGTAGGCGGCGGTTACGGCGTGACCACACCCGGCATGGTTGAAGCGGTGACCATGATGGCGCGTCTCGAAGGCATTTTGCTGGACCCGGTGTACTCGGGAAAAGGCATGGCGGGGCTGATTGACCTGTGCCGCAAGGGCCATTTCAAGAAGGGTGAGAACGTGGTGTTCTTGCACACCGGTGGCGCTGTCGCGCTGTATGGCTACATGAACGCATTTGACAGTTTGAAGCCGCTTTAAAAATCTGCCTTTATGACCACGCTCGCGCCGGATGCGGCAATAGAGTTCACAAAAAAGATCGTTCCTGGCCTGCTGGTCACTGCAC
>ENA-OBLH01000560-OBLH01000560.1-metagenomes-genome-assembly--contig:-NODE-560-length-12002-cov-5.15493_pt1 | contig 12002 bp, 4 predicted proteins | sample MGYA00153382_OBLH01 | MGnify analysis MGYA00153382 | reverse complement strand
CGTGCGCTATGTGCGCTGCCGTACAGACTTGTCAGTTAGACCCGAGTACACTCCGGCGCGTGAGGTTTGACTTCATCGCGCTAATACGAAAGCCGCCATAGCTGTTTGAGCGCGAAGCACACGCGCACTGAACGGCTACCACTTCCACGCACAGATAAAGCCCCCTGAACACGGCGAATCTCTGGTGCCCCGACCCCATCTGTAAATCAATGCTGACAACTCAATTGTCACGTTGGAGATTCGCCTTCTTTAGAACATTCGCTTCCTCCTTGTTTCATTCACAGATCGTCCCCATGCCAGACACCGGACTCAGCTCCACCACCATTGACGAGGCGCGCCGAGCCGACGGCATTGAGGTGCAGCGTCAGCAAGCGCTGCTGAAAACGGGGGCGCTGCAAAACGCGATTCTCACCAGCGCCAATTTCTCGATCATTGCGACCGACGAGAAGGGCATCATCCAGTTATTCAACGTCGGCGCGGAGCTGATGCTCGGTTATCTCGCCGAAGAAGTGGTCAACAAGATCAACCCGAGCGACATTCACGACCCCGAAGAGGTGATGGCGCGCGCGAAGGCGTTGACCGAAGAGTTGGGCACTCCGATCACGCCTGGCTTTGAAGCGCTGGCCTTTAAAGCCTCACGCGGCGTCGAGGACATCTACGAGCTGACCTACATCTGCAAAGACGGCCGACGCTTTCCGGCGATTGTGTCGATTACCGCGCTGCGCGATGACTTCGGCAACATCATTGGCTACCTGTTGATCGGCACTGACAACTCGGTTCGCAAAGAGGTCGAGGTCGCACTGAAAGAAGCGATGTCGGTGGCGGAAAAAGCCAACCTCGCAAAGTCAGATTTTTTGTCGAGTATGAGCCATGAATTGCGCACACCGTTGAGCGCGATTCTGGGCTTCGCACAGTTGATGGAGTCCGGCACGCCTCAGCCCACGCCCGCGCAAAAGCGCAGCATCGATCAGATTCTGCAAGCCGGTTGGTATCTGCTTGATTTGATCAACGAGATACTCGATCTCGCACTCATCGAATCAGGCAAATTGTCGCTGTCGCTGGAGCCGGTCGGGCTGACCGAGGTCATGCTTGAATGCCAGACGATGATGGAATCGCAGGCGCAAAAACGGGGCATCACCGTCACCTTTGAACCGCTCGCTTTTCCCTACGTGGTGAGGGCGGATCGTCGCCGCGTGAAGCAGGTGCTGATCAACCTGCTCTCCAACGCAATTAAGTACAACAGCGTGGGCGGCACGGTTTGCGTGCGCTGCGCAGAGATTACTGCGGGCCGCATCTGCATTTCGGTTGAAGACACCGGAGCAGGTCTGACCGCCGAAAAAATCACGCAGTTGTTTCAGCCGTTTAATCGATTGGGGCAGGAGACAAGCGAGCAAGGCACCGGCATTGGCCTCGTCATGACCAAGCGTTTGGTCGAATTGATGGGCGGATTTATTAGTGTCGAAAGCGTGGTTGACAAGGGCAGCATTTTCTCCATTGAGATGAATATGACAGTGGAGCGGCAAGGCGTGGTCGGCACGCTCGGCGATTACGGTGCTCCGGCGCAGGCGGGCGCTGCAGCAGATGTCAATGTGCGCACAGTTCTTTATGTAGAAGACAACCCAGCCAACCTGATGCTGGTGGAAGACCTGATTGCGCGGCGCTCGGACATTCGACTGCTCACGGCGCGTGACGGTTTGAGTGGCGTTGAAATGGCACACAATGCGCTGCCAGATGTGATTTTGATGGACGTCAATCTACCGGGCATCAGTGGCATCAGAGCGCTGCGAATTTTGGCGGAGGACGCAACCACGGCACACATTCCAGTCATCGCGCTCAGTGCCAACGCCATGCCACGTGATGTCGAAAAGGGCCTCGACGCGGGCTTCTTCCGATATCTCACGAAGCCGATCAAAATCAATGAATTTATGGGCACGCTGGATGAAGCTTTGAAGTTTGCGAGCACCCAGTCCAGCCGTCCCATAAGCGAGGAGCAATCGCAATGATTACCGAGTCAGACATTCTCAATGCCAGCGTGCTGATCGTCGACGATCACGCCGCCAATGTGCAATTGCTTGAAACGCTGCTGACTGAGGCCGGCTACACGGCTGTGACGTCAACCATGAACCCGCTAGAAGTTTGCGATTTACATGCAAAAAATCACTATGACCTGATTTTGCTCGACTTGAAGATGCCGGTTATGGACGGCTTTCAAGTCATGGAAGCGTTAACGCTGCAAAATCTTGATAGCTACCTTTCGATCATCGTGCTAACTGCGGAGCCAGGACACAAGTTGCGTGCGTTGCAGGCCGGCGCCAAGGATTTCATCAGCAAACCGTTTGATTTAGTGGAGGTCAAAACCCGCATTCACAACATGCTTGAGATTCGACTTTGTCACAAAAAAATCGAGTGTCACAACGCCGCGCTGGAGGAGACCGTACGTAAGCGCACGGCGCAGCTCGTTGAAAGCGAAGCGCGGTTTCGCAACCTCACCGCGCTCGCGTCCGACTGGTATTGGGAGCAGAACGAAACGGGAGAGTTCACGACCGTATCTGGCCCGGTGTTTGAAATGCTCGGCATCCGTATGAGCGCCTTTTTGGGAAAGCCGACGGACAGCGAGCTAACCGGCTGGAATGAAGCTGAGCGGCTGGCGCTGCAAGCAAAGATTACCGCTCGTGAACCGTTTATTGATTTTGCGTTCAGCCGAGTGAACGGGGATGGCTCGCAGCATTCCTACCGCGTGAGCGGTGAGCCCATGTTCAACGAATCCTGCCGCTTCACGGGGTATCGCGGCATTGGGGTAGAAGTACTTGCAACCAAGTAGCGATGTAGTGCAGCACGCACGCCCGACCTCAACCGCAATTCGCGTTAGTCCCTATATGCCCCCTTTCGCAACCTCATGCTAAATCAGCTCCTCGCTGCATTACCTGCCGACGAACTCGCGACACTGGTCGCTGACCTTGAGTTGGTGCCCATGCCGCTCGGTGAAATGGTGTATGAACCGGGCGAGCAGTTGACGCACGCGTACTTCCCCACCACCGCCATCATTTCGCTGCACTACGTTATGGAGTCGGGTGCGACTACTGAAGCAGCGGGCGTGGGTCACGAAGGTGTGGTTGGCATTTCGCTTTTCATGGGCGGCGATAGCACGTCGAGCTCAGCCGTGGTGCAAACCGCCGGACATGCTTATCGCCTGCACCGGCACAAATTGATGCAAGCGTTCAACCGCGCAGATGCGTTTCAGCGATTGCTGCTGCGCTACACCCAAGGCCTTGTGACGCAGATAATGCAGACCGCTGCCTGCAATCGCCATCACCACGTTGAGCAACAGCTGTGTCGATGGTTGCTACTGACGCTGGATCGATTGCAATCCCGCGAATTGACCATGACACAAGAGCTGGTCGCCAGCATGCTCGGCGTGCGCCGCGAAGGCGTCACCGAAGCCGCTGGCAGATTGCAACACGCGGGTTTGATTCGCTACCGACGTGGCCACATCACGGTGTTGGATCGAGCACGCCTTGAGACGCATTCGTGCGAGTGCTACGGCGTGGTGAAAAAGGAAATGAGCCGCCTACTGACTCACGCGCATTAGCTTGCTCCCCGCTGGCAATCGCACACGGATATTTACGCGTTTTAGTCACCACGTAGGACACGCCCTACGTCCCTCAGGCTTCCGTCCGATAGGCGACGGAAGACTTGCCTTCTAGTATTGATCAACGACGCAGAAGCTGCTTTGGTTCGTACCAAAAGCACTGCATCAGCGCTCTCGCATCATCTAATTTTCGTTGGCTCTTGGGCCAATCGAGCGGAACAAACCATGAACAGTATTTCTCTTTTCACCACCGCACCCCACTGGCGCACCGCGTCGTTGACGCAAAGCAAAGACGCGGTATCGAAAGAGCAATCAGCACTTGAGCAGCATCTGAACGCCTGCAAAAAATCATCGGGGCGACTGTTCTCGCTTCGCTGCAATGCCGAGTTGATGCACGGTTTTCTGGCTGCACGTTTCGTGACGACTCTGGCAATCATTGCTGTGACCATTGGTATTAGTGTGTTTGTGTTTTAGCTCATGCCCCAAGCCGATCTGTTGCGTCTTGTACCGGATGCGCGAGCGGCGTTATATGACATTCTCGACGCATCGCGAGGCCCGCTAGAACCGCCGATCCGTTCCGAGCTTTTTGGCCCCCAGCGATTCGCGCAGCACGGCAGAAGCTTGGGCGATACGCACCGCGCAGCACGTGCCACGCGAAGCGCAGCCACTTTCTTTCCACGACTGCAAAGCAACATTGCCGCGTTGCGCGAAGCCCATCGCTACATCGGCATGCAAGCGTCCACTGGCTACGACATCAGTCCCGCCGCAGAATGGCTGTTGGATAACTTTCATCTGATCGAGGCGCAGCTTAAGGAAATTCACGAAGGGCTGCCGCGCAGCTACTTCCGCTCGCTGCCGGTGTTGTTGGATGAACCATTGGCTGGTCTTCCACGGGTGTATGGCGTGGCGTGGGCATTCGTCGCTCATACTGATGGCGCGTTCGATGACGACCTGTTGATGCAGTTTCTATCGGCGTATCAGGAAACTCGCGAACTCAACTTAAGCGAAGTGTGGGCGCTGCCCACCACGTTGCGCGTGGTGCTGATCGAGAATTTGCGACGTCTTGCAGAACGCGTGGCCACCAACAAAGCCGCGCGCGAGGTCGCAAACCGCTGCTGTGACCACATTGAAACTTTCACGATTGAGGCGCTGGATGAATTGCTCGCGCTGCTCAATCAACGCGGCGTCGGTCGCGTATTTTTGGCGCAAATGGCGCAACGTTTGCGCCATCACCGGACAGCCGCTGAGCCCGCAACCGATGTGCCGTACCTCGACTGGTTGCAACGGGCGTTGCCCGATCTAGCCGCCGCGCAGGCGCAGCATGGCGTTGATCAGGCAGCAGACAACCTGAGCGTCAGTAACGCTGTCAACTCATTGCGTTCCATAGGGGACGCTGATTGGCCGGATATCGTTGCACAAACCAGCGCGTTGATGCGGCTGATGTTGACCTCCAGCATATTCGCAACCGAGGACATTGCCACACGAGATCAAACGCTACACAGCATCGAACGCCTCGCCACACGTAGCGGTCGCAGCGAATTACAGGTCGGGCAAGTGCTGCTAAACCTCATGCACGCCAACGCCACCGACGGCAGCGCGATTGCAGGCTATTGGCTGCAAGGCGCGGGAAGATCGGCGCTGTTGCGCGCGTTGGAATCGTCCGTCGACGCAAAGACGCGTTTAATCGACAGCGTGCGGCGTTTTTCGTTGCCCCTTTATTTGACCTGCCTGCTGCTAGGCACCATTGGCCTGGTCGCATGGACGCTGCATCGCCACGACATTAACCTTGTAGTTGTGGCCGCAAATACGCCGCAGTGGTTGACGTTGATCGCGGCGATGTTGATGTTATTTCCTGCATCGGAGGCAGTGGTGGCGGTGATCAATCGATTGATCAGTGAATCCGCGCGCCCGAGCCATCTGCCTCGTTTGGCATTCATCACCGGCATTCCAGCCGAGCACCGCGTGTTGGTGGTGATCCCGGCGATGCTGACCAGTGGGGCGTCGATTGACGAGTTGGTGCATCGATTGCAATTGCATTTTCTGGCCAACCCCGAAGCCAATGCCCAATTCGCGCTATTGAGTGACTGGGCCGATGCTGACAGCGAACACGTCGCATCTGATGATGACTTGTTAAGCAACACACGCGAGCAAGTACGTCAACTCAATGACCGCTACCCCACGGCCGTTGGTCACCCGCCACGCTTCCTCATCTTGCATCGTCAGCGTCAGTTCAGCGACACCGAACAGCGCTGGATCGGGTGGGAACGCAAACGCGGCAAACTGGAGCTGCTGGTCGCCGCGTTGGCCGAAAGCTCGTTCGACGCGTTCTTGAATCTCGGAGAAGCGTCGCGCGTTGACGCAAACACGCCCTACATCGTGACACTAGATAGCGACACGCAACTTCCTCCCGGCCGCCTGCGCGAATTGGTCGGCGTTGCCGCCCACCCGCAGAATCAACCCGCGCTTGATGCGAGCGGTCGCAGTGTGATCAGCGGCTACGGCATCTTGCAGCCGCGCGTCGTCACGCCATTGCCAGCGCCGAAAAACTTCACGCTGTTTCACTGGTTGTTTGCGGGGCAGTGCGGTATTGACCCGTACAGCGCGGCCAGTTCTGAGGTCTATCAGGATGTGTTCGGGGAGGGGACGTTCACCGGCAAAGGCTTGCTCAACGTGCGTGCGATGCATGCGGTGTTGAACGGTCGACTTCCCGAGGGGCAGATTCTTAGCCACGATTTACTGGAAGGTGCCATTGCGCGATGCGCGGCGGTTACTGACATCACCATCATTGAAGATGCGCCGACACACGCAGATGTTGCAGCCTCGCGCGTACACCGATGGACGCGCGGCGACTGGCAGCTATTACCTATTCTGCTGAGCCCGTTAATGGGTAACACAGGCTATCCGTTGCGCGCGATCAATCGCTGGAAGATGTTCGACAATTTGCGCCGCTCATTGGTTGCGCCGATGTCGCTCGCATTGGTGGTGATCGCGCTGGCGACGAACGTTGTTTCGCCGTGGGCTGCGCTGTTTTTGGTGTTCGCTGCCTTCGCAGCGGGGCCGCTGATGGGAGCGGTCGCTGGCCTCGCACCCAGCCGTGATGACATCGCCAAGCGGCACTTTTATTCGCAAGCAGCGGCTGATCTTGCGCGCGCGCTGTTGAGCGGCGTGTGGCACGTGGCGCAGTTGCTCAATCAAGCGTTGCTAGGCGTGGACGCGATTGTGCGTTCGCTGTATCGCATGACACTCAGCCATCGACACCTTTTGCAATGGACCACCGCTGCGGCGGCTCAAGCGGCGGCGCAAACACGTCTGCCTGCGTTACTGCGGGCGCATTGGAGCCTGCCTATCGTTGCGCTCTTCCTGTTCGCGATACTGCTGATAGCCAACACTCAGCAACTGCTTCTGGCCGCCGTCATGTGCCTGTTGTGGGCCGCGTCGCCGGTATGGATTTGGTGGGTGAGTCGCGCAAGCCCCGATAGTGAAGACGCTGAGCTTCCGCTCAACGATCAGGCCTATCTTGAAGCCATTGCACGCGATACATGGCGGATGTTTGAGCGATGTGTGGTGGCTGATGACAGCCACCTGCCGCCGGACAACTTGCAGACGCTGCCGCACGATATGGTGGCGCATCGAACCTCCCCCACCAACATCGGTCTATACCTGTCGAGCGTGGCCTGCGCCCGACAATTCGGCTGGATCGGCACACAGGAATTGCTGACCCGCATTGAGGCGACGTTTGCAACGCTCAACACGTTGCAGCGACATCGCGGCCACTTCATGAATTGGTATGACACGCAAACACGCGCGCCGCTGCTGCCGATGTATGTGTCGACGGTGGACAGTGGCAATTTGAGCGGACACCTGCTCACCGTCGCGCAGGCCTGTCTGGAATTGGCACGCGCGCCGTTTGATCATGGTGCGGCCCGTCGTGCGATCAGCGCTTCCACGCTGCGGCTCGCGCCGCTGCTCACGCTTTGGCCCGATCTGCAACGAACGCTTCCCAACCCGTCCGCCTTGTCGCAATTGCTTGCGTTACAGGATCCGTTGATCGAGTTCCATGTCAATGCTTCTGTGATGGCGCTTTTGTTGAGTGAAGCCGCCGATGAATTGGCTACGCTGACCGGCACCGATGCAGCATCCCAAGAGGCCGAGCCGTCGACGCAATCAACGCCGCACGATGCGCTGCTGTGGTGCCTCACCGATCATGTGGCGACGCTGCGTTCGGCGTGGCAGGACTGTCAGGCAATTGCAGCGCTTGGCGAGCCTGATGCCGCGCTTCGTTTGCAGACGCTGGCGCGCGAATTGGAGCAGATGGCATGGCAGGCGGACTTCAGTTTTCTCTATCACCGCAAGCGACACTTACTTCATATCGGTTATCGCGTGGCCGAGCAGCAGTTGGATGCTGGCTTTTACGATCTACTGGCGTCGGAGTCGCGGCTTACCAGCGTGCTGGCGGTGGCTAAGGGCGACGTTCCGACGCGGCATTGGGCCTCCCTCGGTCGTCCATTTTTTGCGGTGGGCACAGTCGCTGGGCTGCGATCGTGGTCGGGCTCGATGTTCGAATATTTGATGCCAACGCTGGTGCTTGATGAGCCACACGGCAGCGTGCTCTCGGACGCATGTCATGCTGCGCTTCGCGAGCAAATAGCGTACGCCGAAATTCAAGGAGTACCGTGGGGCTTGTCGGAGTCCGCCTATGCTGGTCGCGATGAGACCTTGGCCTATCAATATGCGCCACAAGGGGTGCCAAGACTCGCGCTGCGTCGCACGCCGCCTGACGAACTAGTCGTCGCGCCGTATGCAACGGCGCTTGCAACGCTGATCGCGCCGCGACGTGCCTGCCTCAATTTTGCGGCGCTGGAAAAACTCTCTGCGCGTGGGCGCTACGGTTTCATTGAGGCGCTGGACTTTTCGGCTTCCCGGCAGGCAAACGGGGACGCGTTTACGCCGGTGGCAACCGTCATGGCGCACCATCAAGGCATGACCATCGTCGCGCTGGCGAACGTGCTGTTGGGCGGGCCCGCGCAGCGCTGGGGCATGGCCAACGCTCACATTGAGGCGGTCTCCTCGCTGTTGCACGAACGCTCGCCGCGCGAAGTCTCAAAACTCTTCGCACCGCCCGCTGGGTCTCCACTGCAATCGCTGCAACAGCGCGCGCCGGGCTTATTGCGCGAAGTGATGCCTGGTACGCTTGCCGTTGAGCCGACGCATGTGCTGTCAAACGGTCGCTACTGCGTGACGCTGCGCGCCAATGGAGCTGGCGCCAGCCGGTGGGGTCAGACCGCCATTTCGCGTTCACGCGATGATGCTTTGCGTGACAGTTATGGCAGTTTTTTTTATGTGCGCTGGACAAAAGATGCGCAATCTCAACGACTGGCATCCATCACGCAACATCCCGCAGGCGATTCAGCGGCGCATTACGCCGCCACGCACCACGCAGATCGCGTGTGCTTCGAGGCCCGGTGGCCGGAGTTGCTAGCGCACACCACCGTGTGGGTCAGCCCGGAAGACGACATCGAATTTCGCAAAGTCGAACTGAGAAACTCGAGCGATCAAGTCATCGACATTGAGCTGATATCCGCATTCGAAGTCACCCTCACCGACATGCGCGCTGATGAGGCGCATCCGGCGTTCACCAATCTTTTCGTGCGCGCCGAATGGTTCGCGCATCATCAGGCGCTGCTGTTCGAACGCAAACCACGGCTGGCGAATGAACGCGGGTTGTCGGTGGCACATTTCTTGACCGATGTAGATCGACAGGTCGTCAGCGTGCGCATCCAAACGGATCGGCAACGTTGGATGGGCCGTAATCATCCTGCCAACCAGCCACTCGCCGCGTTTGATGAGCCACCGCATTTGTCACCCAACGCATCCACTGACACTGCATTGATGCTCGATACCGGCCTCGACCCGGTCTGCGCATTGGCGGTTCGAATTCGCATTGCGCCGTTTGCCAAGGCCGAGTTGACCTTTGCCACCGCCGCGTCTGACAACAACGGCACGTTGCGCGCGGTCATCGACAAATATCGACAACCCAGTCACGTTAAACGCGCGTCGCTGATGTCGGCCACATTGACCGGAATTCGTCTGCGCGCGCTACGCATCACCGCAGAGAACCACGCCGCGATCCAGACGCTGACCACTGCGATGGTGCTGAGTCTCACGCGTCCCCGAGCGGTTGCGGAAAGTGCGCCAGCAGTCGCCCCTGCAATCGACGCATGTGACCGTCGATTGTTGTGGAGATTTGGCATGTCGGGTGATCGCCCGATCATTCTCGTCACCGCCGACATCGCCGAAGGATTGGGCCTGTTGCGCTCACTGGCAAAAGCGTTGCGCGTGTGGTCATGGGGCGGCGTTGCCTGCGATCTGGTCGTGGTGAACATGGAGCCTGCGTCATACCAAATGGCGCTACATCGCGAGATCGCTGCGATGCGCGAACGGCACATTAACGGTAGTGACGCAGAGACCAACGGCGGCGCGTCTGTGACCGGGTTTTTCCTGCTGCGTGGTGACGAAGTTTCAAACGATGAATTGAGCACGTTGCAAACGTTAGCGCGCATTAGGATCAATGCGGACGGTCGCCCGCTTACGCATCATGTGCAGCAGTGGATGAGCTTGCATGCGCGCGCGTTCGCCAAGCGCGTTGACGCGGCGAACGTGACTGTCCCCACTCATGCCGTCATAAATACAGCATTGACCGCGCCGACGGGTGAGTTTGCGCCGGAGTCGAACGAGTTTCGCTTTGATGTGGGCACCGTGCAGCGACCGAAGCGACCTTGGATCAATGTGTTGTCAAACCCGGATTTCGGCGCGCAAATTACCGAGGCGGGCGGCGGATACACGTGGGCGGTGAACAGCCGGATGAACCAGCTTACCGCTTGGTCGAACGACCCGGTGGCGGACTCGCCATCGGAATGGTTTTTGCTGCAAGACGTGAAGACGCGAAAAACGTGGAGCGTGTCGCCCTCAGCATGGAGCGACGCGGCGGTGAACTATCGCGTCGCGCACGGGCAAGGCTACAGCGTCGTTCGCCATACGCGCGGTGAACTTGAGGTAGTCGCGACGTGGTGTGTTGATAGCAAAACGTCGGTGAAACAAGTGCGGCTGCGTTTGGTTAATCGCGGCCATCGCATGCAGCAACTGCGCCTGATCGGCATCACGGAATGGATGATGGGCGCCAACCGCACAGATCGCGGCAGCACGCGCACCTCAATGCATCGACCTGAGTTACCTGCGCAAAAGATAACGGCGTTACTGTGTACGCAACGCGAGCGCTCGGGTGGCTTTGGCGAAGGAACGGCGTTTCTGAGTGTGGGCAGCGAGACGGATGCAACCGACGATTGGACGTGTGATCGTCGTGAATGTTTCAATGCGCTGGGACAACTGGCCTTGCCAGATCGCTTCGGCCAAACGAGCGGCGCGGGACTTGATCCGTGCGCGGCGTTATCGACGCGCATCACGCTGGCTGCGGGTGAAGCAGCAGAGCGAGTGTTCCTGATTGGCTACGGCGAGAACCCGGCTGCCGCAAGGGCACTGGCAGCGCTTGCCAACAGCAAACCCGCGCTGGATCGCGTCACGGAGGCGCGCGACTTGTGGGATGAATTGCTCGGCGCGACGACGGTGAAAACGCCCGATCCGTTGTTCGACGCGATGGTCAATCGCTGGCTTTTGTATCAAACCGTTTCATGCCGCATGTGGGCAAAAGCGGGCTTCTATCAGGCCGGAGGCGCAACCGGTTTTCGCGATCAATTGCAGGACTCGATGGCGCTGGCGTGGGCTGCGCCGAAGATGTTGCGTGAGCAGATTGTGCTGTGCGCATCGCGGCAATATGCCGAAGGCGACGTGCAGCATTGGTGGCACTCCCCCGGCGGCGCAGGCGTGCGCACGCATTTCTCGGATGATCTGCTGTGGCTGGCGCACGCCTGTGCGCACTATCTGCGTGCCACTGGCGACGCAACTTTGCTCGACGAACAAGTGCCGTTCATCGAAGGCATCGCGATCCCCGAAGGCGCTGAAGACGCGTACTACACGCCCACCATCAGCGCCGACACCGCGACTGTTTACGAACACGCTGCACGCGCCGTTGATCGCAGCCTGCGCGTTGGAATCCACGGCTTGCCGTTGATGGGCACCGGCGACTGGAACGACGGAATGAACCGCGTTGGCCACGAAGGGCGCGGCGAATCGGTGTGGCTCGGCTGGTTCTTGTGCAAACTGGTCGCGGACTTCGCACCAGTGGCAAAAGGGCGCGGAGATGTTGCGCGCGCCGAGCGTTGGCAAGACGCGGCCAGCGGCTGGAAGAATGCATTGCTCGGCACGTCGTGGGACGGTGAATGGTTCAAGCGCGCCTTCTTCGACGATGGACAGCCGCTGGGCTCGCACGTCAATCCTGAGGCAACAATCGATTTGATTG
>ENA-OBLH01000559-OBLH01000559.1-metagenomes-genome-assembly--contig:-NODE-559-length-12013-cov-4.56255_pt1 | contig 12013 bp, 11 predicted proteins | sample MGYA00153382_OBLH01 | MGnify analysis MGYA00153382 | reverse complement strand
CGGCAAACGGTAGAAGTGACTCCGTCGGTGGCACAAGGCGGAACCGCAAGCGTTCCACCCTACGAGCTGGGTTTATCAACCCAGCCTACGACACGGCGAGGCAAGGACTGTGCGTAGGGTGGGCAGCCCCTGCCCACCATCACGGGGCTTCGCAGCGATGGTCGATATGTGGCGCCTTGGTGGGCACGGCGAGTTTGTCAACTGCGCCACTCTTCGAAAAGCACCACACGCAAATGACGGCGACGAGCAAAGCGACGCCCGTGAAGAAAGCACTTGGGGGAAGCAAGCATGCCTGAAAAAAATCTGCCGCAATCTGAACTGATCTTCTATCAAACAGAAGATGGCAGCACGCGCGTGCAGTGCCGCTTCGACAACGATACGCTGTGGCTGACACAGGGACAGATTGCCGAGCTATTTGAAACGACTCCGCAGAATGTGACGTTGCACCTGAAGGCCATTTACGCGGAGAACGAGCTGTCCGAGCTGGCAACGTGTAAGGACTACTTACAAGTTCGCACTGAGGGCAGGCGCGAGGTAACCAGAGCGCTGAGGCACTATCGCCTTGAGGCTGTTTTAGCGGTGGCTTACCGGGTGCGGAGCCATCGCGGCACGCAATTTCGGCAGTGGGCTACGGCGCGGTTGAGCGAGTATTTGGTGAAGGGTTTCACCATGGACGACGAGCGGCTGAAAAATCCAGCGGGCAAAGGGAAAGGGAAAGGGCAAGCAGACTACTTTGATGAATTACTCGCACGCATTCGCGACATTCGGTCTTCGGAGCGGCGCTTCTATCAAAAGGTGCTGGATATTTATGCAACGAGCGTGGACTACGCACCAAATGCTGAGTCGTCGCAACGATTTTTTGCCATCGTACAAAACAAAATGCATTGGGCAACACACGGCCAGACGGCCGCCGAGGTTATCGCGCAGCGCGCGGACGCCAAGCAACCGTTTATGGGCTTGCAAACGACTCGACCCGGAGGCGTGGTGCGCAAAGATGATGTCGCCGTGGCGAAAAACTACCTCACTGCGGACGAACTTGACGTGTTGAACCGCATCGTGAATGTCTACATCGAGTTCGCCGAACTTCAGGCGCTCTCCCGCAAAGCCATGACAATGCAGGACTGGATTGTGAAACTCGATGAGTTCCTAAAAATTTCAGGGCGAGCGTTACTTGATGACGCTGGCAAAGTATCGGCGGAATCGGCTAAAGCAAAGGCAGAGTTGGAATACGCTCAATACCGTGCGCAGCAGGACGGCACGCCCAAGCAGGTCGACGCGGATTTTGAGCGAGTGGCGATGGCGTTAACGAAATTGCCCAAGCTCACGAAAAAAGCAACAAAGGGAAAAAATTGGTGAACGACAAACTCACGCCACCCACTCGTGCCAGCGCGGTGCCCTCGGTGTCCATCACCGCCGCGCGCACTGGCGCATCCACCAAAGCCAACGCGATGGGCATGCGGGCGATGCAGGAGCGGGTGTATGCGCGGCGCGGCGAGCAGTATTTGCTGATTAAGTCGCCGCCCGCTTCGGGCAAGTCGCGGGCGTTGATGTTTGTGGCGCTGGACAAGCTTCACAACCAGGGCATCAAGCAGGCGATCATCGTGGTGCCGGAGCGATCTATTGGCGGCAGTTTTGCCGATGAAAAGCTGACCGAACAAGGATTTTGGGCGGATTGGGTGGTGAAGCCGCAGTGGAATTTGTGCAACGCGCCGGGGGCTGATGAGCCTGCCGTGGCGAAATCGAAGGTCAAAGCGGTGGGCGAGTTTTTGGCCAGCGGTGACCGCGTGCTGGTGTGTACGCACGCGACGTTTCGTTTTGCGGTGGATGAGTTGTGGGTGTCGGCGTTTGATAACTGCTTGATTGCCGTGGATGAGTTTCACCATGTAAGCAGCAACCCGGTCAATCGGCTGGGCGCGCAGTTGGGGCAGTTCATCGCGCGCGACAAAGCGCACATTGTGGCGATGACGGGTTCGTATTTTCGCGGCGATGCGGAGGCGGTGTTAGCCCCGCAAGATGAGGCGCGGTTTGAGACGGTGACGTACACGTATTACGAACAGTTGAACGGCTACGAATTTTTGAAGTCGCTCGACATTGGCTATTTTTTCTATTCCGGAAACTACCTTGACGCAATCAGGAAGGTGCTTGACCCGGCGCTCAAAACCATCGTGCATATTCCGAATGTGAACTCGCGCGAGAGCACCAAGGACAAGCACCGCGAGGTGGACGACATCATGAACGCCATCGGGGAGTGGAAGTACGTTGATCCCGTCACGGGCTTTCACATCATCGAAGTGCCGTCAGAAAAAGGCGGCCGCACGGTGAAGGTGGCCGATCTGGTGGATGATGGTGACGCCGCGAAGCGCTCGAAAGTGCTCAATGCGTTGAAAGACCCCGCGCAGCGCGGCAACCGCGATCATGTGGACATCATCATTGCGCTGGGTATGGCGAAAGAAGGCTTCGACTGGATCTGGTGCGAGCATGCGTTGACCGTGGGTTATCGCAGTAGCTTGACCGAGATCATCCAGATCATTGGTCGCGCCACGCGCGATGCGCCGGGCAAAGAGCGGTCCCGCTTCACCAATCTGATTGCGGAGCCGGACGCCGCCGAATCGACGGTGGTGGACGCGATTAACGACACGCTCAAGGCGATTGCTGCGAGCTTGTTGATGGAGCAAGTGCTCGCGCCGAAATTCGAGTTCACGCCAAGAAACATGGGGCCGCAAGCCGGGTTTGACTACGGCCCGAATGGTTACGCCGAGGGTGCCGCAAACGTGGGCTTGAATGAGCGCACCGGGCAGCTGCATCTGGAAATCAACGGTTTGGTTACACCCCAAAGTGTTGAAGCCACGCGCATCTGCCGTGAAGATTTAACCGAGGTGATTACCGCATTCGTGCAAGACAAAGCAGCACTGGAGCGCGGCCTGTTTGATCGTGAAAACACCGTGCCTGAAGAGCTGACGCAGCTGCGCATGGGCAAGATTGTTCGCGAGCGATACCCCGAGTTGAGCGACGCAGATATTGAGGCGGTTCGCCAGCACGCCATCGCCGCGTTAAACGTCACGCAGCAAGGGAAGCTTCAGGTGATTGATGAAAACGCGGGTGACATCAGGGCCAACACGGCGTTGATTGATGGGGTGCGCATGTTCGTCAATGTGCGCGACCTGGATATGGATTTGATTGATCGGATCAATCCCTTCGATGCGGCGTATTCAGTGCTGGCAAAAGCGATGAACGAAGCGACGCTCAAGCAGGTGCAAGCGAGCATTGCGGCGAAGCGGGTGAATATTTCGTTTGATGAGGCACGCGAATTGGCTGAACGTGCGCTGAAGTTCAAAAAAGAGCGTGGACGTCTGCCCGAAATTACGTCACAAGATGCGTGGGAAAAACGTTTGGCTGAGGGCATCGCCGCATTCGCGCGCTACCGAGCGCAGGCTCAGGCAAACACGCAGGCCAGCAATGGATGATTTGTCGGACGACGAGCTGCTCGCCGAATTGGGCGTAACGGTTGAGGCGAAAAAGACTGGCGGGCGCACGCCGCGCGAAGAGCGAATCATCGCAGGATTTGAAGATATTCAGCGCTTTGTTGAAGCTAATGGCCGTGCGCCGCTGCATGGCGACGAGCGCGACATTTTTGAGCGCTTGTATGCGGTGCGACTTGATCAATTGCGCGAGTTGACTGACGCTCGCGACCTGCTCGCGCCGATGGATACGCACGGTCTGCTCAGACAGTCGCCGAACGCGATTCACGCTGAGATTGAAGGCTTGGACGATGCGGCGCTGCTTGATGAGCTGGGCGTTGGGTCGACGGGCGTTGATGACATCACGGCGCTTCGGCACGTGGTTTCTCGCGAGGAACGCAAGGCGGCCGACGAGATTGCGAACCGTACGCGGTGCGCTGATTTTGAATCCTTTAAGCCGCAGCTGGAGCAAGCGGCAAGCGATCTGAAGGCGGGGCATCGTCAAGCACGGCCCTTTGGTCGCGACGCGAGCATCGAAGTCGGCAACTATTTCATCGTGGGTGGGCAACTCGCCTATGTAGCTGAAGTTGGTGAGGCAATCAAAGCACCCAACGGCGAGGCCGACGCTCGACTGCGAGTGATCTACGCAAATGGTACCGAGAGCAATTTGCTTCGCCGGTCACTGCAACGCGCGCTCTACAAGGACGACGCTGGGCGGCGGTTAAGTGATCCGTCGCCTGGGCCGCTATTTGCCGAACACTTTGAGGAAGACGACATCGCGAGCGGAACGATTTATGTGTTGCGCAGCAGGTCGAGTCATCCGTTCGTCGTCAAACATCGGGAGCTGATTCACAAAATTGGCGTGACCGGCGGAAAGGTGGAAACGCGCATCACGAACGCCGCACACGATGCGACGTATTTGTTGGCAGACGTAGAGGTGGTCGCCACTTACAAGCTTGCAGACATTAACCGCACCAAGCTGGAAAGTTTGTTTCATCGATTTTTTGCGCATGCGCAGATTGAGCTGACGATCCTTGACCGCTTCGGCCATCCCGTGCGTCCGCGCGAATGGTTTTTAGTACCGCTCACGGTCATCGACGAAGCGGTGCAGCACATCCGCGATGGATCGATCACGGAGATGAGCTACGACCCGACGCACGCGTCGTTGGTCAAGCGGGCGTTGCCAGCCGACGCGCCAGTGGACTCGAATGTGCCGATCAACTTGCGATGACGTCGGGACAAACTGAATACGCTTTTTGGTACAGCTTTTCGCTGCAACGCTTATTTCATTGGGCCTAAATGCCTTTTTTGTAAGCTGTTGACATTCGATCTTTTAGCCTGCTAAGCCCGCATCGAATGGTGCTTTCACGCAAAAAGCTGAACTACAAAAAATCACGCCTGCTTCGCCGCCACCGAACCGCCAAATTTCGGTATCCATTCTGCCCAAAAATCAACGCAAGCTCTGGTCTTTGGCAGGCGGTGCCGCTCTGGCAGCATCATTGCGTAGACCGGCACGATTTGCTGATCGGTAAATTTTTCGAGCACTTCGACCAGCTCGCGCTTCTGCACCAGCGGCGCGGCGATCAGGTCGTGTACTCGACAAATACCGAGTCCGGCTAGCGCCATTTCCTGCGTAATGCTGGTGCTGCTGGCGCGCAGTTGGCCGTGCATCGGGCGCGTGAGCACTTTGCCGTCGATGATGAATGGCCAATCGTTCAGGCGCGGCGCAGTGCTCGTGGTGATGATGCGGTGCTTCGCGAGATCGTCGGGATGCATCGGTTTGCCGTGCTTTTTGACATACGCCGGGCTCGCGTACAGACGGCGGCCGTAGCTGCCGATCTGTTTGGCAATGACCTCCTCTGTCTGCGTGCTGCCGGTGCGGATCGCGATGTCGATGCCATCGCGACTCATGTCGACCAGCGCATCACTCACCGCTAAATCCACGATCAAACCGGGGTGTCTTGACGTGAGTTCACCGAGACCTGGAATGATGACGTGCTGCGCCATGTTCGCGCTCACCGCGATGCGCACCACGCCGCGCACGTCCCTCGCCCGCGAGGTGAATTCGCCATCGAGTTCATCGAGCGTTTGCGTGATGCTGCGGCAATAACCGAGGAACACGTCGCCCTCGGCGGTGAGCGAAAGGCCATGAGTGGTGCGATGCAAAAGCTGCACACCATGACGCGTTTCAAGCTGCGTCATCACGCGCGAAATCTGGCTCACGGCAACGTCACGCTCTCGCGCCACAGCGGACAGCGTACCGAGTTCGGCAACGCGTTCAAACAGTTTCAGGTCATCGGTGTTCATGCGCAAAGTATCGCTGGTTTTGCAAAATTCGCAAAAGCGAATTGCGCTGTGGACGGTTTCGGGGAACGCTAATTTTTCGTAACGTTCATGCACTCAAACGGAGACGAGAACCATGCGCCACAACCACTACGGTATCAACTGCGACTATGCCCGACGTCGCGAATTTCATCGCGCCTTCTGGGATGCACTTCGCGCGCCGTTGCGCCATTGGATATCAAGCGCCGTGCCTTTGCCCAAGCCCCGCACTGCATCAAACTGAAAGCGACATCAATATGCCACTCGTCACACTCACCGTTCAAAAGCCGAAGTCCGCCGAGGTCAAAACGTTCGTGCTGGATTCAATTCACGAAGCGCTGATCAGCGCAGGGGTTCCCGTCACGGATCGATTTCAACGGGTGATTGAGCTGTCCGCAGAGGACATTCGCTTCGATGCAAGTTACCCAGACCTCAGCAAACCACGAGATGAGAATTTCATGATCATCGAGATTCTTTGGTCGGTGGGGCGCAGCGTAAGAGCGAAACGGACGCTACTGGTTGAACTTATGTCGCGACTGGGCAAACACGGCATCGACAGCGGGCAGGTGATGGTGTGCTTCAAGGAAACTGCATGGGAGAACTGGTCATTTGCTGGCGGTCGATTGCTGCATGCTGACGGTAACTGAGTTGGCGGAGGTGGCGGACGTGGCTTAGGCAATAATGTTCCTACGAGTGCGCGCTGCTCGCGCACAAGGGGGATATCGGGTGGAAAAATTTGATGCGTGGCTGATCCGGCTTAACCGCTGGGCGCTGCAATGGATTCTGGCAGCCATGGCGCTGATGGTGTTTGCCAATGTGGTGTTGCGCTTGACGACGGACACCTCGATTTTATGGGTCGAGGAAATGTCGCGATTCCTGATGATCTGGCTGACGTTTTTGGGGGCTGGCCTCGTGCTTCGTTACGGTGGTCACATCGGAATCGACAATCTGCAGGAAGCGTTTCCGAGACAAGCCAAATTGATTCGCGGCGTGGTCTTCGCGTTGATGCTGGCGTTCTTTGTGTTCATGCTGATCATGGGCATTCGCTATTCAATTTTCACGTGGGGCCAGACGACCGCCGCGATGGAAATTCCGGTCGGTGCCGTGTACTTAGCAATGCCGGTGGGCTTTGCGCTGCTCATCGTGCATGCACTCATCATGATGCGCGGTTACGTGCGCGAAAAAGCGGTGTTGGCGGACGCTGAGTTTGATGCCGAAACGGCGGCGTCGGTATGATCACGATTCTGTTTATCGGCATCGTTGTGCTGCTGGTCATCGGCGTGCCGGTGGCCTTTGCGCTCGGCGGCGGTGCGCTGCTGGCAGTGGTGTGGCAGGGCACGATTCCGCTAATCGCATTGCCGAAATACATGTTCAGCGGCATCGACATCTTTGCCATCATGGCGGTGCCGTTCTTCATTCTCGCGGCGGAATTGATGACCGGTGGTGCGCTCTCGGAAGTGTTGTTGCGCTTTGCCTCGCAATTCGTGGGGCGTTTTCGCGGCGGCCTCGGGCACACCAATATTTTGACGTTGACGTTTTTCTCGGGCATCAGCGGCTCTGCTTTGGCCGACGCAGCGGGCCCCGGCGCGATCATGATTCGCATGATGCGAAAGGACGGTTATCACCCCGAATATGCGGCCGCACTCACTGCGGCCACGGCGATTTTGGGGCCGATCATTCCGCCGTCGATCAGCATGATTGTGTACTGCCTCGTCTACCCGGAAGTGAGCCCAGTCGCTCTGATGCTGGCCGGTGTGGTGCCGGGGCTTTTGATTGCGCTGGCGATGATGGCCATCAACCATTACGTGTCGACCAAGCGACACTACCGCAGCTCCGACTATCGACCGTCGCGGCGCGAGTTCTGGATCAACACGTGGCGTGCGTTGCCGGCGTTGTTGATGCCGGTGTTGATCTTGGGCGGGATTGCCAGCGGCGCGTTCACGCCCACGGAAGCATCAGTCGTTGCGGTGTTCTACGCGATCTTTGCCGGACGCGTGATCTACCGCACGCTGACGTGGGACAAGCTGCCGGGCATTCTTTCGCGATCAGCTTTAATGACGGCTTCAGTCCTGATCATCGTGTCGATGTCGGCCGCGTTTGCGTGGGTGCTGACGGTGTCGCGCGTGCCGCAAGACTTAAGCGCGTGGATTGTCGGCATGCAGTTGTCGCCGATCGCGTTCATGCTGGTGGTCAACGTGATGCTGTTGATCTTTGGCGTCTTCATCGAACCGCTGCCGGGGCTTTTGGTGCTGGTGCCGATTCTGGCTCCAATCGCGCATGCAATGGGCATCAACGATTTGCAATTTGCCATCGTGGTGATCGTGAATCTGACCATGGGCATGGTGACGCCGCCAGTCGGCGGGTTGTTGGCCGTGACCTCGGTGGTGGCGAAAGTGTCACTGGCAAGCATGACCAAAGAGTTGTGGATATTTCTTGGCGCTCAGCTCGTCTGTCTGGGCTTGATTTCGACCATCCCGTGGTTTTCGACAGTGCTGCCGTCGATGTTTGGCTACAAGTAGCGCGCGCCGTCTGGACGCATAAAAAAAGGGCCGCATTGCGGCCCTTTTTCGTTATGTGTGGCGGTTATTTTGCGTTCTTGATGCGATCAAGGTTGGCCTGGCCAAACTGCTTGGCGAACTCCGTATAAACCGGAGCTAACGCCGCTTGATACTTGCTGCGATCCACCACGTCAATCACCTGCATACCCTTCGAGCGCAGGTCGGCAACGGCGGTCTTTTCATCCTGATCGACGCGACCGCGATTGGCCTTCACGGCCTCTTTGGCAGCATCGATAAAGTGTTGCTTGTCAGACGCAGAAAGCTCGTCAAACTTGCCTTTGTTCATCAGGATCACTGCGGGCGAATACACATGACCGGTGAGTGAGAGATGTTTCTGCACTTGCTCGAATTTCGCGGCAGTAATGACGGAAAGCGGATTCTCCTGACCATCCACGGTGCCCTGCTGCAACGCCATGAATACTTCGGTGAACGCCATCGGCGTCGGATTGATGCCGAAGCCTTTGTACGCCTGAATGTGTACCGGATTTTCCATGGTGCGCATCTTCAGGCCCTTCAGATCATCCGGCCCGTTGATCGCGCGCTTGCTGTTGGTCATGTGACGGAAACCGTTCTCGGCCCACGCCAGCGCCTTCAAGCCTTTGGCGTCGAACTTGACCAGCATTTCCTGGCCAATGGGGCCGTCCAGCACCGAGCGCGCGTGCGCGTAATCACGAAACAGAAACGGCACGTCGAGAATGCGCACTTCAGGCACGAAGTTCGGCACCGGACCGGTGGAGGTCAGTGTGAGTTCCTGCGTACCAAGCTGCGTCGCCTCAATCGATTCTCGCTCCGCACCCAACGCGCCGGAGTAGAACGTCTGAACTTTGTAGCGGCCACTGGTGCGTCGTTCAACCTCTTTGGCAAAAGCATCGATGCCGACGCCTTGATGCGAGTTTTGCGCAATCGAGATGCTGATCTTCATTGTGGTTTGCGCGAAGGCGGCACTCGCCAGCGCCATGCTCAATACGCTGAGCGCACCTAGCGCGCCCACCGCAACCGTAGCAACGAAACTATTTCGACTCATGTTCTCTCCTTTTTTTGATTGCGTGCGTAGGATCGGCTCAGCCGTCCACTAACGGAGACCAAGCATACAGGGCAAGACCGGCATCGTTTGCACGGGAAAACGCTAGGCGTTCGCACGGCGATGCTCACGATGAGCCCAGTGGGAGCACGATTGGCTACCAGCGTGATTTTTGTATCTTTTGCGGTACGTAGTCAACGCAAACAGGTATTGGCTTTTGCTTGAAACAACCATTCCAATTGGGCTTAGGCGGCTATTTGACTATAAGCGATATTCACGCGTTTAAGGCCCTAAGCCCAAACGCCACGCCACTTTTAGTGTAAAGCTATTGGCGACTCGGCCATTCGCGAGCGAGCATGGAATAAGCAAACGTGTCGCGCACATTGCCATGATGATCGCGGGAATCGCCGCGCAGATGCGCCTCGCGCGTGAAGCCGACGCGTTCGAATAAGCGCCAACTGCGATCATTCAACACGTCAACCGTGCCCCACACCCGGTTCGCGCCGATATGCTCAAACGCAAGCTTGCAACACAGGCGCACCGCGTCGGCACCGATGCCTTGACCGCGCGCGCTTTTGCGCAAGAACCAACCGATTTCGAGCGACGGAACCTTCCAGTCAAAGCCATGAAAACCAGTGCCGCCGTAAAGCGTTTTTTCGTCTTTTGAAAAGATACCAAGGGTCAGCGATTCGCGTGTGATCCACTTGCCCGCCATGTTGCGAACATAGGTTTCAGCGTCGTCCAGTGATTGATGCTGCCCGACCCAGGGAAGCCACCGAGACAGGTCGTCGCGATCTTCATTGACGGCATCAAATAGCGGCACGCCATCGCCCACACGATAAGCGCGCAGCACGAGGTTGTCAGTCTCAAATCGCTCGGGTAACTCAAGTAAACGTGGGTGAACGATGGCAGGCATTTAGGCCTCCCCCACAGCCAGCTCGGCACCGGCCTTAAGCGAGGCCTCAATGAACGGATCAAGGTCACCATCAAGCACCGCCTGCGTGTTGCCGGTCTCGTGGCCGGTGCGCAAATCCTTGATGCGCGACTGGTCGAGCACGTAGCTGCGAATCTGGTGGCCCCAACCAATGTCGCTCTTGGTGTCCTCCAGCTTTTGCTGCGCTGCCTGACGAATGCGCAGCTCATGCTCGTACAGCCGCGAACGCAGGCGCTTCCACGCAACGTCGCGGTTGCTGTGCTGGCTGCGACCATCCTGACATTGCACGACGATACCGGTCGGAATGTGGGTGAGGCGAACCGCCGAATCGGTCTTGTTGATGTGCTGACCACCGGCACCGCTGGCGCGGAATGTGTCAGTGCGCACATCCGACGGGTTGATGTCGATTTCAATGGAATCGTCAACTTCGGGGTACACGAACACCGAAGCAAACGAGGTGTGCCGACGCGCATTGCTGTCGAACGGACTCTTGCGCACCAGGCGATGAATGCCGGTTTCGGTGCGCAAATAACCGTACGCGTAATCGCCCGTGAGCTTGATCGACGCGCTCTTGAGGCCCGCCACATCACCGTCCGACTCTTCAAGAATTTCTACCTTGAAGCCACGCCGTTCGCCATAGCGACAGTACATGCGAAACAGCATCTGCGCCCAATCCTGCGCCTCGGTGCCGCCGGAGCCTGAGTTGATGTCGAGAAAGCAATTCGACACGTCCTGCTCGCCCGAAAACATGCGCTTGAACTCGAGCTCGGCGAGGATTGCATTGACTTTGCTGACGTCACTTTTAAGGCTCAACAGCGTGGCTTCGTCGCCCTCCATCTCGGCAAGTTCCAGCAACTCAGCCGCGCCTTGCGAGTCGGCCGTAAGCGTGTCAATGTGCGAAATTACATCGTCGATGAGTCGCTTTTCTTTGCCCAACTCGCGCGCGCGATTGGCGTCATCCCAAACTTTGGGGCTCTCTAGTTCAGCGTTGACTTCAAGCAGGCGTTGCGACTTTTTGTCGTATTCAAAGTAACCCCCGAAGTTCTAGGACCTTGCTGTTTGCCAATGCAATGGCGGGTTTCAGTTCGCTGATCAGGTCTTCGACGGTCATTTTTTGCTTCTTGATGTGCTGGGACGATAACCGATTTTATCGCGGCGAACGCGTATCGAAAATCACCAAAGAAAGGCCGGGCGTACCCGGCTTTAAAAGATCAACGATGCACTGTCGCATCAAGTAGTAGAGAAACTTACCGCTTGATGCTGATCGGGCTAGTACTTAAACCGCCCGATCAGACCTGCTACCGCTGCGCAACAGCCCACGGCTGGCAAAGAACGCCAACGCTGGAGCGAGCATCCACCACGGCGTAGTTGGGATCGGCGCAGGCTCCGGAGGTATCGCCAGAATTTGCAGCGCAACGGACGCTGGGTTGTTGGTCAATGTCACCTCAGGATCTGGCGCTACGACATCTGATCGCAGCGTTCCGCCCGTCGCAGGCGGCACGAAGGTCACCGTGTAACTCACAACCGGATTTGTGTTTGCTGGCACAAATGTGATCATGGGCCACGTCACCGTGCTGTTAGCCGCGTTGTAAACGCCGCCGCCGGACGGGTTCACACCTGTAGAACCGGTTGGCAAGCGCAACGTCACGATCACATTGCCTGCTGGGCTTGGGCCGATATTGCCCATCGTAACCGTAGCCATTACCGGTTGTCCGGACAC
>ENA-OBLH01000558-OBLH01000558.1-metagenomes-genome-assembly--contig:-NODE-558-length-12015-cov-2.93905_pt1 | contig 12015 bp, 12 predicted proteins | sample MGYA00153382_OBLH01 | MGnify analysis MGYA00153382 | reverse complement strand
CCAAGCAGGTCACCTCGCTGCCTCTGGGCAGCGGCGAGGTCGACCTCCGCCACCGTGTGCCGGAGACCGACCCGCGCACCGAGGTGGGTCAGCTAGGGGTGGCCTTCAACCAGATGCTGGGTCACGTGGAGACTGCGCTCGAGGAGCGCGAGACCAGCGAGGTCCGGCTGCGCCGGTTCGTCGCGGACGCCAGCCACGAGCTGCGGACGCCGCTGGCCGGCATCCGCAGCTATGCGGAGCTCGCCCGGCGAAGCACCGAAGATGTCCCTGACGAGGTGAGCCATGCGCTCGGGCGGGTCGAGTCCGAGGCCGTGCGGATGGGCCGGCTCGTGGACGACCTCCTGCTGCTGGCCCGGCTCGATACCGGCCGGCCGCTGGAGCAGGAGGAGGTCGACCTCTCCCGGCTCGTCATCGAGGTCACCAGCGACGCGCGGGTGGCCGGACCCGACCACCGGTGGTCTCTGGACCTTCCTGATGAGCCGCTCGTGGTGCGTGGTGACGAGCACCGGCTCCACCAGGTGGTGGCCAACCTGCTCTCCAACGCCCGCATCCACACCCCGGCCGGGACCTCCGTCGTCGTCCGGCTGAGTGCAGACCCTGCCGGTCAGACCGGGCGCCAGGCGGGGCGGCGGGTGATGCTGTCCGTGCGCGACGACGGCCCTGGGATCCCGGCGGAGCTGCAGGCCCACGTGTTCGAGCGCTTCGTGCGCGCCGATGACTCACGCTCAAGGGTCAAGGGCAGCACCGGTCTCGGCCTGGCTATCGCCCAGGCCGTGGTGAAGGCCCACGGTGGCTCGCTGACGCTGATCAGCCGGGGGGCCGGCACCGAGTTCCGGATCTCCCTGCCCGCAGGCAACGGCGTTTAGCGCCCTCGGCGGAGCAGATGCGGCTGGGCTCGACACCAGCACGTGCCACTGTATGGTGTATGCAAGGGTTCCGGCGTACGTGGAGGGGGTGGTGAGCCAGATGGGCAAAGACCTCCTGCTCGGTGAGGACCTCCTGCTCATCGGGCAGCTGGCCTCGCGGTGCGGTGTCAGCAGGCGGACGGTGGACTTCTACACCGGCCTGGGACTACTCACTCCGGTCCGGCGAAGCACGGGCAACTTCCGCCTCTACCAGCCATCGGACGTCCGTCGCATCAAGGCGATACGCCAGTTGGAGGGCCAGGGGATCCGGCTGGACGAGATCACCCACCTGCTGACCGACCGCGCCGCCGAGGATCACACCCGCTGCGCTGACCGTTCCCAAGGTCCCTGCCCGGCTGATCCGGTCGCGCTCAGCGCGTACCTGGTCAACCTGGACGCCCAGGTGCGGGCCCTTCGCGATCTGCCGGCAGTTGCCGACCACCAGACCCGTGGTGTCCTGACCAACCTCGTCGCGCGTGCGCAGGTGCTCCTCGCCACGGCTGTGGTCCTGAGCGAGGAGATCCTCCCCGTCCACCTGATCCCTCCGTTGTGAGAGCTGCCACCTCAGGTGCCACCTCAAAGAGGTTCGCCACCCGTTCCGTCCATCGTCCCCCGTCAACCACCCGTTCCGTCCATCGTCCCCCGTCAACCACCCGTTCCGTCCACCACCCGTTCCGTCCACCACCCGACCCCGTCCATCCCCCGAGCAAGGAGATCTCACCGTGCCAAGCCTGATGAAGAAGCTGACAGAACTCGCCCGCAGCCCGCAAGCCAGCAACGCGATCGCGAAGGCCAAGGAGCAGGCCGCGAAACCGGAGAACCGCGAACGCCTCGAACAGCTGAAGAACCGGGTCACCAAGAAGCGCTGATTGATGGCGCCCACCTGAGTTGCCGAGCGGGGCGCCCGTGCGTCTCCTGCCGGCGCGCTCTGAAAATCGATCCGCGCAGTCCAGACCGAGGGAGACTCCCATGTGGAAACAGTCAAGAATGCCCTCAGCAGCGTGACCATCGCCGCTGACTCAGCGTCGCAGGCATTGCCCGACACCGCCGGCGGTCTCGCCGGCGGAGCCGCGCAGAAGTAGGCACCGCGACACCCTGGCCGGAGGACGGTCAGGGTGTTGCCGCCGCCGGAAGCAGGGCGTGCTCGCCGAGGGGCCAGGCGAACGGGTCGGGACCGAGGGCACTGAGCTGCTCCACCTGCTGGACCCCCCACCACGATAACGGGTCTGTTCCGTCGGGCTGGGCCGCGAACCCGGCCCACGGCACCCACCAGGCTTCATGGACCTCGGGTGGATGCACGGTCACCTCGTCGGTGGCGGCCAGGGCCCGATACACAGGGCACAGCTCATTCTCGACGGTCCCGTCAGTCGCGATGGCCCGGTATCGGAACGCGGGCAGGATGAGGTCCAGCTCCGCCGGGACGATCCCCAGCTCGTGCCACAGGCGGCGCAGCACAGCGTCCCGCATACCCTCGCCGGGCGCAGGATGCCCGCAGCAGCTGTTGGTGCGCAACCCCGGGAACGTGCGTTTGTCGTAGGCCCGTCGGGTCACCAGAACCCGGCCCGCAGGGTCGAAAACGTAGCAGGAGAAGGCAAGATGCAGCGGGGTGTCCCGATGGTGCACGGTAGCCTTCGGCGCCGTGCCCGCGGCGGAACCATCAGGAGCGCAGAGCACCACTGACTCCGTCATCTCATTACCCGCTTCACTCATCGGTGATCTGGGGTGCAAACCCTGCCCCTTGGGGCAGGCAGGAAGCCTTGCCTGGTCTGGTCCCTTCTGAACTGTGATTCAGTCCTCGCAGTGTCCTGGCTCGGTCTGTGAAGCGTGAACCTCAACATGCACGGCCTCCCAAGGTCGCATAGCAGTGGGAATCTCGGTCATTCATGGCCGGGAGGATGTCAGCTCGCTGTCCTGTTCACGCATCTCGCTGCTCTGTCGGTCGATCATGGCGTCCTTTCCGCTCACGCGTTGATCATCTCAGTGCGCCAGCTGCTGCACGGCCGCGCCGAACACCGGCGGCAGCCGGGCGGCCATCGGGACGATCCGCTGTGCGAGCACGGGCTGACGCCTTGCCCAGAGCAGTGCCGAGGTGATGGCGCGGTAGCGCCTGGACGCGACAAGCCAGCGCCGCTCGTAGGCGCCGGGATCGTCGGCGACCACGCAGTCCACGAGCCCGCGGGCGCAGGCCAGCGCGACCGCAATACCCTCGCCGGTCAGGGCATCCACGTATCCCGCGGCGTCCCCCACCAGCAGCACCCGTCCGGACACCCTGGCTGATGTTCGCTGCAGCAGCGGGCCGGCCCCGCGTACGGCTGTGGCCCCCGCGTCCGGCAGCCGGTCGCGCAGCCCGGGGAAGGCTGCCAGCTGCTCGGCATACGGCGCCTGAACTCCCGACAGGACGGCGACGCCGACCAGCCCGGGGCCAACCGGTGTCACGTAGGCCTCGGACCCGGGTGCCCAGTGCACCTCCACCAGGTCCGTCCACGGAGCCACCGCGAAATGCTGACGGGTGCCCCACCGTGGCGTCGTCGTCGGCGGCACGGCTCGCTGCAGGCCGAGCCGGCGGCGGATCGGGGAGTGCAGGCCATCGGCCGCGGCCAGGTACCGGGCCCGCCGGCCGTCAACGCTCACCCCGGTTGCATCCTGGCGGACTTCCACGGCGCGGGAGTCCACCACCTTCACCCCGGCGGCCCGGGCCGCGTCCAGCAACGCCCCCTGCAGGGTCGTCCGGCGTACTCCCATGCCGGGACCGTGACGGAAGGCGGCCTCGGCGACGCGATCGCCGTCGGTGTACCTGATGCCCCGAATCGCGTGTCCCTGCAGGCTAACCCCGAGCTCACCCAGACCGCGAACAGCCTGAGGCATGAGACCCTCACCGCAGGCCTTGTCGATCGGGCTCGGCCGGGGCTCGAGCACCACGGTGCGCAGCCCGGCGCGCGCGGCATAGAGCGCGGTGGCCAGTCCGGCCGGTCCTGCCCCGGCGACGATGAGGTCGGCGTCGATCACTGTGCCCTGGCCGATCTCAGCCCGCTCGCCGACCCCTGTGGCACCCTGATCATTGCGCCATCGCCGCTGGCGGCGAAGGCGCATCTGACACGGACTGCGCCATCGCCGCGTTCTCCGCCGAGATCCGGACTCGCAGCAGCCCGGCGTTGAGCACGGTGAAGGCCGCCGCGGTGATCCACCCGGTGTGCACCAGCGGCAGGGCGATGCCCTCCAGCACCACCGCGACATAGTTCGGGTGAGGCAGCCAACGGTAGGGCCCGCGGTCGACCAGGGGCAGACCGGGAACCACGATGATCCGGGTGTTCCACCGTGGGCCGAGCGTGGTGATGCACCACCACCGCAGGCCCTGGGCGAGCACCACCACCGCCAGCATCGACCAGCCGAGGGCGGGGATGAACGGACGGCGGGTGGCCTCGACCAGGCAGGCGACCAGCAGCGCGGTGTGCAGGAACACCATGAACGGGTAGTGCCCGAACCCGGACTCGCGCCCACCCCGCCCGAGCGCCCAGGCCAGGTTGCGCCGGGAGACGACCAGCTCGGCCAGCCGTTCCAGCGCCACAACCAGGATGAGCACGACGTAGAACGTCATCAGGTCACCATTCGAGCAGGACGAGCTCGGAGCAGAAGCCGGGGCCCATCGCCATCAGGATGCAGGGAGTGCCCGGGGTCAGGGATCGTTTGTCGAGGGTGTCGCGCAGCACGTGCAGGACCGAGGACGACGAGAGGTTGCCGATCAGGTCGAGTGAGCGCCAGGTGAGCTCCAGCGGGTCATCGGGCAGTCCCAGCTCGGCCTCGATCGCCTCGATCACCTTCGGGCCGCCCGGATGCGACACCCAGGCGCCGACCTCCTCCACCGTCAGCGAGTGCTTGTCCAGGAACGACCGGATGTCGTGGCCGAGGTACTGCCGGACGATGGCCGGCACCTGCGCGTCGAGCACGATCTTCAGCCCCCCGCTGCCGACATCCCATCCCATCGTGCGGTGGCTGTCCGGGTAGAGATGGCTGCGGGAGTCCACCACCCGCGGACCCTGCTCGGTCCGGTTGGCGCCCACCGCCACCACTGCGGACGCACCGTCACCGAACAGCCCGCTGGCCACCAGGTTGGCGACCGAGTGGTCGTCCCGCTGCACAGTCAACGAGCACAGCTCGACGGACAGCAGTGCCCCGACCTCGTCCGGGTGGCCGATCAGGTAGTCGTGCAGGCGCGCGACCCCGGCCGCGCCGGCAACGCAGCCCAGCCCGAACAGCGGAACCCGCTTCACGTCAGGGCGCAGGCCGACGACCTCGGCGACCCGGGCCTCGATCGAGGGCACGGCGATCCCGGTGATGGTGGTGGAGACGACCACGTCGACCTCTTCTGGGTTTATCTCGGCCCGCTGCAGTGCGCCGGTGAGCGCCGCGGCCCCCAGCTGGACTGCGTGGGCGATGAACAGGTCGTTGGACTCCCCGAAGCCGCCCAGGGCGCCATACTGCTCCAGCGGCAGGACGAGGTGCCGGCTGCTGACCCGGGCATGCGAGTGCAGCCGCGCGAGCAGAGCCTCGTTGCCATCCGGTCCGAGACAGAACTGTGTGAAGGCCGCCGTCAGCTCCGCCTGTGTGTAGCGGTGCGGCGGCAGGACGGCGTGGACGCCAGCCAAGGTTGTCATTGCACAAATCCTAAGGTGACGCGCCCGATCCGACCACTGCCGCTCTAGCATCGCGTCATGTTCATTTCCCGGAGGGTGCAGGCGCTGGCCCTGTCCTGTCATCCGCTCCCCTCGCTGGCGGTCACCATGCTGGCTGCCGGGATGGCCGCGCTGGTCGGCCTCCCGCCCGGTCGTGGGATCCTGCTGACCACGGCGGTCTTCACCGGTCAGCTGTCGATCGGCTGGTCCAACGACTACCTCGACGCGGAGCGGGACCGAACGGTGCACCGGCCGGACAAACCCGTCGCGGCGGGGGCTGTGACGCCCCGCCTCGCAGGTATCGCGGCCCTGGTGGCCCTGGTCCTGACCATCACCCTGTCCGTTGTCCTCGGCTGGCCCGGCGGCGCGGCCGCCCTGGTGACGGTGCTCTGCGGCTGGCTCTACAACCTGGGCCTGAAGGCAACCGCCTTGTCCTGGCTGCCCTATGCGATTGCCTTCGGAATGCTCCCGGCAATCGCGACCCAGTCGGCCTCACCCCCGCGATGGCCGGCCGTCTGGGCGGTGACCGCAGGCGCGCTGCTCGGCGTGGTCGCCCATCTGGCGAACGCGCTGCCGGACCTGGGTGAGGATGCAGCCACCGGAATCCGGGGCCTGCCGCACCGGCTAGGCCCCAAGCCCACCGCCCTGGCCGGTGCGGGCATCCTGCTGGCCGTCTCGGCGGTGATTCTCTTCGGCCCCGGCAACCACCCCGGCCCACTGCGCTGGGCCGGGTTCGCCGTGGCGGTGGTGATTGCCGGCACTGCCGCGACCGGCGCCTATCGTGACCCCTCGTCGCGCCGCTTCTTCCTGGCGACCATCCTGATCGCCGTTCTGGACCTGGTCCTGTTCGCACTGGCCGGCACCGGCCTGTGACCGAACGGCTGGAGTGGCAGCCTGGGACGAACTTCGCTGGCAATCATCGCTAGACTCCGCTTTGCCACCTGCCTGAGTCGTTCTCGCTGTCGCGGCTCATCGGTGGTTCGGCCAACCAGGCCACAGGACGACGCTTCAGCTGGTGAGGCAATGACCACGTTCCATCCGGTTGAGCGAGTGAGCACAGACGATCTGATGTCCCTTGCGTCCGAGCGCGGCACCACGCCGATGCAGGTCGGCGCGGTCCTGATGCTGGACACGCGGGCCGGACTCGACCCCGTGTCCGTGATCGAGGCTCTCGCCCATCGGGTCCGCGCGGTCCCGCGGCTTCGACAGCGTCTTGTCAGGGTTCCCCTTGTATGCGGCCGGCCGTTATGGGTCGATGATCCCGGGTTCACCGCAGCCGGTCACTTCTCCACGGTCCGGTGTCCCTCACCGGGTGGGCAGGAAGCGGTTCTCGAGGTTGCCGCCGAGATGCTCGTCGCCCGTCTGCCACGCGACCGCCCCCTGTGGACGGCCCGGCTGGTGACGGACTGCGGGGAGGGCGAAACCGCGCTGATCCTGGTGTTTCACCATGTGCTTGCCGACGGCATGGGCGGCCTCGCCATCCTGGCCAGTCTGGTCGATGGCGCCGCCGCGGTCCCGCAGTCACCGTATCCGCGCCCGATGCCTTCCCGCCGCCGGCTCGCCATGGCCACGGCGAAGGAGGTCACGAGCGGCTTCGGCCAGCTCCCGACAGCACTCCGGCGCCTCCGTGCGGCCCTGTCGCAGCTTCGGCCAGTCGCAGGCATGGGCCCAGCCCGTTGTTCCCTCAACAGGCCGACAGGACAGCGGAGGAAGTTCACCACCGTCCGGGTCGACCTGGAACGGACTCTCCGTGCGGCCCACGCCCATCAGGCAACTGTGAACGACGTCGTCCTGTCAGCCGTCGCCGCGGCCCTGCACCGCGTGCTTGCCACCCGCGGCGAGCAGGTCGACGAGCTCGTCATCTCGGTGCCCTTCTCTGCCCGTCACGAAGCCGGAGCCGGCAAGCTGGGAAACCAGAGCGGAGTCATCCCCCTGCGGGTCTGCGGCGTCGGCGATCCAGCGCATCGGCTTGAGCTGGTCGCCGAGGACACCCGGGCAGCCAAACAGACCCAGCCCGGTGCATCGACTGCCCTGCTGGGCCCCTTCTTCCGCCTCCTGGCCTGGGCCGGGCTCTACCGGTGGTTCATCAGCCACCAGCGGCTCATCCACACCTTCGTGACCAACCTGCGCGGGCCACAGACCCGGCTGACCTTCCTCGGCAACCCGATCACCAGCCTCATCCCGCTCACCGTGGCCACCGGCAACGTGACGATCTCCTTCGCAGTCCTGTCCTATGCCAACAGTCTCACGATCACCCTCATCGCTGACCCGGACGCCTGCCCCGACCTCGACGGTCTGCGGGACTATCTCGCCGAAGAGCTGGCCGGCTACCTGAACGGGTGAGCCAGCTGGGCTCGCTGAGCTCGGTCGTCTTCACTGGCTTCTTAAACGGTGCTCCCGGGACAGCCAAAAGTCACCAGCCGCAATCCGGCTCAGCATGCTGAGTGGTCTGCAACTGGTGACCTCCCGGACAACCGGGATCAGTTGAGTCAGTCGATCAGTGCGGCTATTCGTCCCACTCGATCAGGACCTGGCCACCCTGGACGGCATCGCCGACGCCGACGTCGACGGACTTGATCTTGCCGTCCTGGGGGGCGGTGACCTCGGTCTCCATCTTCATTGCCTCCAGGACCAGCAGGGTGTCGCCGGCCTTGACCTCGGCACCGGCCTCGACCAGCACCTTGACAACGGTGCCGGCCATCGGGGTGGTCAAGGCATTGGCCGAGGTCGCCGGGGTCTTGGCCTGGGTCGGTGTGGGGGCATACGAAGACCCGCCGCCCACCAGGACCGACCCCAGCGTCGGCAGGGGCTCCTCCTCCACCTCGACGTCGACGTCGAAGACCGACCCGTTCACTGTTACTTGCAGTTTCATGTCATCCCTCGTCGAGCGTGAAATGTCGGTACGAATATTCGGTCACCGGACGCCGTGCCAGTCGGCATGCGACTGCTGGACGGTTGCGAGCCCCTGAGTGGCCCACGCGCCACCACGGCGCAGGTGAACCTGCTTGACGGTTGCGCGCTTGCCGAGGTACGCCGCAACCGCGGCTGAGATGGCCAGCAGCATGTCCTCGCTGACCGAGGGATGCCGCTGCGTCGCCTCTTTCTCCAGCGTCTGGACGCGGTCTGCAAGCTCGGCCACGAGGGCCGACAGATCAGCAATGGTCACGGAGGGCTCAGGGGTCCCTTTGGTCTCGCTCATGGTGCTTCCTTCTGTCGGGGCGAAGTCGATCAGAGCGGGATCAGTCCGTACTTCTTTGGCGGACGCAGGTCACGCTTGGCGGTGAGGTTCTCCAGGGCACGGGCCACCTTGCGACGGGTGTCGGACGGCTCGATGATGTCGTCGACCAGTCCACGTGCGGCCGAGACATACGGCGTCGCGAAGGTGTCGCGATACAGCGCCACGAGCTCTTCACGCTTGGCTTCCGGGTCGTCGGCGGCAGCGATCTCCCTTTTGAAGACCACGTTGGCCGCACCCTGGGCGCCCATCACGGCGATCTCGGCAGTTGGCCAGGCGAACACGCGGTCAGCGCCCAGGTCCTTGCCGCACATGGCCAGGTACGCGCCGCCGTAGGCCTTGCGCAACACCACCGTGATCTTCGGGACGGTTGCCGCAGAGTAGGCGAACAACATCTTCGCTCCGTGCCGGATGATCCCGCCATACTCCTGGGTGACCCCGGGCAGGAAGCCGGGAACGTCCACCAGGGTGACCAGCGGGATGTTGAAGGCGTTGCAGAACCGCACGAACCGTGCGCCCTTGTCGGAGGAGTCGATGTCGAGCACCCCGGACATGGCGATCGGCTGGTTGGCCACAAATCCGACTGTCCGGCCGGTGATCCGGCCGAAGCCCACGACGATGTTGGGGGCGAACCCTGCCTGGACCTCCAGGAAGTCACCCATGTCGGCGAGCTTGATGATGACCTCGCGGACGTCATACCCCTTCTTGGGGTCATCGGGGATGATGGTGTCGAGGCTGTCGTCGCGTTCCACATCATCATGGCCCGGGACGAACGGAGGCTCTTCGGTGTTGTTGCTCGGCAGGAAGCTGAGCAGCTTCTTGGCGATCAGGATGGCCTGGTGATCGTCAGCCGCCACGAAGTGCGTCACCCCCGAGTGCGCCATGTGGGACTGGGGACCGCCCAGCTCCTCCGCAGTCACTGTCTCTCCGGTGATCTGCTTGATCACGTCGGGGCCGGTGATGAACATCCGCGACGCCTCGGTCTGGATGATGAAGTCAGTCAACGCCGGGGAGTATGCCGCACCACCGGCACAGGGGCCGGCGATGATCGAGATCTGTGGCACCGCACCCGAGAGCGCGACATTCTGGAAGAACACCTTGCCGTAGCCGGACAGGGAGTCGATTCCCTCCTGGACGCGAGCGCCGCCGGAGTCGTTGAAGCAGACGAACGGGGTGCCGTTCTCCAGGGCGGCGCGCATCGCGCTGGCCACCTTGACCGAGTGCATCTCACCGGCAGAACCACCGGCGACGCTGAAGTCCTGGCTTCCAACGTGTATCGGCCGGCCGAGCACGGCTGCCGCGCCGGTGACCACCCCATCGGCCGGCATGACCGCCTTGTCCATCCCGAACAGCGTGGTGCGGTGCTGGGCGAGCATCCCGCTCTCTTCGAAGCTCATCGGGTCGACCAGCTCGGCAATACGCTCGCGGGCGGTCAGCTTCCCGGCGGCGTGCTGCTTGGCGTGGCGCTTCTCGCCACCTCCCGCGATGACTTCCTCGCGGCGTGTGCGCAGTTCAGTGATCCGCTCCTGCATGGTCGGCGGCATGATTCGAATGGGCTTCTTGGACATGTCCGAAAGTCAACTTTCCTAGACGGGCTTCACTGCGACGGAGTTCTTCTTGCCGTTGACCGTGATCTCGTACTTGACCGGGACGCGGATGGGGCCCGTCTTGGGGTCGGTGATCACGGCGCAACGCTCTGCCTCGAGCTCGGCCGGGTCCTTGCCGAGGTTCTTGGGGCCATCAGGGCGGGTGGTGAAGAAGCCCGGCGCCACCTTCGGGAACATGGCCAGGGTCAGCACGTCCTCGTCGGAGCCGTCGAAGCCCTCGATCCCCTCGGCCTGGGTGCGCAGCTCATCCCACTCGTCGGCGATGAGGTCGGCCGGACGCCCGGTGATGGTCTCCTTGCCGGTCTGGGTCTTGGCCTGGTCGACGATCTCGGGATCCTTCTCGCCGAGGGTGAGTCCGTAGTACCCGAGCATCAGGTCCGCGAACTCGCCGGTCATCACCTTGTACGGGCCCATCATCACGTTGAACACAGCCTGGGTGCCGACGATCTGGCTGGAGGGCGTGACCAACGGCGGATAGCCGGCGGCCTTGCGCACCCTCGGCACTTCCTCGAGCACCTCTTTCAGCTTGTCACCAGCGCCCTGAGCCTTGAGCTGCGACTCCATGTTGGAGATCATGCCGCCGGGGATCTGGCTGTCGAAGATGTCGGTCTCGACATTGAACGACGACATGAACTGGGCATAACGGGGCTTGATCTCGGCGAAATGATCCTTGATCCTGCCCAGGCTCGGCTTGTCGAGGTCGGCGACGTAGCCGGTGCCCTCCAGCATCTCCTGCAGGGACTCGGTGGGGTTGTGACCCGGGCCGAGCGACAGCGAGCTGATGGCGGTGTCCACGACGTCCGCACCAGCCTCGATGGCTTTCATCAGCGAGACCAGGGTGACCCCGGTCGTCGCGTGGCAGTGCATGTTGACCTGCATGTCGGGCAGCTCGGCCTTGATGGCCGAGACGATGTCGTAGGCCGGCTGCGGCTTGAGCAGTGCTGCCATGTCCTTGATGGCCAGGGAGTCGACACCGACATCAGCAAGCTCTCGGGCCTGGCGCACGTAGCCGTCGATCGTGTGCAGAGGGCTGGTCGTGTAGCAGATCGTGCCCTGGGCGTGCCTGCCCACCTTCTTGACCGCGGCAATGGCTCGCTCGACGTTGCGGGTGTCGTTCAGGGCGTCGAACACCCGGAAGACGTCCATCCCGTTCTCGGCGGCCTTCTCGACGAAGTGGTCCACGACGTCGTCGCCATAGTGGCGGTACCCCAACAGGTTCTGGCCGCGCAGAAGCATCTGCAGACGACTGTTCGGAAGAAGCTTGCGGAACATCCGCAGACGTTCCCAGGGGTCTTCGTTGAGGAACCGGATGCAGGAGTCGAAGGTGGCACCACCCCAGCACTCCACGCTCCAATACCCGGCATTGTCGATGTCCGCGCAGGCACCGACCATGTCCTCCATCGCCATTCGGGTTGCCATCAGGCTCTGGTGCGCATCCCTGAGCGCAAGCTCTGTGACACCGATCGTTCTCTGCGTATCCACAAGGCAAGTATGTCTCACGGGCTAAGACGATTTGGACCCCCCTCCGGGTAAACGGCAGGCGAGGAGGCGTGGGTACGCAGGGGGGGATCAGGGCAGGGGGGGGATCAGGGGAGGGG
>ENA-OBLH01000555-OBLH01000555.1-metagenomes-genome-assembly--contig:-NODE-555-length-12077-cov-5.09699_pt1 | contig 12077 bp, 12 predicted proteins | sample MGYA00153382_OBLH01 | MGnify analysis MGYA00153382 | reverse complement strand
CTGAAATAGTGCACTTCGTTTAGGATTCCGCCATTGACGGGCTAAGCCCAACGTCAATGGGGCTTACGCGATAAAGTTGATTGTGATTTCTAACGTTAAATCGGTCGCAATGCACGTCGTTGCGCCACCCAAATCGCCGCGACTGACACCATTGCCAGGGCCGAGAAAACAGCGAGCGCGAGCAAGTAATCACCGGTTGCAGTCCACGGGATCGCTAGCAGCGACGACGCAGCAGTGCGTTGGCATTTCTTGTGTTGATACCCCTGCTTGCGTTTTAGTGTAGATCTATCTACCGCCATTGGCAAGCCGCGAAGGCTTGGCATGCGCGGCGGACGCGCGCCTTTAATGCCCCGAACGCATGCCTGTCGAATTGGTCGACGCCGGACGACGTGGCGAACGAATAGCAAGGTCACAGCATTGCCGACGATTCACGCAAGGCATTCATCCGTATCCGGCCACACCGCCTTCGAAACACGTGCCGTCGGTAGAATAAGCACTCCCTTTCTGGCTAGTGTTTCACGTGAAACGCTGATCGCGGCACCCTAAAAATGATTTATCCCGAACGCTTCGATGTCATCGTGGTCGGCGGCGGCCACGCTGGCAGCGAGGCTGCGCTGGCGGCTGCGCGCGCTGGCGCGAAGACGTTGCTGCTGACGCACAGCATCGAAACGCTCGGCCAGATGAGTTGCAATCCTTCGATTGGCGGCATCGGCAAAGGGCATCTGGTCAAGGAAGTCGACGCGCTCGGCGGCGCGATGGCCATCGCCACGGACGAGGCGGGCATCCAGTTTCGCATACTGAATTCCTCAAAAGGACCCGCGGTTCGTGCGACGCGCGCGCAGAATGACCGCGTTTTGTATCGCGCCGCCATTCGCTCGCGCATCGAAAATCAACCGAATTTGACGTTGTTTCAGCAGCCGGTGGATGACGTTTGCGTCGCTGGCGAGCGGGTGACGGGTGTGCGCACGCAGATGGGCGTGACGTTCGAGGCGGTAACCGTGGTGTTGACGGCGGGTACTTTCCTGTCCGGGCTTATCCATATCGGCCTGCAAAATTACACGGCCGGGCGCGCTGGTGATCCTGCTGCGACGACGCTTGGCGCACGGCTCAAGGAAATGAAGCTGCCGCAAGGTCGCCTGAAAACCGGGACGCCGCCACGCATTGACGGCAAAACCATTGATTTCACGAACCTCGGCATTCAACCGGGAGATGATCCCGCGCCTGTTTTCAGCTTCATGGGCAATCGCGCGATCCATCCGCGCCAGATGCCGTGCTACATCACGCATACCAACGAACGGACGCATGAGATTGTGCGCTCAGGCTTGGATCGGTCACCCATGTTCACCGGCGTGATCGAGGGCGTCGGGCCGCGTTACTGTCCGAGCATTGAAGACAAGATTCACCGCTTCGCCGACAAGACGAGCCACCAGATATTCCTCGAACCGGAAGGCCTGACCACGCACGAGTATTATCCGGCTGGCGTGTCGACCAGTCTGCCGTTCGACATTCAGCTCGCGCTGATTCGTTCGATGTTGGGGCTGGAGAACGCGCACATTTTGCGACCCGGTTACGCCATTGAGTACGACTACTTCGATCCGCGCCAGCTCAAACAGACGCTCGAAACCAAGTATCTCGATGGCCTGTTCATGGCCGGACAGATCAACGGCACGACCGGCTACGAAGAGGCAGCAGCACAGGGATTGCTCGCAGGCGTGAACGCAGCGTTGAAGTCCAAAGACAAAGACGGCTGGTGCCCACGTCGCGATGAAGCCTACCTCGGCGTGCTGGTTGACGACCTCACGACGCAGGGCGTCAGCGAGCCCTACCGCATGTTTACCAGTCGCGCCGAATACCGCCTGCAACTGCGCGAAGATAATGCCGATATGCGTTTGACGGAGCAGGGGCGGTCGCTGGGACTGGTCGATGACGCCCGCTGGAACGCCTTCAATCGAAAGCGCGACAGTGTTTCACGTGAAACAGAACGCCTGAAATCGACATGGGTGAACCCGGCTCTACTCTCAAATGCACGCGCGACGGCGTTACTCGGGACTACGATTGAGCGGGAGTACAGCCTGTTTGATCTGCTGCGACGACCGGGCGTGATGCATTCGGCGATTTCTGCGCTGCGCGACGAATTGAGCTTGAAGGCGAAGAGCGATTCCACTACTGTAGGCTGGGTTGAAAACCCAGCGCTCGCCGACGCCACCAGAGATGCCGGGCTTTCAACCCAGTCTACGACGCTCGACGAATCCGTCAGCGAACAGGTGGAAATCGCCGCCAAATACGCAGGCTACATCGAACGCCAGCAAGATGAAATTGATCGCCAATTAGCCAACGAAAACCTGCGCTTTCCGCCCGACCTCGATTACACCCAGGTGCGTGGACTCTCGAAAGAAGTACAAATCAAGCTGTCCGCTCAACGCCCGGACACGCTCGGGCAAGCGGGCCGCATTTCGGGCGTGACACCCGCCGCCATTTCACTGCTCCTCGTCCACCTGAAAAAAGGTCGTCTAGCGGAGATGGTGGCGTGACACCCGCCGCCCTACTTTTATGAACGAAAACAAAACCGGCACGCGTCCACGCGTCCAGCCCGGAATCAACCCACAAGGCCAAGGCATGACCACTTCTGCAGGGCTGCGCCCCGTGATCGACCGACCATTGAAACGCGAGCAGATCGAGTTCACCCGGGAGCTCCGTGCCGAGCTGCGCGCCAAGCTGGATGCGGGCCTGAGCGAAATGCGCCTAAACGCCAGCGAAAAGCAAAAAAATCAGCTTATCGAATCGCTCGCTTTTCTGAATGAATGGAACGCGGTGATCAACCTGACCGCCATCCGCGACCCGCACGAGCAACTGGTGCAGCACGTTCTCGACTCGTTGTCGGTGCTGTACTGCATCCCGAAAGAGTCGACCACGCTGCTCGATGTCGGCTCCGGCGGCGGCTTTCCGGCGCTGCCTATTGCTGTGATGCGCCCCGATCTTGAGGTGGTCGCCGTCGATTCCGTACGCAAAAAGACCGACTACATCGAGAAGGCCGCGACGCTGTTGAAGATCGGCAACCTGAGCGCCGTCCACAGCCGCGTCGAAGATCACCCGGTCACCTACGACGTCGTGATCTCGCGCGCCTACGCCTCGCTCAAGGATTTTGTGGTCAGCGCCGAGCATTGCCTGGTCGACGACGAAGAAAGCCTGCTGCTCGCCATGAAGGGCAAAACCCCCAACGACGAAATCTCAGAGCTCGCTGGAACCGGCTGGGTCGTGGATCGCAAGCGAGCGCTTACTGTGCCATTTCTTGAGGCAGAGCGGTGTTTAGTTTGGTTGGAGCGGGCGTAAATGGTTAAAGGGTGGCTCGCAAAATATCGCAAGTTCGAGAGCATCGGCGTTTTTCTTGACGTACTGTCGATGCTCGGATTGTTTACGGGCGCGGTTATTGTTAGCGTTTTCGGCAAATTCCTGCTTGGCGCAGTCCTCGCACTTTTCGGCTTACTCGTGTTCGCGAGGTTCAAGCGTGGACGGGTGAAATTGAAGTGACCGGCATCAACGACCTCTGGGCGCTAGTCATCGCCACGCTGATCTTCCTCGCCATTCCCGGCCCTGGAACGATCAAGATTTTTGCTTCAATGGCAGAGAAGAACGGAGGACCGCGCGCGGGATTCTGGAGCACGTTGGGATTGATGGCAGGTGACGCGGTGTGGATGGTGCTGGCGCTGTCCGGTGTGGCGGCACTTGCGGCGGCGTATCCGCGTGCGTTCGACATGCTGCGTTATGCAGGCGCGGCGTACCTCGCGTGGATCGGCTACACGTTGATTCGCGATTCGAAGCAAACGATGGGCGAGGGCGTTGTTTCTACCGAGCAGGGCCGTGGCGCGTGGCAATGGTTTCGTGAAGCGGCACTGGTGTCGCTGGCCAACCCGAAGGTGATCGGCTTTTACGTCGCGTTCTTTCCGCTGTTTATCGACTCGGCAACCTTTGACGGCGTCGCGACGTACGTACGCATGATGGGACTCGTGTTGGCTATCGTGTTTTTGTATTGCATGTGGCTCATCGTCGCGGCGCAGATCGCCAAACGTTTGTTCGTGCGATTTCCGTCGGCGGGCATGTGGCTCAAGCGTGCGGCCGGCGCGGCGTTGATCAGTTTCAGTGTCAAGTTTGCGTTGCAGAAATAGCTCCCTCTCCCGCAGCGCGCATGCGCCAACTGGCGCAAGCGTGCGCCGGGGTTGGGGTGAGGGCGGTGGCGGAACGAATGAATCAACAATTGCAAATACTTCTGAGCAAACGAAAAACTCGCGGGGTGCGCGCGTGCTCTGCCAGTCCATCGCCCTCACCCTCCGCCCTCTCCCGCGCTGCGGGAGAGGGACTTATCCGCGACGTAATCCATGATCAGAACCATCGCCATCGCCAACCAAAAAGGCGGCGTCGGCAAGACGACCACTGCCGTGAATCTTGCGGCTTCGCTCGCGGCGCACCAGCGTCGCGTGTTGCTGATCGACGTGGATCCGCAGGGCAACGCGACGATGGGTGCGGGCGTCAACAAAAATGCGCTGGAAACCAGCGTGTACACGGTGCTGCTCGGCGAGGCGTCGATGCTCGACGCGCGGGTGAAAGCAAAGGGCGATTTCGATCTGATCCCCGCCAACCGCGAGCTGGCGGGCGCGGAGATCGAGATGGTGTCGATGCCGGATCGTGAAACGAAACTGAAGGACGCGATTCACACGCTCAAAGCCGCGATTGCCGCCGTGGCCGACCAGTACGACTACATCCTGATCGACTGCCCGCCGACGCTCAATCTGCTCACGCTCAATGCGCTGTGCGCCGCCGACAGCGTGCTGATTCCGATGCAGTGCGAGTATTACGCGCTTGAAGGTTTGTCCGACCTCGTCGGCACGCTGCGCAAGATGCAGCAACACCTGAACCCGACGCTCGAAATCGAGGGCTTGCTGCGCACCATGTACGACCCGCGAATCTCGCTGTGCCAACAGGTCGCAGCCCAGCTCGAACAACACTTCGGCAGCAAGCTTTTCGCCACCATCATTCCGCGCAACGTGCGGCTCGCCGAAGCGCCGTCGCACGGCTTGCCGGTGTTGCTGCTCGACAAAGCGAGCAAGGGTTCGCAGGCTTATATGCAGTTGGCGGCGGAGTTGCTGGCGAAGCACGAAAAGGCGCATGAAACCTCGCAAGCGCAACCGGCAGCGACCGTCTGATGCCATTGAACACAGGCCACACGCTAACGACGGCACGCATGACGCTCACCGACATCACGGAAGCCGATTTCGCGGCCGCCTATGAAACTGATCGCGACCCATTGGTGTTGCGCTATATCGGCGACGGCACGGGCGAGACGCGCTCGTTCGAAGATTTCTGCACGCACTTTCGCGTTCGGATCGAGAGCTGGATGAGCCCGATCTGCCGCATGTGGGTAATGCGACTGCTTGGCAGTGACGACTTTCTCGGCCTTGTGTTTTTGAAACCAGTGAAGGACACGCCGTATGTGGAAGTGGGCTACCGCATGCCGCAATCCAGTTGGGGTCAAGGCTATGCCACTGAGGCGGCGCGCGCGGCGATTAGCTACGGCTTCGACGCTGGCAACCTCGACGAAATCACGGCGGTAACGCATCCCGACAATGCGGCCTCACAACACGTGCTCGCCAAATGCGGCCTTAAGCGCGACGGCACGCTCAACTACAACGGACGCGGCGAAATTCCTTTTTTCCGCCTCAGCAAACAAGACTTTGTGAGCACCCATGGCAACTAAATTAAAAGGCCTCGGCCGCGGACTTGACGCTTTGCTGATGCCGGAGCCGACCGCAGTCGACACGCCCGCGAACGGCATGTCCCTGCTCAAAATCGCCGAGCTGCAAGCCGGAAAATTCCAGCCACGTCGTCGCTTTGATGATGCATCGCTCGCCGAGCTAGCGTCTTCGATCAAGGCGCAGGGCATCATGCAGCCTATTGTCGTGCGCAAGACCAGCTCTGGCAAACACGAAATTATCGCCGGTGAACGGCGCTTCCGTGCCGCACAACTGGCGGGTCTTGCCGAGATTCCGGTCATCGTCAAGGACGTGGACGACCGCACCGCGCTGACCCTCGCGCTGATCGAAAATCTGCAACGTCAGGACTTGAACGCCATCGAAGAGGCGCACGGCCTGCAACGCCTGATCGCCGAATTCAGCTTCACGCACGAGCAGGCGGCGGACGCCGTGGGCAAATCGCGCAGCGCAGTTTCGAACCTGTTGCGCCTGCTCGAACTCGCCGCGCCAGTGCAAGATCGCGTGATCGCGGGCCTGCTTGCGATGGGCCATGCGCGTGCTTTGGCGCCGCTGCCGAAAGACAAACAGGTGATGCTCGCCGAGAACATCGCAATCAACGGCCTGTCGGTGCGCGCGACCGAAGCGCTGGTGAAAGCCGAAACTGATGCGCCAGACAAGAAGCGTCCCGGCGTTCCGACACATCGCAGCAAACAGGAAAAACTCGGCCTTGTAATGCCACGCGACGCCGATCTTGACCGCCTCGAAACTGAACTGGCCGACACGCTCGGCACCTACGTCGAAATCACGCATCAGGCCAGCGGGCAGGGCGAATTGGTGATTCGCTACGCCAGCCTCGATCAATTGGATGGGCTCATCACGCGGATGAAACGTTAATCTAGGAGCGAGCCGTTATGTTTTCACCCAAAGCTATGGATGGTGAGTTCTTGACCATCGCCGTTCGCCACGTGGTGGATGGTGCGGCCACTGATGTGTTCTGCGAATGGTTCGTCACCGCGCTTCACGCGAGGGCGAAAGCGGCGCCACCGCTTGATGCCGATAGCCGACGATTTCTACTCCATCTTGCGCGACAGTTTTGGGGCCATGTACCGAGGCCGACGGCGAACTGGCGCGTGCAGGCTGTGGCAAAAATCGAGCGCAACGACGCCTGCTATTGCGGCTCGGGAAAAAAATACAAACAGTGCTGCGCCGAGTACGCCACTATGCCGTTTCCGATTCCAGCCGATGCGATGTTTGCGCTGGCGCTCGATACGGTCAAGCCCGAATCGCTGACGGCTGCCGATTGGGCGCATGTACCGGCACTGGCGCTCGCGCAGGCCGCTGAGTTTTGGCGTGAACGCGGTGACGATCAACGGGTTGTGGACATTCTGGGCGCATATTTTTCGCAGCACCCGAAGCTAGACGAGCGAAGTGAGCCCGCACTCGACACGCTTTTCACCTCGATGCTCGAGCTCAACATGGAGAGCGAACGTCGCGAGCTGATCGACCGGCTCGCCAAGCACCCGAATAAAATATTGGCAACCACTGCGCGCTGCCGATTGTGCACGATGTTGACCGATCGCGGCGACTATGACACCGCGTGGCAACTGTTCCACGAAACGCAGCGCTTCAACCCGACTGACGCGCAACTGGCGCATCTGGAAATCATGATGCTGCTCTCCGAGGGACGCAGCGACGAGGCTGCGCTGCGCGGTAAAGTGCTCGGTGCCCAGCTACGTCGGCGCGGCTCGGAGTTTGTGCCGCTGGCCGAGGTGGTCGAGCGCATGGGTCGCGACGGCATGCGTGGCTTGACCGACCAAATGGCCGATGACGAAGCCAGCGATGACGCCGGTGAAGACGTTGCCTTGTGGGTCACGTTAGCCGAGAGCCTGCCCAAACCGGTTTCGACCACCGCGCTCACGACGCGCTACAAAATCGAGCACAACGAGCAGATCGACCACGACAATCCGCTCAACACGCACGTCGACGCGTGGATCACTGCCGACAAAAAACTCACCGCGCTTGAGCGCAAATGGTCGCGACAATTTCCAACCGTCGAGCCTCGTCTCATCGAGCTCCCGGGCGACGCAGAAGTGGTGCTCGATGAGCTGCCTGAAGTACTGAAGTTCCTGCGCAGCAGTCCCGACGCGTGGCTGAGTTTCACCATTCTTGACGTGTTGCTGCGCGCGGGCGACATGCTGTGGAACGAGACCGATTCGGCCAAAGTGCTGCGCGCCAATCGCGATCTTGCGCTCTACGGCGTCGCGATTTTGCGCAGCCTGCTGGCAGAAGAAAAAGTGCAGGTGCCGTGGGGCGTGCTGGCGCATCGGCCGATGTTGCGCGTGGTGGCCTGGGCCATCACGTTTTGCGATTTCTCGCGCGATCAGGCGCAAAAACTCTTGCTCGCCGAGTGGCTGTTGCGTCTCAATCCAAACGACAACCACGGCTATCGCAGCATGGTGGTGAGCGACTATCTAGGTCTCGGCCGTGCGGTGGATGCGCTGGTGCTGCTTGACAAATATCCGAACGATTTTGGTTGCGGCGGATTTGATCGTGCGCTCGGTTTGTTTCAACTAGACCGGCTTGACGACGCGTTGATAGCGTGGCAACAAGCCTGCAAAACCTCGCCCCTGGTGGTTGACTTTCTGCTCGCCGATACGCTTGCCGCAGCGCCCGAAAATGAGTCGGGGTACATGCAACTCGGCGGCCCGGAAGAGGCTCACGAGTACGCGAGCGACCGTCGTGCGACGTGGCAGAAATGCGGAGCGCTGGCTTGGGCACGCACGCTGCCACGGCCGGTGGTTCGCCCAACGAAGCCCGCGAAAACGGCAACGAAAACCGGCAAAACCGGGCAAAAAGTATCGCCCGCTGCGAGCGCTCGTGAATTGCCGGTTGCCGCGTTTACTGCCGCCGACTGGAAGCGACTCGACAGCGCGTTCGTCGACGCAATCACCGCACACGGCTTCATCATTGGCGTCGCGTCCAGCCCCGGTGCGACCTCGCCACAACAATGGTTGGCAGAGCTGCTCACACTCTGCCTGTTGCCGCCACCGGGCGAGAACAGCAGCAGCCGCGAAGTGAAGCTTTTCAACGAGCTCTTTAGATCCATTTTTGCGCTCTACAACCGAGCGCGCACGGTCATTCTTGCCAACAATAACGGCACCACCCTTCCGCCGGGGCTGTTCGAGCCGCTCAACCCCGCCCAGACCGACCACGCCGCGCGCTGGACGCTGGGCTTTGTTCACGCAGCAGAAACACTGGGCGGCACGTGGCGCTCCGTTGGCATGACGGTGAAGAGCAAAAACGGACACTTCGCACCGCTCTACACGCTAGCAGCGCGCGCGCCGCTAGCCGTTGGCGGCTGGCGCGTTGATGCAGAGGATCAACGCCCGCTGCTGTTCACGGTAGCCGATGAAACCGCGAGCGATATGGAGCAACTTTACGCCGCGCTGGCAACGATTTGGGCGGGGGTAGCGCCGTTCAACGGCGAGCAAACCGGCTGAGCGGCGTGACAAGAAAAGGCAACAACTTTTCAGTGAATGCCTTGTTAATATGGGGCAGAAGCCTTATTTAGGCCATTCTCGACTTTAGCTTGAATCCACACTGCGCCTAGGTTGAATGGTGCTTGTAGCGATAAGCTGTTGCTCGATGACGCGCTTCTCGAAGGGCACAAATCTGGCGGGCACTCTGGCCCTCCTGACGCCGCTGTCTATCCCGTTTCTGGTTTACGCATTTGTGTCGGGCGTGTCGATGAAAGCGTTGTCGATGGCGGGTCTTGTGCCCGCAATTTTGTCCGCCATCGCCCTCATCATCGTCTGCACTTAGCGCGGCACCCGTGCCGGTTGCGACAATGGCGACGAGCGTTCAACCCCCGCACAAATTTGGGCTGCGGCGCGCGAAGCAGGACCCGCACTGATGATGCCCGTCATCATCATCGGCGGCATTTGTACGGGCCTCTTCACACCCAGCGAATCAGCGGCGGTGGCGGTCATGTATGGCCTTGCGATTTCGCTCTTTTTCTATAACGACTTGAGCTGGAAGCGCGTGACAAGCCTCATGCTCAACGCCTTCATGATGAGCGCCACAGTAATGCTGGTGATCGGTGCAACCGGGGCGTTGGCGTGGCTCATCACGGTGGAGCAGGTCGCCACGCAAATGGCCGCATGGGTGCAAACGGTTGCGCAGCAACGTGTTTTTTCTTTATGAGCTTTACGATGATGACGCAGCGATTGCAACTCATATGGCGTCGGCACATTTTCAACACATGAATGCACTAACGCAAAATTGGGTGGAAAATAAAACCGTGTGGCGCTATGACCGCATTTCACCGAAGACGACGCTTACCAACGCATGAATCAGATCAAACTCGGCTGCATCGCCGACGACTTTACCGGTGCCACCGATTTGGCCAACAACCTCGTGCGCGCGGGCATGCGGGTGCTGCAAACCATCGGCATTCCTGATGCCGAAATCGACTGCGATGTGGATGCCGTAGTGGTGGCACTCAAGTCGCGCACCATCGCGGCGGAAGAGGCGGTGGCGCAGTCGCTTGCCGCTGCCGCGTGGCTCAAACGCGCGGGGGCGACGCAGATTTACTTCAAGTATTGCTCGACCTTTGACTCAACACCCAGGGGCAACATCGGCCCGGTCACCGACGCGCTGATGCAGGCGCTCGGTGCAGACTTCACCATCTCGACGCCCGCGTTTCCTGACAACGGGCGCACCGTGTTCAAGGGGCATTTGTTTGTCGGTGATGTGCTGTTGTCCGAGTCAGGCATGCGCGATCATCCGTTGACGCCGATGACCGACGCAAACCTCGTGCGCGTGTTGCAGGCGCAGTCGCAACGCAAGATTGGTTTGATCGAAGCGCGCACCGTGGAAGCGGGGGCGGATGCCATCGCGCAGCGCATCCATCGCCTGCGCGCCGAGGGCATCGGCGTGGCCATTGTTGATGCGATTTCAAACGACGACTTAATGAAACTCGGGCCTGCGCTACTCGACCTGCCGCTGGTGTGCGGCGGCTCAGGTGTGGCCATCGGATTGCCGCAAAATTTCGGCATCGCCTCGTTAACGCAAGCGAGCACTTTGCCAGCTGCGACTGGTGCCCGCGCCATCGTCTCAGGCAGTTGTTCGCAGGCGACGAATCGGCAGGTCGCGCACTTCATCGCGGCAGGCGGCGCGGCGTACGCTATTGACGCGATGCGTGCAGTCAGCGATTCGGCGGGCGTGGTCACGGACGCTTTGAACTGGGCGAAAGCTGGCTTAGCTAGCAACGCGAACAATCCACTGCTCATCTACTCCACCGCCGAGCCACAAGCGGTGCGGCACATTCAAACGAGACTCGGTGTTGAGCATGTGGGCGCGCAAATCGAGGGCACGTTGGCGGACATCGCACTGGGCTTAGCCAATCTCGGCGTGCGCCAACTGATCGTGGCAGGAGGCGAAACCTCAGGCGCGTGCGTGCAGGCACTGGGCATTTCGCAACTGCGGATCGGGCCGCAGATCGACACCGGTGTGCCGTGGTGTTTTGCTGATCGATCTGGGGGTGCGATTCATCTTGCGCTCAAGTCTGGCAACTTCGGCAGCGACGACTTTTTTCACAAAGCGTTTACGATGCTGAGATGAATGAATCCTTCGCCCGCGCCGAAATCTGCCGTATCGGCAAGAGCCTGTTTGATCGTGGCTATGTGCATTCAACAGCGGGCAACATCAGCGTGGCACTGGATGCGGAGGACGGTGGTGGATTTCTCATCACACCGACCGATGCCTGTCTTGGTTTTTTGAACCCCGGCGCGCTCGCCAAACTCGACGACAACCTGCAACAAACCAGCGGCGACCGCGCCAGCAAAACGATCTTGTTGCATCAGCAGATTTACGCGACGGCGCGAGCACTGGGACAAGAAGTCCAGTGCGTTTTGCATACTCACAGCACGCACAGCGTGGCGCTCAGCTTGCACCCACCCACAGAGGCGGGCGGTGAACTGCTGCCCCCGATCACTCCGTATTTCGTGATGAAAGTCGGGCATGTGCCGGTGATCGACTACCACCGCCCCGGCGACCCTGTTGTCGCGCAGCAGGTAGCACAGACGATCCGTGATTACGCGGAGAGTGGCTCCGCCATTCGCGCCGTCATGCTCGCACGGCTTGGCCCCGTGGTTTGGCACAGCACGCCAGCCAGTGCGATGGCCACGCTCGAAGAACTGGAAGAGACTGCGCGCCTGTGGCTGCTGGCCCAGCCCAAACCTGCGCCGCTGTCAGAGGCCAACATTCAGGCGTTGCGCCTCACCTTCAACGCGGTCTGGTAACGGCCGCAGGCGGGCGCTTGAACGAGCGCGG
>ENA-OBLH01000552-OBLH01000552.1-metagenomes-genome-assembly--contig:-NODE-552-length-12116-cov-17.4209_pt1 | contig 12116 bp, 8 predicted proteins | sample MGYA00153382_OBLH01 | MGnify analysis MGYA00153382 | reverse complement strand
AGTAATTGCTCAGTGGCCAGCAGATGCTGCTCCAGCAAGGGTTGGTAGTCACCGCTGTCCTCCCACAGGCCACGGCCAATGGCTTCGAGCAGGCGCTCGCAGATGTCGTGAAAAGCGGCGGGGTTGTGCTGCTGCAAAAAGTCTCGCATGCCGGTATCGGCCACAAAGGCGTCGGTCACGCGTGCGTACTGGTCGTCGCGCACCACACGGGCTGTGGCGTCAAAGGCGAACAGGTAGTCCACCGTGGCTGCCACTTCAAACGCGCCCTTGTAGCCGTGGCGCTTGATGCCTTCCATCCACTTGGGATTGGTCACGCGCGAGCGCACCACACGGCTGATTTCTTCTTGCAGGGTGCGCATGCGTGGCGACTGTGGGTTGCTGTGGTCACCAAAGTACAGATCAGGCTGCTGGCCGCTGAAGTGGCGCACGGCCGCAGCCATGCCGCCCTGAAACTGGTAGTAGTCGTCAGAGTCGAGCAGGTCGTGCTCGCGGTTGTCCTGGTTGTGCACCACCAGTTGAATGTCCGTCAGGCGGCGCACAAAGGTCTCGGGCACGGCGGTGCCGTCGTCTTTCTGGCCATAGGCGTAGGCACCCCAGTTGCGGTAGGCCACGGCCAGGTCTTCGTCACTGTCCCAGTTGCGCCCGTCAATCAGGCCTTGCAGGCCCGCGCCGTAGCTGCCGGGCTTGGCACCAAACACGCGCAGTCCGGCCTGATGGCGTGCAGCGTCTTGGCCCATGCCCTGCGCCTGCAGTTGCGCAGCCTCCTTGAGCACACGGGCGCGTATGGGGTTGGTGAACTCGTCTTCATCGTCCAGACTTGCGACCTTTTGTACTGCCGCATCAAACAGGCGAATCACATTGGTGAAGGCATCACGGAAGAAGCCCGAGACGCGCAAGGTTACGTCTACGCGAGGGCGGCCCAGCACCGACATGGGCAGTACTTCAAAGTCGCTGACGCGCCAGCTACCATCGGCCCATTTGGGGCGCACGCCCAGCAGGGCAAAGGCCTGAGCGATATCGTCCCCGCCCGTGCGCATGGTGGCCGTGCCCCAGACCGACAGGCCCAGCGCACGCGGATAGTCGCCGTGCTCTTGTGTGTATTTCTCTACCAGCAGCTGGGCAGATTTGAGCCCCAGCGTCCAGCTGGTGGGCGTGGGCACGGCGCGCGTGTCGATAGAAAAGAAATTGCGCCCGGTGGGCAATACATCAGGCCGCCCCCGAGTCGGTGCGCCGCTGGGGCCAGCGGGCACAAAACGCCCTTGAAGCCCTCGGCACAGCTGCAAGATTTCCTGCGTGCCGCAGGCTTGCAGGCGCGGGCGCAGATCAGTGTCTATGCGCTGCAATACCAGCAGGGTGTTGGTCAAATCATGCTCTAGGGCAGTAACCGCATGCGCTGGTAGCTCCAGTAATTGAAGCGCCAGCATTTCCAGCCGCTCACGTGTATCACCCGTATGGCGCCAGGGCTGGCTGTCTACATCAGCCAGCAGCGCAGGGAACGGTCCGGCCCACGGCACTTGCCAGGCAGCATCCAAAGGGTCAAAAGTGACGCCAGGCAACAAGTCCTGCGCCAGGGCGCGGATCAGGCTGTTGCTGGCCCCCTGACCGTTGCCCACAGGGTGGCGGGCCAGTGCCAGCAAGGTGTCGCGCTCGAGCCGCCCCTCGGGTGAGTAGCCGAAGATGTGCAGGCCATCGCGAATCTGGCTTTCCTTGAGCTCACACAGATAGGCATCGGTCTGGTTGAGCAGTTGCTGCTCGTCTTCAGCGCTGCGGGGCGCTTGCAGCCCCAAATCCTGGTGCAGATCGTGGGCCACGATATGTTCCAGAATTTGCGTGCGCAAAAGCTCTGCGCGCCGGCGGTCCATGGTGGCGGCTTCGTAGTACTCATCGACCATGCGCTCCAGATCGCGCGTCGGTCCATAACTTTCGGCACGGGTCAGAGGCGGCATCAAGTGGTCGATGATCACGGCCTGAGCGCGGCGCTTGGCCTGTGTGCCCTCGCCCGGGTCATTGACGATAAACGGGTACAGGTGGGGCATGGGGCCAAACACCAGATCGGGCCAGCAGCTATTGGACAGTGCCACGCTTTTGCCCGGCAGCCATTCCAGATTGCCGTGTTTGCCTACGTGGACCATGGCGTCTGCATTCCAGACGGTGCGCAACCAGTAGTAAAAGGCCAGGTAGTAATGCGGCGGCACCAGATCAGGGTCGTGGTAGCTGGCCATAGGGTCCAGGTGGTAGCCACGGGCAGGCTGTATGCCGACGAACACCTGACCGCAGCGCAGGCCTGCAATCATGAATCGGCCGTGGCGCAGCATGGGATCGTTCTCCGGCGCGCCCCAGCGCTGCAGCACGGCCTGCTGGTTTTGCGCCGGCAGACCTGCAAAAAATGTCGAATAACTGGCCAGATCCAGACTTTGCAAAGCGGGCCGTACGCCCCAGGAATCTGGGTCGTTGGTAATGCCCTGCTGCAAATACTCCATCAGCGCATCACCATCGGCTGGAACAGCGTCCAGCACGTAGCCTTGCTGCTGCAGTGCCTGCAGGATATGAATGACGGATGCAGGCGTATCCAGCCCCACGCCATTGCCCAGCCGGCCTTCCTTGGTGGGGTAGTTGGCCAAAATAAGGGCCAGACGCTTGTCGGCGTTGGTTTTGCTGCGCAAACGGCACCAGCGCTGGGCCAGCTCCACCACAAAGGCAAGCCGCTCGGCATGGGGCTGGTACTGCACCACATCGGACTGGGTCAGCTCGCTGCGGTGCGACAGGCCCTTGAAGCTGATGGCGCGGGTGATGATGCGACCGTCCACCTCGGGCATGGCCACATGCATGGCGATATCGCGTGGCTGCAGCCCATGGGTATCGGCCAGCCAGCTTTGCTCATTGCCACCCGACATGATGACTTGCAGGACTGGAATATCGCCAGCCAGTGCGTGGTCGCCGGGTGTTTCCAGCGAGGATTGCGAAAACGACGTGGTGTTCAGGATCAAGCCCACCTGATGCTGGGCGCACAGCTGGTGCAGCAAGGCCATGCAGCTTGCGTCCTTGAGCGACAGCAAGGCCAGCGGCAGCGGGTTCATGCCTTGCGCCAGCAGTTGCTGGCACAGCGTTTGAAATACCTGCGTATTGCCAGACTGCAAGTGCGCGCGGTAAAACACGACCATGACCACGGGCGCGCCGTCGTGCCACTGCATCGGGCCGGGTTGCTGCCACTGCTGCACTGAAGCGGCATCGTGTTCGGGGTGATAGACAGCCACGGATGGCAGTGGCCGGGGTGGTAGAGCGGGCTGATCGCCGCCTAAAAAACCATGCCACAGATAGCGAAAAAACTCCCGCGCGTTGGCTGCACCACCTTCGCGCAGATAGCGCCAGATGCTGCGGCACTGCTCCATAGAGGCGGTGCTTTTGCGCAGTAGATTCATATCTTCTGTGGTGTCTCCGGAGAACATGACCAGCGTGGCGCCCTTGAGGCGACAGATCTCGCGGATACGCTCTGTGCCGTATGGCCAGTAGCTCTCACCACCCAGGTGGTCAATCACAATCACCCGGGCATGCTGCAACACCTCATCCACATACAAATCAACCGAAGCAGGCTGGCGCAAATGCATGAGATTGGCCAGCCGTACCGTGGGTAACTGCTCACCGTTGAGCCCTTGCAAGTGGGCATAAGCATCTGCCAGCAACGACAGTGTGGTGTCGGCAGCACTTAACACCACGACATCGGCAGGCGACTGTCCCAGGCTGGAGACAAAGGCTTCATCGTCCACAAAGCCGCCGGGCTGAACAGCGAGCAAATGCATCAGTGCGCTCCAGCGGTCAGGGTAGCCAGCTGGGCATGAATAGCCGCTTCATCCAAGTCGTGGCCAATGAACACCAGATAGGTCTGTCTGGTTTCAGTGTCTGACCAGCGGCGGTCAAAGTAGCTGTCAAAACGCTTACCCACGCCGTGAACCACCAGGCGCATAGGCTTGCCGGGTATGGCAACAAAGCCTTTGACGCGGTAGACGGTTTGCTCAGAGACGATGGCCTGCAGTTTTTCCAGCAATGCTTCGCGCTCCATTTCAGGCAGCTTGACGACGATAGAGTCGAACTCGTCATGGTCGTGGTGGTCGTGCGCCTGACCTTCTTCATGCCCATGGTGGCTGTGGCGTTCATCAATGCTTTCTTCCGATGCGCTGAACAGGCCGAGCACCACAGCCAGATCAATCTGGCCATGATCGGCAGCCACAATCTTTACTTGTGCAGGCACTTCCTGGCGCACGATAGCCTCTACCTTGGCGCGATCTTCGCTGCTGGACTGGTCGAGCTTGGTGAGTACCACCAGGTCAGCGGACATGAGCTGATCTTCAAACAACTCGTGCAGGGGTGACTCGTGGTCCAAATTTGGATCTTGCTTGCGCTGGGCATCAACGGCGGCAGGATTGGCAGCAAACTGCCCCGCAGCGGTAGCGGGAACATCCACCACGGTGATCACCGCATCTACCGTGCAGGCGTTCTTGATTTCAGGCCAGTTAAAGGCCTGAACCAGAGGTTTTGGCAGAGCCAGGCCGCTGGTTTCAATCAGGATATGGTCAATATCGCCGCGGCGTGCAGTCAGCTCACGCATTACGGGATAGAACTCTTCTTGCACTGTGCAGCACAGGCAGCCATTGGCCAGTTCATACAGCTGCCCGCCCTGCCCGCCCTGCTCGCCCTGCTCATCCTCGCAGCCAATGCCGCAACCGCGCAGGATGTCGCCGTCAATGCCCAGTTCGCCGAACTCGTTGACGATGACAGCGATACGGCGGCCATTGGCGTTGTTCAGAATGTGGCGCAGCAGCGTAGTTTTTCCACTGCCCAGAAAACCCGTAACGATGGTGGCAGGGATTTTGTGATTGCTTGTCATATGGAGTGTCCTGTTGTTCGTTCAAAAGAATGTGGCTCGCGTTCAGCGGACACGGGAAAGGTTTTCATTGAGTGACTGGTCGGCAGCGCCAGGGCACAACGTAGCCCTGGCTTTCGTGCTCACCGTGCATGGCCTGCACCTGATAGACGTGCTGCAAATTTGCTGGAGTGAGCACATGGCGCGGTGCGCCACAGGCCACGGCACAGCCGCTTTGCAGCAGTAAAACACGATCGCAAAAGCGGCTGGCCAGCGTGAGGTCGTGCAGCACAACCACGACTGCCTGGCCGGCGTTGCACTGAGAGCGCAGCAGCTCCATCACGCTAAGCTGGTGGTAGGGGTCGAGTGCAGCCACAGGTTCATCAGCCAGCAGCAAAGGTGCCTGCACCGCCATGGCGCGGGCCAGACGCGCACGGGCGCGCTCACCACCCGAAAGCTCATTGAGGTGGCGATGCTGAAAATCTTGCAGGTGCATCGCACTCAGCGCTGCATCTACAGCCTCTTCATCTGCGCTGGAAGCTGAGCGGATACCAAACCGGCTTTGGTGTGGCAAACGCCCCAGCGCCACAAAATCGCGCACCTGCAAAGGCCAAGCCACTTGGTCACCCTGAGACAGATAAGCCAGCCGTTTGGCCCGCCGGCCTGGTGCAAGACGCCCCAGGTCTTCACCATCCAGCAGCACACGGCCCTGGTGCGGCAGTAATTGCGCGATAGCACGCAGCACCGTACTTTTTCCAGCCCCGTTGGGACCTATCAATGCGAAAAGTTCGCCGGAGTGCACCTCAAACGACAAGTCCTTCACACAGGTCTTGCCAGCCCAGTCAACCTGGAGCGATTCAATGGCCAGTGTGCGCATCAGCGGCTCCTCCAGCGCTCACGCACCACCAGATAAAAGAAGAACGGAGCACCAATCAAGGCGGTGACCACCCCCAGCATCAGCTCCACCCGGCCACTGAGCAGTCGCAGCGCAATATCAGCGCTAAGTAGCAGTACCGCACCACCCAGAGCGCTGGGCAGCATCAGCCGTGAAGGCCGATACCCAACCACGCTGCGAAACAGGTGTGGCACCACCAATCCGATAAAGCCAATGGAGCCCGTAACAGCCACGCCCGCCCCCACACACAAAGCTGTGCCTGCAATGATTTGTGCCCGCAAACGTGGCAAATTCACGCCCATGCTGGCTGCTTCATCTTCACCCAGCGTCAGCGCATCGAGCTGGCGACCACTGAAGGCCAGTATCAGCAGGCCCAGCACGATAAACGGCAGACACAGGCGCACCTCATCAAAACTGCGGTCTGCCAAAGACCCCATCAGCCATAGCACGATGTCTTGCATGTCGGTGGGAGTGGGTGCCAGATTGATCGCCAGAGATGTCAAGGCTGCGGCCAGCGACGACATGGCCACCCCCGCCAAAATCAAGGTGAGGTTGCTCGCGCCTTTGCTGGCAATACGGTAGAGCACCGTGGTGGCCGCTGCCGCACAGCCCATAGCAACGGTGGGCAGCAGCCAGGCGTTCCAGTGCCACAGTCCAAAATAAATGCACAGCACAGCGCCCAGACCAGCGCTGGAGCTGACACCCAGCAGACCCGGCTCGGCCAGCGGGTTACGCAGCAACCCTTGCAAAGCCGCACCCGCCATACCCAGCGACATGCCCACCAGCACTGCCAGCACCACTCTGGGCAGGCGAATTTCCTGCATGATTGACTGGTGGCGCAGCGCCAAATCAGTGCTCTCGTGCTGCAGGATCACAGACCACCAGTCCATGACTCCGATGGGCACTGAGCCGATGCCCAACGAGATACCACTGAGCACCAGTAGCACCACCAAGAGAGCACCATTCAAAACCCAGGCATTCGAGAAATTCGACAGCCCAGCTCGCACGGGGATTGAATTCATGGTTTGCCCCCCTCATTGGCCAAAGCCTGGGTGCTGGCAAATGGCAACTGCAAGGCATCTACCTGCGCGGCCACCGACTCTGCAGCTTCAATCAATAGCCAGTTGCTGCAACCCCAGTCGTTATGCGCCAAGGCCACCACCGGAATGCGCTGGAGCAGTTTTTGCATCTGTGGATGTCGGCTCAGCCCAGAGCGGGCATAAGCCACGTCGTTGACCAAGCCCGGGGTGATGAAAATATCTGGAGGGTTTTGCACAATGCGCTCCAGATCAATGCGCCCCCATCCATGCAAGCCCAGTGCTGTGGCGTGGTTGCGCAGTCCAGCAGCGGTCAGCACCGCATCCACATGGGTTTGCTTGCCAGCACTTCCACCATTGGGGCGCAAATACAGGGCATTGAATGGACGCGCAGTTTGGTGCAATTGCGCCAAACGGTGCGACAGATTCTTCAGCAGCGCTTGCGCCGCCGGCTCTCTGCCCAAGGCTTTGCCCATCTGGCGGGTGCTGCTGAAGATGCCGTCCCAATCGGTGGGAAAGGGCACGGTCACGATCTGGACGTTGTAACGCTTGAGCAGCGCTGTCTGGTGCCGGGCATTCCAGCGGCGCGAGGCCAGCACAATCTGCGGTTTGCTGTGCAGCACATCTTCTGCCGTAGCTAAGTTAGACGGAAAATTTTTAGCCTGAGCCACCATGGAAAAACGCTGCGCATCTTGGCTCTGGCGCGAGAGCGAGAGAATTTGCGAAGGATCAGCCAGACTCAACGCCAGGGTATCGGCACAAATATTGGTCGACATGAGAGTTGGCAGCTGGGCCGTATCAGCCCACAAAGGCCCGCTCAGAAATGCCATGACTGTGCATAAAGGCAAAGTCCAGCGCATTAGAAATCTACGCCCGCTTGTGCCTTTACCCCAGCCTTGAATGCATGTTTGGTCTCTGCAATGTCACTGACGGTGTCTGCCAGCGCTATGAGCTGTGCATGCGCAGAACGGCCTGTGATCACCACCGTCTGCCCTTTGGGCCGGTTTCTGATGGCGTGCAGCACGTGCGCCATCTGCAGGTATTCGTACTGCAGCATGAACGTTAATTCATCCAGCACCACCAGATGCAAGCTGTCATCACAGAGCATGCGTTGTGCTGCCTGCCAAGCTGTATCGGCTGCGGGCTTATCGGCATCCCAGTTGCTGCGCTGCCAGGTGCAACCTGTTGCCATGGCGTGGTATTGCACCTGAGACGCTGGCCCTTGGCCGAGCAGACCAAGGTGGTGCAAGAACGTGACTTCACCGGTGGCGTGCGTGCCTTTGATGAACTGCACCACGCCTGCACGCAGCCCATGGCCCAGCGCGCGGTACAACATACCAAAAGCAGAAGTCGTCTTGCCTTTGCCATGGCCTGTGAGCAACACCACGATGCCGCGCTCAGTCTGGGCACGCTGTACTGCGGCCAGAACCTGTGCCTTTTTTTCCTGCATGCGCCCGGCATGCAGCTGTTTGAACTGTTCGTCCATGCTCTCCCCGAGCCATTACACGATGAAAGGCATGCAAGGAGGAGGACAAGTGTGCGGCGGGCCTGGGCCACACTAAGAGTGTGAGACTGGGCCTGTCAGCAAACGGCCCACACCCCGTGGCATACAACTGCGTTCGAACAGGTCGGTATTCTGGCTCGCCGTCATTCAGGGCACACCGCCTTCCCGGATATGTCATCCAGTGGCATTAAAGTGTGTCTGTCAGGCTTACAGCAGCGGGGGCTGCGCCGGAATGTTCAAGGCCAAAGCCTTGAGGTCACCGGACTTCCCGTTTCACCCCGCCGTGCGTTTGCGCGGCAGGACTCCCGTTCGTAGGCGCTGATTATAAGAGTCAGATGCCAGACATCTGGTGCACAGAGACCGTGCCGCGCATCCCCACTGCCAGACTGGCGCTGCAAAAACACACTTGGCCATGTGCACGGCATTGCGGCCATTGGAGTTCAGTCGTGCCAAGCGCCCTGTGTGGCAGGTAAGGCCGTTGAGGCAATACTTCGCATTCCCGGCCTGAAATTGGTAATTGGCAAGCACGCGGCTCTAGTTTTGACAGCATCTGGCACCATCTTGGATGAGTGTCCGTCTAAAAATCACCCATCGCCAAACAATGAAAACAATCGACGAAATGCTGAATCTTGACTTGCTGACCCATGAACAGCACCGTGAAATCAGTGCCTGGATTGCCAGTGCTGAGTCCCCTGAAGAGATACTGCAAATGCCAGCGACACTTTGGCAAGCTGTCGAGCGCGCCAGCCTGGAGATGGGGGTGAACGAAGATCTTTTACGCCCGCCGTCACTGGATGCCGACAACGTTGCCTTGTGCTGAGCCCATCTCCTGAACGCCCATATCAGCCGCTTTTGGAGGCCTTCGCTGCAGATGGGCAGTACTTGCATACTGGCACATATCGCGAGTGCGCCTGAAGGCACAAGGCCTTGAAAGCAGCAGCACCCGAGCCAGCGAAAGAATGCACGCACATGGCGCGCAGCACCCCCTCAGACAAGCCCCCGGCGTTCGGAACCACATTTCAATGCTTGAGGTGACATTAGCCAGCCTGCGCTGGAGTGAACCTGTCTTCATACACACCACAGGCCCAATCGATAAACACCCGCACTCTGGGTGAGAGCTGATGGTGAAATGGATACAGCGCAAAAACCGGACGCGCAGGACACATCCATTTTTCAAGCACTTGCACCAGACGCCCGGCTTGCAGGTGCTCTTGCAGGCGAAAGCGGGGTGCCTGTATCAGTCCACAACCGGCAAGTGCTGCACTGGTGTAGCACTCTGCATCGTTGACTGAGAGCCAGCCGCTCGCTTCAAATTCGGCGACCTGCCCATCCACAATGACCGTGAAAGGGTAGCGACTGCTGCTGCCTCTGGAGAAAAATCCAACACCTTGGTGTGCCTGCAGTTCACGGGGATGTACAGGCATGCCATGTCGCGCCAGATATTCAGGGCTGGCACAGATGATTTCCTGCATGTCGGCCAGCTTGCGAGCAACCAGCGACGAGTCTTGCGGATGGCCTGCGCGTACGACGCAATCGATACCCTCCTTGACCAGATCGACCAGGCGGTCGCCACTGCTGATGACCACGTCAATCTGTGGATACAGTGCCCTGAACTGGCCAATGCGCGGCAAGATGATCAGCGTGGCATGCGCTCCGTGCAAATCCAGCCGCAGGGTTCCATGGGGGTTTTTGATATGCGTACTCAGAGACGCTTGTGCGTCTTCCAGATCAAGCAGTATCTGCTTGCTGCGTTCGTAGAAAGATTGCCCATCCAAAGTAGGCTTGACCTGCCGCGTGGTGCGATCCAGCAAGCGCGCACCCAGCTTTTTTTCTAATTCTTTGATGGCATGCGTTGCCGTTGCGCGTGGAATATTCAAAGCGCTGGCTGCCTGAGTAAAGCTGCCCAGCTCCACAATGCGAGTGAAAAGTTGCAAAGCGCTGAAGCGATCCATGAAATATTGATTGTTGGCTTTTTTTGAATTAACAAGTCAATTTCATACCATTTATTCATTTGCAGTCAATCACGATCATTGCGTTCATGCCCAACGAGCAACACGCTCTTTGGACTGAGAAGCGCCGTGCCTCAGTGCACCTTCTCGCATTCACCGTAAGCATCGAGCCATGAACGTAAACCGATTTTTTGCAGTTGAGCCCCAGAATGTGTCTAGCGCTGCCTTCACAGATCAAGCTGTCAAGGCAACGCTTGCCACCATGCCTGGGGTTGCGTTGCGGTTGTCTTGTGCTCTTGCGCCTGCTGCCATTTCAAGGATTGATCATGCATAAACTTTCTAGCATCACACCCCCCAAACTGACCGCCATTGTTACGGGAGCTTCGCGAGGCATTGGCCGTGCCATTGCCCTGCGCCTGGCAACTGATGGCTTCAACATTGTCGTCAACTACGCTGGCAACACTGCCAAGGCACAGGAAGTGGTGCAGACGATTGAAGAAGCTGGCGGCGCAGCCATTGCTGTACAGGCCGACGTATCTGAACCCGACGAGGTGCAGCGGCTTTTTGCCACCACGCTCGAATCCTTCGGCACCCCCAGCGTCGTTGTGCATAGCGCTGGTGCGATGCCCCTGGCGCCCATCGCTCCTGACAGCATCGAGGTTTTTGACCGCGCCATTCATACCAATTTGCGAGGCGCTTTTCTGGTCCTGGCCCATGCAGCTGAGCACCTGCAGGCCAACGGCCGCATTGTTGCAATCTCAACCAGCGTGATTGCCAAGTCTTTCCCGCAATACGGACCCTATATTGCAGCCAAAGCTGGCGTTGAAGGATTGGTGCATGTTCTGGCCAACGAGTTGCGCGGCAGAAACATTACGGTCAATGCCGTGGCGCCTGGCCCTGTTGCCACAGAGCTGTTTCTCAGCGGCAAGAGCGATGAGCAAATTGCTCAACTCAGCAAGGCCACACCACTGGAGCGTCTGGGGCATCCCGAAGACATTGCACGAGTGGTTTCATTTCTGGCCAGCGAGGATGGTGGATGGGTCAATTCCCAGATCGTGCGTGCCAACGGCGGTTTCGCCTGAACGCCACGGGTGAGGCGCGCCACTTTCATTTTCATGCGGCCAAACTGCGCTACAATTGAACCTGTTTTGAAGCACCAAGAAGTATTCACAATTTCTTCTTTTTGCTTGAAAATACAAAGCCAAGCATCAGCTTGGCTTTTACATTCAGCACGTAGCATTGCTATGTTGCCAGGAAGGGTGGATGAGTGGCTTAAGTCGCACGCCTGGAAAGCGTGTGTGGGTTAATCCCCACCGCGGGTTCGAATCCCGCCCCTTCCGCCAAGAAATCAGGCCCCGTCTAGCAATAGACGGGGCTTTTGTTTTTTATCGGCGTGGTTGCATAAATCCAGTTTGCGGCGAGTTACCTCAAACCCCGTCCGTCTGAGGGCGGCCCAGTTCAGTCAATCGATTCAATGTGGCTGCTCGGATGTGCAGCTCGTTGGCTTGGCGCTCAAAGGTGCGAGACATCACTCGCTCGCCCAGCCTTGTGATGCAGTTCATCTTCGCTTGCACCAGACTTCGCCGGTGGTAGCCAATCCAGCGCTTTCAGATACTGCGCCCCAAGCGCCCAGAGAAGCCCGGGCTTCGCCCGCATTTGCCGCTGGTAGTGGCAAACCAGGCCATGGGCTTGTCCAACCAAATTGACATTGATCGACGGGCCTTGAGGGCGGCGTTGTACTGCTTTTCCAGTTCGTGGTCCGGTAGCGAGGTTTGTTGGGAGGGCTCATGCCGCTAGCCTACGGTTTGCGGCACAGCCATTTATGCAACAACGCCCCCATCACTGCAGCCCATGTACGCTCCCGCCTTTGACA
>ENA-OBLH01000550-OBLH01000550.1-metagenomes-genome-assembly--contig:-NODE-550-length-12138-cov-3.70281_pt1 | contig 12138 bp, 11 predicted proteins | sample MGYA00153382_OBLH01 | MGnify analysis MGYA00153382 | reverse complement strand
ATGGTGTTGAAATCTCTGGAAACAAGGGGCTTAAGCCCCTTGCCTATCCTAACCCTCTTGGCAGGCACTATATGTCCAAAACTTACGCAAAGACCACAAGTTCAGTAGGGGCGCAAGGCCTTGCGCCCGCAGTAATGGTGGCTAAAACCAGAATTTGTGTAAATCCTAATATTTAAATCTCTAAACCAAAGAATATACCTGTCCATTAATCAAGAGGCGAGTAATACCCTTGGCATGGAGATGAAACCGAGTTTTGTGGAGCATTTGGCCATCGGGGACTTTAATTACCTTTTGGAAACGGTTAGAAAAGCGTTGAGCAACTTTGTGGTGATCAAAAACGGCTAGGGTTTTTTGCTGAAATTCTGTAGCAGGAATTTGGCCGAGATCACTAAAATCCTTTAGGGGCTTGGCAATCAATTCTGAGGCTCGATCGACTACTAGATAACAAATTCTGGGTAACTCTTGCCCAGAAAGGGGCAAAACTTGGACTTTCTCTCCTCGTGCATGGGGAAAATCACTAGCCAAAGTAATATCATCTACATCTTCTTCTTCCTCATCAGGGGATCCCCAGTCATCGATCGTATCATCTTCCAAATCTCCCCCTAGATCATCCCCAGCTAAATCCTCTAAATCTTCTAAATCCTCCGTTAAAGATTCTTCCCGCAAAAATACCTGCAAATCATTACTAGTAGGAATAATCGGCATTTCTTCTGGCATCAACTCTTGCCAATTATTGAGTTTGAGAGCCGGAGGGGTAACTGCTGAACGCTTACGTACCTTTAACCCAAGGGCTACAGGTAAAATAGAAGAGATTATTTCTGGGAGAACTACTGCGGGGCGGCTGTCTACCCCTAGCAAGTCCAGATCATCTCCTCCATGACGATGGCTTCGTTTTTGTTGAATTAAAAGCTCATACTCGGCCTCAGGTAAGTTGGTTTTGAGAAAGCGACTAATTGTTGAGTTACTCACCCCATAACGCAAAGCTAGGGTAGAAGTAGTCTCTGCCTGCTGCCTATAGAGTTGGAGAATTTGTTGCTTATCTTCAGGGGTGAGTTTTTTCGGCATTGTATTCAGGGGTTTAGGGAAGGATCAAGATCAGGATCAAGACAGGTAAACTTTCAGCTTGGGGGTCTAAGCCCGTTTACGACCACTACGGCGAGTACGTATAGAGTTATCGTATTCCAAAGCGGCACCAATACCAAATAGGACACCACTAAATACCCAAAATACTTCTAGGACAAAGCCACTCTCATAATTAGGGATTCGCTCACTGGCATACTTGAACCACATATCGGCAATGTACATGCAAAAAGAGGCGGCGGCGACCATCCGCCAAGATTGGGCAAAGCGGCCACCCCAAAAGGTCAGGAGTAGAGTTGTGGCCATGATTAATAGAAACACGTCGCTTATTACATAAATTAAGGCCACAATTTTGGCGTAGGGATCTAGAATTTTTTCTAGGGTAATAATTATCTGGGGCGGCTCGCCGCCGTAGCCCATTTTTGCTTCTGTAGTTTTATTTGAGGTTTTATTTGGGGTTTTACCAGCCGGACTAGGTGCTGATTTAGGAGAATTAGTCGCTACTGGAGAGGGAGATTTTGGTGTTGCGGGAGTGGGAGGGGCATTACTAGGGGAGGCTTTAGGGGAGGGAGAAACTGCCGGGGTTGGGGAAAGGTTAGGAGGAGTTGAGGGTCGGGGGGTACCGATCGGTGTGGCAGAGGGCTGGGGAGAGGCGAGGGGAGCAGTTGAAGGGGATGCTTGGGCAAATAATGGAGTAGTGGCTTCGGCGGGGGTGGTGAGGGTGAGGAATACGCCGATTGCTATGCCGATCGTGGCAATCCCCACAATTGTTAGCCATTGCCAACGCTCTAGATTAATTTTCCTCTGGAAAACTGCTAGAGCCATGCCCCACCCTACTAGAAGATAGAACAGGAGGTAGAAAAAATCCCCAGGGGATACGGCGGGGTCTAGTCCCCAATAAAGCTCCCAAAATCCAAATAGGAAACCCCCAAAACCAAAGCAGAAGTTGCCTAGACCAATACCTAACCAAACGTTACGACCACTGGCAATCTGCGGACTAGTCCAGTTCTTTAGGGATAGGAAGGCGGCGGCGAAAAATGCCCCTTGTTCAAAAATATAAGTGCCGATCGTGTACCAGAAGGGACGGTCTTCGCCGATTCCAAATAATAAAAAAAATAGTAAGGCACTCACTGCCCAAATAACTCCACCATAAACTACTTTCTGCCCGGTAAAGAAAGTAGGAATTGCAGTGTTTTTGTTATTACTTTTGCTCATAATTTTAGCCAAGCCCTGTTAGTGGATATGAGGAGATAGTGGTAGATGTTGGTAAATTAATTATTCGTGACTATTTTAGGTAAAAATTCCTTGATGAAATTAGTTTAGTACTGTATTTGTAGTATTTGTAACTAAGTTATTCATTGCCAGAGTTGATCTAGGGAAGATTGTTTGAGCCAAGCTAAAAATTGTTGCTGCTCTGAGACTGGTAGATCAGCTAAGACATCTTTAATATCTTCGGTAAAGTTAGTATTGCCAAAATAGATTTTACCTAGGCGGTGGAGTTCTTGGAGGAGGGTGATTAGGTGGTGTTCTTCCCAAGCGGGGGTGCTAAGACTGGCAAGGGGGTCTTCGGTTAAGATTTTTTGGATTGCTTCGGGGGAGTTGGTTTGGGGAAATTGTAATTTATGGAAAATATTAGTAATCTCTTGGGTGAATAGGGCTGCTTGACGATGCCCTAGGAGGTCTTCTATTTCTAGATAGAGGTATTGAATAATCAGGAGGCAGGCTTGGGTGAAGGAAGTGTAGTTTCTCTCTGGGTTTTGCTTAGTTTTGGCTAGTTGAATTTTGCCCCAGATGCTGTGGCGATCGGGCTCTTGCAGTAGGACACAGGCTTTGCCTCGGTTATCTGTGAGATCTCGCCAGTAGTTGACTGCTTCTTCTTTATGACCGGGACCAAAGGCTTTAACTAGCTTAAAGGTCTGACCTTGGTAATTAAGAATAGGTATGGGTTGATCCTTGCTAGGATGCCGGATAGTGGATATTTCTACGTCTTGTCTACTAAGAATCATGGCTTTGCAACTAACTCCTAAAACCCCTAGAGGGTGGTTGTAGGATCAATTTTGGCACATTTATCAGCTTTAGGAATGAATTTGTCTAGATTTGATCCCAAATCAGGGTTCCACAGTGCGGCTTATTAATTTTATAAAGGGTTGTCCTTCAGGATTTTGTTGTATTCTTCATGAGTGCCGATCCAAAACCAGACTATACCTTGAGTTTCATCAAATCCTAAAGCTCTAAAGTTTCTGCCGACTCTGACTGACCACAAACCACTGACTCTTTTAAAGTGTAGGGAGGGATGTCTAGGGCTATTTCTCAATAGCTCATAATTTTTGTCTGCTAGATATTGTATCTCTTGGGGTAATTGACTATATAACTCCCAAAATTGGGCAGTAGTAAAATGGCTTACATTTGACGACACTTTCCTTCCTTAAATTCTTTGCGGGCGGCTTCTATTAAGTGATTTAGTCTCCCAGATTTCATATCTGCTTCAATCTGCTGATCCCAAAGAGATTCCTGATAATCATCAAGCCAATCAAGAAACTCGGTTAATTCATTTCTTGAAAGATTTTTTACTGCTGCTTTTATCTCTGAGCTATTCATAGGCAGAATGGGCAAGTTTTGAAGTAATCTATATTCTATTATATGGGGGAGATTATAAGTTTTACGAGTATTAATCCTTGAGTATTTTGCATTACTCTAGACAAAAAACAAGCCTAGTCAACTTTTCAGAAAATACCCATAGTCTATTTCCATCAAAAGTGCTGTATTTGGGTGGGGATAAGGTAATATTGATCAAGGTTAATGTGTTGGGTGCGTAGCTCAGTTGGATAGAGCAATTGCCTTCTAAGCAATCGGTCGTGAGTTCGAGTCTCGCCGCACCCGTTAACTACCCCATTATTGTATAGCGCTTGCCAAGGGGGTTAGGATAGGCAAGGGGCTTAAGCCCCTTGTTTCCAGAGATTTCAACACCATAATCTCCTTGTCGGTTGCTATACTTCCCAAATAATTATTGTTTTGTCACTACTTCCAGAAATCAAAAATCTGCTATTTGGAGTATAAGTCAGAGCATCTAAATTATCTCTATGGTCTGATAAGTTCCCAAATAAATAACACGTGCTGTGGTTGTTATGTTCATTTGATTAATAGTTTTTTACCCACCACTAACGGGAGGAATTAGTACCACTTCATCGCCGTCTTGTAGGGTAGTATTGATCGAGACAAAATTTAGGTTTACTCCATAGCGAGTGAGATTGCGCCATTGCTCTAAGCGGGGGTGTTGCTCTAGGAGGCGATCGCATACCTCCCTCACCGTAGATGTCTCTGGTAAATCCCACACTAATTCGGGGACTCCCAAAACTTCTTGATAGACAGCAAATAATTTAATCGTGATCTTCATAGGTTAACCATTAACTGGGCGACCATTGCGGAATTGACCACTCACAGTCCGGCCTCCCCGGTAAGTCATGACCCCCACACCGTGGGGTCTACTGGCTCGAAATTCTCCGGTGTAGCGATCGCCATTAGCAAAAGTACAATTGCCTCGCCCGCTGAGGTCACTACCAAAAAAGTCTCCAGTGCAGCGATCGCCATTCACGAAAGTAAAAGTACCACTACCCCGGACTTGACCACTAGTGAAACCACCAACATAGCGATCGCCATTTACAAAAATAAAAGTGCCTACTCCATTTTGCTGCCCAGCACGTACTTGTCCGGTATAGCGATCGCCCGAATTATAAACAAAAGTTCCTGAACCGTTGGGCAGGCCATTTTGGAAATCCCCTTCATAACGGTTATCATTGGCAAAGACAAATAAACCCCGCCCACTGGGTAGCCCATCACGGAATTGCCCCTCATAGCGATCGCGTGTTGCATAGACTAGGACTCCCTGACCACTGGGTCTACCATTAACTAACGCCCCACTGTAATAAGTGCCGGTTGTCGGGGCTGCTGTTGCTCCCCCAGCTTGGGGCAGAGTGTAGTAGGAGCAAGACCCAGTAAGAGTAGCTCGATTACCGCTAAAATCACCCAAGCAAGCAGAAACGGCATTCTGGGCTAAAGCGGAACTATGGAAGACTAGAGGCAAACTAGCAGCAACTAAGCAGGCTATTCCTAAGTTAGGCAGGGGCGAGAGTTTCCACATAATTCAGTAAACAGTTATCAGTTATCAGTAAACAGTTATCAGTTATCAGTTATCAGCGAATATTGATCGACAGGTAATGATTGACAGTTAACCACACTTAATAGAACTTTAACATAGCTATCTTAGTTCCCAAATTTATCCTAGAAATAACTTAATAGTATTAATTATTAATTAATAACTGTTTATTGTTCCCTGTTCCCTGATTTCAACCGCCACCCCGGTTTGACTACCTGCTGCGATCGAGCGATTACCAAAGCATCATCTCCCACATTTTCTGTAATTGTCGAACCCGCCGCCACGGTGACATCTTCCCCCAGAGTCAGGGGAGCAACAAGGACACTATTCGCACCGATTTTTGTCCGATCGCCTATCTCTGTCCGGTGCTTATTAACTCCATCATAGTTAGCGGTAATGGTTCCGGCTCCAATATTTACTTTAGTTCCTAAGGTGGCATCTCCTAGGTAAGAAAGGTGGGCAATATTCGTGCGATCGCCTACTTGAGAATTTTTCAATTCCACAAAATTTCCTACTCGGCAGTTATCTCCCAATTCCACATGACCCCGCAGATGAGCATAGGGGCCAATCCTTGTCTCAGAGCCTACCTGACTATCAGTAACTACAGAATAGAGGACTGTAGAGCGATCGCCAAGGTAACTATCCTCAACTAAGCTCCCCGGGCCAATTCGGCAGCCCGTCCCAATAGTTGTCTTGCCCCTGAGATGGGTTTGAGGCTCAATGACTACATTATTAGCTAGTTGCACCGTGTCATCGATCGTAATACTTTGGGGATCAACTAAAGTCACTCCCGCCGCCATCCACTTATCTTTGATCCGGTCTTGGAGGATAGTATAGGCAGCCGCTAATTGTTTGCGATCGTTAATTCCCGAAATTTCCTGATCATCCACCACATCCACTGCCATAACTGGATTCAGCAGTGTTGCCGTATCGGTCAGATAATATTCTCCTTGGTCATTGTTAGTCCCTAAGCTGGGCAGAATGGCCGCTAACTTTGACCAATTAAAACAATAAACTCCAGAATTAATCCGGCGATTTCGCTTTTGGTCTGGGGTACAATCCCGGTCTTCAATAATTTGGGTAATTAAGTTTTGCTCATCACAAAAAACCCGGCCATAACCTTGGGGATTGGGCAATTGAGCAGTTAAAATAGTTGCCGCATTGCCATGAGATTGATGAGTTTGCAGCAGATTTTGGAGAGTTTCTGGGCGTAGTAGCGGCACATCACCATTGAGAACTAGTAAATCCCCTGAAAAATCTTGAAGATGGGGTAATAACTGCTGGACAGCATGACCTGTACCGAGTTGCTGAGTTTGCTCCACAAATTCCACTTGGGGATAATGCCCTAGGGCAGCCTGAATGCGATCGCCCTGATAGCCGACAATCACCAATAGCCTCTCCACCTGCAAACCCTGACAAGAAAGAATAGCCCGCTCCACTAGCGATCGTCCCCCCAGATCATGTAACACCTTGGGGAGGTCAGACTTCATCCGTGTTCCCTTCCCAGCGGCTAAAATTGCAACTGCAACCATAATAATATTTCAATAATATTTCAATAAAAATGTTTTAATAGGCAAGAAATTACTCCCCTCATCAAAAAATTGGGTAGAAACCCCGTGCTTATAGCACGGTTTTATATTAAGCTATAGTTGGTCAACGACCCACCCGCGACGATGGATTCAGACAGCCTAACGAGCGAAGTTCAGTTAAACTGGCGGCGCAGATAAATCGGTAGACCGGGAAAAGAGGACAGGGCAATGGTAAACATCCCTAGAATCAAAACAACAGATAAGAATTCCTATTTGGTATTCAACATATAAAAACCGCTGGGCTAGCGGGGTTAGTCTGTGGAGCGAACCTAAGACCAAAAAACTCCTTGTGGGTGGAGGCAGTTGCTATGAAGCAGAAACCTAAATCGTGAGGTTTGGGAATCACCGTTCCTTTAGGTCGGTGAGGATGTCAACCTACTATGCCTCTGTCCCTAAAAACCCCAGCTAATAACCGCCAAAAATTGCCTATCTTCTTGGGTGTATGGACAGGAATTACTTATCTATTTCTTTATCTGCCTATATTTGTCTTAATCATCTTGAGTTTTAACAACTCTCCAATTCTGTCTCTGCCTTGGCGGGGCATGACCGGAAAATGGTATAGCCTAGCCTTTAGCGACCGTCCCCTGATGGATTCCCTAGGCAATTCTCTCCAAGTTGCCGCCGCCGCTACCCTCTTAGCTACGGGATTTGGCCTGCTCACAGCTTGGGCTATCTATCGCTACCAGTTCCTCGGCAGAAATGCCCTCCGCATCGCCGTTAATCTACCCATCCTCCTGCCAGGAGTAGTCACTGGGGTAGCAATGTTGGCTTATTTTTCTAGTCTAGATTTGCCCCTGTCCCTAGTAACAGTAGCCCTTGGGCATGGAATATTTGGGCTGCCCGTAGTTATGGGTTCGATCTTGGCTAGATTAACCCAGTTTCCTGTGAGCTTAGAAGAGGCTGCGGCGGATCTGGGGGCAAAGCCGGGGCGAATATTTCGGGATATTATTTTTCCCTATATCAGTAGTGCCGTGATTTCTGGGGCTTTGTTAGCCTTTACACTTTCCTTCGATGAAGTGATTGTCACCATTTTCCTGACCGGGCGAGACAACACCCTGCCCCTAGAAATTTGGGCAAGACTCCGCACAGATATCACTCCCGAAATTGCAGCGGCAGCAACTTTGGTACTATTAGGTAGTTCAGTGTTCATCTTGCTCAACCAATTGGTGGCAAAACGTGACTACTGAGGTACAGTCCTTTTCTAGTTCATAGAGTACAGGCAAGGGGCTTAAGCCCCTTGTTTCACCAGAAGAATATGTCCTCATAAATTCGCAAAGTACTGTATCAAGTATTTATTAGTTATTATTATTTTTTATGGGCATCGTTAATCTAGAAAATATCAGTAAAATCTACCCTTCCAATCAAGGTAGTGTTTATGCAGTCCGGGATGTAAATTTAGATATTCAAGCTGGAGAATTTTATTCTATTCTTGGCTCTAGTGGGTCAGGAAAAACCACTATTCTGCGCTTGATTGGGGGGTTTGAAATTCCTGAGCAGGGACAAATATTAATTGCCGATCAAGATATCACTCAAGAGCCACCACACCAACGAAATGTGCATACGGTTTTTCAAAAATATGCTCTATTTCCCCACATGAATGTTATCGAAAATATTGCCTATCCTCTGACTGTGGCGGGGGTGACAAAAATAGAAATTGACCAAAGAGTTGAAGAGGCGATCGCTACTTTTCGGCTCGAAGGTTTGGCAGATAGAAAACCTAATCAATTATCGGGGGGACAACAACAACGGGTGGCTTTAGCTAGGGCCTTGATCGATCGCCCCAAGGTTTTATTACTAGATGAACCCCTCTCTGCCCTTGATGCCAAGATTAGGGAAGAAGTCCGCCAAGAACTAAGAGAACTCCAAAAGCGCACCCAGATTACTTTTATCTATGTCACTCATGATCAAGAAGAGGCCATGGCTTTGAGCGATCGCATTGCCGTCATGCACGATGGCAGAGTAGAACAAATTGGGACTCCCAGCGAAATTTATAATCAACCTGCTTCCCTATTTGTTGCTAAATTTATTGGCAAGGCTAATCTATTAAAAGGTAAAGTAATTAATAGTAGCACTGTAGATATTAACGGTTATTTATTAGATGTTCAAGGAAGTTTTAGAAATCAAGACCAGAAGCTAGTCAGCGGTAATGAAGTAACAATCATGATCCGCCCGGAAAGACTACAAATTAATCCTAGAACTCTCAGAGATCAAGAAATTACTGGCAAGATTATTAATTGTACCTACATTGGTCAAACAAGAGAATATCAAGTTATTACTTCTATGGGGGTTTTAAGTATTACTAAACTAGCCACAGGTACAGATTATGCGATCAATAATACTGTAGAAATTTCTTGGAGTACCGAAGATTGTGTAATCTTATAATTCTAATTCAATAGTTAATATTTTTCTTGTCCCCTCTCCCTCTGGGAGAGGGCTAGGGTGAGGGTTTATTTCTGAGATCAATTGTTCAATAAAGTCTATGCAATTTGCTCCCCTTTATCCCATCTTATATAAAATTCTCAAACCTGCTTTTCCTAGTTGTCTCTGGTCTGGTGGAGGGGATTCAGGATTACAACCCAATCCTCAAGCGATCGCCCTGACTTTTGACGATGGCCCCCATCCAGAACATACCCCCCGGTTATTAGAGGTGCTAGATGAGTATGGGATTACGGCTAGTTTTTTCTGGTTAGGAGTTTGTGTGGAAAGGTATGGAGCGATCGCTCAAGCTGTGGTGGAACGAGGACATTGGATTGGGATTCACGGCTACAATCATCGCAACTTTCCCGCCCTGAGCCAGCCAGAACTGCGATCGAGCCTCCAGAAAACCCAGCAAATTATTAGCGATACCTGCGGCATATCCCCAGCCAAAATTATTGATGTCCGTCCCCCCAATGGCCTGTTCACTCCCAAAACCCTCCAGCTATTACACCAATGGCAGTACCGTCCAGTCATGTGGAGTGTAGTTCCTGAAGATTGGACAAGACCGGGAATTACTAAAGTTGCCCAAAGAGTTATGACCCAAACTATGCCCGGTTCCTTAATTGTTCTCCACGATGGCTACTCTGGTGGAGAAGATTGTGCTGCTAGTACTCAAATAATTATTCCGCAACTCTTGGCAAAAAATTATCAATTCGTAACAGTAGATCAACTTTGGCAGGAGAAATACAGTACTTTTGTTTAGATGGTGCTAGAAAAACCCCCTGAATCCCCGCACTAACGAGCTTCTACGCCAGAACAAAGGAGGACGTAAGAGGTTTACGAATCCCCAGAAAACTTTAAAATAAACTCTGAAAATAAGCCCCAAAATAAACTCAAGAAAAAGTTTAGAGAATTTCTCTCCTATTTGAAAAATCTTTGTTACCTTAGAAGGGGAAGGTGATAACCGTCACACAAAACATTTGTACTAATATCTGAAACAACTAGATATTATAGCAATCTTGAATAGATGAAACACAATCCTCTCCGTAGGCTATAGTCATCCACCCCAAGTGTTCGTGGAGTGTTCAAAAAGTGCTTAAAAAGTGCTTAAAAAGTATCGAAGAATTATTTAACTATAGCAATCTCAATAAAAATCTTTTGATAGATTAGTAATCCTGCTTTAGGACTGTTTTAATCTGTTAAGAATTTTCAAATCAGCTGCGATCGCTGAATTTATTGTTATGCAAAATTAAGGAAGATACTATTGCAAGCATTTTTTGTAATTTTTTGGTAAAACTTTAGTAAAAATTGCTCAAACATCGTGCATTTTTTGTGAGAGAGGCTACAATCGTAAAGGTTTTTCATCCAACCAGAACTTTAGCCTAATTGGTTAAACTCAATACTAAACCTAGTTATCAGGAGCCTGATGGCAGTACCGTCAGTAAATTTAAGTTGAGTATCAGGGAAAAGTGCTGGTCTAATTGAGACCTGAAGCGCAGTCAAATCATCTACTAATATTAATGTGAAGAACCATCGAGGAGAAATCATGGCTCAGGCTACAAACGAATTAACTCTTACAGATATTGCTGATCCTGCTGAACTACTCTTGCTTGATGAGGATAGTCCAGATGACTTACTGGAACCTGCTTTAGATGAGGATGAGGGTAAGCCTGAGAAAGGACGGGCGGCGGCTACCCGTCGTCGGGCTGCTACCCAGACTAAGAAGAAACACTATACAGAAGATTCTATTCGGCTTTATTTACAAGAAATTGGGCGGATTAGATTACTTAGGGCAGATGAAGAAATTGAACTAGCGCGTAAAATTGCAGATCTTTTGGAACTAGAGCGCCTCCGGGAACAGCTTGTTAATCAGCTAGACCGGGAACCCCAAGATATTGAATGGGCTGAGGAAGTTCTCTATAGCCAATTAGAAGGGGCGATCGATCTTCATAAACGTCAAGTTAAATTAGCTAAGGTAGTTCAAGATCAATTACCTCAAATTCAAGCCAAACATCTTACCAATCAAACTAATAAGTCTCTAAGTTTTTCCTATAGCTGCTATTTACATTTACTAGAACTTTTAGTTCCTAGTTTACAGAAGCTCAAGGAATCTACAGAAAAAGAATGGCTTAAGGAAGTTAGTAAGCAGTTTCCTGCTTTCCGGCATCGTTTATTTGTCGGGCGTAGAGCTAAAGAAAAAATGGTGCAGTCTAACTTGCGCTTAGTGGTTTCTATTGCCAAAAAATACATGAATCGGGGGCTTTCTTTCCAAGATTTAATTCAAGAAGGTAGCTTAGGTTTGATCAGAGCGGCAGAAAAGTTTGATCATGAAAAAGGCTATAAGTTTTCTACCTATGCTACTTGGTGGATTCGCCAAGCTATTACTAGGGCGATCGCTGATCAATCCCGGACAATTCGCCTTCCAGTTCATCTGTACGAAACTATTTCTCGGATTAAGAAAACTACCAAAATTCTTTCTCAAGAAATGGGACGCAAACCTACAGAAGAAGAGATCGCCGATCGGATGGAAATGACGATCGAAAAGCTCCGATTTATTGCCAAATCTGCCCAGTTACCTATCTCGTTGGAAACCCCCATTGGTAAGGAAGAGGATTCTCGCCTGGGTGATTTCATCGAAGCGGATGGGGAAACTCCAGAAGATCAAGTTTCTAAAAATCTTTTACGGGAAGACCTAGAAACTGTGCTTAATAGCCTTAGTGCTAGGGAAAGAGATGTTTTGAGACTGCGCTATGGTTTAGATGATGGGCGGATGAAAACTTTAGAAGAGATTGGGACTATTTTCAATGTCACTAGAGAACGCATCCGACAAATTGAAGCGAAAGCCCTAAGAAAGCTCCGCCATCCTAATCGGAATACTATTCTCAAGGAATACATTCG
>ENA-OBLH01000548-OBLH01000548.1-metagenomes-genome-assembly--contig:-NODE-548-length-12175-cov-2.6797_pt1 | contig 12175 bp, 20 predicted proteins | sample MGYA00153382_OBLH01 | MGnify analysis MGYA00153382 | reverse complement strand
CAGGCTCGCGACCACCGAGGCGAAGATGATCATCGACATGCCGTTACCGATACCGCGCTGGCTGATCATCTCGGCCATCCACATGAGCACCGCGGTGCCGGCGACCAGCGTGGGAATGATCAGATACCCGCGAGGCCACACGCCATCAGGAAGCAACGGCACCGTGGGCGCCGCGCTGGCAGCTGAGAAGAAGGCCGTACCTCGACCGGTACCGAAGATGAACACGAGGCCCGTGGACTGCAATGTGGCGAGGCCGATCGTGACATAGCGGGTGTACTGCGTGATCTTGCGCTGCCCGACAGCCCCTTCGTTCTGGAGTTCCTCGAGCTTCGGGATCACCACACCGAGCACCTGCATGATGATGCTGGCGGTGATGTACGGCATGATGCCGAGCGCGAAGATCGAGAAGCTCTCGAACGCCCCACCGGAGAACAGGTTCAAGAACCCGAGGGCACCCTGCTGGCTGGCGGACTCACGCAGCTGCTCGATGGCGATCGCGTCGACACCCGGGACCCGTATGAACACGCCGAGGCGATAGACGGCCACCAAGATGACGACGAACAAGAGCTTGTTACGAAGGTCGTGGACCCTCCAGATGTTCGCCAACTGCGAAAACACTCAGAACTCTCCTGTGCGGTGGGCAATGCGGGGCGGGAAGGTGGGTGGGGACAGCGGGATCGACGGACGCTGGTATCAGCGATTGGCGAACTGGTTGCCCTTGACGGCGGGCCGACCGGCCTTGCCCTCCTCGCGGAAGGGCAGTTCGATCAGCGTCACCGTACCGCCTGCGGCAGCGACGGCCGCGGCAGCGGGGCCCGAAATGGCATGCACGTGGAGGTCGACCTTGGTCGAGATCTCGCCACGGGCGAGCACCTTCACGAACGCCTTCTTGCGAAGCAGACCGTTGGCGACGAGCACCTCCGGGGTGACGGTGGAGTCACCGAGCTTCTCCACCAGTGCACTCAGGGCATGCAGGTTCACGGCCTGGTACTCGACGCGGAACGGGTTGTTGAACCCCTTCAGCTTCGGCACGCGCTGCTTCAGCGGAGTCTGGCCGCCTTCGAAACCGCGGGCAACGGTGTTGCGGGCGCGCTGGCCCTTGCTGCCGCGACCGGCAGTCTTGCCGCCCTTGCCGCCGGTGCCGCGACCGACACGCTTTGCGTTCTTCTTGGCGCCGGGTGCCGGCGCGAGATCATGGACCTGCATGGGTCAGCTCTCCTTCTTGGCGGTGCCAGACGCCGGAGCGGCATCAGACACCTCGAGCAGGTGCGGGACCCGGGCAATCATGCCTCGGATCTCGGGGCGGTCGGGCAGCGTGTTGGTCGAACCGATCTTGCCGAGCCCGAGCGCTCGCAGCGTGCCGCGGTGCTTGGGCTTGGTGCCGATCGACGACTTGATCTGCTTGACGATGATGGTGGCCTCGTTGGACGCAGCGGGGCTCATTCGGCACCTCCGGTCGGGACCGCAGCAGCGCCGGCACGGCTCTTCTGACGCTCGTTGTAGGCGTTCAGCAGACCTTTGGGCACGAACTCTTCGGCCGCCAGCCCGCGACGGGCCGCGATCTGGTCAGGGCGCTGCAGTGATTTGAGTCCGGCAACGGTGGCACGAGCGACGTTGATGTGGTTGGCGGAGCCGAGCGACTTGCAGAGCACGTCGTGCACGCCGGCCTCTTCGAGGATGACTCGGGCGGCGCCGCCGGCGATCACACCCGTACCGGGTGCTGCGGGCTTCATCATGACCTTGCCGCCGCCGGTGGTACCGAGAACGGGGTGGATGATGGTGCTGCCGGCCATCGGCACCTCGAACAGGTTGCGCTTCGCTTCCTCGGTGCCCTTCTGGATGGCGAGCGGCACCTCTTTGGCCTTGCCGTATCCGAGACCGACGCGACCGTTGCCGTCGCCGATCACCACGAGTGCGGTGAACGAGAACCGACGACCACCCTTGACGACCTTGGCAACACGGTTGATCGTGATGACGCGCGACTCGCGCAGACCGCTGTCGTCGCCGTCACGGCTGTCGCGGCCGTCACGGCCACCGCCGCGGTTGTCGCGACTGTCGCGGCCACCGCCGCGATTGTCACCGGGATTGTTTGTGGGAAATGCCATCAGAACTCCAGTCCTGCTTCACGGGCGGCGGACGCCACGGCGGCAATGCGGCCGTGGTAGGCGAACCCACCACGATCGAACACGACCTTGTCGATGCCAGCAGCCTTGGCCCGTTCGGCGATCAGCGTGCCGACGCGGGTTGCCGCCTCGACGCTCGATCCCGTACCGGCCGACCGCAGGTCGGCTTCGTTGGTGGACGCTGCGGCCAGGGTGGTCCCGGCGTCGTCGTCGATCACCTGCACCGAGAGGTGCTTGTTCGAACGGAACACGGCGAGACGCGGACGCGCAGCGGTTCCGTGGATCTTCTTGCGGACGCGACGATGGCGGCGGATGCGGCCATTGCGGCGTGCTTCGGCGATCTTGGTCATGAGGCGCTCCGTTACTTCTTTCCGGCTTTGCCGGCCTTGCGCAGCACTCGCTCGCCCGCGTAGCGGACACCCTTGCCCTTGTACGGCTCGGGCTTGCGGAGACTGCGGATGTTGGCGGCCACCTGGCCGACCACTTCTTTGTCGATGCCCGACACGATCACCTGTGTCTGAACGGGCACTTCGAACGTGATGCCGTCAGGGGCCTTGACGTCGATCGAGTGGCTGAAGCCGAGGTTGAGGCGCAATGCGCTCGGGCCCTGCGCTTCGGCACGGTAGCCGACGCCGACGATCTCGAGGTTCTTGGTGAACCCGTCGGTGACGCCGATGACCATGTTGTTGACCAGGCTGCGGGTGAGTCCGTGCAGGGCCTTCGTCTTGTTCTCGTCGTTCGGGCGTTCACACGTGAGTGTGGCGCCGTCCCGGGAGATCGTGATGGTGCCGGGGATCTCTCGTTCGAGGGTGCCCTTGGGCCCCTTGACCGAGATCGTACGGCCGTCGAGTGTGACGTCGACTCCTGCTGGCACCTCGATGGGTGCCTTTCCGATGCGGGACATAGCTTCCTACTTCTCCTCTTCCGGCCTGGTCACCAGACGTAACACATGACTTCGCCACCGACATGACGCTTGCGCGCCTCGCGGTCGGTCATGAGGCCATGGGAGGTGGACAGGACAGCGACTCCGAGCCCACCGAGGACCCGGGGAACGGTGCCGGCGTTGCGGTACACACGCAGTCCCGGCGTCGAGATACGACGCAGACCCATGATCGTGCGGTCACGATCGGGCGAGTACTTCATGTGGATGGTGAGCACTTCACCGACGCCCCTGGGCGATGGTGCGGTGTCGAAGCTCGAGATGTAGCCCTCTTTCTGGAGGACTTCGGCGAGCGCAACTTTCTGCTTCGACGAGGGCATGCGTACCTCGTCGTGCTTGGCGGTGTTCGCGTTGCGGACCCGCGTGAGCATGTCGGCGATGGGATCGGTCATCATGATGGTTGTCTCCTCACCAGCTCGACTTCGTCAGACCTGGAATCTCGCCGGCGTGGGCGAGCTCGCGCAGGCAGATACGGCAGAGTCCGAATTTGCGGTAGACCGAACGGGCCCGGCCGCAGCGGCGGCAACGTGTGTAGCCGCGAACTTTGAACTTCGGCTTCGCGTTGGCCTTGTTGATCAGTGCTTTCTTTGCCATGTCGTCGCCTCAGCTCAGTTCCGGCCGTAGCGAGGGCCACGGTTCTTCTTCTTGCGGGGCTCGTTCTCGGCATCGGCGCCCTTCTTGAAGGGGAAGCCGAAGGCATCGAGCAGGGCCTTGCCGGTGTCGTTGTCGTGTGCGGTGGTCACGATCGTGATGTCCATGCCGCGGGGCTGGTCGGCCCGGTCGGGATCGATCTCGGCGAACATCGTCTGCTCGTTGAGCCCGAACGTGTAGTTGCCGTGCCCGTCCCACGAGTGGGCAGGGAGTCCGCGAAAGTCGCGGATACGAGGGATCGCAACCGAGATCAGTCGGTCGAGGAACTCCCACATCCGGTCTCCACGCAGCGTCACCTTGACGCCGATGGCTTGGCCTTCACGCAACTTGAAGTTGGCGATCGAGGTACGAGCCTTGGTGACGATCGGCTTCTGACCGGAGATCACGGTGAGGTCGGCGACGCAACCCTCGATCAGCGATGGCTGGCCGGCAGCACGGCCGACTCCCATGTTGATGGCGATCTTCTCGAGACCCGGCACCTGCATGACGTTCTGGATGCCCAGATCCTCTTGCAGCTTGGCCTTGTACTCGTCGTTGTATCGCACCTTCAGGCGCGGGATGTCAGCAATTGCGGTGCTCATCCGATGACCTCTCCGCTCGGGCGGGCGATACGCACCTTGGTGCCATCGCCCTGGATCTTGTAACCGACACGAACCGTCTTGCCCTTGTGCACCAGCATCACGTTGCTGACGTCGAACGGCAGGTCCTTCTCGATGATGCCGCCGGCCTCGTTGGCCCGGCGAGCTTTCTGGTGCTTCGAGGCGGTGTTGACGCCGTGCACGATGATCTTCTTGCTCTTCGGGAAGACGAAGGCGACCTCGCCTTGCTTGCCCTTGTCCTTGCCGGTGATCACCTCGACGGTGTCGCCCTTCTTCAGTTTCATCACAACACCTCCGGTGCCAGCGACACGATGCGCATGAACTTGCGGTCACGCAGCTCACGCCCGACCGGGCCGAAGATACGGGTACCACGTGGGGTCAGATCGTCCTTGATCAGCACGGCCGCGTTCTCGTCGAAGCGGATGTAGCTGCCATCGGGACGGCGCTTCTCCTTCTTGACCCGCACGACGACGCACTTGACGACTTCGCCCTTCTTGACAGCAGCGCCGGGCATCGCATCCTTGACCGTGGCGACGAAGATGTCGCCGATCGAGGCGTAGCGCCGGCGTGTGCCGCCGAGCACCTTGATGCACAGCACTTCTTTGGCGCCGGAGTTGTCGGCGACACGAAGGCGAGATTCCTGCTGAATCACTTTGCACGCTCCAGAACATCGGTGATGCGCCAGCGCTTGTTCTTGCTGAGCGGACGGGTCTCCATGACGCGCACCTTGTCGCCGACCTTGACGTCGTTGGTCTCGTCGTGGGCGTACAGCTTCTTGGTGCGCATGATGAACTTGTTGTACTTGGCGTGACGCACCCGGTCGACAACGGCTACGACAGCTGTCTTGTCCATCGAGTTCGACACGACCGTGCCTTCACGGGTCTTGCGAGCTGCGCGCTCGGGGGCTTCTGTGGTTGTTTCTGACATCTCGGAATCCGTCACTGTCCGGCCTCGGCGGCGGCGATTTCACGCTGACGGACGAGGGTGTTGATACGAGCGACCTGCTTGCGCACCTTGCCGATCTCGGCGGTGTTCTCGAGCTGGCCGGTTGCGTTGCGGAAACGCAGGTTGAGCGCCTCCTGTTTGGTGGCCTTCAATTCGTCGATGAGCTCACCGAGGCTGAGGTCGGCGAGGTCGCTGTTGTTCTTGGCCATCAGATCTCCTCCTCGCGTGTGATGATCCGCGCCTTGATCGGCAACTTCTGGATCGCCTTCTCGAGGGCGGCGCGAGCCATCTCCTCGTTCGGGTACGACAGTTCGAACATGGTGCGGCCCGGCTTGACGACAGCGACCCAGAACTCGGGGTTGCCCTTGCCAGAACCCATGCGGGTCTCGGCCGGCTTCTTCGTGACCGGCTTGTCCGGGAACACGTTGATCCACACCTTGCCGCCACGCTTGATCGAGCGGGTCATGGCGATACGGGCAGCTTCGATCTGGCGGGCCGAGATCCAACCCGGCTCGAGAGCCTGGATCCCGTACTCACCGAAGTGCAGGCCGGAGCCACCCTTGGTGAGGCCCTTGGTGCGGCCGCGATGGTGCTTGCGATGGGCGACCTTGCGAGGCATCAGCATGGTTCGTCCCCTTTCAGTCCTCGCCGCGCAACCGCGGCGTCTCGTGGCTCTCGCCTTGCGCAGTGCGCTTGGCGATCGCCTCTTCTTCGTCGAGCAACTTCTCGAGTTCCGGATCGGCCTCACGGACGAGCGGCTGGGTCTCGGGCGCCGGGGCGCCGTCGCGGGGTCCACCCGAGGACACGACCTTGCGTGGCCCACCCTGGCCGGACGTCTCGCCGACGGCCATGGCGGCCTCGCGGGCGATCTTGTCCTCGTTGACGAGCTTGTACGGGAGGATGTCCCCCTTGTAGATCCACACCTTGACACCGACACGGCCACTGGTCGTCTTGGCCTCACGCATGCCGTAGTCGATGTCGGCACGCAGCGTGTGCAACGGCACCCGACCCTCGCGGTACCACTCGGTGCGGCTCATCTCGGCGCCACCGAGGCGACCCGAGCACTGCACCTTGATGCCGAGAGCGCCCGAACGCTGTGCGTTCTGCACGGCACGCTTCATGGCCCGACGGAATGCGATGCGGTTGATGAGCTGGTCGGCCACACCCTGAGCAATCAGCGCAGCATCGAGATCGGGGTTCTTGATCTCGACGATGTTGAGCTGGATCTTCGGGTTGCCCGTGATCTTGGTGATCAGCTGACGGAGTTCGTCGGCCTGGGCGCCGCGACGGCCGATGACGATGCCCGGGCGAGCGGTGTGCACGTCGACACGGAGCTTGTCACGGGTGCGCTCGACCTCGATGCGACTGATCGCAGCGGACTCGAGACGCGTCATGATCTCCTGGCGGATCGTCCAGTCCTCGGTGAGATACTCCTTGTAGTCGCGCTCGGAGAACCAACGCGACTTCCAGTCGGTGGTCACTCCCAGACGGAAGCCGTACGGATTGATCTTCTGACCCATTACTTGGTGGCTCCCTCGTCGTCCGCTTCGCTTCCTTCTCGCAACGCTTCCGCCTCGTCGCTGGCGCTTCCCTCGGCGGGTGCGTCAGCATCGGCTTCCACGTCGACGACGTCGGCGTCGTCGGCTTCAGTTGCTTCTACTTCGACTGACGCTTCGGCCTCGGCCGTCACGTCGTCTTCGGTCACGTCGTCTTCGGGCTCGTCGTCGGTCGGGACGTCTTCGCTCGCATCGGCTTCGGGAGCCTCTGCTGACTCGGTGGTCTCCGACTCGGACACGTCGGTGTCGACTGCGTCGGTTGTCGACTCGTCGTCGGTGATCTCGGCGTCGAGGATGTCCTCGTCGACTTCGATCGCGTCGATGGCCTCTTCGGCTCCACCTGCTTGCTGGCGGCTGCGCTCGACTCGGGCTCGGCGGCTGGCGGCGCTCGACTGCGGGCGGCCCCGGCCGGTGCTGCCACCGGCACGCTCCTGGCGGGCGGTGATGATGGCGATGCGCTCGTCGCTCATGCGGGCGACGATGACCGTGATGTGACAGCTGCGCTTGTTGATACGCGAGGCGCGGCCACGGGCACGGGGGCGGAATCGACGAAGCGTCGGGCCCTCGTCGGCGAAACAGGCGATGACGAACAACTCGTCGGCGTCCTGGTCGTCGTTGTTGACGGCGTTGGCAACGGCGCTGGCGAGCACCTTGCGGACGTCACGGGCGATGTGACGGTCGGTGAAAGCCAGCACTTCGTCGGCGCTGCGCACATCGAGTCCACGGATCAGGTTGAGCACGACGCGCGCCTTCGAGGCCGACGACCGCACGTACCTCGCTGTGGCCTTCGTGCCCGAGCGCTCGCCGGCGACGAACGACTTCTCGTTCAACTTCGGTCCGGTCATCAGCGGCGACCCTTCGAGTTGCGCTCCATGCCGGCGTGGAACTTGAACGTTCGGCTGGGGCTGAATTCACCGAGCTTGTGGCCGACCATCGACTCGGTCACATAGACCGGGACGTGCTTGCGACCGTCGTGGACGGCGATCGTGTGGCCGACCATGTCGGGAATGATGGTGGAGCGACGCGACCAGGTCTTGACGACCTTGCGTTCGCCAGCGGCGTTCTGGGCGTCGATCTTCTTCAGAAGATGATCGTCCACGAACGGGCCCTTCTTGAGACTGCGAGACATGCGGAGTTACCTTCCCTGCCGCGTCAGCGGCGACCCTTACCTGAACGGCGACGACGGATGATCAGCTTCTGGCTGGACTTCTTCTTGTTGCGGGTGCGGCCTTCGGGCTTGCCCCACGGCGACACGGCGGGACGACCACCGGAGGTGCGACCTTCGCCACCGCCGAGTGGGTGGTCCACCGGGTTCATGGCCACACCACGCGTCTGGGGCTTCTTGCCCTTCCAGCGGTTGCGGCCGGCCTTGCCGATCTTGATCAGTTCGTGCTGGCTGTTGCCGACTTCGCCGACGGTTGCACGGCAGTCGAGCATCACTCGGCGCATCTCGGTGGACGGCATACGCAACGTTGCGTACTCGCCCTCCTTGGCGACCAGCTGCACGGCGATACCGGCCGAACGGCCGATCTTGCCGCCCTGGCCAGGGCGCAGCTCGACGTTGTGTACCGTGGTTCCGACCGGGATGAAGCGCAGCGGCATGGCGTTGCCCGGCTTGATGTCGGAGCCCTGCCCGCTCTGCACGGTGTCGCCCACGTTGAGACCGCGTGGGGCCAGGATGTAGGCCTTCACGCCGTCGTTGTAGTGCAGCAGTGCAATGCGACAGGTGCGGTTCGGATCGTATTCGATGGCAGCGACCTTGGCGGTCACGCCGTCCTTGACGCGCTTGAAGTCGACGATGCGGTACTGCTGCTTGTGACCGCCGCCGCGATGGCGGGAGGTCTTGCGCCCGTAGCTGTTGCGACCGCCGGTCTTGGTCTTCTTCGCGAGGAGGGTCTTCTCCGGCGTGGTCTTGGTGATCTCGCTGAAGTCGGAGCTCGTCTGGAAGCGACGGCCGGGGCTGGTGGGTTTGCGGGAACGGATGGCCATGATGCGCTCAGTTCTCGAACAGCGGGATTTCGCCCGCTGCCAGGGTGACGATGGCCCGCTTGGTGGCGGGACGCTGACCGATGCGATTGGTGCCGCGGGTGCGCTTGCGCTTACCGGGCCGGTTGAGGGTGTTGACCTTGAGCACCTCGACACCCCAGATCGCCTCGACGGCGTCGCGGATTTCGGGCTTCGAGGCCCTGGTGCTGACCTTGAATGTGTAGACGCCGGTCTCGATGAGCGCGTAGCTCTTCTCGGAGACGACCGGGGCGATGATGATGTCGCGAGGGTCCTTCATGACGCTGATTCATCCTTTGACTCGGCCTCACCGGACGTCGGTGCTGCACTCTCTTGGTCGGCCGAGTCGCCAGCCTCGTCGCTGGCGCTTCCCTCGGCGTCCGCGGCGGCGGTCGCAGCGGGCGTGGCCTTCTGCTTCGGTTCCGTTGCGGAAATCGGCGTGTTCGCAGGGAGGACGTCTTTGGTGAAGATGATCCACTCGTTGCAGAGGACGTCGTAGGCGTTGAGTTCGCCCGGAGCGATGACCTGCGCCTTCGGCAGGTTGCGGAAGCTCAGTGCCGCAGCGGCATCGTCACGACCGACGACCACCAGGGCGGTGCCGGTGATGCCGAGCGCATCGAGCGCTTCTTTCGCACTCTTGGTCTTCGGGGATTCGAAGCCCCACGAATCGACGACCACGATCTTGCCCTCGCTGGCCCGATCGGACAGCGCCGAGCGCAGTGCGGCCTTCACCATCTTCTTGGGGGTCTTCTGGTCGTACTTGCGAGGCTTCGGGCCGAGGGCGACGCCACCGCCGACGAAGTGCGGTGCGCGGATCGAGCCCTGGCGGGCGTTACCTGTGCCCTTCTGGGCGTAGGGCTTGCGTCCACCACCGCGCACATCGGAGCGGGTCTTGGTGCTCTGGGTACCCGATCGGCGGGCGGCGAGTTGGGCGGTGACGACCTGGTGCATCAGCGCGATGTTCGGCGTGACACCGAAGACTTCGTCGGAGAGTTCGATCGTGCCGCTGTCCTTGCCGGCTGCGGTCTTGAGGGTGAGATCGGCCATGTCAGCCTGCCTTTCCTGCGAACTTGACAGCGTTGCGCACGAGGACGACGCCACCGTTGGGTCCGGGCACCGAGCCCTTGATCAACAGCAGGTTGCGCTCGGGATCGGACGAAACGACCTCGAGGTTCTGCGTGGTGACCTGCTCGTGGCCCATGTGACCCGCCATGCGCTGGCCCTTGAACACGCGTGCCGGGAAGGCACACGAGCCGATGGCGCCGGGCTTGCGGTGGCTCTTGTTGTTACCGTGCGACGCCGGCTGGCCCTTGAAGTTGTGACGCTTCATGACACCGGCGAAGCCCTTGCCTCGGCTGGTGGCCGTGACGTCGACCTTGGTGCCGGCGGCGATCTGCTCGACGGTCAGCTCTTGGCCGACCTCGAAGCCGTCGACGGAGTCGAGTCGCAGCTCCACCAGGCGCTTGCCCGGGGCGACGCCTGCTTTCGCGAAGTGGCCGGCCTTGGGCTGGTTCAGCTTCTTCGCGTCGCGGTGCCCGTAGGTCACCTGCAGCGCTGTGTAGCCGTCGCGTTCGTTGGTCTTGATCTGCACGATGCGCATCGGTTCGACACGAAGCACCGTGACGGGGACGACCTTGTCGTCGACCCATGTCTGTGTCATGCCGACCTTTTCGCCGACGATCGATTGTTGTGCCATGGCGGCCGGTTCCTTTTCGTTGTCCAAGCCCTGATGTCGGGCTCTCCACGCAAATGCTCCGCCGCTAACCGTTCTGGGATCAGGACGGACGAGCGTGCGGAGCACGAGATCATGTAGTTGCTGAGCGGTTCCGGTCCCGGACGTTGCGGGCGGCCTGCGCAGACATCGATTGCTGAATGGTCTGGTGATCGAAATGCCTCTCGATCACGGCCTGGCAATGCTACGGGCCGCGCTCGATGCTTCCAACACGCGCGCCGAACCACGCTGCTGTTGCACCTCGGGTGACCCAATGCCACCAGAAGCCGCACACACCAACAGCGTCACGGGAAGCGCGTCGCCAACCACTCGACGACGTGCGCCATCGCTGCGGGCCGATGGCCCTCCAGGTAGTGGGGCGCACCCTTCATCTCGATGTACGTGACGTCGTCGGCACCGGCCGCATCGACGATCTCCTCGGCCTGCCACACCCGGATCTCGGTGTCGGCGGTGGGATGGATCAGCAGGGTCGGCACCGTCACGTGCGGCATCGTGTCGGCGAGCTTCGCCCCGCTCGACAACCCCGACCATGTGCTCAGCCAGCCGCGAGCGGTCATCGTTCTGGCGAGACCGCCACGGCCGTAGTTCGCATCGAACGGGTCGGGAAAGGCGAACAGCGACCCCATGGGCCGGTCGTCGGGATCGATCGACAGGTCGAGGTAGGCGGGATCGGCGAGCGTGCGGTAGATCGTGAGGTACTTGGTGAACACTGCGCGTCGGCGGAGCTCGCGCCATCGCAACGGGTCGTCGGACTTGTCGACTCCACGCAACTCGGGCACGACGGCCTCGGCGTCGGCGATCGACTCCTTGGCGATTGCGTCGATGCGGGCCACTCGCTCGACCTGGGCGACCCGGTATCGCTCGACCCATGCAGGGTCGTACTCGCACGGCTCGGGCCAGGGCCGCCACCCGTTGTCGGGGTGATACATGTCGAGCTCGGGCACTGTCGAGAACGGATCGTGTTCGTCGGCGACCGACGGGTCGATCACCTGCAACATGAACACGCCTTCACCAGGGTGCGCTGCCATGCCGATCCAGCCATCACCGATTCCCAGTTCCGCATTGGCCATCGCCATCAACGAGCCGCCGCCGGAGTTGCCGAGCAGCACCACCACCTCGGCACCTCGCCGGATCATCTCGTCGTGGGCAGTGTGGACGTCGGTGATGCACGCCTCGTGGAGGCAGTCGGTGTCGTTGTTCATGTACCGGGTGCCGAAGCCGAGCACGGCGTAGCCGGCCGCGGCGAGCAGCGGGCACGCGTAGTGCACGCTGAAGTCGCCACGAGGGTGCGACAGGATGACGGCCGTTTTCCATGGCGTGCCGATCGGCGGTGTCCACAGCACGCCACGCACGAGCGCACCGTCGGGGGACACCATGCGCACCGTTTCGCGCTGCACGGCCACGCCAGGGTCGTCCTGGGGTAGCGGCCAGTAACCGAGCCCGAACGGTCGAGTGCCTCCGAGCATGACGTCGGGCGCTTCCATCGCCGCAACGTAGGCGATTGCCGACCAGCGAGTCGCTGGGAACGACAGGCGTCAGTCTTCCGGGCGCTCGACCAGGGTGACCGTGAAGTCGACCGGCTCGCCGTCGCGCACCACCGTGAGCGTGGTCGAATCGCCGGGGCC
>ENA-OBLH01000546-OBLH01000546.1-metagenomes-genome-assembly--contig:-NODE-546-length-12183-cov-3.58905_pt1 | contig 12183 bp, 8 predicted proteins | sample MGYA00153382_OBLH01 | MGnify analysis MGYA00153382 | reverse complement strand
CTTTCTTTGCTCCCCATCCTAGCGGCATCAGAGATAAAGATACCCTCGAAGTTATTTTGATCACCGAGAAAAGAGAACCTTTAAGAGTACAATTCTTTGATATTGATCGCCGTCAAGTGTTGGCAGTGGCGAATAATTTGGGTGATAGTTCTATTTACCTTGCTCCTCAAAATAATGTAGTTAGAGAGGCAAATCTCACCGATATTATTTTGATCAATGCAATGGGAGAATCCCGCAGACTCCGGTCTCCTAATGATAATTCTTTTATCACCAGACTAACAGTTAGTGCTGGGGTTAATGATCCTAGGTTTAATCTAAATGCCGCCCAGCAGATGTATCGATGGCTCCTAGCACCCTTAGAGCAAGAACTGCAACAACAAGGGATTGATAATTTAGTGTTTGTCATGGCTGAAGAATTGCGATCAATTCCCCTAGGAGGTCTCCATGATGGGCAAAGATTTGTGAGGGAAAGGTACACAATTCGTTAGCCTGAAGATTGCTTGGCTAATTCCTATAATTGAGCTTAGTTGAGCTAGAAATTTAAGTTAAACTTAGGGAAAAATTTAGATGTATTTATGCTATGACTCCAACCCCGATCGCTCCCTATAAACCCGTGATTACGTGGGAATTATTACCTGCTAACTACCCTCTACCAGATGATCCTGTGGATAATATTTTCCAACCCCTCCTAGCGGCTGCCCTCCGAGAGGCCTTAGAACTGGCTGGGTTAATTTTGCCCAATGTAATTATTGCCACCAATTTTGGTATCTGTGCCAGAATTGATGACCAGACTACCCTTAAAGCCCCGGACTGGGTTTATGTTCCCAACGTCATTCCCACAGAAATTGGCGCAAATCGCCGTAGTTATACCCCCCATACGGAAGGCGATCGCCCCGCCCTAGTGATGGAATTTCTTTCAGATACCGATGGCACAGAGTATTCGGTTAAGCCGACCTTCCCCTACGGCAAATGGTATTTTTATGAGCGTATTCTCCAAGTCCCGGTCTATGTCATTTTTGATCCCCGCCCCGGAACCTTAGAAGTTTACGATTTACAAAATGGTAAATACGAACTGCGACCCAACACCACCGGGCGCTACTGGATTGAATCGCTCCAGCTATATCTAGGTATTTGGGAAGGCAGAAAAGCTGAAATTAATGCCTGTTGGTTGAGATTTTGGGATCAACAGGATAATCTTCTGCTTTGGGGTCAAGAACTCCTTGCTCAAAAGGAAGAAATTTTGGCTCTAGAACGCCAAAACCTTGCTCAAGAGCAGCAGGAGAAAATCCAAGCTCAACAACAAATTGCCCAGTTACGATCGCAACTAACCTCCTTGGGGATTGATCCCGAATGACGCAGCTTATTACCACAGAAGTACTAGTAGTTGGTGGGGGAACTGGCGGCACAGCAGCAGCGATCCAGTCGGCTTTGGGGGGAGCAAAGACTATATTGGTTAGTGAGTTCCCTTGGTTAGGAGGCATGTTAACAGCCGCAGGGGTAGCGGCAGTAGATGGCCATGAATTAGGAGCTTGGCAGACAGGGATTTGGGGGAAGTTTCTGCGGACTTTACAAAAAAGGCAGCCCACAGGATTAGATCATGGTTGGGTGAGTATGTTTACTTACGATCCCCGGTTGGCAGCAGAAATCTTTGCTGAGTGGGTCAGAGAATTGCCTAATTTGCAATGGATTAGTGGTGCAGTTCCTCAAGAAGTGCTACGAGAGAGCGATCGCATTACTGGGGTTAAATTCCCTAATTTTACAATTCAGGCAACTATCACGATCGATGGCACGGAACTAGGAGACTTGCTTGCCCTTGGTAATATTCCCCATCGTTGGGGCTGGGAACTCCAAGCCGAATTTCAGGAACCCAGCGCCCCAGTGACTCTGGAACCGTGGATGGAACAATATCCAGTCCAGGCACCGACTTGGGTCGTGATTATGCAGGATTTTGGGGAAGCGATTGCGGCAACCGCAGCTACGATCGCCCCAGAGATTCCAGCTTTGAACAATTCTAAGATCAAGGAAGATTTCAGCCAGTTTAGTAAGGCTTGGGAACAGCACGGAGCGGAGAATTTTTTGAACTATGGTCGGCTGCCTGGTGGATTGATCATGATCAATTGGCCGATCGCCGGGAATGACTACGGAGAAAATCTAGGCAGATTAATTGGTTCGCCCCAAGAACGCCAAGAGTTTGAGCAAGAATGTTTTGAGCATAGTTATAACTTTGCCAGATTTATCCAACAGCACCTAGGCAGGAGATATGGATTAGCCCAAGGAATTTTTCCCTCTCCAAGCTCGATCGTTGCTGGCATAGCTCATCCTAAGGTGGAGGGACAGAATCGCTCTGCCTTTGCCCTCCATCCTTACTACCGAGAAAGTAGAAGGCTCAAGGGTTTAGTTACTATTACTGAGCAGGATATTCTGCCCATTTCTGGAGGTCAGGTTGCTAGGGTAAGAATCGATGGGATTGCGATCGCTAACTATGCCAATGATCATCACTACCCAGATCAAAAACTACCCCTCCAACCCAAATCTCGCCGTTGGGGAGGGCGCTGGACTGGCACACCTTTTGGGATTCCCTACGGAGTCTTGATCCCAGAACAGGTAGATGGATTTTTAGTTTGTGAAAAAAATATTTCCGTCTCCCATATTGCCAATGGAGCCACACGATTACAACCAGCAGTTCTCCTTATTGGTCAGGCAGCAGGCATGGCAGCAGCCCTGTGTATTCAAAAAGGCCTGATGCCCAGAGATTTATCTGTAGGAGAATTACAATCTGCTCTCCTAGGGGCTGGTGAATTACCAACTATTGCTCCTAGTGCCATGATTCCCTTCTACAACCTCCCCCCGGCTCATCCTCAGTGGCAACAATGGCAAAATTATTACCTCAATCATCCAGAACATTATCCCCCTGATGGTGAAGTTTCTGACCTAGACCCCATCTTGCCTACTGTCCTCCCCTTAAACTCAGCTAATCTAACCTCAGCTCAAAATAAGAAATATCCCTCATCCCCTAATTCCTTCTTCCCCATTCAGATTAATCCCAACAATCAAGGCGTATTTCAAGGTACATTTCACCATCGGGATATCCAGCAATATGAAATTATTCTAGATAAATCTTCTGATACTAGTGATCCTCAAGGCAGTAGGGCTAAAAGTGTCAACCCTAAAGGAGAAATTTGGGGTGTGATCACCCTCAATCCAGAAGTTAATCAACAATTACTAAATTACCCAAAAGGTAAAGCCATAAAAATATTAGGCAGACTAAACCCTAGGGGTAAATGGCTAGTTGCAGAGTTGATTTTCTCTGAAAATCCTGAAAATCTACCGGAAAGTTAAGAAAATTTATGGAAATTGGAAATATTAGAGGAAAAAAGAGTATTAAAGTATTACGTCTATCAAGAGTCAAGCTAGAATCAACTTATTCGCACGTTAGCTTCCTGCCCCATGAACCCATTATCTAAATTTTCTACTCAGTCGCACCTTGCTCTTCTTGGTGGGACGATCGCTACTACCGCTGCCCTTGCTATTTTTGCGCCTATTTTTGGGAATTCTGTCTATGCTGCATGGCAGGATAGTCCGAAGGCTATAGTTGATGAAGTCTGGCAAGTTGTCAATAATGAATATGTAGATGGAACTTTTAATCAAACTAACTGGCAAACTGTCCGACAGGAATTGCTCAGCCGTGACTACAGTAGTTCTGAAGAAGCTTACACCGCCATCAAGAATGCGCTGAAAAAGCTGAATGATCCCTATACTCGCTTTTTGGATCCCAAGCAGTATAAATCCTTGACTGACCAAACATCAGGAGAAGTTAGTGGTGTGGGGATTCGCCTAGAACAAGATGAACAAACTAAGGCAATTCGGGTAGTTAGCCCGATCGAAAATTCTCCGGCATCTAGGGCAGGGATCCGATCGGGAGATTTGATTTTGGCAGTGGATGGGCGCTCTACCCAAACTATGACCCTAGAGGCAGTATCTGCTATGGTCCGGGGCAGGGTTGGCACTCCAGTCCAGCTTAGAATATCTCGATCGGGGGCAGAACCGATAGAAATTGCTCTCATCAGAAGCCAAATTGAAGTACCAACTGTCCATTACACCCTCCGTCAGGAAGGAACCATGAAGGTGGGTTATATCCGGCTAGATGAATTTAGCTCCCATGCAGCAGAGCAGATGCAAAAGGCAATTCAAACCCTCAAGGAGCAGCAGGCACAGGCTTTTGTCCTAGACCTGCGGGGAAATCCGGGGGGCTTGTTGCAATCTAGTGTAGCGATCGCTCAAATGTGGATGGATAATGCCCCAGTAGTCCGCACAGTTAATCGTCAAGGGACAAATCAAGAATTCCGGGCTGCTAATCGCCGCTCCCTAACTACCTTACCCTTGGCAGTTTTAGTGGATGGAAGATCCGCCAGTGCTAGTGAAATTCTCTCTGGGGCTTTACAAGACAATAAGCGAGCCACCGTGATTGGCTCCCAGACCTTTGGTAAAGCATTAGTACAATCGGTTCATCCCCTATCTGATGGTTCTGGTCTGGCCGTTACGATCGCCCATTACTATACCCCCAATGGCACGGATATCAACCACACGGGGATCACCCCAGATATCAAAGTCGATCTCACCAACGAAGATATCCGTCGTCTGTCCCTCAGCCCGACCTTAATTGGGACTGGCGAAGACCCCCAATATCTCCGGGCAGTTTCAGCCCTGACAACTTTGGCAAGTTCTAACCGGGGATTAACGATCAATACAACTAATACACCAACCAACTTAACTAACTAAAAATTATCTCAGAGATGCGATGGAGTATATAGCGCTCGCCATTATACTTAGAGCAGACAAGGGGCTTAAGCCCCTTGTTATCAAAAGCTCAGAATGAATCATGGCATCGGAAAAAATAGCGATCGGGCAAGGCGGCGAAGCTCTAGTACAGCGATATCTCCTTCAGCAGGGCTGGCACATCCATCAAAAAAATTGGCATAGCCGTTGGGGAGAAATAGATATTATTGCTCAATGCGATCGTACCTTAGCCTTTGTCGAGGTGAAAACTCGGAAGCGATCGGGCTGGGATGCCGGGGGAGTGATGGCGGTGAGTTTATCTAAGCAGGAAAAACTGATTAAAACAGCAGTTTTGTTTCTGCTAGAAAATCCAGAATTAAATGAATTAAATTGTCGTTTTGATATTGCTCTAGTTAGCTATTCTCTCAACAAGATTACTAAGGAATCAAAGTATGATTTTCTCCTCCAAGATTACCTAGAGAATGCTTTCATCCCCGAAAATTCCTATTGAGTTAATGCCTAATTACTTGACATGCAAGACAGTCGCTTCTCCCACAAGGGGCAGTAGGTGCCAGACTTCCCGTAGGGTAGGGGAATAAGACAAATTTTTCTTGTTCCCTCTCCCAGAACGGGAGAGGGCTGGGGTGTAGCTTGCTTCTCGAAGAGTGGGTCTTGGCTTAACCCAAATTCACGTTAAATAGGTAAGCAGCATCAAAATAGCTGAGCAATGTCCAAATTTGACTTTTCAGATGTTTTTCTATGCTTTTCCTAATAACAAATAAGTTAATATTTCACCTTTCCCTTTCACGGGGATAATACCTCGCTCCTTAAACTTATATTTGTGACGGACTTTATTATAGGTTTCCCCCGTTAATTGAATTTCTCCTGCAATACCTTGGGATTCCATGCGACTAGCGACATTCACCGTATCACCCCAGATATCGTAGATCGCTTGGGGCAGTACATTAAGCAACAACATTTCACTTTTTTCCTGCTGCTGGCGGAGATTTTTTTCCGCCCTGAGGCGTTTTCTTTGGTTAGAAGCTAGAGATAAAAATATATAAACAAAGGCGGCTAAAACCATTAGGGTAAATATCTTAACTTGTCTTCTTCTGTCTTGAAAATTGTTGACCCGGAGTTGGAGAAGATTTTGGAGAATGGGAGCGATCGTATCATATAGTTGGTATTGAGAAATAATTGCCTGATTGCCCAGAGTTATGTAATCTTGGCCTTGGAGATTAATTTCTGCACCTTCGTTTAGGAGGATTTGATTAACTAAAGAAATGAAAATTTCATTGTTTAGTAAACTCTCCTTGAGATGAAACCCAATTAAAGGCCTAATATTAGAATTTACCCCAAAAGCTAGTTCTAATCCCCGTTTAGTTTCCACCATAGAAGACTTACTAATATTATGGCGAATTATCAATTCTGCCCTTTCTTTGATAGTAATTTGAGTCTTTTTCCTATTCGCAACAAATTCCCGTAATTGGTCTAGACTTTCTAGGTTTCGGGGCAGGTGTCTTACTAAAGTCATGATTAAATAATAACTATCTAAGGATGGATCAAAATTCAAATTAGAAGTATCCCCCACGTGATTAATTAGGGATACAATTTGGGAAGTAATTAGCTTGTGGCTTTCGCCACTCTGCTCCGGGGTCATCGTTGGTTCTTGAATAAGTAGGTCTTGCCAGTTTCTAAATATTGCTGTCCATTTATCTGTAGTTTTTAATACAGGATTTAATTGTTTATCAATAGTATCAATTTCTTGAATATAGTTCGATGTTTGATTAGTAGCGTCTTCCCGTTTTATCTTAATAGTATCATCACCCAAAAGATACATCTGGCTAAAAAGATGATGGTTTTGAACTCTTTCTAATAGTTGACGTATTGATTGATTATATTTAATGCCAACACTTTCCTTATTAGTAAAATCAATCCGCATATTTATTTCGGAAACTAATTGATAGGTCACAAAAATAAATGGAGCTATAAAAACTACTATTAATATTAATAGTTTTAGGGGGGCGGCAATGATTTTGATATTTTTTACCATAGCTATCAAAAAATTCGATGCTCTAAGGAAGGCATTTGGCGGCGGACTTGTTCCAGACGGATGGGGCTAATTTCGGCGATCGCTACCCCCGTTGTATAACCCGCATCGGCCAGAACGACTCCCCAAGGATCCACAATCATGGCATGACCGTGGGTTTGCCGCATAGAATAGTGCTGTCCAGTCTGGGCAGGAGCAATTACATAGCAGGTGTTTTCGATCGCCCGGGCTTGAATTAATACCTGCCAATGATCTTTACCGGTATAGGCAGTAAAAGCTGCCGGCACAAACAACACATCAGCTCCTATTTTCGATAAGTGACGATACAATTCTGGAAAGCGCACATCATAACAAACTGACAAGCCTAAATTCCCCAATTCTGGAGAATGGTAAACTGGAGGCAAGTCCTGACCAGCCATGACTGTACTAGATTCTTGGTAGGTGTTGCCATCAGGGACATTGACATCAAATAAATGTACCTTTTGATAGCGGGCTAATTCTTGGCCCCCGGCATCTACCAGGAGAGCAGTGTTATAAGATTTGGTAGTATCTACAGGCACAGGAAACCCACCGCCTAAAATAGTAACTTGAAAGCGCTGGGCTACGGTTTTGAGAAACTTTTCACTCTGGAGAGCAATCTCTTGGCCCTGCTTTTGTTTATCTTCTTCTGTACCCATGAAGGCAAAATTCTCGGGCAGGGCCACCAACTCTGCTCCCCGGCGCACAGCTAATTCAATCAGTTCCTCAGCTTCTGCTAGATTTTTAGAAAGATCGGGTTTAGAGGTCATTTGCAGAGCAGCGGCGAGGTAGGATTTCATGTCTTTTAGAAAAGGAATATATAGTAAATCTTTTGCTAATCTTATCATGGGGACTTCCTGCTGATTAAACCTAAATTAACTCCAGCTATAATACTTATGACAGAAGAGCAATTTTATTCCCTGCAAAATATTTATCTCCTAGTCTCCCAAGTTGGCAGTACCTTCGGAGCAGAAGATACCTCTAGCGGTTTAGTTATTCCTACTACCGCTAATCATCTATCAGAGGCGATCGCTCTTTTCTTTCCTAGTAGCTATCAGGTTTATCCAGAAAAGTTTAGTCAATTTGTCAAGAAGTTTTGCCCCCAAGGAGAAGACTTAGGAATTAAGGATTTCTTGGCCTACATTACGCCCTTAGCACCAGAATTTGCTCTCCTTGGGAATACTAATTTTGCCCCTAAAGATCAAGACCGAGGAGAGTTTCATCTATGTTTATTTTTGCCTACCCTGACACTAGCAGGAACTAACCTTTTGATTTGTTTCAACCGCACCGAGACTTGAAAAGTTTAACGATCTCCAAATTGTTGCTAAGATGAGAAAGGCGTTCCTACCTCAAAGTTGAAAGTTGGTTTTATGACACTCGCTGGCATCCTCCGGGTATTGGCTCGATCGCCCCTCACCCAAGAATTAATCAAAACCCTCCAACAAAAGCACTCTCTCCACCTCAATGGCGTGCCTCGGTTTCCCAAAGGTTTAGTGGCTAGTGCCATGGCCCAAACTGCGGGGCAGAACCTTTTAATGATTTGTGCCACCCTTGAAGAAGCAAGTCGCTGGGCTGTACAACTAGAAATTATGGGCTGGCGGGGAGTCAATTTTTACCCAGCCCTAGATATTTCTCCCTACGATGGGTTTCCTACAGAGTCAGAAACCACTTGGGGACAACTACAGTTATTGGCAGATCTCGTCACTCCCAGTGAATTTGCGGGGCGAGCGATCGTCACCACCACTACCGCTCTCCAACCCCATCTTCCCCCTAGGAATGAACTGCAACCCCAATGCCTACAACTGACTAAGGGTATGAATTCAGATTTGACTCAGCTAGACCAAAAGTTAGCCGAACTGGGCTATAGCCGAGTCTCCCTCGTGGAAGGGGAAGGGCAGTTTAGTCGGCGGGGAGATATTTTGGATGTGTTCCCGGTGGCGGGGTCGCTGCCGGTGCGGTTGGAATGGTTTGGTGACCAACTAGAACAGATCAAAGAGTTTGATCCGGCTACCCAGAGATCCTTAGATAAAATTGCGACCTTAACCCTCACTCCTACTAGTTTTGCAGCTTGGGGCTTGGGGACTGGGGAATATAATACCCAGTTAGTATCCCTCTTGGCATACCTGCCGGAAAATACGATCTTGGCGATCGATGAAGTAGATCAATGCCGGGCCCATGCAGACCGGGCTTGGGATTATGCCGAAACCCAATGGCAGCAACTTAGTCAAGCAAATCCTTCACGGCAAAAATTACATTCCACCTTTGATCAAGCCTTGGCTACCGGAGATAATTTCCTACATTTGTACCTTTCAGAACTAGTAGAAACTCTGGTAGAGCAACCTATAGCGACCGTAAATCTTGCTAGTCGCCGGATTCCAACCCTGCCCCACCAGTTTGCCAAATTAGCAGAAATTATTCGCCAAGAACTGGCTCGCCCCGCCACAACTTTTCTAGTTTCTGCCCAGCCCTCTCGATCGGTCTCCTTGCTCCAAGAACACGACTGCCCTGCTCAATTTGTCCCCAATCCCCAAGACTACCCGGCCATCGATCGCCTAGAAATTCAACACACCCCGATCGCCATTAAATACTCCGGTTTAGCGGAACTGGAAGGTTTCATCCTGCCTACATTCCGCTTGGTGGTAATTACTGACAGGGAATTTTTTGGGCAGCACTCCCTAGCCACCCCCGGTTATGTCCGCAAACGGCGGGCGGCGGTTTCTCAGCAGGTGGATCCCAATAAATTATTACCTAATGATTATGTTGTCCATCGCAACTACGGGATTGGCAAGTTTCTCCGCCTTGAAAGTTTGACCATTAATGGAGAGGTGCGGGAATATCTGGTGATCCAGTACGCCGATGGTCTGCTGCGGATTGCGGCGGATCAGTTGGGAACCCTATCTCGGTTTAGAACCGTGGGGGAGAAAGCCCCGGAACTGCACCGCATGGCTAGTAAGGCTTGGGACAATACCAAGAGCCGAGTTAGAAAAAGTATTAAAAAATTAGCAGTAGACCTGCTAGAACTCTACGCCAAACGTAGCAAGGTAGAGGGCTTTTCCTTCCCTGTAGATAACCCTTGGCAGCAGGAAATGGAGGATTCTTTCCCTTACCAACCCACCCCGGATCAACTGAAGGCAGTCCAGGATATCAAGGTAGATCTAGAGAGCAATCGCCCGATGGATCGCCTTGTGTGTGGAGATGTGGGCTTTGGCAAAACTGAGGTAGCCATTCGAGCAATTTTCAAAGTAGTTACCGCCGGGAAACAAGTGGCACTCCTAGCCCCGACTACAATTCTTACCCAGCAGCACTACCACACTCTGAAGGAACGTTTTGCTCCCTACCCGATTAATATTGGGCTATTGAATCGTTTCCGTACTCCAGAAGAAAAGAAAGCTCTCCTACAACGCCTTTCTACTGGAGAACTAGATATTGTGGTGGGAACCCATGCCCTGCTGGGGAAAGGTGCTAGTTTCCGGGACTTGGGCTTATTAGTAGTGGATGAAGAGCAGCGCTTTGGGGTAAACCATAAGGAAAAAATTAAAGCCATGAAAGCTCAGGTGGATGTCCTGACCCTGAGTGCTACGCCGATTCCCCGGACACTTTATATGTCCCTTTCTGGAGTCCGGGAGATGAGTCTGATTACCACACCGCCCCCCTCCCGCCGGACGATTAAAACTCACTTATCACCCTACAACCCAGAGGCAATTCGTACTGCCCTAAAGCAGGAACTAGAACGGGGCGGCCAGGTATTTTATGTGGTTCCCCGCATTGAGGGGATTGAAGAACGATCACTCCTCTTGCGAGCCATGATTCCGGGGGTGAGAATTGCGATCGCTCATGGGCAGTGTTCCCCAGAGGAGCTAGAGGCAACTATGCTCACCTTTAGCAATGGAGATGCGGATGTGCTGATCTGTACCACCATTATTGAGTCAGGGTTAGATATTCCCAGAGTAAATACAATTTTGATTGAAGATGCTCAACGCTTTGGCTTGGCGCAACTCTATCAACTCCGGGGACGGGTCGGGCGAGCGGGGATTCAGGCCTATGCTTGGTTCTTTTACCCCAAACAAAGTGAGCTTACGGATGCTGCTAAACAAAGATTACGGGCAATTCAGGAATTTACTCAACTGGGTTCTGGGTATCAACTGGCCACCAGAGATATGGAAATTCGGGGCGTAGGGAATCTTTTGGGGGCAGAGCAATCAGGGCAGATGGAAGCGATCGGCTTTGATCTCTACATGGAAATGCTGCAAACAGCAATTCGAGAAATCCAAGGGCAGGAAATCCCTCAAGTGGATGATACCCAGATTGACCTCAACCTTACGGCTTTCATCCCGGCAGATTATATCCCTGATCTAGAGCAAAAAATGGCCGCCTATCGGAGTATTGCCGCTACTCAATCCCGGTTGGAATTGGCCCAAGTCCAGGCAGATTTGATCGATCGCTACGGTGAAATCCCTACTGCTGCCCTACAACTCTTTCGGGTGGTGGAACTAAAACAATTGGCTAAATCCCTTGGTTTTTCTCGGATCAAATCCGACAGTAAGCAGCATATTGTCCTAGAAACAGCTATGGAAGAACCAGCTTGGAATTTAATCGCAGAGAACCTTTCAGATACAATTAAGTCCCGCTTAGTCTACGGTAAGGGGGCAGTGACAGCTAGGGGTGTGGCAGCGCTGAAGCCGGATCAGCAGTTGGATACTTTAATCAATTGGTTGAGTCGGTGTCAGTCTTAGGTAGTAAGCGATCGGGCATTTTTAAGGGAGATTAGGGCGATCGCCTCCTCTGACAAAGCTCTTGAGATGAAACTAGACAAATAGGGGGCTGAGAACAATTGAAAACCGATAACATTTTTTATAATCTCTTCCAGCTATTTCCAGAACTACTATTTGAACTCCTCGGCGCTGACCCATCCCAAGCGCCTAACTATGAATTTTCTTCACGGGAGATTAAGGAATTAGCTCGGAGATTTGACGGACTATTTATTCCTAATAGTGATGAATTTACGGATTTACTCTATTTTGTGGAGGTGCAGTTTCAATCTAACAAGAAATTTTATCGTCGATTGTTTGCGGAAATTTTTGCCTATCTAGAGCAGTATGAGCCAGCTAATGATTGGGTAGCAGTGGCAATTTTCGCTTCTAGGAGTTTGGAGCCAAAATTTTCAGCTCAGTATCGGGGGTTAAGACCTCAATTGCGGGTGATTTACCTAGATGAAATGGAGAGTGGGGATAATCTACCGCTTAGTTTAGGTATAGTAAAATTAGTGGTAATGGCTCCAGATACTGAGCAGGTGCGGGGGGAGTTGCCGAGCTTGTTTGCGAAGTTGCCACAGCAGATTA
>ENA-OBLH01000545-OBLH01000545.1-metagenomes-genome-assembly--contig:-NODE-545-length-12219-cov-3.00756_pt1 | contig 12219 bp, 12 predicted proteins | sample MGYA00153382_OBLH01 | MGnify analysis MGYA00153382 | reverse complement strand
ACGATCGGCGTCGAACCTGGCGCTGTTGCGCCAGATATCCAGGTATGCATCCTGGGTGACTTCCTCGGCCTGGGCCGAGTCTCGCACGGTGCGAAGGACCAGGCCGAAGAGCCGGGCTGCCGTGGCGTCATACAGCTTCGCGAAGGCGGCCTCGTCGCCGAGGGAGCAAGCCCCCAGAAGCCGAGCCAGCTCCTCGCTGAGCGGAGACGTGCTGGTCCCCGAGGTGGAGATGGACTCACCCTCGGGGACCAGACTCATGCGAACCATCATGCTCTACAAGTGGGTTTTCGGTGTCGGGAATCAGGAGGGGAGAAGGACACCGTCGACGATGTAGACCGTGGCATTCGCGGTCGCCACGTTGCCGCAGATGATGTTGTTGCTGCCGTTGACCTTGAAGGCGCTACCCGATCCGGTGACCTTGAGGGTGCCGCCTGCCAGGGTCTTGTGGTCACCGGCGAGCTTGTCCGGGCTGATCTTGCCCTTGACCACGTGGTTGGTCAGGATCTTGGTCAGCTGGCCCTTGGGGTCGGCCAGGGCGGCTTTGAGGGCTGCCGGCGGCAGCTTGGCGAACGCGGAGTTGACCGGAGCGAAGACGGTGATGTCCGGGGTCGTGTTCAGGGTGTCGCCCAGACCGGCGGCACCAACCGCGGTAACGAGAGTCTTCAACAGAGGGTTGTTGCTGGCAGCGGTGGCGACCGGGTCGGTGGCCATACCGTTGAAGCTGCCCTTGCCGTCTTTTGGCACGGCCGCGCAACCGGGGCCGAAGACAGCGGTCGAGGCGTTGGCCGAGGGTGCCGCGGTGGCCTTTGGAGCGGCCTGGCCGGCGGGCTGCATGGGGGCGTTGGCTGCCTTGGTGTCCGAGCTGCCACAGGCGGCGAGGCTCAGCGGGAGAGTGAGAGCGACGGCGGCGAGGAGGCCGCGGCGGCGGAAGTTCATTGTGTGCTCCTTATGGTGTGGGTCAGACTGTGTGGGTCAGGCTGAGGCTCTGGCTAGTCGTCCTGTGACCGGTGTTCTTGTGCTGGTTATTCGGTGCTGTTGCTGAAGCGGATTGCCTGCGGTGGCTCTGTTCTCAGGGATTGCCGATCGATGTCTCATTCGACGAAGACGACAACCTCCTGGATGCCGCTGGATCCGCTGGGAAACGGCTTGGCGCGTCGGGAGAGCTGCCGGGCGTCCTTGCGGTCGGTAGCCCGCACCGCGATGGCATGTCGTCCGGGGGTGGCTTTCCAGGGCAGGTACCACTGGCGCCAGTAGTCGAGGCCGACGTCGGGGCCGAGCCTGGTCTTCTGCCACGGTCCGCCGTCGATGCTGACCTCGACCACCGCGATACCGATCCGCTGGGCCCAGGCGACGCCGCCGACCGCCGTCATACCCGCCTTGATGGTCGACAGAGGTCTGGGGGTGTCGACGCGTGCGGACATCTTGATGGGCGCGTCGGTGGCCCAGTCGCGTTCGGTCCAGTATGAGACGTCCTTGGCGTAGGTCGTCGCGGTCAGCCTGGCCAGCCACTTGGTCGCGCTGACGAAGCCGTAGAGGCCCGGGGTGACGAGGCGCGCGGGAAAACCGTGACTGGCCGGCAGAGGCTGGCCGTTCATGCCCACCGCGATCATCGCGTCGCGGCCGTCTCGCACCACGTCCATGGGCGTGCCGATCGTGAAACCGTCCACGGCGGTGCTGAGAAGCTGGTCGGAGCCTGCCTGCACACCGACCCGGTCAAGCAGGTCGGCCAGGCGGATGCCCTGCCAGCGCGCGCCGCCGACGTAGCCCCCGCCGACCTCGTTGCTGACACAGGTCAGGGTGATGTCGCGCTCGATCATCGGCAGGGCCATGAGCTCCGGATACGTGAGGGTCATCGGCCTGTCGACGAGGCCGTCGACCTCGAGCCGCCAGCCATCGGCCCTGACCCGCGGGATGGTCAGGTTGGTGTCCACCCGGTAGAACGCGGTATTGCTGGTGCGTAGTGGGGTGATCCCCGGAACCTCGCGCTCGATCCCTGGGGGGAAGGCCGCGGCGGTGTCGGCTGGTGCGGGCAGAACGACCTGCGGGACGGAGTCCGACGACGAGAGCTTCTGCCCGAAGGCGGCCGCGCCCGCCGCCCCGACGGTGACTGCCGCGGCCCCGATCAGGAACTGCCGCCGGCCGTCGTGGGAGGTGGGGTATGCCGTCGCCGGCAGCTCGTGGCCGTCCTCGCCCGATGTTGTGACGGGCTCACGGCGGGTGAGAATGTGGCGCAGCCCCAGCAGGATCGCGAGGCCGACGGCAGCGGAGACGATGCCGGGTATGGCGTCCGAAAGTGTGGCCACGGGCCGCATGACGGCTGCGTGGCCAGGGCGGTCAGCAGCGCGATGAACCCGATGCCGAGCCAGATCCGCCGCCGGGACAGGGCTCCGGCCACCGCAGCGGCAAGGAGCGTGACCAAGGTGACGGTGGCCAGCAGGATCGGCTTGTCCGCGGTGCCGAACCGGGCGACGGCGTACTCCTTGACCGGGGTAGGGGTGGCGTCGATGACCACCGAGCCAACCGCGAGCACCGGCGACGCCGCAGGGTTGATCAGCCCGGCGACCAAATGAGCGGCCGCGATACCGCCGATGGCGGCCAGCACGCCTGTCAGGGCATAAGCCAGCGTTCGTGTCTTCGGCAGCAGTGCCGTTCGTGTCTTCGGCAGCAGTGCAGCGAGTCGACCCATGGCCAGCATTCGGAGTGGAGGCCCTCCGCGGATGGTGCACGGTCCCGAGGTTCGCGGGCCGGCGGGGTGCACGGTCCCGAGGTTTGCGGTCGTTCTGAACGCACGGTCCCTGGGCCTGGCAGGTAGTTTGTAGGGGTGAGTCAGCCACCGCAGAAGATGCGCAGGACGCCCAACTTCACCGCTTTCCTGCTCACCGGGGGACTCCTGGGACTCCTCACAGGGTTCTTCGTCAGCATGTTTGGCCCTGGTGACTCCAGCTACGACGGATCCTCCGCACTGGGCTTCCTCGGGCTGATCGGCGCGGTACTCGGCGTGCTGGTCGGTGGCCTGGCAGCGGTCCTTCTGGACCGGCGGGCGTGAGCGTGGAAGGCCAACCGGCCCGTCTGCGGTGCGGCCCGTCGGGGCATCAGGCTGTGCAAGACTAGGGCACGTGGCACGCGGCGATGGGCGACTGACGCACGACCTCCTTCCCGGCGAGAAAGCCGCCCAGGACGCCTGCGGGGTTTTCGGAGTCTGGGCACCCGGCGAGGACGTCGCCAAGCTCACCTTCTTCGGGCTCTACGCCCTGCAGCATCGCGGCCAGGAGTCTGCGGGCATCGCAACCAGTGACGGTCACCGGCTGCTGGTGTACAAGGACATGGGCCTGGTCTCCCAGGTCTTCGACGAGGCCAGCCTCGGCTCGCTGAAGGGCCACCTGGCCATCGGCCACTGCCGATACTCCACCACGGGCGGCAGCACCTGGGAGAACGCGCAGCCGACCCTCGGTGGCACCGGCGACGCGACCGTGGCGCTGGCCCACAACGGCAACCTCACCAACGGGTCCGAGCTGCGTGACGTGCTACTGGAGCGTCACGGCGACTCCTTCGCCCGCCAGCTCGGAGGCGAGCTGCATCGGGGCAACACGACGGACACCGCCCTGGTCACGGCGCTGCTCTCCGGCAACCCCGACCTCAGCCTGGAAGCCTCAGCCATGGACGTGCTGCCCAGGCTCAACGGCGCCTTCAGCTTCGTCTTCATGGACGAGCACACGCTGTACGCCGCCCGCGACCGGCACGGCATCCGCCCCCTGGTCCTGGGGCGTCTGGAGCGTGGCTGGGTCGTGGCCAGTGAGTCGGCGGCGCTCGCCACCGTCGGTGCCAGCGTGATTCGTGAGATTGCGCCGGGTGAGCTCATCGCCATCGATCAGGATGGACTGCGTTCCCATCGGTTCGCCGAGGCAGACCCCAAGGGTTGCGTCTTCGAGTATGTCTACCTCGCCCGGCCCGATGCGACCATCTCCGGCCGGTCGGTGCACGAGGCCCGGGTCGAGATGGGGCGGCGCCTGGCCATGGAGCACCCGGTCGAGGCAGACCTGGTCATCCCGGTGCCCGAGTCCGGGACGCCGGCCGCGATCGGCTACGCCGAGGCCAGCGGGATCCCCTACGGGCAGGGCTTCGTCAAGAACTCCTATGTCGGGCGGACCTTCATCCAGCCCAGCCAGACGCTGCGCCAGCTCGGCATCCGCCTGAAGCTGAACGCGCTCGAGACGGTCATCCGGGGCAAGCGCCTGGTCGTTGTCGACGACTCGATCGTGCGGGGCAACACTCAGCGCGCCCAGATCCGGATGCTGCGCGAGGCGGGAGCCGCCGAGATCCACGTACGGATATCCAGCCCGCCGGTGAAGTGGCCCTGTTTCTACGGCATCGACTTCCCCACCCGCGCTGAGCTGATCGCCACGGGTCTGAAGGTCGAGGAGATCCGCGCCAGCATCGGTGCCGACAGCCTGGGCTACATCAGCCAGGATGCGATGTTCGAGGCGACCGGACAACCGCGGGAGCGGGTGTGCGCGGCCTGCTTCACCGGTGAGTATCCCCTGGCAGTGCCCGACTCGAGTTTGCTGGGCAAGCAGTTCCTTGACGTCCTGCCAGGCCTGGAGTCTGCCACCCCCGGAGGTCTCGACATCGAGGGCGTCGGCACCGGCGTCTCCGGCGGAGCCGCCCACGCCCTCCTCCACCCCTAGATGCCCGCAAGCCAGATCTCCGCAAACCTAGGGATGGTGCGGGCACAGTGGCCGCAAACCTAGGGATGGTGCGGTTGCCCAGACAGATCGCTGTACCGGAAATCCACGGAGAGTGAGCGAGTGAGCCATGCCTGCTGAACCCCACCCCAACCCCATCACCTACGCCGGAGCCGGCGTCGATGTCGAGGCCGGCGATCGGGCCGTGGCGTTGATGAAGGCGTCGGTCAAGGCAGCTCAGCGGCCCGAGGTGCTGGGCGGGCTGGGCGGTTTCGCGGGCATGTTCGACGCGAGCGTGCTGGCCCGGATGACCCGTCCGGTCCTGGCCACCAGCACTGATGGCGTGGGCACCAAGGTCGCCATCGCGCAGGCGATGGACAAGCACGACACGATCGGGTTCGATCTGGTGGGCATGGTTGTCGACGACATCGTTGTCTGTGGCGCCGAGCCGCTGTTCATGACCGACTACATCGCCACCGGCAAGGTCGTGCCCGAGCGGATCGCCGCCATCGTTTCCGGTATCGCAGCCGGTTGCAAGGAGGCCGGGGTGGCCCTGATCGGCGGGGAGACCGCCGAGCACCCCGGCCTGCTGGATCCTGACGAGTACGACTGTGCGGGCGCCGCGACGGGGGTGGTGGAGTACGCCGATATCCTGGGCCCGCACCGGGTGGTGGCCGGTGACGTGGTGGTTGCCCTGGCCTCGTCAGGACTGCACTCCAACGGCTATTCGCTGGTGCGCAAGGTCTTCGCCTCGGCCGGCTGGGCGTTCGACCGGCAGGTGCCGGAGTTCGGCCGGACCCTGGGCGAGGAGCTGCTGGAGCCGACCCGGGTCTATGCACGGGACCTGCTTGCCTTGAGCCGCACCGACGGCGTCGACCTTCATGCCCTGAGCCACGTCACCGGCGGGGGTTTGGCGGCGAACCTCGCCCGGGTGCTGCCGCAGGACGCCTTCGCCAGGATCGACAGGTCGACCTGGACCCCGCCCGCGGTGTTCGAGGTGGTCCGCGAGGTTGGTCGGGTGCCGGGCGCGGATCTGGAGCGCACGCTCAACATGGGCGTGGGATTCGTGGCGGTCCTGCCGGAAGCACAGTGCGATCTGGCGATCGAGATGCTGAGGGCCCGTGGGATCAGCGCCTGGCTGCTAGGACAGGTCAGCCACCTGGCCACGGCGTCCATCCAGGATGGCGCCGAGGTCGTCAGGGGCACCAAGGGTGTTGAGGGCGGCTCAGTGCAGGTAGTCGGCACCTCCCCGCGCTGAGTCTCAGCCCTCGCCCGAAGCAGACTGGCCGTATTCCTCGTAACCGTCATCATCGTCAACCGGCCGAGCGGTGTCTGAGACACGTTTCGGCTGGGTATCGAAGGCTGATGGTCCATGCAGTTCTCGCTCAAGCGCGTTCAGGTCCGTACTCGGGCTGTAGTACTTCAGCTCACGAGCAACCTTGGTCTGCTTGGCTTTAGCTCGGCCGCGCCCCATGACGTCGACCCCCTTGCGCGTCTGCCGGGGCGGCATCGCCTGATCGAACCACACCAGGCAGTTCGAGTCATCACGGAGCGGCCCCGGGAATCTTCTGTTTCGTAACACCAAGGTTACACGGTCTCAGCACCTTCTGCCTCCCTCGGGTGCTTCAACTCACCGGATCAGCGCCTTCTGCGTCTGTCCGGTGCTCCAAGTCACAGGGTCAGCGGCCCTCGCGTCCCTTCGGCGCTCCGAATCGCGGATCAGCCTGTCGGGAGCCAGATCCGGTTGCTGCCGACCGTGGCCATCCGCTCCTCGGCGAGGTGATCTGCGGCCTCGGCCGGCGAGGTCCCCTTCTCGCCAGAAAGGCGCAGCACTGATGCCGTCGCCTCGAAGATGCCCTCGGTGCGGTGCTTGGCCCGTGCGAAGCTGAAGCCGTGCAGCTCGTCGCTGACCTGGATCACGCCGCCGGCGTTGACCAGGAAGTCCGGCGCGTACGTGATGCCGCGGTTCATCAGGGCCTGGGCGGTGCCGCCGGCCCCTTCGACCACGAGCTGGTTGTTGGCGGCCCCGCAGACCACCTTGGCCGTCAGCGCCTGAACAGTGGCGTCATCGAGCGCGCCGCCGAGGGCGCACGGGGCGAACACGTCCAGGTCGGACCGGACCAGCTCGAAGACGTCGGCCACGACGTTGATCTCGCGGTGCTTCTCGCACAGCGCCACGACGGCGGAGCCGTTGACGTCGGCGACCACCACGCGGGCGCCGTCCTTCAGCAGGAGCGCGGTCAGGTGACTGCCCACCTTGCCGACACCCGCAATACCAACGGTCTTGCCGGCCAGGCTCGGGTTCCCCCAGACGTGGGCCGCGCTGGCGCACATTCCCTGGAAGACGCCGAACGCCGTGAGCACGGACGAGTCCCCGGCGCCGCCGTTCACCTCGCTGCGGCCCGTGGCAAATCGGGTCTCCTTGGCGATGACGTCCATGTCGCTGACGGAGGTCCCCACGTCGGCGGCCGTCACATAGCGGCCACCCAGGCTCTGCACGAACCGGCCGTAGGCGCGCAGCATCGCCTCGTTCTTGTCTGTGGCCGGGTCGCCGATGATGATTGCCTTGCCACCCCCGTGGTCGAGCCCGGAGAGGGCGTTCTTGTAGGCCATGCTGCGGGAGAGGCGAAGGGCGTCCTGCAGCGCGGCCTCATCCGACTCGTACGGGTAGAAGCGTGTGCCACCGAGGGCCGGCCCCAGAGCCGTGGAATAGATGCTGATGATGGCCCGCAGGCCAGTGGCCTGGTCGTGGCAGAACACGACCTGTTCGTGCCCCAGCGGGGACAGGAGCGGCGCCGCGGCTGACACCTGCGAGGGTGATGGCGAGGTCGCTGACGATGACATAGCCACGGTGGCTCCTTGGTCTGAACCTTGGGTGCGAGGTTCTAGCGCACAGCCAGCCTATGCCGGGGCGGGAACGGGGCGATGTGCACGGTGCGTGCGGGATCGACCGGACTGACTAGTCACTCTGGGGGGTGGATATGGCCCGAATGCAGCGTTTTCTTTCGCCTGCAGATGCCCCAAAATGGACATATCAGGTTCGTGTACCACTCGGAGGACTCATGACCAACCATCCAGTTGAGGGCGACGCGCTCTTAACCCCGGCGGAGGTAGCAGCACTTTTCCGCGTCGACCCCAAGACCGTTACGCGTTGGGCCAGGGCCGGCAAGCTCACCTCTTTGCGAACGCTCGGTGGTCACCGCCGCTACCGCGAGTCGGAGGTCCGCGCACTTCTGGGTTGAGGAGGCACAGCGTCCTGACGTGTCACCATGGTCACCTGCACTCACGAGGGAGACCTGATCCATGATCCAACCAAGCAGCGGCGGCCGGGCCAGTAGACGGATGAGCTCACGAGACCTTGCCTTGGTGGCGTCCTTCGCCGCCCTGATCGCCGTGCTAGGACTTCCCGGGAGCATCACCGTCTTCGGCAGCGCGGCGCCGATAACCTTGCAGTCCATGGGTGTCATGCTCGCGGGCTCGATCCTCGGCTGGAAGCGCGGAGCGTTGTCAGTGGTGGTTCTGCTGGTCCTCGTGGCGGCGGGTCTGCCCCTTCTTGCTGGTGGACGCGGCGGTCTGGCGGTCTTCTTCGGCCCCACCGCCGGGTACCTGATCGGCTTCGTCCTGGGAGCCGCGGTCATCGGTTGGCTGGTTCAGCAGCGGCTGCCCGCCTACCCGTTGTGGTGGGGTGGGGTCGCCAATGTCGTCGGCGGCATAGGTGTGGTCTACCTAATCGGCATACCCGTCCTGGCCGCCGCGACCAGCACCTCGCTCTGGCTTGCCGCCACGGGATCGCTGGTGTTCCTGCCAGGTGATGCGCTCAAGGTCGTCATCGCCACGGCAGTGGCCTCCGCGGTCCATCGCGGCTACCCGGGCATCACCGCGCCGACCGCTGCCGTCAAGAGTGACCGGGCGGGCGAGCAGGCCAGCGCGCGGTGACCTGCACGGTTGTCCGGGAGAGGAACCAACTGCGGTTGTATGACGCCGTGCATCGCGCCTCGCGCTCCGGCGAAGCCGTTGCGGTGCTCGATCCGACCTGGCCGGAACCGTTCCTGGGCGCAGCGATCGATCAGGTCGAGGCAGCGGTCGCCGTCGGCCATGTCGGCCGGGGCGACCTGGTGGTCTTCAGCTCGGGGTCGACCGGCCAGCCGCGAGGAGTCGTCCGGACAGTCGACTCCTGGCAGGCAAGCGTCGGCGCATTCGGCGACGTCGCCGGGATCAGCGCGCAGGACACCGTGTGGCTGACCGGGCCGCTGTGGTCCTCCTTGTTCCTGTATGGCGCGTTCCACGCCGGGGCGGTGGGTGCGCGGATGCTCTTTCGGGACGACGACCCGGCCACCGCGACGGCCCTGCACTGCGTGCCCTCCCAGCTTCCGGCGCTGCTGCGTCGTGCGGACGACGGCGGGTTGCCCCTGCTGCGCCGCGTGGTGGTCGCGGGTGACCACTGCCCGGCTTCCCTGACGGCGCAGGGTGAGGCGGCCGGCTGGCGCGTCGTGGAGTACTACGGGGCCGCGGAGCTGTCGTTCGTGGCGTGGCGTGAGGATGGCGGACCGCTGCAGGCATTTCCCGGCGTGCAGGCCGAGGTGCGGCAAGGGCTGCTGTGGGCGCGCTCGCGTTACCTGGCCCGGGGCTATCTGACGGACGACCCGACGATCCACGAGGCCACCCTTGAAGGGACTCGTGAGGCGGCCCTGGGGGGACTTCACCAGGCGACCGATGATGGAATCCACGAGGCAACCGGCCGAGGGGGGCCTCTGCGGTTCGACCGCCAGGGCTGGGCCACTGTCTCGGATCTGGCCCGGGAAGTCCCCGGCGGGCTGGAGGTCCTGGGCCGTGGCAACAGCGCGGTCACCTCAGCGGGGCACACCGTCGTGGTGGAGGAGGTCGAGCGACTGCTCCAAGGACTTCCGGACGTGGACGAGGTCGCGGTGCTCGGCATGCCGGACCCGCGGTGGGGCCAGCTGCTGACCGCCGTCGTGGTGGGGCCGGCAGCCGATGGAACCCTGCGCGCGGCGGTGGCCGGGATGCCGGCGCCCTCCCGCCCGCGGCGATGGCTGCATACGCAGGCCCTTCCGCGCACCTCCGGTGGCAAGCTTCGCCGTGACGCGCTGCCGGGGCTCGTCACGATCCTGAGCCAGCGATGACCGGCTCCGCTAGCTCCCCTCGCCGCGCTGGCACCGCCGACCGCACCCCGGTGGTGATTGCGGCGCGGCGCACCCCGATCGGCACTGCCGGGCACGCACTGGCCGGAGTCGATCTGGCGGGTCTTCTGGCCCCGGTGCTGCGCGCCCTGACGGATGACCTCGGCCCCCACGCTCCGGGCGTGGACGACGTGATCATCGGCAACTGCAGGGGCCCCGGTGGCAATCCTGCCCGGGTGGCCGCGCTGGCCGCGGGGCTGGGCATGGGCGTGCCCGGGGTGACCATAGACCGACAGTGCGGAAGCGGCCAGGAGGCAGTCCACCTGGGGGCGACCGCGGTGCTCGCCGGAGTCGCCGACGTCGTGCTTGCCGGGGGAGCCGAGAGCGCGAGTACCGCGCCATGGCGCCTGTCCCGTCCGGCAACGTCAACCGGCATGCCCACGCCTTATGAGCGCGCGCCCTTTGCTCCCAGCGAGATCGGCGACCCTGACATGGGACCCGCCGCCGAGACGGTCGCCGCCAGGTGCGGGGTGACCCGCGAGCGCCAGGATGCCTATGCCGCCCGATCCCACACGCTGACCCTGGCCGCGGCCAGGGCTGGCTCCTTTGACGCGGAGATCGTGCCGGTTGCTGGAGTCGCCTCCGATGAGCGGCCACGCCGGCTGACCGCGGACGTGCTGTCGCGGCTGCGGCCGGTTTTCGTCCCCGGGGGGACGGTGACGGCCGGCAACTGTTGCGGGGTCAGTGACGGCGCGGCTGTGGTCGCCCTGGTCCCTGAGCACCTCCGCGCTGCGCTGGGTGTTCCCGGACTGGCACTGCGCGGTTGGGTCTGCGTGGGGCTGGACCCCAACACCCCTGGCCTCGGGCCGGTGCCGGCGGTGGCCAGGCTGCTGAAGGACCTGGGCGTGGACCTTGCCGACGTGGGGGTGGTTGAGATGACCGAGGCGTTCGCCGCTCAGGTGCTGGCCTGCACCGATGCGCTCGGCCTTGACCCTCTTGACCCTCTGGACTCGCTGGACCGCGACGCCCCACGGGTGTGTCCTCAGGGCGGTGCGATCGCCATGGGCCATCCCTGGGGCGCGTCAGGGGCAATGCTGCTGGTGCGGCTGTTCGCCCAGATGGTCCGGGTGGACGGCCCCCGGCTGGGGATCGCCACCTGCGCCATCGGCGGCGGTCAAGGCCTTGCGCTGCTCGCTGAGCGGGTGGGCTAGGTGATCCAGATCCAGGGCGTGAGCCACCGGTATGGCGACCGCGAGGTCCTGTCCGGTGTCGACCTGTCCTTGGGCGAGGACCGGATCGGTGTGGTCGGGGCGAACGGGTCCGGCAAGTCGACGCTGGCCAGGCTGCTCAACGGCCTGGTGGTTCCCACGACGGGGCGGGTGCTCGTCGACGGGATGGACACCGCCAGGGACGGGGCGGGTGTTCGTCGCAAGGTCGGGTTCGTGTTCTCCGACCCGGACGCGCAGATCGTGATGCCGACCGTTGCCGAGGATGTCGCGTTCTCACTGCGGCGCCACGGGCTGGGCAAGGCGGAGGTGGCGGACCGGGTGGGCGGCATACTCGCTCGCTTCGGGCTGGGCGGCCACCTGGACCACCCGGCACACCTTCTCTCCAGCGGTCAGAAGCAGCTCCTGGCTCTGGCCTCGGTCCTGGTCACCGAGCCGGAGATCCTGGTCTGTGACGAGCCGACAACGCTGCTGGACCTGCGCAACAGCCGTCAGGTGGCGGATCTGCTCGAGGGCCTGACCCAGCAGGTCATCATGGTCACCCACGACCTGGACCTGCTTGCCGGGTGGGCGCGCGTCCTGGTCGTCAACGAGGGTCAGGTCGTCCAGGACGGTCCCGCGGAGCAGTCCATCGGGCGCTACAAGGCGCTGATGGGGGCCGGCCGGCCATGTTGACCAGCACCTTCCGGCCGGGCGCCTCCCTGCTGCACCGATCTGGGGCGGGCGCGAAGCTGCTGGGGTTGCTCGTGTTCTCCACCGTGCTGGTGGCGTTCCAGTCGCCGCCGACCGTCCTGGCCGGGTTTGCCCTGGTGGCCGGGTTTTACGGCCTTGGCGGGTTCGGCCCCCGGACCCTGGTGGCCCAGGTATGGCCGTTGCGCTGGTTCGTGCTGTGCCTGTTGCCGTTCCAGTGGTGGACCGCCGGCTGGCAGGTGGCCGTCGCTGTCGTGGGCACCCTGGTGGTGGCCGTGGCAGGTGCCGCCCTGGTCACCCTGACCACCCGGGTCACCGATCTGCTCGACGTGATCGCCAGGGTGCTCGAGCCGGCCCGAGCCGTCGGGGTCGACCCGGAGCGCGTCGCCCTCCTGCTTGCCCTCACCATCCGCGCGGTCCCCGTGATTGCCGGAACGCTGCACGAGGCTCGCGACGCCCGCCGCGCCCGGGGACTCGAGCGCA
>ENA-OBLH01000543-OBLH01000543.1-metagenomes-genome-assembly--contig:-NODE-543-length-12229-cov-4.02793_pt1 | contig 12229 bp, 8 predicted proteins | sample MGYA00153382_OBLH01 | MGnify analysis MGYA00153382 | reverse complement strand
ATATCTAGCAATATCACTGCTGGCAATGGTGCATTACTAAATAATATATTTAATGCCTCTTCCCCATTGTGGGCCACTTGGATATCATTGGCAATACTACTCCGGTGTAAAGCTCGGATGATCAATTTTTCATCATCGGGATTATCTTCAACTAGCAAAATAGAACGGCTGGTATTCATAGTTTAAGTATCTATCCTCTTGATCTAGTTGGGTAGGGTGAAATAAATAGTGGCTCCTGCCTCTACAACTCCTTCTGCCCATACCCTCCCGCCGTGATGATGAATGACTCGCTGGACTGTAGCTAAGCCAATTCCTGTACCGGGGAATTCATGAATGTCATGTAATCTCTGAAATACGCCAAAGAGCATGGTGGCATAGGCCATATCAAAACCAGCCCCATCATCACGAATAAAATATCTTTTCCCCCCGTGAGTTTCCTGAGGAATTTCTCCGCTATTCTCTCCATTATTTTCCTCAAGAATACCAAATTCAATGCGGGCAGTAGGATGATGGCTAGTAAATTTCCAAGCATTTTGGAGTAAGTTTTCTAGGACAACGCGCATCAGGTTAGTATCAGCATAGACGATCGCCTCAGGAACGATCGCAAACTCAACTTGACGGCTCGGCTCAGATTCTTGTAAATTAGTGGCAATTTCTTGGACTAGCCTACTTAAGTTTACCCGGCTATGTTGAACTTCTGCCCTAGAGACCCGTGATAGGCGTAAGAGATCATCGATTAAATCTCCCATCCGTTCTACTGCTCGATGGATGCGATCAAAATAATCTTGGGCTTCTTCATCAAACTGCTCGCCATAGTCTTCCATCAGGGCTTTGCTAAACCCGTCGATCGCTCGCAAGGGCGCCCGCAGATCGTGGGAAACCGAGTAGGCAAATGTTTCTAATTCCCGATTAGCTGCCTCTAGTTGCTTCGTCGTTTGCTGAATTTTTGCTTCGGCTTGTTTGTTATTGCTAATGTCTGTAACTCGGACTAAATTCATAGCTCTGCCGGCCACCACAATGGGTTTAGCGGCAATATTACCCCAAAAGAAACTCCCCAGCCGGGTGACATACTCAATTTCCCGGCTCCAAAACCCGTTAGTTTTCATATCTTGATCGATCTCTGCCAGTTCCTCAAGGGTAAATTGATACCGTTGGAGGCTATGCCCTGCAATACCGATCAAGTCTGCCTTGTCTTTAACTTCAAAAAGCTCCACAGCTTTCTGATTGCAATCAATAGTGAGCAGAGTCTCAGAATCTACCAGAAACAGAGCATCAGCCAATTCATTGAAAATTGCCTCTCGTAAGTCCCGATTCTGGATAATTTCCTGCTCGGCTCGTTTGCGATCGCTGATATCCATCGCAATTCCCACCAAGCGACTCACCCGCCCCTCCTCCTCTATCTGGGGCTGCCCCTTGACAAACACATAACCGAGGGAGCCATCTTCCCGAATAATTTGTAAATCTGCCTCGTAGGGTTCCCCAAACTGGATCGCTCGATCGACAAGATAAGTCAGTCGCTGATAATCCTCTAGAACAAAAATCCGACTCTGCTGCTCAAAACTTGGGATTGGTTGGTCTGGATCATAACCAAAAATTTGAAATAATTCTGGTGACCAAGCTACTTCTCCTGTAGCCACAAAAAGTTCCCAACTGCCCAAGTGGGCTACCTGTTGTGCTTCCCGGAGTAGTTCTTCCTGTTGTTGCAGCGCCTCAGTCCGTTGGGCAACTCGAATTTCTAATTCTTGATTGATCTCCGCCAAGGAAGCAACTAGGCGTTTCTGCTCCGTAATATCCTGCCCAATCCCGATCATCCTACCGTTGGCAAGCCGGATTTGCACCCAACTAGTATCAAGGATCCGTCCGTCTCTAACTTTAGTCTTGAAGTCTTTCCAACTAGAATCTGCTGTGATTATATGTTGCATCACAGCCTCGTAGTCTGCTGGATCGGGATAGCATTCTCGCAAAACATCCACCGTTGCGTACTCTGCCTGAGTCCAACCAATTAGTTGTTCTAAGTGCCGGTTAATCATCACAAATTTCCCCGTGGAGGAGTAGAGACCCACCATCAAAGGCAAATGATCAAAAGTTAATTGCAGTAGTTCTTTTTGTTGGGAGATTTCTAGCTGTGCTTGCTTGAGGATAGTGATATCTCGACCCACGGACTGAATTCCTACCAATTCCCCTTGGAGATTAAAAATCCCTTGGTTGAGCCATTGTGTCCAGCCGATCGCTCCATTCACTCTTCGATCGCGATTTTCCGCCAAGAAACTGGGATTGTCTGGATTGAGTCCAGCAATTTTTTGCAGTGTTGTTTCCAAATCCTCCGGGGGAGTAAAGTCTATCCATTGATGTCCAATTATTTCTTGGGGGGAAAGTCCCAAGGCACAACAAAGGGCTGGATTAGCAAAGGTAATAGTCGTGTCGGGGAACGATCGTAAAACAAAATCTGTTTGAGCCTCCACTACTTGCTGATAGCGGGTCTTACTCTCAACTAAAGCTTGTTCTGAACTGCGATGGTGAGTGATATCTAGAAAAGTTGCAATTACGTACTCCACTTCCCCCAGAGGATTAAAAATAGGATTTGCCCTGACCTCTAGGGGAACTATGCGATCGGGGCGGTGTACCTCCATATCCTCCACATGGACTTTCTCCCCTGCCAAAGCCAAACAACTGGGTAGCTCTTCCAAGGGATAGGGTTGTTGGGTAGTGGAGCGATAGATATGAAAAGCTTGAGGAAGTTCTTCAACTTTCTCCGCTTTGGGGCTGGGGGATTGGGTTAACAATTCCTTGCTCGACTGATTGATATATACCAAATCTCCCTTGGCATTATGGACAGCAATTCCTACCGAGGCAGCATCCAGAAACCGGGTTAGGCGATCGTTACCCCGATCAATAGCTTCACTGGTTGAGGTATTGTCCAATTCCTGCACCAGAAGCGATGATACTAACTCTTTGACACTGGCCGGGGTGGCTTCCCAATCGGCGATCGAAATCTGTTCAAGGCTGTGGGGGTGTTGTTTTGCCATAGCGATTAAGTCCACCAAAAGTCTGACCAAAGTTATCTGGCACTATGTACTACTATACTCTGACCAAAAAACTGGGATACAAGCCCCATCCTTCTCGAAAGGCCTTGGTTGCTAATTATTATACTTGGCAAAATACCTAAATCATCTCCATAGTAACTAGTAACAAATATGAAAACAAGATATCAGTTGATGGGTGCGTTACGCTTGGCTAACTACTTGGGGCAATTTGTGTCAAAATGTAAAGCGTGCAAGTAATTTTTGATTTAACCACAATTAAAACGCCAACGGCGATCGCTCTCGGTAACTTTGATGGCATTCATCGAGGGCACAACTTGGTGATCGCCGCAGCACTTGATAAATCTCTTCCCCATGCCCATAGCACCTTGGTGACATTTCATCCCCATCCCCGACAGTTTTTCTCCGGCACTGCTCATAGTCTTTTAACTCCCCTGCCCGAAAAAATTGCCTACCTAGAAAGTTTGGGACTAGAGCAAATAGTATTACTCCCCTTCAACCAAAAACTTGCTGTCCTCACCCCCTCGGAATTTGTAGCAGAAATCTTAGTCAAGCAACTACAAGCAAGCCAAGTAAGCGTCGGGGCAAATTTTCACTTTGGGTGCGATCGCAGTGGCAATGCCCAAGACCTAGAAAGATTAGCCAACCACCACGGCATCTACACCAAAATCATCCCCCCAGACCTAGAGCCAAACCTACCTAGTAGCCTCCCTAGCCACGAATATCCCCGCATCTCTTCTTCCAGCATCCGCCATCACTTAGCTTTGGGGCATATCCGCACTGCTAATCTCCTTTTGGGGCGTGCCTATACTTTGCAAGGAAATGTGATCAAAGGTAAACAAATAGGCAGAACGATCGGCTTCCCTACGGCTAATTTAGATATTCCCCTAGATAAATTCTTGCCTAAGTATGGAGTTTATGCAGTAATAGTAGTCTTGGAAGATCAGCGATTACGGGGAGTAATGAATGTGGGCGATCGACCAACCATCAAACCAGATGGAAATGAAGAAAAACTACCCACAGTGGAAGTACATTTGCTAGACTGGCAGGGAGATTTGTACGGGAAAACCCTAATAGTAGAGCTAATCGAATTTCTCCGCCCCGAGCAAAAATTTTCCTCCCTTGATGCCCTCAAAACCCAGATAACTAAAGATGCAGAAGCAGCACGACTAATCAAAAATTTCCCTCATCCCCCAGCCCCTTCTTCCGCAGGAGAAGGGGAGCAAGAGGAGAAAGATTAGATTCTACTCTCTTATTCTCCTGTCCCCTCTCCTCTTGGGAGAGGGCTAGAGTGTAGCTTGCTTCTCGTAGAGTGGGTCTTCTCTCAAGGGGAACAAGATTGACTATAATGACAGACAAAGTTCATCACTAAAGCAAGTTATGACCTATACCCAACTCCGTCGCCCCCCTATTACTTGGGAGATTCTCCCGGAAGATTTTATCCTGCCCGATGACCCTCGACAGAACTTGAGCAAGAACGTAATTCAAAACAACTACTAGCAAATAAACTCCGAGAATTGGGGATTGATCCGACTCAGCTATCCTGATAAAAACCTATGCAAGAAAAAATCACCCAACTCACGGCTAATTTAGGACAGACTATTGTTGGCAAGACTGAAGCGATCGAACTCGTCCTCATCGCTATGCTGGCCGGGGGTCATGTATTACTAGAAGATGTACCGGGAGTAGGAAAAACTCTCTTGGCCAAAAGTTTGGCGAAATCGATCGCTGGAACTTTTGGTCGGATTCAATGTACGCCAGATTTATTACCAACAGATATTACTGGCACAAATATCTGGAACCCCAACACACGGGAATTTGAATTTCTCCCCGGCCCTGTGTTTAATAATATTCTCCTCACCGATGAAATTAACCGAGCCACCCCCCGCACCCAGTCTGCCCTGCTAGAAGTGATGGAAGAAAAGCAGGTAACGATCGATAATCAATCCCGCCTTGTCCCCAGTCCATTTTTTGTGATGGCGACCCAGAACCCGATCGAGTACCAAGGTACATTTCCCCTACCAGAGGCGCAGATGGATCGCTTCATCCTTTCTTTGAGCTTGGGCTATCCCACCGCTGATGAAGAACTAGCGATGCTGCAAATGCACCAAGAAAATCGACAACTAACAGAAATAAAAGCCTGTCTATCTTTAGAAGAAATACAGGAACTGAGAAACCTAGTCAGCCAAGTTAAGGTCGAACTATCTTTGCAACACTATATAGTCAACTTAGTCCGTGCTTCTAGGGAAGATGAAGAAATTACCCTAGGTGTTAGCCCTAGAGGAACCGTAGCTCTGCAAAAAACTGCCCAAGCCTTGGCCTTCCTCCGGGGCAGAGACTACACTACTCCCGATGATGTTAAATTCCTTGCTCCCTACGTATTGTGCCATCGATTAATTCCGGCCGGGGGAAAACGAGCTAAGGTAGTAGTCGATCGCTTACTCAGGACGGTGGCAGTATGATCCTTAATCGGCAAAAATTGTGGACTAAGTTGGTGTTGATCCTGCTGTTGTTAGTAGGCAGTATTGTTTTAGGGCAAGGCATTGCCGCCGCCACAAGTACTCCTTTACAGGTAGCCCAGATTAATCCACCTAGTCCTAGCCCAAGTTCTAATCTTAGTTCTAACCAAAGAATGATCCAAGAAGCAATAGCTAATACTCCCACTACAGATGTAATTCCCAAACGCTACGAACAGAGTCTGCAAATATACCTTGCCAACTGTAGTAGCTGTCATCTTGCCCTCCCTGCCGAACTTTTTCCTAGACAAACTTGGCAGCGCCTCCTAGAAAATACTAACCAACACTACGAAGCTCAGTTACCACCTATTTCGGGAGTGGAAATCACCTTAATGTGGAACTATCTGGGTACATTTTCTAGAAATGCAGCGATCGAAGACAGAATACCTTTTCAGTCCAGAGATTCCCGATTTTTTAGAGCTATGCATCCCGGAGTCAGATTTCCCGAACCCGTAAAAGTCACTACCTGTATTAGTTGTCATCCTAGTGCCGCAGAGTTTAATTTCCGTCGTCTTCAGGAGTCTTAAAAGGTTATTTTCTATGGAGAAATCACTTTATTTCAAGAAGTATTGGAGACTATCTATATTCTTGGGCCTAATGGGGATTTTGGCTGGAGAATTAATTAGCCATTTAGAATCAGATATGCTTTGGTTTACCGAAGTTGGCTATTTATCAGTATTTTGGCAGAAGTTAGTAACTCAAGTAGTCTTAGCTGTGGTGGTTTTAGGAATTTCTCTAACTTTTTTTTGGGGAAATTTAACATTAGCCAATCGCCTTAAATATTCCTCTGATAGCTTAGAAAATTTGCCTAGTAATCTGAAAATTACCTCCAGAATTAACCCCAAAGTCATCCCTAAAATTAGTCTCCAAATCAAGCTGCGATCGCTCCTCCCCCTAACCATAGCCCTCTGCCTAGCTACTAGTCTTTTAGTTTGGTATTACGGTCGAGTTTTAATTAGTCTTTACCTAGCTGATTTCAACTTTGTTGATCATCCCTCTTTACCAAAAATTGGCTTGGCCGAATTTCCTGCCCTAGGGTCTGGCTTGGGGAATAGTTTATTGAAGGGATTATCATTTCTAATTATTCCTTTTCTCTGCCTAGTTAAAACTAGATTTATGCTGAGAGCGATCGCTCTTTTTTTTAGTCTTACTTTTACTACTATTCTTACAACTAACTGGGCAAGATTCCTACAGTTTATTAATCCAACACCCTTTAATCAGGTCGAACCCCTATGGCAAATTGATATTAGTTTTTATGTATTTAGATTGCCGGAGCTAGAGTTAGGTAAATTTTGGTTACTAGGTCTCTTTGCCTATGGCTTAATCGCTACTCTTCTTACCTATCTTCTTTCTAATAATAGCCTCTCTAATGGCAAATTTCCGGGTTTCTCCTCTCCTCAACTTAGACATTTAGCTGGATTAGGGAGTTGTTTAAGCGGAGGACTAATTTTTAACTTTTGGTTGTCCTGCCTCCATATTCTATACTCTACAAGAGGTGCAAACTATGGAGCGAATTATACTGATGATCATGTAGTATTACCCATCACCATAAGTTTAAGTATTTTTAGTACTATTCTCACCTTGGCTTTGGGCTATTATTCCCTCAACTATCGAGCAGTTCCTAAACTAAATCGATTCTTAATTTATGGAGCTACTTTTTGTATTGGAGTAGGGACGATCGCTAACTTCACTCTCCCCTCCCTATTTCAGAAATTAGCTGTAGAACCCAATGAATTAACTAGAGAATCACCCTATATTCAAAATACTATTAATCTTACTCGTTTAGCCTACGATCTTAATAACATTGAGTCAAAACCCTTTATTCCTACTACCAATCTTACTTGGGCGGAACTCCAGAAAAATGATTTAACCATTGAAAATATTCGCCTATGGGATAAGCGTCCCCTATTAATTGCCCTCAGGCAACTACAACAAATTCGTCTCTACTATAAACTAGCGGATGCAGATATTGATCGCTATGTTTTACCCACTAATAGCCCTAATTCAAATACTAGTACTACATCTAATACCAGCCAAGTAGCCAGTAATCTCCTAAGGAATTCTCTCCTTCCCAATAGCAGTCAGCAGGTCATGATTACAGCCCGGGAACTAGACCAAGAATCCTTACCTGCTCAGGCACAAACTTGGATAAATCGGCATTTAATTTACACTCATGGTTATGGTTTTACAATCAATCCAGTAAATCGATTTGATGCGGGGGGACTGCCAGATTACTTGGTCAAAGATATTGGGACTGGTGATGGAAAACAAGGAGATTTATGGACAGCAAATGAGGCAATTCGTCAAAAAATTCCTATTGATAAACCCAGAATTTATTATGGAGAATTAACTAATAACTATGTGATGACAGGAACTAATTTTCCCGAGCTAGATTATCCCCTCGGTGATCAAAATGTTTATAATAATTATTCTGGGATTGGAGGTACTGCTCTAAACTCTTTCTGGAAACGAATAATTTTTGCTTGGCGGTTACGAGATTGGCAAATTTTATTTACCGATACTTTTACTCCTAAGACTAAACTCCTCTGGCGACGAAATATCAGTCAGCGAGTCCGAGAAATTGCTCCTTTTCTCAAGTACGACAAAGACCCTTATTTAGTCGTAGCTGATATCACCTCTAATCAGTCAGAAGCTAATCAAAAACCTAATCAAGAAAGTAGTAATTTATTTTGGATTATTGATGCCTACACCATTAGCGATCGCTATCCCTACGCAGATCCGGGGAAAAATTCTTTTAACTACATTCGTAATTCGGTCAAAGTAGTAATTGATGCCTATCAGGGCACGGTTAAATTTTATATTGCCTACCCTGAAGATCCGATTATTCAAACTTGGCAACGTATTTTCCCCGATTTATTTCAACCCATAGGCGCCATGCCCCAAGCCCTGCGATCGCACCTCCGCTACCCAGTAGATTTATTCAGCATCCAAGCTCAACAACTCCTTGACTATCACATGACCGATGCCAAGGTATTTTACAACCGAGAAGACCAATGGCAGGTTCCGAGAGAAATCTATGGCGACAAACCCCAGCAAGTTGACCCCTACTATTTAATTATGAAATTACCAGAGGCAAGTACCGAGGAATTTACCCTCCTCTTGCCTTTTACTCCCACCCAGCGCAATAACATGATCTCCTGGTTGGCCGCCCGCTCCGATGGGGATAACTATGGAAAACTACTTCTCTATAGATTCCCCAAACAACAGCTAACTTTTGGACCAGAACAAATTGATACCAGAATTAATACTGATCCAATTATTTCTCAACAAATATCCCTCTGGAATCGTCAAGGAGCCAAAGCAATCCAAGGTAATCTCCTGGTCATCCCCATTGAAAATTCCTTGCTTTACGTAGAGCCTATATATCTAGAGGCAGAGCAAAATAACTTGCCTTCTCTAGTGCGAGTAGTGGTTGCCTACGATAATCAACTAGTGATGGCAGAAACTCTGAAACAGGGGTTAGAAAAAATCTTCTTGAACAAACCATAAACCCTTGGTATAGCTTGTAATATAGCTGCTCTCTACCTAGCTGAATTCTACATTGTGCTTGTTGAAACTAATCCCAATCCGAGAGTTTTACAGTACCTTTGTACTATTTTATCTCTTTGTTTTAATAGCGTTGCGATCGCTTCCTCCAACAAATTTCTTCAGTCAAGTAATCCTAATAAAAAAGATTTTTTAAAGCATAGACATATTTCCAAGAATGTTTTATAGTAGTGGACTGTGACCAAATTACGCTAGTGAAGTTTATTTTTTAACTATAAATTCGCTTAAGGTTTCAGCCTGTGGATACTGGAGGGTTACTTCCCAAGTCCCTAGAAACCATAACGTAAAATTTCTTAGTCAGTCCCTGAATCAAAATTCAATCCTAGATTGCATCAGACTCTGAACAATCTTAAAACTGACTCACGAAAATTACTATTGCTAAAGTTATCATCTGTGGGTTGACCCTAGAAATTCCGTTGGAATGATCTTGGTCTTCTTTTAGAAAGAACTAAAGTAAATAATGTGGGTTTAGTGTGGGATTCCTTTGAGAAGCCCCCATATTTATCTGCTTACTAATAATTTAATGATTAAGGAGTAACCCGTGTCTATTGGTATTCTTGGCACTAAATTGGGAATGACCCAGATTTTCGACCAAGCAGGAAAAGCTGTTCCTGTTACGGTTGTTCAAGCTGGACCCTGCCATATCACTCAGGTCAAAACAGAAGCCACCGATGGCTATACTGCTGTGCAACTAGGTTACGGCGAAGTCAAAGAAAAAGCCCTCAGTCAACCAGAAAAAGGTCACTTAGCAAAGTCTGAAGCACCTTTCTTAAAGCATCTTCATGAATATCGTCTCGATGATGTCAGTCCCTACGAATTGGGTTCTAACGTCAAGGCAGATATTTTCACTGTTGGTCAATTGGTAGATGTAGTAGGCACTAGTATTGGTAAGGGCTTTGCGGGCTATCAAAAAAGACATAACTTTGCTCGTGGTCCCATGTCCCACGGTTCCAAGAACCACCGTCAACCCGGTTCTACTGGTGCAGGAACTACCCCCGGGAGAACCTATCCGGGTAAAAGAATGGCAGGACGTTTGGGGGGAGCTAGAACCACCATCAAAAAATTAACTGTAATTCGAGTAGATAGCGATCGCAACCTGATTCTAATTAAAGGTGCGATTCCCGGCAAGCCCGGTGCTTTGATTAATATTTTACCCACAAAAATTGTGGGCTATAAATAGACTCTGATAAGTTCTTCGCTTAATAGATTCTTTATTTATAATTTATTCCTAGATTTTCTAGAAATCCTCAAGCAATCAGCAATTGCAATCACAATTATGGTCAACTGTATAGTTAAAAATTGGCAAGGTGAAGAAGCAGGTACTACTGCTTTGGAACTAAAAGTGGCAAAGCCGGAAACCGCCGCCCACATTGTTCACCGTTCTCTAGTCCGTCAACTAAATAACCAACGTCAAGGCACAGTTTCCACCAAAACCAGAGCTGAAGTCAGTGGTGGTGGTCGCAAGCCTTGGAAACAAAAAGGAACTGGTAGAGCTAGGGCTGGTTCTAACCGTTCTCCCCTCTGGCGGGGTGGTGGTGTCACCTTTGGCCCCAAGCCCAAAGAATATGACATCAAAATGAATCGCAAGGAAAGAAGATTAGCTCTGCGGACTGCTTTAGTTAGTCGTAGTGAAGATTTAATCGTGGTGGAAAATTTTGATGAGCAATTACCCAGACCAAGAACTAAGGAGTTTGTCCAAGCGATGGGACGCTGGGGTGTGGGGCTAGAAGATAAGGTGCTATTGATTCTGACGGAAGTAGCAGAATCGGTGAATCTGTCTACTAAAAACGTGCAGCGTGTCAAACTCATTAATGCCAATAGCCTCAACGTCTATGACATTCTCAAGGCTGACAAAATTGTTGTCACCCCTGCGGCTTTGACCAAGATTCAAGAAGTGTATACCGATTAAGAGATAAACCTATGGGCAGATTTGTCGACAGAGTTAATAAAGCCGATCGAGATTTACCGGACTTAATCATCCGCCCGATCGTCACAGAAAAGGCAACGATCGCCTTGGAGCAAAATAAGTACACCTTTGAAGTTGTTCTGAAAGCTACCAAACCCCAAATCAAGGCAGCCGTTCAAAGCCTCTTTGATGTCAAGGTAGCTAGTGTCAACACCATGACCAAGCCCCCCAAAACCAAACGGGTCGGCAAGTATCTAGGCTTCAAACCTCGGTACAAAAAAGCGATCGTCACCCTTGCTCCCGGTAGCTCGATCGTCCTCTTCCCCGAAGTGTAAAGGAAGAAGGAGGTAGAGAAGATAAAGGAGGTAAAGAAGGTAAAGGAGTTGTTGCAAATTGCTCCCATTTTCTACCTCCCTGTACCTCCCTGTACCTCCCTATATCTCCTCCCCTTATTACAAACCTAAACCTTAAAAAACTATGGGCATTCGTACCTACAGACCCTATACTCCCGGTACTCGCCAAGCCAGTGTATCGGACTTTGCGGAAATTACCCGGTCAGAGCCAGAAAAATCCCTGACCACCCACAAACATAATCCCAAGGGACGGAACAACCGGGGTGTTATTACCTGCCGTCACCGGGGTGGTGGTCACAAGCGCCTTTACCGGATGATTGACTTTAAGCGCAATAAGCTGAATATCGAAGCGAGGGTAGCAGAAATTGAATACGACCCCAACCGGAACGCCAGAATTGCTCTCCTCCACTACCGTGATGGGGAAAAACGTTATATCCTTCATCCCCTAGGTTTAGTAGTAGGGACGATCGTGATTTCTGGACCCGATGCTCCCTACGAAATTGGCAATGCTCTGCCCCTAGGCAAGATTCCTTTAGGTACTAGTGTCCATAACGTAGAACTCCAAATTGGTAGAGGAGCGCAAATTGTCCGTTCCGCCGGAGCCGTAGCTCAGGTAGTTGCCAAAGAAGGTGGCTATGTCACCCTCAAGTTGCCTTCTGGGGAAGTCCGCATGATTCGCCAAGAATGCTACGCCACCATTGGCCAAGTGGGGAATATAGAACACCGGAATATCAGTTTAGGGAAAGCAGGTCGGAGTCGCCATCGGGGTCGCCGTCCCGCAGTCCGGGGTAGTGTAATGAACCCAGTGGATCACCCACACGGTGGTGGTGAAGGTCGCGCTCCTAT
>ENA-OBLH01000540-OBLH01000540.1-metagenomes-genome-assembly--contig:-NODE-540-length-12286-cov-2.85218_pt1 | contig 12286 bp, 13 predicted proteins | sample MGYA00153382_OBLH01 | MGnify analysis MGYA00153382 | reverse complement strand
CTACTACGCCCGGGTCAAGCTCAACCCGATCGCTCTGACCGTCAAGGCAGCCGACCTAGCCGACAACCCTGACCCCAAACGCCTGCAGCCCCTGGAGCCAAGCCTGCGTGGCGAACTCGAGGCCAAATACTCGCTTGCGCGTCACGAACTAGGAATCGAGTAACCCCCCCGATCCTCCGGGCCGCTTCACGTCGCGTTGTCTGGACCCAAGGGTGTAGCCCCCTTCGTTCCTGAACATCTTGGACAGACGCTGGCCATGATGTGCGCGCTGGCCGATGAGGTCGACGACGACCTCGCCGCCCGGGTCAGCGGAAGGTGTTACCTCCAACCAGCTGAGCTAGATGAGACCGACCCAAGAAGCAAGAACGAGAGCAGCGGCATCCACGCGGCAATGCTCACCTTCCTCCAACTGGACCCCGAGAGCCCCGGATCCGTCAAGCCCCCGCTCGCAGCTCGGGTCTGCGAAAACGACACAGAGCTCTTGCTTAGTCTCATCCGCTGGAACGAGGAGCAGGAGATCTCCTGGCGCACGGCCCGTGATGCCGCCACGGACGCCGACGACCCCAATGACGAGGCTGACGTTTGTGAACACGAGCGCGCGCATGCACAGCGAACCACCAAACTGCTACGAAAGGCGCTTCGACTTGTCGACAAAGAGGGGCGGTACCAACGCCGTTAGCGCATCGTCTCAAGAACACATGAGGCTCGGCTTCGATGCGCCAGCCCAGAACCCGAGCTCAGACGTTGAAGCCGAGTGCCCTTAGCTGCTCGCGGCCGTCGTCGGTGATCTTGTCCGGACCCCACGGCGGCATCCAGACCCAGTTGATCCGGTGGCTCGGGACCTGGCCGTCGAGGGCCTGAGCGATCTGGTCCTCGATCACGTCCGTCAACGGGCACGCCGCACTCGTCAAGGTCATGTCAATCACGACATGAGAATGCTGGTCCACGGTGACCCCGTAGATCAGACCCAGATCGACGACGTTGATCCCCAGCTCGGGGTCAACCACGTCGCGCAGGGACTCCTCGATGTCCGCGACATTCGGCGGGGTGGGTCCTGTGGCTGCGGCGGCGGGCGGGTGTTCGGCAGTCATGTCCGTCATGAGTCCTCCATGGCGTTGTGTGTGATGGCATTGTGTGTTGTGTCGTTGTCGGGTGTCGCAGAGGCTGGGGTGGCGGTCGAGGTCGCACTGATGTCGACCCCCGCCTGGGTGAGCGCGTCGGTGAAAGCCATCCAGCCCAGGAGCGCACACTTGACCCGAGCAGGATACTTCGCGACGCCGGCGAAGGCCACGCCATCGCCGATCTGCTCCTCGTCGCCGGGGTCGACGCCCTTGCTGGTGAGCATCGACTTCATGGCCAGGTACGACGCGAGGGCCTCCTTGACGCCGTGGCCGATGACCTCAACGGCCAGCACCGAGGTTGCCGCGGTCGAGATGGAGCAGCCGCTGGCGTCATAGGACACATCGGCAACGACCGCCGACTGTCCCTCACCACTGACGTGGACCCGCAGGGTGACCTCGTCCCCGCAGGTCGGGTTGACGTGGTGCACCTCAGCGTCGAACGGCTCCCGCAAACCCGCGTGCAGCGGCCGCTTCGAATGCTCCAGGATGATCTCCTGATACAGGTCCATCACACCACCGTCCCGAAGATGACCGGCACCCGGTCGAGCGCGGTGAGCAGCACGTCGACCTCGGCCAGCGTGTTGTATGCCGCGAAGCTGGCCCGCGTCGTGGCGGTGATGCCCATCCGGCGGTGCAGCGGCCAGGCGCAGTGGTGCCCCACCCGGACGGCAACCCCGGCATCGTCAAGGATCTGGCCGACGTCGTGCGGGTGGATCCCGTCGACGACGAAGGCGACCGCGCCGGAGCGGTCCCTGCCATCGACCGGTCCGATGACCCGGACCCAGGGACGCTGCGAGAGACCGGCGAGCAGCGCCTCGGTGAGCTCGTGCTCCTGGGCGGTCACCCGCTCCATACCAAGGGCAGTGAGGTAGTCGCAGGCAGCGGCCAGGCCAACGGCCTGGGCAGCCATCGGGACCCCGGCCTCGAAGCGCTGCGGCGGAGCGGCGTACGTCGTGCCCTCCATGGTGACGATCTCGATCATTGAGCCGCCGGTCAGGAACGGGGGCATCGCGGCCAGGAGCTCGTAGCGACCCCACAGGACGCCGATGCCCATCGGGCCGAGCATCTTGTGACCGCTGAAGGCGATGAAGTCGACGCCGAGCCCGGCCACGTCAACGGCCAGGTGCGGCACCGACTGGCAGGCGTCCAGGATGGTCAGCGCGCCGACAGCCCGGGCCCGGTCGACGATGGCGGCAACGGGGTTGATCGTGCCCAGGACGTTGGACACGTGGGTGAACGCGACGACCTTGGTGCGCGCGGTGATGACCGTCTGCAGGTCGTCCAGGTTGAGCCGGCCGTCGTCGGTGATTCCGATCCAGCGCAGGGTGGCACCGGTGCGCCGAGCCAGCTCCTGCCACGGGACGAGGTTGGAGTGGTGCTCCATCTCGGTGATCACGATCTCGTCGCCGACCCCGAGCGCGAACCTCGCCGCCAGCGCAGGGTCGACGCCATCCATGGCCCCGGCCGCGGCCGCGTTGCTGAAGGCGTAGGCCACCAGGTTCAGCGCCTCGGTGGCGTTCTTGGTGAACACCACCTCCTGGGGCTGCGCGCCGATGAAGCGGGCCACCGTCTCCCGGGCGCCCTCGAAGGCGTCGGTGGCCTCCTCGGCCAGCTGATGGGCACCCCGGTGAACAGCAGAGTTGCGCTCCTCGTAGAAGGCACGCTCGGCGTCCAGCACCTGGCGCGGCTTGTGCGAGGTCGCCCCGGAGTCGAGGTACACCAACGGCTTCTCGTCACGCACGGTGCGCGACAGGATGGCGAAGTCACTGCGGATCGTGGACGATTCCGCTGCGGTGAACGGCGCGCCTAGTGCCACATTTGACACGGCTGACACTTCCCCTGAACCTTCCCCCAAGACCCTCAGGCCTCGACCTTGAGGAACCGGTCGTAGCCCTCGTTCTCGAGCCGGTCGGCGAGCTCAGGCCCGCCGTTCTCGACGATCTTTCCCTCGACGAACACGTGCACGAAGTCGGGCTTGATGTAGCGCAGGATCCGGGTGTAGTGGGTGATCAGCAGCACACCGACCTCGCCACTGGCCGCAACGCGGTTGACACCCTCGGAGACGACCTTGAGCGCGTCGACGTCCAGGCCGGAGTCGGTCTCGTCCAGGATGGCAACCTTCGGGCTGAGCATCTCCATCTGCAGGATCTCGTGGCGCTTCTTCTCGCCGCCGGAGAAGCCCTCGTTGACGTTGCGCTCGGCGAACTCCGGGTCCATCCGCAGCTCGGCCATCGCGGACTTCATGTCCTTGACCCAGGTGCGCAGCTTGGGCGCCTGGCCGTCGATGGCGGTCTTGGCGGTGCGCAGGAAGTTGGACACGGTGACGCCGGGGACCTCGACCGGGTACTGCATGGCCAGGAAGAGGCCGGCGCGGGCCCGCTGGTCGACGGTCATCGCCAACACGTCGGCCCCGTCCAGGGTGACGGTGCCGCCGGTGATGGTGTACTTCGGGTGGCCGGCGATGCTGTACGCCAGGGTGGACTTGCCGGAGCCGTTGGGCCCCATGATGGCGTGGGTCTCCCCCGCCTTCACCGTCAGGTCCACGCCCTTCAGGATCTGTTTGACCCCGTTCTCGGTGTCGACCGTTACGTGCAGGTCGTGAATCTCCAGTGTTGCCATAGGTTTTCAGCTCTCCTTCGTCACGGCGACGAACACGTCGCCACCGTCGATCTTCACGGGGTACACAGCAATGGGGGCTACGGCCGGCAGGCCGGTGGGCTTGCCAGAGCGCAGGTCGAACCGCGAGCCGTGCAGCCAGCACTCGATCTCGCCGTCCTCGACGTCGCCCCCTGACAGGGACACGTTGGCATGGCTGCAGGTGTCGTCGATCGCGTGGATGTCACCGGCGCTGTCGCGCACGATGGCGATCTTCGCTCCGGCGACCTCCACCTGCACCGCGCCCACCGCCGGCAGGTCGTCGACGGAGCAGACCCGCACGAAACCGGTCAGCTCGCCAGTCGCATCTTCGGCCACGGTGGCGGTCTCAGGCATCCGTCGCCGGGCCCGGGGGCACGGGCGCAGACCCCGCAGAGGCCGACCCCGCAGAGGCAGGCCCCATGGACAGGGACAGCTCCTTGTCGATGGCGGTCATCAGGTGCGCCTGGACCGAGGTGCCCCCGATCCGGTTGACGATGGCCGCGAAGAAGCCGCGCACGACCAGGCGGCGAGCCTCGTCCTCGGTGATGCCGCGCGACTGCAGGTAGAACAGCTGCTCGTCGTCGAAGCGTCCGGTGGCCGAGGCGTGCCCGGCGCCGATGATCTCGCCGGTCTCGATCTCGAGGTTCGGCACGGAGTCGGCCCGCGCGCCCTCGGTCAGCACCAGGTTGCGGTTGAGCTCGTAGGTCTTGGTGCCCTCGGCGGCGGCCCGGATGAGCACGTCCCCGATCCACACGGTATGCGCCGAGTCGCCCTGCAGCGCTCCCTTGTACTCGACGTTCGAGACACAGTTGGGCGCTTCGTGATCGACGAAGAGGCGGTGCTCCTGGTGCTGGCCGGCATCGGCAAAGTACACGCCGATCGCCTCGAGCGAACCACCCGGGCCGTCATAGCGCGCGTTGGTGCAGACCCGGACGATCTTGCCACCGAGGGTGATCGCGATGTGCCTGAGCTTGGCGTCGCGACCGATCAGGGCGTCGTTCTGGGCCAGGTGGATCGCGTCGTCATCCCACTCCTGCACGGTGACGAACGTCAGGTCCGCGCCATCGCCGACCCGCAGCTCGACGTTGCTGGCGCACTGCGCCGAACCCTGGTGGGACAGCACCACGGTCGCCTTGGCGAACCGCCCGACGTCGACGATCAGGTGGCCATTGATTCGAGGCAGTCCAGAGCCTGCGTCGGACTCACCTCTGATCGTGATGCTCACCGGCTCCGCGAGCTCGACATCCTTGGGGATGGTCACCACGGTGGCCTTCTCGGCACCGGCCCACGCAGCGGCCGACGCCCGGTCGGCCGGGCGCAGCACGGAACCGAAGACGGCGTCAGCGGCGGTCGCCTCGCTGATCTCCGCAGCCTGTGGTGCGGAGATCTCGACCGTCATCCGGGACTCGTCGGTCGGCTCGACCTGGAACAGGGCGCTGAGGCGGTCCACCGGGGCGAAACGCCAGTCCTCCTCGCGGCCACCAGGGATCGGGAAGTCGGCAACGTCATACGACGTCCTGCGTTCGGCGCGCGACTGGTCAGGCACGAAGGCCGCCACGGAGTCGGCATGAGCTCCCTGACCCGGCCGGGGTGCTGCGGCGAGTCGCTGCTGGGCTGTGTCCTGAACAGCGGTCATCAACCGACCGCCCCTTCCATCTGCAGCTCGATCAGTCTGTTGAGCTCGAGGGCGTACTCCATCGGCAGCTCGCGGGCGATGGGCTCGATGAACCCGCGCACGATCATGGCCATGGCCTCCTGCTCGGTCATCCCCCGGGACATCAGGTAGAACAGCTGGTCGTCGCCGATCTTGGAGACGGTCGCCTCGTGGCCCATCGTCACGTCATCCTCGCGGACATCGACGTACGGGTAGGTGTCCGAGCGGCTGATCGTGTCGACCAGCAGCGCGTCGCAGCGCACGTTCGAGGCCGCCCCGTGCGCCCCCTCCATGATCTGGACCAGCCCCCGGTATGACGTCCGCCCGCCACCGCGGGCCACTGACTTGGAGATGATGCTCGAGCTGGTGTTCGGGGCCGCGTGCACCATCTTGGCGCCAGCGTCCTGGTGCTGGCCCTCGCCGGCGAAGGCGATGGACAGGGTCTCACCCTTGGAGTGCTCGCCGAGCAGGAACACGGCCGGGTACTTCATCGTCACCTTGGAGCCGATGTTGCCGTCGACCCACTCCATCGTCGCGCCCTCGGCGCAGGTGGCGCGCTTGGTGACCAGGTTGTAGACGTTGTTGGACCAGTTCTGGATCGTCGTGTAACGAACCCGGGCATTCTTCTTCACGATGATCTCGACCACGGCCGAGTGAAGCGAGTCCGACTTGTAGATCGGTGCGGTGCAGCCCTCGACGTAGTGCACGTACGAGCCCTCGTCGGCGATGATCAGGGTCCGCTCGAACTGGCCCATGTTCTCGGTGTTGATCCGGAAGTAGGCCTGCAGCGGGATGTCGACCTTGACCCCTGGCGGGACGTAGATGAACGAGCCACCGGACCACACGGACGTGTTGAGCGCGGCGAACTTGTTGTCGCCGACCGGGATCACCGAGGTGAAGTACTCGCGGAACAGCTCCTCGTGCTCGCGCAGACCCGTGTCCGTGTCGACGAAGATGACGCCCTGCTCCTGGAGGTCCTCACGGATCTGGTGGTAGACGACCTCGGACTCGTACTGCGCTGCCACGCCGCCGACCAGCCGTTGCTTCTCGGCCTCGGGGATGCCGAGCCGGTCGTAGGTGTTGCGGATGTCCTCGGGCAGCTCCTCCCAGGAGGTCGCCTGCTTCTCGGTGGACTTCACGAAGTACTTGATGTTCTGAAAGTCGATGCCAGTCAGGTCCGAGCCCCAGCTGGGCATGGGCTTCTTGCCGAAGAGCTTCAGGCCCTTCAGCCGCAGGTCGAGCATCCACTGGGGCTCGCTCTTGCGGCCCGAGATGTCCCGGACGACCTCGTCATTCAGGCCCCGACGGGCGGACACGCCGGCGGCGTCGCTGTCGGACCAGCCGTACTCATAGGTGCCAAGGCCTTTCAGACCCGGGTTGCGCTCTTCAACTGTGGTCACTGGGTGGTCCTTCCACTCAAGGGGATGAACGTGGTGCAGACGTGCTCGCCATGGGCAAGGGTCGCCAGGCGTTGGACATGGACCCCGAGCAGGCGCGAGAACGCATCTGTCTCGGCGTCACAGAACTGGGGGAACTCGGCAGCGACGTGCTGCACCGGGCAATGTCCCTGGCACAGCTGGACCCCTGCCAGAGGGGTGCCTGCCGCCACCGGCCGAGTGGAGGCCGCGAAACCGTTCGCGGTCAGTGCCGTCGCCAGGATCTCGGCGCGGGCGGCGACGTCATCTCCCCCCGCGTCGAGCTGCTCGGCAAGCCGCTCCTCGAGATCGGCGATCCGTTCTCGGGCGAACTCGCCGACGGCCTCGTCACCGGCGCGCTCCGCGAGGAAACGCAGTGCTGAGGTGGCCACGTCGTCATAGTCGCTTCCCATGCCGATGTGACCTGCCTCGGACAGTACGTAGGCGCGGGCAGGCCGTCCGCGTCCGCGCCCACGAGTGGCGGCCGGCTCGTGCTCCTCGATGTCACCCTTGTCGACCAGCAGGTCGAGGTGACGCCGTACGGCGGCAGGGGTCAGCCCCAGGCGGCTGGCGAGGGCGGTCGCGCTGAGCGGGCCATCCTCGGAGATCGCCTGGAGAACCCGGTCCCGGGTGCGCGCCTCAAGGACGTGAGTCGCGCAGTCGGGGTCTTGTGCCCCATCGGCAACGGGGCGGTCAGTGATAAACACAACGTCAGTATGACTTAATTCGAACCGCATCGCTAGTAAGGGTCACCTAACCTCGCTGTCATCACTGTCCTCGCCCGCTCCGCCTGGCTGCGCCTAGAATCGGCAGGTGACCGAGGCCGTGACCGTGCGAGAGCTCGCCAAGAGATTCGGCAGCACCACCGCCCTGGAGGGTATGACGTGGGCTGCCCGCCACGGTGAGGTCACCGCGGTCCTCGGCCCCAACGGGGCCGGCAAGACCACCACGATCGAGTGCGCCGAGGGCCTGCAGCGCCCGGACTCCGGCGAGGTCCGCGTCCTGGGCGCCGACCCATGGGGGGCCGGACCCGATCACCGCGCCGCGGTCGGGGTCATGCTGCAGGACGGCGGGCTGCCCAACGGGAGCACCCCGGTGCGGCTGCTGCGCCACCTCGCCGCCTTCCACCAGTCCCCCGCCAACATCGACGCCCTGGTGAAGCGTCTCGGCATCGACGCCTTCGCCGGCACCACCGTCCGCCGGCTGTCCGGCGGGCAGAAGCAGCGGGTGGCACTGGCCGCGGCGCTTCTGGGCAGACCCGAGGTCGCGTTCCTGGACGAGCCCACCGCCGGCCTGGACCCGCACGCCCGCCTGGACGCCTGGGACCTGCTGCGCGAGACCTGCGACACCGGCTGCGCCGTCATCGTCACCACCCATTCCTTCGAGGAGGCGGAACGGCTGGCCGACCACATCGTCATCGTCCACCGCGGCCGCGTCGCCGCCCGCGGCAGCCTCGCCGAGCTGACCGGCAAGTCCTCGCTCGAGGACGTCTACTTCTCGCTCACCCGGGAGTCCGCACGATGACCACAGCAGTCTCCCTCCACACCGCGGCGCCCGCCCGCGACCGGGTCCTGGCCCAGACCCGGTTCGAGACCAGCACCCTGCTGCGCAACGGAGAGCAGCTTCTGGTCGCCATCGTCCTGCCGGCCATGGCCCTGGTCGGCCTGGCCCTGAGCCACTCCCCCTCACTCGGGCAGCTGAACCAGAGTGCCCGGATCGACGTGGCCGTTCCCGGGGTTCTGGCGCTCGCGGTGATCTCCACCGCCTTCACCGGACAGGCGATCTCCACCGCTTTCGACCGCCGGTACGGCGTGCTGCGCCTGCTCGGGGTCAGCCCGCTCGGCCGCAGCGGGCTGCTGATCGCCAAAGCCCTGGCGGTGCTGACGATCGAGCTCCTGCAGTTCATCGTGATCGGCGCCCTGGGTCTGGCCCTGGGCTGGCACCCGCACTGGCTGGGGCTGATCCCTGCCGCCCTGCTGGCCCTGGTCGGCACCTGGGCGTTCGTCGCGCTGGCCCTGCTGCTGGCCGGCACCCTGCGGGCCGAGGGCGTGCTCGCCCTGGCCAACCTGATCTGGGTCCTGCTGCTGGGCCTCGGCGGCGTCATCGTCCCGCCCAGCCAGCTGCCGGCCGGCCTGGCCCACCTCGCAGCCCTGCTTCCCTCCGGCGCCCTCGGGACCGGGTTGCGCGAGGCCTTCATCGGGGGCCGGCTGTCCGCCGTACCACTTCTGGTGCTGGTGGCATGGGGCGCGGTGGCAACCTACCTGGCCTCCCGCTCCTTCCGCTGGAGCGACTGAGCCCCCCGACAGGCTGAGCCGCGCGACAGACTGAGCCGCTGCGGAGACTGAGCGCACTCCCGACATGAGAGTTGCCGGCGCCGGCGCTAGCCTTTTCGGGTGCGCACTGCTGAGTCGACGAACCCGTGGCTACGCCGGGTCCTGCTGGTCAACCTGATTCTCGAGATCGGCATCGTCGTCACCGGCGGACTGGTCCGCCTGACCGGGTCCGGGCTCGGCTGCCCCACCTGGCCCCAGTGCGTGCCCGGCTCGTTCACCCCGGTGGTCGAACAGGCGCAGGGCTTCCACAAGCTCATCGAGTTCGGCAACCGGACGCTGACCAGTGTCGTCGGCATCGCCGCGGTCCTGGTGATCGTGGCGATCTGGCGCTGGGCGCCGAATCGCCGGGCGCTGCGCCGGATCTCGTTCCTGCCGCTGGTCGGCGTCCTGCTGCAGGCGGTCCTGGGCGGCATCACCGTGCTGACCGGCCTCAACCCCGCCCTGGTGGCCGCGCACTTCCTGGCCTCGATGGTCCTCGTCTCCGGGTCGGCATACCTGCTGTATCGCGTGAGCGAGGGTGACGGGCCACCCGTGGCCCTGGTGCGCCACGAGATCCGTTCGGTGGCCTGGGTCACGGCCGTCCTCGGCGCGGTCGTCCTCGTCCTCGGCACCGTGGTCACCGGGTCCGGTCCGCACTCCGGCGACGCCAGCACGCCGCGATTCGGGTTCGACCCCCGGACGATCTCCTGGCTGCACGCCGACGCCGTGATGCTGTTCGTGGGGCTGGTGGTCGCCGTGCTCCTGGCCGTGCAGGTGACGGCCAGGGACCCGCGACCCCGGCGGGTCTGGCATGCCGTCTTCGGGATCACCATGCTGCAGGGCCTGATCGGCTACACGCAGTACCTCACCGGCCTGCCCGAGGCCCTGGTCATGATCCACATGCTCGGCGCAAGCCTCCTGGCGGTGTCCCTGACCTACGGGGTGCTATGCCTACGGAAGCGGGAGATAGAGCAGCGAGTCCACCGCGACGGCGACGAAGACGAGCGTCAGGTAGCTGATCGAGTAGTGGAACAGCCGCATCGGGTTCAGTGACGCGGTGGTCGTGTTCTCCGGAGCCTGAGCACGCTTCAGAAGCCGGTAGGCCTCCAGGAGGAAGAGCCCTCCGGAGGGCACGGCCACGACCAGGTAGATCCAGCCCATCGAGGCGACCGGGACCAGCACCAGCGAGGTCAGCACGGTGTGCAGGCCGTAGATCACGACCTGCCGCGCCACCACCGCGTCCTTGGCCACGACCGGGAGCATGGGCACGCCCGCGGCCTCGTACTCCTCCTTGAAGCGCATCGACAGGGGCCAGTAGTGCGGCGGCGTCCAGAAGAAGACGATCAGGAACAGGATCAGCGCCGGCCAGGACAGCGAGCTGGTGACCGCGGACCAGCCGATCAGCACCGGCATACAGCCGGCGACCCCGCCCCAGACGATGTTCTGGGAGGTGCGCCGCTTGAGCAGCATCGTGTAGAAGCCGACATAGAGCAGGATCGCGGCCAGCGACAGCGCCGCGGACAGCCAGTTGACCAGCAGCCCGAGCCACAGGGTCGAGGCTGCGACCAGCAGCGCCCCGAAACGCAGCGCGGCCCGGGGCGAGATCGCACCGGTGACCAGCGGCCGATTCGCGGTCCGGTGCATGACCTTGTCGATGTCCCGGTCCAGATAGCAGTTGAGCACGTTGGCGGCAGCAGCGGACAACGTGCCACCGACCAGCGTCGCCACGATCAGCCACAGCGAGGGAAGACCCCGCTCGGCTAGGAACATGGTGGGGAAGGTCGTCACCAGCAACAGCTCGATGATCCGGGGCTTGGTCAGGGCGAGATAGTCAGAGGCCCCCTGACGCCAGCCAGGATGACCTGCCCGGCTCGATACAGGTTCCAAACGCGGCTCTACGGCAGTCACGGCATCCTTGGGTTGCGTTATCGGACCGGGCCGCGAAACCCTTCGGAATCAGCGCACCCCTTGAGCAGATAAATTCTAGTGTCGATGAGGGCTCTGGCAAGGGCTCAAACCCAACACAAGGCCCAACTTTCTCACGATAGGCTCACTTTGTGACTGACCAGAGCACCACCGACCGTGATCAGAATGCCACAGGCACCGGCGCGCGCAGGAGCCGCGACGTGTCACTGGCCGCTCCGGTGGCCACCCGCGCAGGTTGGACCGACCTGGATGTGCGAGCCGTGGACACGGCGCGCCTGCTCGCCGCCGACGCCGTCCAGAAGGCCGGCAACGGCCACCCCGGCACGGCCATCAGTCTTGCCCCGCTGGCCTACCTGCTCTTCCAGAACGTGATGCGTCACGACCCGGCAGATCCGCTGTGGCTGGGCCGTGACCGGTTCGTCCTGTCCTGCGGCCACTCGAGCCTGACCCAGTACGTCCAGCTCTACCTCTCCGGCTACGGCCTCGAGCTGGACGACCTGAGGTCGCTGCGCACCTGGGGCTCGCTGACCCCGGGGCACCCCGAGGTCCACCACACCCCCGGCGTCGAGATCACCACCGGGCCGCTGGGCTCCGGCCTGGCCTCCGCGGTCGGCATGGCCATGGCCCAGCGCCGCCAGCGGGGCCTGTTCGACCCCGAGGCCGCCCCCGGTCAGAGCCCGTTCGACCACCACGTCTACGTGGTCGCCTCGGACGGCGACATGATGGAGGGCGTCTCGCACGAGGCCAGTGCCCTGGCCGGCCACCAGGAGCTGGGCAACCTGACCCTGGTCTATGACCAGAACCACATCTCCATCGAGGACGACACCAACATCTCGTTCTCCGAGGACGTGGGCAAGCGCTACGAGGCCTACGGCTGGCACGTCGTCACCGTCGACTGGCGCAGCTCCTGGACCTCCGGAGGCGCCAGGGAGTATGTCGAGGACGTCGACGCGCTGCTCGCCGCCATCGAGAGCGGCAAGGCAGTCGTAGGCCAGCCGACGCTGGTCATCCTCAAGACCGTGATCGCCTGGCCCGCCCCCACCAGGCAGAACACCGGCGCCGCCCACGGCTCGGCCCTTGGTGATGGCGAGATCGCCGCCACCAAGACGCTGCTCGGGTTCGACCCCGGGCAGACCTTCGAGGTCGACGTCGACGTGCTTGCCCGAGCCCGGGAGGTGATGGCACGCGGCAGGACCGAGCACGAGCAGTGGGACCAGGGAT
>ENA-OBLH01000538-OBLH01000538.1-metagenomes-genome-assembly--contig:-NODE-538-length-12327-cov-5.16802_pt1 | contig 12327 bp, 14 predicted proteins | sample MGYA00153382_OBLH01 | MGnify analysis MGYA00153382 | reverse complement strand
ACGTACTGGATTCCCGCTTTCGCGAGAATGACGGTGAGTTGCGGGGCGAGGGGACTAGCCGTCCCCATCGGTTAAAGTACCGCCATGCCTCTCCCCTGCATCGACATCCACAGCCACTTCTTCCCAAAAGATGCCCCGAGCTTCGCAACAAAGTTCGGCGAACAATCCGGCCCCTGGGTCACGCTGCAAGACCATGGCGATGGCACCGGCATGATGATGCTCGGTGACAAGCCCTTTCGCCCGGTTCACGACGCACTGTGGGACGCCAAAGCCCGCATCAAGGACCTCGACGCCAACCACGTCGAAACGCAAATCATCTGCGCGACGCCGGTGATGTTCGCCTACGACGCGCCGGCCGGGCAAGCCGCATACGTTGCCAGCGCCTACAACGACGCAGCACTTGCCATGTGCGCGGACAGCGGCGGTCGTCTGCGTGCGCTGGCGCAGGTGCCGTTGCAGGACGCAGCACTTGCCTGCAAGGAGCTGACGCGTGCGATGCGGGCCGGTTGTGTAGGCGTGCAGATTGGCAATCACGTGGGCCCGCGTGAAATGGATGATGAGGGCATCGTTGCCTTCCTTCAGCATTGCGTTGACGAGAACGCTGCGGTGCTGGTGCATCCGTGGGACATGCTGGGCGGCGAGCGGCTCAAGCGCTGGATGAGCGCTTGGACGGTGGCGATGCCTGCGGAGACGCAGTTTGGCATCATGGCGATGATTTTGGGTGGGGCGTTTGATCGGTTGCCTGCTGATCTGCGAATTTGTTTTGCCCATGGCGGTGGCAGCTTTCCGTATCTGCTAGGACGGCTGGAAAACGCCTGGCATCGGCGCGATATTGTGCGCGGCATTTCGCTGCATCCACCAAGTCATTACCTGAATCGTTTCAGCGTTGACAGCGCCGTATTTGACCCGCGTGCGTTGCGGCTTCTGGTCGACACCATGGGTGCGGATCACATCATGGTCGGCAGCGATGCGCCGTTCCCGTTGGGCGAGGAGCACATCGGGGAGTTGGTGCGCAACCAGCCGGGGTTAACCGAGGTACACAGGCGGCAGGTTTTGACGGAAAATGCGCGAAGCTTCTTTCGCCTTTGAGGTGCGTTGCATGATGCGAGGCACCATTTAGTCAAACCCAATAAATGCAACATATTGCATTTATTGGTGATACCAACTACATTTCGATCATCAAAATTGATGAATTCATCAGCAAAACAACGTTTCGGAGGAAATATCATGCATAAACTGGTTATTGCACTCATTGCAGCGGGTTGCGTTTCAGGTGCCACGTTCGCGCAAACATCGCCACTCAAAATCGGCTTCGTCGCCGAGCTTTCCGGACCGCAAGCGCCGTTGGGGCAGGATCAATACGATGCGTTGATGATGTTGATTGAACAAAACGGCGGCAAGCTCGGTGGCGTGCCGGTGCAGATCATCAAGGAAGATTCGCAGTTGAAGCCTGATGTGGCCAATCAGGTGGTCGATAAATTGCTCGAAAAAGACAAGGTGCAGATCATCACTGGCGTCACCTTCTCCAACATCATGATGGCGGTGCACAAGAAGATCACCGACAAGGGCGTGTTCCTGATCGGCTCGAACGCAGGTCCCTCTCCGATCGCGGGCGCGCAGTGCTCGCCGTACTTTTTCAGCACCTCCTGGCAGAACGACAACCAGGCTGAAGTAGTCGGCAAATACGCCAGCGACAAGGGCTACAAAAACGTGATAGCGATGGCCCCGAACTATCAGGCCGGCAAAGATTTCGTATCTGGTTTCAAGCGCACCTTCAAGGGCGGCACGGTTACAGACGAAATCTACACTCCCCTGAACCAGCAGGACTTCTCGGCTGAACTGGCGCAGGTCGCAAGCAAGAAGCCAGACGCGCTGTACATCTTTTATCCGGGCGGCCTCGGCGTGAATTTCGTGAAGCAATTTCAGCAGGCTGGGCTAAACAAGAGCATCACTGTGATGAGCACGTCAACAGTCGACGGCAGCACGCTGCCCGCCTTGCGCGACGCCGCACTGGGCATGCTGTCCGGCACGTTCTGGGGGCCGGATTTCCCTAATGAAGCGAACCAGAAATTCGTTGCCGCCTTCGAGAAAAAGTACAACCGTATTCCGTCGCAATATGCCGCGCAGAGCTACGACGCAGCGCAGTTGCTCGATAGCGCCATTCGCAAAGTAAAGGGCAAAGTTGACGACAAGAAAGCGTTCCACGCAGCGTTGAAAGCGGCTGACTTCAAGTCAATTCGCGGTAACTTCAAGTTCGGCACCAACCAGTTCCCGGTGCAGGATATGTACATGTTCGACGTGGCGAAAGACAGCAAAGGCCGCGTGAGCTTGCGCACGGTTTCCAAGCCGTTGGTGAATCATGTGGATGCATATGCGGCGCAGTGCAACATGAAGGCGCTGTAACGAGGCGTTAGCTTGGCTCCCTCTCCCGCGCGCGGGAGAGGGTTGGGGTGAGGGCCGCTAATAAGCAGAACGAAATTCGCACACCTCCTTTTGCTTGGTCACTACTTTCTTATTGTGTTGTGTTCCTCATAATTCCATCGCCCTCACCCTCTCCCGCACTGCGGGAGAGGGGATCAAACTGATGACAGCACAACTCGCTATCTCTCAACTACTGAACGGCCTGCAACTCGGAGTGCTGCTGTTCCTGCTCGCGGCTGGCCTCACGCTCGTCTTCGGCATCATGAGCTTCGTGAATCTTGCACACGGTTCGCTGTACATGCTAGGCGCGTATTTCGGCGCAGCCGCTTTCACACAGACCGAATCTTTCCTCCTAGCGCTGGTGGCAGCGGTCGTTGGCGCGGGCATTGTGGGGCTGTTGCTGGATCGGTTTGCATTGACCACCCTGTATCAACGCGACCATCTCGACCAGGTGCTCGCCACGTTCGGCTTGATCCTGTTCTTCAACGAATTAATCCGCATCATCTGGGGCCCGTCGTCGGTCTTTATGCAAGTGCCGCAAGCGCTGTCGAGCACGGTGGAAATTTTTGGTTTCATCTACCCAAGCTACCGCCTCGCCATCATCGGTGCGGGTATCGCAGTGGCGCTTGGTCTTTACGTGTTGATTCAAAAAACGCGCGTCGGCATGCTCATTCGCGCAGGCGCAACCAACGCGAATATGGTGGCGGCACTTGGCATCAACATCAAGTGGCTCAACACGCTCGTCTTCGCGCTTGGCGCGGCGCTGGCGGGGCTTGCTGGCGTGATGGCGGGGCCAATCGTATCGGTGCAACCGGGCATGGGCGAGCCAGTATTGATTCTCACGCTGGTGGTGATCATCATCGGTGGGCTGGGCTCCATCCGCGGTGCGTTTCTGGCTGCGCTCATCGTCGGCGTGGTGGACACGTTGGGGCGCGCGTTTATGCCCACCATCATGCGCACACTGTTCGAGCGCAGCACTGCGGATGCCGCAGGCCCTGCGCTGGCGTCGATGCTGATTTATCTGTTCATGGCGGTGGTGCTTGCGGTGAAGCCGCAGGGGTTATTTCCGGCAAGCACGAGTGTGACGCGATGAAGTTTTTTCCACAACCGATTTTATGGTCGTCACCGCGCACCGTCACTGCGATCATCGTGCTGGCGTTGCTCGCTGTGCTGCCCATCATTGCAGCCGCGTTCGATGCGAGCTATTACGTCAGCCTCACCACGCGCATCCTCATCTACGCACTCGCAGCGATTGGCTTGAACCTGATACTGGGCTTCGGCGGCATGGTGAGCTTGGGTCACGCCATGTACGTCCTGCTCGGCGCTTATGCGGTCGCCATTCCTGCGAGCCACGGCATCACTTCGGGGTTCACGCATCTGGCGATTGCGGCAAGCACTACCGCGTTGCTTGCGGCAGGTGTGGGCGCGGTGTCGCTGCGCACGACCGGCATCGCCTTCATCATGATCACGCTGGCTTTCGCGCAGATGCTGTTTTTTGGCGCGGTGAGCCTCAAGGATTACGGTGGCGACGACGGCCTGACCGTCGCCGCACGCAGCAGCTTCGGCCTGTTCGATTTGTCGAATAACGTGACGCTGTATTACGCTGCCTTCATCGCGGTCCTTGTTGCGCTGTATGTGTCATGGCGCGCGGTGTTGAGTCCGTTTGGGTTGGTACTTCGCGGCAGCAAAGCCAACGCGCGGCGAGCCATCGCCTTGGGCCATCCGATCTTTCAGTATCAGCTGGTTGCGTACATCGCGTCCGCGATCGTGTGTGCGGTCGCCGGGGTGCTGCTGGCAAACCTCACGTTGTTCGCATCGCCTTCATACGGCGCGTGGACGGTGTCCGGCGAGTTAATTGTGATTGTGATTTTGGGTGGGTTGGGCACGGTGTTCGGCCCAGTAGTCGGGGCAATCATTTTGCTGGCGCTTGAAGAGGCCTTACCCACATTGATTGAACATGCATTGCCGGACTACAAATCCAACTGGATGTTGCTGCTGGGCTTGTTCATATTCGTGGTCGCGCTGGTGCTCAAGCGTGGCGTGTTCGGATCACTCAAACGATGAGCGCGCTGATTACAAAATCACTGGTCAAACGCTTCGGCGGTGTGCTCGCTACGGATCATGTTTCGCTGACAGTTGAGGCGCACGAGCTGCATGCAGTGATCGGCCCAAACGGAGCGGGCAAGAGCACGCTGATCGGCCAGCTTGCAGGCGAAATCGAATCCGATGAAGGCAGTGTGCAGTTGCTCGGTCAGGATGTGACACGGCTTAATACACATCAACGCGCGCGACTAGGTCTGGCGCGCACCTACCAGATCACCCAGCTCGCCAAAGAGTTCTCCGTGCTCGATAATGTGCTGCTTGCCGTCAATGCTCGCGCTGGGCATAAAGAACACAATTTTCAGTTCTGGCAAAACGCCCATGATGATCAGGACGCCATGCAACGCGCTAATGCAGCACTGGCCAATGTCGGCCTCGCGGCCATGCGCGACACGCTGGTCGCAACGATGGCGCATGGCGAACAGCGTCAGCTAGAGATCGCAATGGCACTGGCCACCGAACCGCGTTTGCTTTTGCTCGATGAGCCACTTGCAGGCATGAGCCAAGGCGAGTCAGCGGCGATGATCGCGCTGCTTAAATCGCTGAAGGGCCGCTACCCAATGCTGCTCGTTGAACACGACATGGAGGCGGTGTTCGCGCTGGCGGATCGCGTAAGCGTGCTGGTGTACGGTCGCATCATCGCGACCGATACACCCGGCAACATTCGATCAAATCGCGAAGTGCGGGCAGCGTACTTGGGTGAGGAATCTGCATGAAGATTTCGTGGCGCTTAAATCATAGCCATACCGGCGAAGGCCGGTATCCACGCCCGAAAGCTTACCGACACTCAGCGTCGGGCGTGGGCTCCGGCCTTCGCCGGGGTGGCGATTGGATGGGTAAGTCGCGATGACTACTTTGCTTCAAGTCGAAAACCTCGCTGCAGGTTACGGCGCTAGCCGCGTGCTGTTTGACGTGAACCTCACCATTCGTGAAGGAGAGGTCGCGACACTTTTAGGTCGCAACGGCATGGGCAAAAGCACGCTGGTGAAATGCCTGTGCGGCTGGCTCACACCAACGGGCGGACGCATCACGTTTGCCGGTGAAGACATTTCAAAAGCTCCGTCGCACCGAATTGGCAAACTCGGTATGGGCCTCGTGCCCGAAGGCCGACAAGTGTTTCCGACGCTGACCGTGCGCGAAAATCTCGTAGCTACCGCAAGCACCGCGAACGGACGTGCATGGACCATGGATCGCGTCGTCGGCCTGTTCCCACGCCTCGGCGAACGCATGAGTCAACTCGGCGGCACACTCTCTGGCGGTGAACAACAAATGCTTGCCATCGGACGCGCTTTAATGACTAATCCGCGCCTGCTGATTCTCGATGAAGCGACCGAGGGGCTGGCACCGCTGGTGCGCGCCGACATCTGGCGTGCGCTCGGCTTACTCAAGGCGGAGAAGCTTGCGATGTTGGTGATCGATAAGGATTTGAAAGCGCTGATGCCGCTGGCAGATCACCATAGCGGCCTAGAGAAGGGGCGCGTGGTTTTGCACGGTACTTCTGCGGATTTGCAGGCTGAGCAGCAGGAGTTGCGTGCGTTGATTGGGGTGTAGGAGCGGCCTTGGCCGCAAACCGCGCTTGTCACGCCACGGCGATCGTTGCACGGCGTGATCGCGGCCGAGGCCGCTCCTACGGCTCGTCGCGTCGGCGTAAGGCCAGCTCCTCCCGCGTCGGCACCAGCCCATAAGGCTCAACTAACGGCCAGATGTGCTCCGGCACCATGTTCTTGATGCGTGCAGGTTTCTCGCGTCGTAAATGAAGCACCGTCTCAACCGCCTTCATCTCTACCCGAGCACGCGCGAACTCTAGCCCTTTCGGCCCCACTCTGGGCATCAGCCAACCGACAATCGGTCGCAACCAATCCGGCATGCGGCGCAGCGGCAAACCACCCGCCGCCCGCTCTACATTCCTCAGAAACCCCTTCACCGGACCCTGCCGTTTGCCACCGGTACCGGGAGCTGTGGTGCGCACTTCGTCACCCAGCAACCCGAGCAATTCTTCACCTCGCTCGTTCCTCACGATCAGCCATTGCTCGCCCTGACCGCCCATGTAGCCAACCGTGATATCGGCGAGCACGTTGGTGTAGTCGACGCACGTTCGGCAGGTCAATGGGAAGAAATCGTTCGGCAACTGCGACAACGGCAACATCAGGAACGGAATGGCCTTGACACGACCATCGGTATAGCGAATCTCGACGTGATAGTCCGCACGAAATTCTAGGTATGTGATGTTGTCCGGTTCCTCAGAAATCAGCTCGAGGAACTGGTGAAATCGCTCCGTAGTCGTGTTGTCCGAACACGGGGTGCCGATCACAAACAGTCGCTCGAAACCGAGTGATTTTTCCAGCGCGCGAAGTGCGTAAACCTGACAAGGAATACCAACCACCGCGAGGCGCTTGTAGCCTAATTCCCGCGCGGGCTCCAGCAACGCCAACAGTGGTGCATAGCCCATACGCATGCCGCGACATTGCGCCATGCCTTCAGCCTTGGTAACGAGCACCGCCATCGGCTTCCACTTGTCGTCAGGATCAGGTGCCATCGTAAGCACCGCATCGACCGCGCCAGTTTCCAGCAAACGCTCGGCGATGCGCGTGGTGATGCCGGTCCATTGCGCGCCCACGCTGGGCACGGCAAGCGACGCGCGCAACATGCGACGAAACGGCCCGAAAAATTGCTCATCCGTACGCGACAGCTCGCGCGCGCGTCCATGCACTTGCGCCTCTAAACTTGCGTAATCTGGCTTGATAAATTGACATGCCGACCCGCACTGTTTGGGATCAGATGAGCGCGAAATTCCACAGTCGGTGCATAGTTCACGCTCTGCGGCTTCGCGCACCGGCGCAGCCCATACGATGGGTCGTGGCTCGCGCAATCTTTGCGTATTCAAAACAAACCAACCACGCGCCCAGCATCGTCAATATCAATGCGCTCTGCACTCGGCACGGCAGGCAAACCCGGCATGGTCATCACATCGCCGCACACCATCACAATGAAACCAGCGCCCGCAGCAAGCCGCACTTCGCGAACGGTCAGCGTGTGCCCCGTGGGCGCGCCGCGTAACGTCGGGTCGCTTGAGAATGAATACTGCGTCTTCGCGATGCAAATCGGAAAGCTGCCGTAGCCTTCGCTTTGCAATTGATCGATGCGCGCTTTTACTGCGGTATCAGCGCGCACGTCAGCCGCGCCATAAACTTTTATCGCCACTGCGCGAAGTTTTTCCCATAATGTCGCTGCGTCTTCATACGCAAATTTCATCGTCGTTTTGGTTTCGCATAACGCGATCACTTCGCGCGCCACATCCGCCGCACCTTTCCCACCATCGGCCCAATGCGTCGCAAGGTGAATCGGCACGCCCATCGCACGCACCCGCTGTGTCAACAACTCAATTTCAGCGGACGTGTCGGCATCGAAGCGATTGATCGACACGACACAGGGCAAACCAAACACATCGAGCAGATTCGCAACGTGACGAGTCAAGTTAGAAAGGCCTGCTTCCAGCGCTGCCAAATTCTCCTGCGACAAATCCGCACGCTCCACACCTCCATGATATTTGAGCGCACGAATCGTCGCTACGATCACCACCGCATCCGGTCGCAGACCGCTCTTTCGACACTTGATGTCGATAAATTTTTCTGCGCCCAAGTCCGCACCAAAGCCTGCTTCGGTCACCACGTAATCGCCAAGTTTCAGCGCAGTTTGCGTTGCTATTACCGTGTTGCAACCGTGCGCAATATTGGCGAACGGGCCACCGTGAACGAACGCTGGAGTGCCTTCCAGCGTCTGCACCAGATTTGGTTTGATGGCATCTTTCAGCAACACAGTCATCGCACCATGCGCCCGCAAATCGCGAGCAGTCACCGGATGCTTGTCGCTGGTATAGCCAACCACGATATTGCCCAAGCGCTCGCGCAATTCATGGATCGACGTCGACAGACAAAAGATCGCCATCACTTCGGACGCGACCACGATGTCAAAACTGCTCTCACGCGGATAGCCGTTGGCCGGGCCGCCTAGCGCCACGGTAATTTGCCGCAGCGCACGATCATTCATGTCGAGCACGCGCTTCCAGGTCACCCGACGAACGTCGATGCCGAGCGCGTTGCCATGATGAATGTGGTTGTCGAGCAGCGCCGCCAACAAGTTGTGCGCGAGCGCGATGGCGCTGAAGTCACCGGTGAAGTGCAGGTTGATGTCCTCCATCGGTACGATCTGCGCGTAGCCGCCGCCCGCCGCGCCGCCCTTCATGCCAAACACCGGGCCGAGGCTCGGTTCGCGCAGGCACACAATCGCCTGCTTGCCGGTGCCCTGCAACACATGATTCAGTGCATCCCCGAGTCCCACGGTAGTTGTCGTCTTGCCTTCGCCTGCTGGCGTTGGGCTGATGGCGGTGACCAGTATCAGCTTGCCATTGGAACGATCCGTGATGGACGTGATGAACTCAGTCGACACCTTGGCTTTGGTGCGTCCATACGGCTCTAGATGCTCGTCGGGAATGCCGAGCTTGCGCGCGATGGCGGAAATGGGTTGCAACGTCGCACGCTGCGCAATATCGATGTCAGAAAGCATGTTGAAATAGGGTTGGTTGTCACCGCATTATTCACCAGCCGCAGCCCGCGGATCAACGGGTAATCCAGCCACACAGCATGTCCCGCATCGAAATTCCGCTCACCGAAATAGAGTTCACCGCCATCCGCGCGCAGGGTGCGGGTGGACAAAACGTGAACAAAGTTTCGTCTGCGGTGCAGTTGCGCTTTGACATCAACACGTCGAGTCTGCCATTTGGCGTCAAGGCGCGATTGGCGGCACTCGCTGATTCGCGTATCACCACCGAGGGTGTGCTCGTCATCAAGGCGCAGACCCAGCGCACTCAAGAGGCGAACAAACGCGAAGCCATTGCACGCCTACTGGAGCTGGTGCAAAGTGTCGCCAAGCCGCCGTTGATACGCCACGCAACCAAGCCGACGCTGGGGTCAAAGAAGCGTCGGCTTGAGGGTAAAACGCAGCGCGGGCAGATCAAAACGTTGCGTGGCAAGGTGGACGAATCTTGATGCCAGCGCCACCTACCAGAAGTTCATCGACATAAAAGCTATGGCAACAACCAATCTATCGGACGGCGATATTTCCCGCGTCGTTGAAATGGCGTGGGAAGACCGCACGCCGTTCGAGGCGATTCACACGCAATTTGGCTTGAACGAGTCAGCGGTGATCGAGCTCATGCGCGCGCACATGAAAGCGAGCTCATTCAAAATGTGGCGCGAACGGATGAAGGGCCGCGTCACCAAACATGCCGCGCTGCGATCTGAAGATATGAACGACGGTAGCCGTCATGTGGCGCGGCACCGGATTCCGCAGCGCTAACTTTCGAAGCGGCGCAAGCTATCGAACCCACGCTTCGCTGCGCTGCCAAAGCTCAGCAGCCAGTGCTATGTCCTGCCCCACTTTGCTCGGCTCCTTGACGCGACATTTGTCGTAGTACAGGCCTGTCTCATTGCTCACATCCGGGGAGGTTGCGCAGTACAGCGTGGTTGCCGCGCCCTCCTCTACCGAAATCATGAACAGTTTCGCCAGCGCGCGAAAGGGCTGCGGCAATTCACGCCACACGTCCGACGCAACCACGCCTGGATGCAGCGAGTAAGTCGTCACGCCCGTGCCTGCAAGTCGGCGTGCGAGTTCAGCACTAAACAGCACATTGGCGAGTTTTGAAACGCCGTATTCCGGCAGACCCGCCTTGCTTATCGTGGGCTTGGTTACAGCGTCGAAGTCGATGCCGGAAACTCGGATGTGTGCGCGACTCGCGACCGTGACGATACGCGCGGGAGCAGAAAGCTTGATGCGATCGAGCAACAATTGCGTCAACAGAAATGGCCCCAGATGATTTGTCCCGAACGCCAGCTCAAAGCCGGACTTCGTGAGGCCCTTCGCGCCCGCCAACCCGGCATTGTTGATGAGAAGATGCAACGGAAGATCGTGAGCGAGGAATGCCGCTGCGCAGGCTCGAACGGAGTCGAGATCAGCGAGGTCTAGTTCTAGGAAAGTAACTTTTGGATTTTCCGCAGCCTCACGAATTTCGTCGATTGCGCGCTGAGCACGTTTCAGCGAGCGACAGGCAATGAACACATGCGCGCCACGTGCTGCGAGTTCGCGCGCTGTGACAAGACCGATGCCGGTATTTGCACCTGTGATGAGCGCGACGCGGTCGGCGAGTGTTTGAGCGTTGTTGGATTCCATAACCGGGAGCTTAGTGCCAAGTTTCGGCTATTGTGTGACCAAATTCGGAGCCCCCATGACCTCGACCATCAATTCGCAACGCACCCTCGCCCGCAACCCGATCCAGCCGTACGCGCTGCCCGGCGACGAATGCCTCGCCTACAACAAAATCCAGTGGAACCTGAGTGCGGATCGCGTCGTGCTGCTGGTGCATGACATGCAGAATTATTGGGTCGATTTGTATGTGGATCGCGCGCCGCTGGTGGCGAATATTTCATCGCTGGTAAACACGTTCCGCAACGCGCGGCTGCCAGTGTTTTTCTGTCGCGGTGAGCGTGCCAAATCGCGCTTTGAACGCGGCCTCGGGCTCACCGTCTGGGGCGACGGGCTGAATGCCACGCACGTCCGCGACGAGGACTGCCAGATCATCAGCGACCTCGCGCCGCGCGCCGACGAATACATCATTGAAAAACCACGTCACAGCGCGTTCTTTCATACCGAGCTTGAGCCCACGCTACGCAAGATGAATCGCGATCAGGTCATCGTCTGCGGCGTGTTCGCCCACCACGGCGTAATGGTCAGCTGCATCGACGGCTACATGCGCAATTTTCAAATGACGATGGTCGCCGACGCGCTAGGCGACTACAGCGAACCGGAGCACCGCATGGCGCTGCAATACGTGGCGCAGATGTGCGGATCGGTTAGTACGGTGGGGCAGGTGGCGGGGTTGTTCGGTTAGTTTTCTATATCGCTTAGTGACATATTAACGTCATGCGAAGAGTGTTCAAAACGCGGCATTTCAGCCGCTGGATGCGCAAAACCGAACTCACCGATTTGATGCTTTGTAGCGCGGTTGTCGAAATGGTGCAGGGACTCATCGATTCCGATATGGGTGGCTCAGTCGTCAAGAAACGCATCGCGTTACCGGGTCGCGGCAAGAGCGGGAGTGCGCGCACATTGATGGCGACCAACAGAGGCAATCGCTGGTTTTCCTGTTCGGATTCGAGAAGAACGAGCGTGCGAATGTGAACACTAAAGAACTGGAAGCGCTGCAAGGAATCGCAACAGATTTGCTCAAACATACCACCGCAGAACTTGATGCTCTTGTCGCGAGTAACTATTTGCTGGAGATTTGCAATGACCACTAAGACCACCACTGTCAAACCAAAGGCGACCAGCCGAATCCTTGAAGCAGTGCATGAAACAGCCACCGATCTGCGCAGCGCTGGATTAATCGACGCGCGCCGCATGCGTCACTACGACGCGCTATGCCTCGACGCGATTCCCGCGTACTCAAGCGAGGGCATTCGCGCTCTGCGTGATCGCCACAAACTCAGCCAGGCCGTACTTGCCAGCGTGCTCAACACAAGTTTGTCGACAGTGCGGCAATGGGAGATTGGCGACAAGCATCCGAGCGATCCTTCGCTCAAGTTGCTTAGTTTGCTTGATAAGAAGGGGTTGGAGGTTTTGATTTAATTCTGCGCCGAGTGCAATCTGGAGCATTTGTAGGCGCGAAAACTTTCACAGCGAAAAAATATAATTTCTCCATTAAATCATGCGGTTGCAGCGGATGCGCACAGTCACGGACTCACTAGGTAGTTG
>ENA-OBLH01000537-OBLH01000537.1-metagenomes-genome-assembly--contig:-NODE-537-length-12349-cov-5.61192_pt1 | contig 12349 bp, 13 predicted proteins | sample MGYA00153382_OBLH01 | MGnify analysis MGYA00153382 | reverse complement strand
GGTCAGCGATAGCGGTTCGTGGCGGCGTATGGCGAAATACGCGCAGGATTTGCGCGAACGGCTGTATGTCGTGCCGGGCGTGCGCCAGGTCGCTATCGACGGCGCGGCAAACCCCGAGGTGCGCGTGGCCATCGATGCAGGGCGGCTGGCGGAGGCGCGCATACCCGCTTCTGCCGTTGCCAACGCGATCAGGCAGGGCGGCATTGACCTGCCCGCCGGATCGGTCAGCGCAGAGGGACGGCGGTTCAACGTCGATGCGGGCGGCGCGTATCGCGATGTCGAAACGATCCGGCGTATTCCGGTGCGCGCGGGCGGGGGGCAGCTTTTGACCGTCGGCGACGTCGCCACGGTCGATTGGGCCGAAGCCGAACAGACGCACATCGCGCGGTTCAACGGCAAACGGGCCTTGTGGGTATCGATCCGGCAAAAGGACGGCGTCGATGCGGGGACGCTGCGGAACGGGCTGGTCGCCGCAGTCGACAAGGTCCGCGCCGACCTGCCGCCCGATATGAAGCTCGAAGTCGGATTCGACCAGAGCCGCGATATCGCGCGGCGGCTGGGCGAACTGGCGCGCGATTTCGGTATCGCGCTGGCGCTCGTGATGATCACCATCCTGCCGCTAGGGCTGCGCCCCTCGCTGATCGTGATGGTCTCGATCCCGCTATCGCTGGCCATGGGGATATTGGTGCTGGCGCTGTTCGGTTTCACGCTGAACCAGATCAGTATTTCGGGGTTCATCATTTCGCTGGGGCTGCTCGTCGACGATTCGATTGTCGTGACGGAAAATATCGAGCGCCATATCCGCGACGGCGACGCACCCGAAGCCGCGGCGATCAAGGGGACGCGCGAGATTACGGCGGCGGTGATCGGCGCGACAGGCGTGCTGGTCTTTGCGTTCCTGCCAATTGCATTCCTGCCCGAAGGGTCGGGCGATTTCGTGCGCGGCCTGCCGCTCGCTGTCATCTTCACGGTCGCCAGTTCGATGATCGTGTCGCTAACCCTAATCCCGTTCATCGCCAGTAAGTTGCTCAAACCCCATGCGCCGGAGGGCAACCGGCTGCTGCGCGGTCTGACCGGCTTGATCGAGCGGTTTTATGCACCGCTGCTGCACCGGGCGCTCGATCAGCCGCGCCGCTGGTTCTGGGGTGCGATGACGCTCTGCATCGCGGCGTTTGCGCTGGTCCCGGTACTGGGGTTCAGTCTGTTTCCGTCCGCCGACGTCCCCTATTTCCTCGTGCGCGTGCAGGCACCCGAAGGCAGCTCGATTGCCGCAACCGACAAGGCAGTGCGCGAAGTCGCGCAAGTTTTAAGGCGCGAAGCGTCGGTCACTGCGCTGATGGAGAACACCGGCAACGGCAATCCGCAGATATACTACAACATCCTGCCGACCGAACAGCAGCCGCGCTACGGCGACATTTTCGTCAACATGGCAAGATGGGATGTGCGTGAAAGCCCCGCAATGATCCGGCGGCTGCGCGCGACGCTCGATACCTATCCCGACGCGCGGGTCAGCGTGGTCAGGTTCGAAAACGGCCCGCCAGTCGAAGCCCCGATCGCGGTCCGGATCAGCGGGCCGGACACCAATGTGCTGAAAGACCTCGCCGCCAAAGTTGCGACCGCGCTCGATGGCGTTGAGGGGGTGCGCGATGTCGACAATGTCGTGGGCTATGACCGCGTCGATATCGATCTGGGCCTGGACGAGAGCAAAGCGGCGTTGCTCGGGGTTGCCCCGGGCGAGGCGCGCCGCGCGCTGCGGCTGGCGATTTCGGGCGAACAGGCAAGCAGCTTGCGCGATGCCGAAGGGGACAGTTGGCCAGTGACGGTCCGCCTGCCGATGGCCGACGGCCAGCGCGTGTCGGCGCTGGCCCAGGTTTATGTGCCGACGACAGCGGGCGGCAGCATCCCGCTAACCCAGATCGCACAACCGACGCTGAAAAGTGCGATCCCCGTCATCAACCGGCTCAAGCTCCAGCGCACTGTCACCGTCCGCGCCTATAACCGCGACGGCTATCTTGCCTCGGAACTCACGGCAAAGGTCGAAGAGCGGCTGGCGACGATCCCCTTGCCGCCGGGCTATCGTTTCGGGCTGGGCGGCGAGGCCGAACAGGCATCGCGGAGTTTTGCGGGGCTAGGGCCGGTGATTCTGCTGGCGATCTTCGGTATTTTCGGGGTGCTGGTGCTCGAATTCGGGCGCTTCCGCGAGACCATCGTTGTCGCCGGCGTCATTCCGCTCGGCACCTTTGGCGGGCTGATTGCGTTGCTCTTCACTGGCTACTCGATGTCGTTCCTCGCTATCATCGGGTTTGTCGCCCTGATCGGGATCGAGATCAAGAACTCGATTCTGCTCGTCGATTTCACCGCGCAATTGCGCGAACGCGGGATGCCGTTGCGCGAAGCCATCGAGAAGGCGGGCGAGATCCGCTTTCTGCCGGTGCTGCTGACCTCGGTGACAGCCATCGGCGGGCTGCTGCCCCTCGCAATAGGCGGCAGTGCACTTTACTCGCCGCTGGCATGGGTCATCATCGGCGGGCTGATCAGTTCGACGTTGCTTAGCCGGATCATCACGCCCGTCATGTACCTGCTCGCAGCACGCGGCGAAGAGGCGCGGTCGCAGGCGATTGACGGCGCAAGCCCCGCTTCGGTATAGAACGACCTCGCAACGAGGCGGCCATCCGGGTCGCCTTTTTCGTTTTGCGCGAAAGGCCGTTCCTATGACGATCACCGCCCTCATGCCTGTCTATCCCCGGAGCGGGGTGCGGCCGGTGCGCGGGGAGGGGGCTTATCTGTTCGGCGAACGCGGAGAGAAATATCTCGATTTCGCCAGCGGCATCGCAGTCAATTTGCTCGGCCACGGCCATCCGCATCTGACCAAGGTGCTACAGGATCAGGTTGCGACGCTGATGCATGTGTCGAACCTTTACGGGTCGCCACAGGGCGAAGCGCTAGCGCAGCGGCTGGTCGATCTAACCTTTGCCGACACCGTATTCTTCACCAATTCAGGCGCGGAAGCCGTCGAATGCGCGATCAAGACCGCGCGGCGCTTTCACTATGCAACGGGCAACCCGCAACGCACGAAGCTCATTACGTTTTCGAATGCGTTCCACGGGCGAACATTGGGCACGATTAGCGCGACCGATCAGGACAAGATGCGCGTCGGGTTCGAGCCGCTGCTGCCGGGCTTCGCCTACGCTCCGTTCGACGATCTCGATGCGGCGCTGGCGCTGGTCGACGACCACACAGCCGGTTTCCTCGTCGAGCCGGTGCAGGGCGAGGGCGGCATCCGTGTTGCCAGCAACGAGTTTCTGACCGGCCTCCGCAAGGCCTGCGACGAACACGGGCTGATGCTGGTGCTCGACGAAGTCCAGTGCGGCATGGCGCGCAGCGGCAAGCTGTTCGCCCACGAGCATTACGGCATAACGCCTGACATTATGGCGGTGGCAAAGGGCATCGGTGGCGGGTTCCCGCTCGGTGCGTGTCTGGCGACCGAACATGCTGCACAGGGGATGGTCGTGGGGACGCACGGCTCGACCTATGGCGGCAACCCGCTGGCGATGGCGGCGGGCAATGCCGTGCTTGATGTCGTGGCGAACGAAGAATTCCTCGCCCAAGTGACGGCGACTTCGGAGCGGCTACAGGCTGCGCTCGGCCAGATGCTGCCTAACCACGATGCTATCTTCGACAGCGTGCGCGGCAAGGGATTGATGCTCGGCGTCAAGCTGAAGGTCGATAGCCGCGCCTTCGTTGCTCACGCGCGCGACAACCACGGGCTGCTGACCGTCGCAGCAGGCGAAAACGTTGTTCGCGTCCTGCCGCCGCTTAACATCGAAGAATCGCACATCGCTGAATTCGTCGAGAAGCTGTCGGCGGCGGCGGCGAGTTTTGAGGTCGCCGCAGCGGCATGACGCGGCATTTCCTCGACCTGTCATCGGCAGGGGCGGACGGGATTGCGGCAATGCTGAACGACGCACTCGACCGCAAGGCAGCGCGGGCAGGCTGGCCAAAGGGCAGGGCGGACGCCGACGCGCCACTTGCCGGGCATGTGCTGGCAATGATCTTCGAAAAATCATCGACGCGCACGCGCGTGTCGTTCGACATGGCGATGCGGCAATTGGGCGGCACGACCATCGTGATGGACGGCGAGTCGATGCAGCTCGGGCGGGGCGAGACCGTCGCCGACACCGCGCGCGTCCTGTCACGCTATGTCGATGCGATCATGATCCGCACCGACGATCCGGCGAAACTCGCCGAGATGGCCGAATATTCAACGGTGCCGGTCATCAACGGCCTGACCGACGCCTCGCATCCCAGCCAGATCGTCGCCGACCTGCAGACGATCATCGAAAGCGGCTACAGCCTACCGGGGCTGAAAATCGCGTGGCTTGGCGATGGCAACAACGTGCTTGCGTCGCTGATGGAAGCGGCCGGGTTGATGCACTTCGACGTGGTTGCCGCATGCCCCCAGGGTTTCATGCCGTCGGACGAGGACGTGGCACTAGGGAAAGGCCGCGCACGCGTGGTCGGCACACCGAAGGAAGCCGTCGAGGGTGCCGATATCGTCGTCACCGACACCTGGATTTCGATGGGGCAGGCGCAAGCCGAGACCAAGCTCGCGGCGATGATGCCGTTTCAGGTGACAAAAGCCCTGATGGCCGGTGCAAAGCCGGACGCGAAGTTCCTGCATTGCCTCCCCGCGCATCGTGGCGAGGAAGTGACCGCCGAGGTCATCGACGGCCCGCAATCGGCGATCTGGGACGAGGCCGAGAACCGCTTGCACGCGCAGAAATCCGTGCTGCTCTGGGCGTTCGGATTACTGGGTTGAGGCGAGAACCCAGCGTCCCCATGTTCTGCGGATGACGACCACCCACGACATCGACCGCACCCTCGGCTTCACCATCACCCACCGCCACGCGCGCGGGCGTCTGGCGCGGCTGGGGCCGGTGCTCGACACGATCCTCGCCGCCCACGCCTATCCTCCGGCAATCGAGCGCCTGCTTGCAGAAGCACTGGTCCTGACCGCACTGCTCGGGGCGTTGCTCAAGAACACCGACGGGCAGATGACCCTACAGGCGCAGACCGAGGCGGGGATCGTCGACCTGCTGGTGTGCAATTATAAGGGCGGCGAGCTGCGCGGCTACGTCCGCCACGATGGCGAACGGCTTGCTGAAGGACCGACCGATCCGTCGCTGTTCGCGCTGTTCGGCAAAGGGTATCTCGCAATCACCTTCGACCAGGCGGTCTCCGGCGAACGCTATCAAGGCGTGGTTCCGCTCGAAGGCGGCTCGCTCGCCGATGCGGCACAGAGCTATTTCGCGCAGTCGGAGCAAATCCCCAGCCTCGTCCGCATTGCAGTCGGGCGTGACGAGCACGGCTGCAAGGCGGGCGGAATGCTTCTCCAGCACCTGCCCGAGGGCGAAGAGGGGCGTGACCGTATTCACACGCGGCTTGACCATCCCGAATGGGAACATGTCGCGATTTTGGGTAGCACGCTCGGCCCCGACGAATTGCTTGATCGTGATTTGCCGCTTGAGACTATCGTGTGGCGCTTGTTCAACGAGGAGGACGAAGTGCGCCTGCTCGGTGGGGCATCGCTGGCCAAGGGGTGTCGCTGCGATGCCGCGCACATCCGCAGCGTTCTCGCCCAATTTCCCGAAGACGAACGCATCGCGATGGCCGACGATTCGGGCAATATCGGGGTCGATTGTGCGTTCTGTTCGCGGGTATTTCCCATTGCGGCACGCGAAATTGTTACGGCTACGTCATCCAGCCCCTAACAATTCGGTCATAACTCGATTATATGGGCCTCGGTCGCATAACAGGACGTGACGACGCGGGGGCGTTGCACAGCCTAGCTGGATGTTTTGTGAGCCATGTCGATTCGTTTTGTCCTGCTGCCGTTCGTCGGCCTGCTTGCAACCGCCGCTGAAGCGCCGCCGCTAACCGCGCTTGCCCAGTTGCAGCCCGGGAAATGGACGCTGACGTCGCGGGATTCTGCCTTTTCTTCGCGTTCGGTATGCATCGGCGATCCCCGGGTTCTGATCCAGATCCGTCAACCGCTGAATAGCTGCAACCGCTTTGTCGTGGCCAACGATCCGCGCCGCGCGGTCGTCAGTTACACCTGTCCGGGGGCTGGTAACGGCCTTACCACGATCCGCGTCGAAACGCCGCGACTCGCGCAAATCGAAACACAGGGCGTGGCGGGCGGTATCCTGTTCGACCTCGCTATCGAGGCACGTCGCACCGGCGATTGCCCGACGTTATCGATGCGTTAACCAATTCGGGGTAGTCGGAAGATTGCGGATCGGGTTCGATACGCATTTCCTCCCTAATGGGCCGAAAGGCCATGACTGGGCCGTCCTTCGGGGCGGCCCGATTTTTTTTGTGACGCTTGCGATGCGGCGGTCTGCGTCCTAGCGGCGGCGCATTATGACACTCACCTCCGCTCCGCCGAACGCCATTGCCGTCGTCCTTGTTTCGGGAGGGCTCGATTCGATGGTCGCTGCCGGGATGGCGCGCGCGGCAGGATACCGGCTGTTTGCGCTGACCATCGACTACAACCAGCGTCACCGGATCGAACTCGAAGCCGCCGCGCGCGTTGCCGCGATGCTGGGCGCAGAACGGCATGTCGTACTGCCGCTCGACCTGACGCGTTTCGGCGGGTCGGCGCTGACCGACGCCAGCATCGCGGTGCCGGGCGGCGGGCTCGAGCCGGGTATTCCCGTAACCTATGTCCCGGCGCGCAATACCATTTTTCTGGCGGTTGCGCTCGGCTGGGCAGAGGCGGCAGGGTCGAACGATCTGGTTATCGGAATCAATGCGCTCGACTATTCGGGCTACCCCGACTGCCGCCCCGAATTCATCGCCGCCTTCGAGGCAATGGCGAGAACCGCAACCAAGGCGGGTGTCGAAGGCGCAACGCTGACCGTTCACGCGCCTTTGGCGCTGCTGAGCAAAGCCGATATCGCGCGCGCCGCCGTCGAGCTCGGGCTCGATGCAGGCGCAACCTGGTCGTGCTATGATCCGACAACCGACGGGCGTCCCTGCGGCGTCTGCGACAGTTGCCGCCTGCGCGCCAAGGGCTTTGCCGAAGCGGGTCTGACCGACCCAGCCGTATGACTTATGCCGTCAAAGAGATGTTCCTGACCCTGCAGGGGGAGGGGGTGCAGGCGGGCCGCCGCGCGGTGTTCGTACGCTTTGCGGGCTGCAATCTGTGGAGTGGGCGCGAAGAAGACCGTGCAACGGCGGTCTGCAAATTCTGCGATACCGATTTCGTCGGCGTAGACGGTTCGGGCGGCGGGCGTCTCGCCGATGCGGCGGCGCTGGCCGATGTCGTCCAAGGCTTTTGGGGCGAGGGGACGGACCTCCGCTACGTCGTGTTGACCGGCGGCGAGCCGATGCTGCAGATCGACGACGCGCTGGTCGATGCGCTCCACGCACACGGGTTCGAGATCGGCGTCGAGAGCAATGGCACGCTTCCCGCGCATCCCGGGATCGACTGGCTGTGCATCAGCCCCAAGGCCGGGAGCGACGTCGTCCAGCGCAGCGGTGACGAACTGAAGCTGGTCTGGCCGCAACCGGGCAGCGATGTCGCGGCGATGGAGTCATGGCGCTTCGAGCATTTCCTTGTCCAGCCGATGGACTGCGCCGATGCAGACGGCGCGCGCGACGCCGCTATCGCGTTCGTCATGGCCCGCCCGAACTGGCGACTGACCACGCAAACCCACAAAATGCTCGGCCTGCGCTAATAGATGAACCCGCAGCGCATGATGTAGCGTCCGCGACGGTCCCAGCAGGCATCGTCGAGGTTAGCGGCCACAAAATCTACACGCGTCCGGCGGAAATACTGCTCGCCACCCGGGATCAGGCTGTTCCGCAGTTCACGCAGCCGTTCCACCGTAAAAATCGTGAAGCCACCGCGCGGCGCGAATAGTGCCTTTTTGCCGATTCGCGATGCCGTCTGGCAGAACCCGTACTGGCTGGTGACAGTCGAGAATGCGCTATAGGTTTTAGTCCCGTATTTATCGAGCGCACCCTGTGCCGCACGCGCTGCCTTGTTGGTCCGCACGAAATATTTGCGAAGCGTCTCATAGGCTTCGGCCATTTCGACCGCGTGGTTGAGATAGATACCGTCATAGCTGTCGCTGGTGAGCAACGAAGCATCGAATTTGCACTGGAGCTTGGCGACATTCAAACCCGCGCGCATTTGCCATGCCCAATTGGCGCGCTCTTCGGCAACAGTTGCCCCCGGCAACATGATGCCCATGCCCGGATCGCCGGGCATCAGCGGCAGGCCCGCGACGGGCGGCGACTGCCAGAAAATCTGGGCGGTGGCGGGTAGCGGCAGGGTGGCCAGCATGGTCGGGATGAGCAGGGAGGCCAGCTTGGGCAGACGCATCGATAATCCTCGCAAATCAATTGACCGTTTCTCTAGGCGGGCTTCGCCACCTGCGAAACCCTTTGCGGGCAGTCGCAATTGTCCTGCGATGAACGGAGGCATCGCAGCGGCGGTCAGTCAGTCCGGCAGCGTCGCTGCGCTGTCCAAATAAAAAGGACCGCCCGGTTGCCCGGACGGCCCTTTCGCTAAATCTTCGCTGTGAAGCGAGATTACATCGCGTTCGTGGCGTTGGTCGTCGCTGTGGCAGCGTTGTCCATCGCGTTCGCAACGTTTTCCGTCGCGTTGGCCATTGCGCCATCGGCGTTGGTCATCGTGTCGTTCATCGTGCCTTCGACGACGTTCATGGCGTTCATGTCGGTCGCGTTGACTTCGACGGTGTTCGTCGACTCGGTCTTGCTGCACGCAGCAACGGCGAACGCGGCGGCGGCAATCATCGAAACAGTGGCAATCTTGCGCATTTTATGCTCCCTAGGAAATGGCGGACTTGGACGGCCTTTGCCCTAATACCCAAATCATGGTGGGCTTTAGCTTTTCTTGTTTCGGTGCTCAAGCGAATTGTGTCAATTTTCCGGCGAAGGCGAAAGTGCCGCCAGAAAATGGCTGAATTCGGCCAATAATACCACATCGAAATCGGTCATTTTTGTGGCAATGCCCAGCTTTTCGAGGCTGGTAACGCCGAATTCGGGCAAACCGCACGGTACAATGCCGCCAAAATGCGACAAGTCGGGCGACACATTGACCGAGAATCCGTGCAGCGACACCCAGCGCCGCACGCGGATGCCAATGGCACCGATCTTGGCTTCCTGCGCGCCATCGCCGGTCCAGATGCCGATTCGTCCAGGTGCCCGCCATGCTTCGACACCGAGTCGCGCGAGCGTTGCGATCACCCATCCTTCGACGGCGTGAACGAAACAGCGCACATCGTGTCCGCGCTTGCCGATATCGAGGATCAGATAACCGATGCGTTGGCCGGGACCGTGATAAGTATACCGACCGCCGCGTCCCGCCGCGAAAACCGGGAATCGCGGGTCGAGCAATTCGGTGGGGTCGGCGCTGGTGCCCGAGGTGTAGAGCGGCGGGTGTTCGACCAGCCACACCGCTTCGCGCGCCGCGCCTGCTGCTACCGCCGTTGCCCGCGCTTCCATCCAGGCCAGTGCCTCGGGGTAGGGTACGGGCGCGTCGGCAATGATCCAGTCGATATCGTCGTCCATGCTCACTTGTGCGTCATGCACCGATTGCCTAGCGCCGGTCAAAGCAGACATGGAGCACGAAACGCATGAACTTTTCTTATGATCGCGTTTGGGCCGATGTTGTGGCGATGGTCCGTGCCAATGGCACATTGCTGGCGACGCTGGCTGGTGCATTTATGTTTCTGCCCTCGTTCGCGCTGTGGCTGTTTTCGCCGATGCCCGAGCCGCCAACGGGGGGCGACGGGAGCGAAGGGTTGCGCTTCCTGACCGATTACTACCGTAGCAACTGGCCCGGGCTGCTGCTCGTCAGCATCATCAGCACCTTTGGACAGGCAGCGATCCTGTCGCTGCTGCTCGACCACAACCGCCCGACGGTGGGCGAGGCACTGACCAAGGCGGGACGCCTATTCCCGATGTATTTCCTGCTCGGGATCATCACGAGTTTCGCTATGGGGATCGGCTTCCTCCTGCTGTTCGTCCCCGGCATCTATCTGCTCGGGCGCCTCGTTGTCGCCGGGCCGGTGATGATCGGCGAGAATGCCGGCAATCCCGTCGAGGCTATCAAGCGCGGCTGGGACGCAACGGCGGGTCTCGGTTGGCGGATCGCGGGGCTGGTGCTGCTGATCGGGATCGTTGGCTGGATCGGGTTTTCGGCGGCGACATCGGTGCTGGGTGTTGCCGCAGGGCTGGTGCTGCCGTCGGAAGCAAGCGCGGTGGTCAAGGCTGCCGCCGATGCGCTTGGCGGCGCAGCGCTCGCGCTGCTTATCGCGGTGCTGTCCGCTGCAATCTACCGCCAATTACGCGGGGGCGATGCGCCGTTGCAGGATATCTTCAGCTAAAGAATTGGTACTTGCGGCGCAGCGTCGGCGGGTAGGTGACCGGTAAGGCGCGGGTCGGGAAATATCTCGACTTCGCGCTTGAACGGCACAAACCCTTGCGCGTGGTAAAAGCCCAGCGCCGACGGGTGGTCGAGTGTGCAGGTGTGGACCCAGACGCGGGTGACATCCTTGCGCCACGCGCGTGCCAGTGCCTCGCCCATCAGCCAGCGTCCGTGGCCTTGGCCGTTCAGCTCGGTCACCAGCCCGAAATAGCCGATCTCGCAATTTCCCGCTTCGCGGAAATCGAGTTCGAGGATGCCCACTTCGATCCCGCGCGGGTCGGCAACGGCAAAGACCTCGACCGCCGGATCGCCAATGATCGCCGCCACTGCCACGTCGGGCATCACTGCACGCGAAAACCACAGCCATGGCGTGCCAACGCGGCTGAACAGCGCACGGTATTTCGCCAGATCGGGCTGCGGCCAAGGCACGAGACGCAACGGATGCGCGCGCAAGGGCTGCGGACGCGGGCGCTCGGTCATTTCCAGATGCGTGACGATGGCGGCGCAGTGTCCGTCAGCAACAGCCGTCAGCGCCATATCAGCTCCATATAGCGCGCGGCGGCAGGCTCATCAGGATCGCATCGATATTGCCCCCGGTCTTCAGCCCAAACGACGTGCCGCGATCATAGACCAGATTGAATTCGGCATAGCGCCCCCGCCATTCGAGCAGTGCCTGTTCCTCGTCGGCAGTGAACGGCGTCGCCATCCGCCGCCGAACGATCATCGGGTAGGAATCGAGAAACGCCTCGCCCAGCGCCCGGGTCAGCGCGAAGTTCGCCTCGAAATCGCCTTCCATATGATCGTAGAAGATGCCGCCGACACCACGGTGGACCTTGCGGTGCGGCAACCAAAAGTAATCGTCCGCCCATTGCTTGAAACGCGGATAGTCGCCGGTCGGGCTGGCGGCGCAGGCGCGTTCCATCGCCGCGTGGAAGGCGGCGGTGTCTTCGTCCTTGGGCAGCGCGGGATTGAGGTCTGCGCCGCCGCCGAACCAGCGTTTGGTGGTGACAAGAAAGCGGCAATTCATATGCACGGCGGGCACATGCGGGTTGGCCATATGCGCGACGAGGCTTATCCCGGTTGCAAAGAAATTCGGGTCCTCGCCCGCGCCGTGGATCGAGGGCGCGAACTCGGGCGCGAAGGCACCGCCTACGGTCGAGACGTTGACGCCGACCTTCTCGAACACTCTGCCCTTCATCACCCCGCGCACGCCGCCGCCGCTGTTACCGCTGGTGTCGTCGTCGCGGAACCACTCGAGATAGTCGAACTTCGCGTCGCTAGCGGCCTCGCGCTCGATGCTTTCGAACGACGCGCAGATGCGGTCGCGCAGCGACTCGAACCAGGCGCGCGCCTGCGCCTGTTCGGCGTCGAGTTCGATCATGCCGGCAGTCCCCCCGTTTGTCTGAGCGCCTCGGTTAAGGCGATTGCTGCGGCGACTGCAAGGTTGAGCGAGCGCACGTCGCGTGAAATCGGAATGCGGATGGCGGCGTCGCAAGCAGCGGCGACATCGGCAGGAACACCCGAACTCTCGCTGCCCATCACCAGTGTATCGTCCGGCGTAAAGGCGAAATCGTGGAGGCGGTGTTCGGACTTGGTCGTGAGCAAGATCAGGCGGGCAGGGCGGGCGGCACGGAACGCCGCCCAGTCGGCGTGGCGCTCGACCGGTACTTGTGCGGCATAGTCCATCCCTGCGCGGCGCATCTTGGCGTCCGACCAGACGAATCCGCAGGGCTCGATGACATCGACCGGCACGCCGTAACAAGCGGCAAGGCGGAGCACCGCCCCCATATTTCCGGCAATTTCGGGTTGGTAGCACGCAAGCCGCATCCCGCTTGCCGTAGGGGCAGCGCCGCTGTGTCACAAGCCTGCCATTTTGCCATTTGCAAG
>ENA-OBLH01000536-OBLH01000536.1-metagenomes-genome-assembly--contig:-NODE-536-length-12356-cov-3.59564_pt1 | contig 12356 bp, 13 predicted proteins | sample MGYA00153382_OBLH01 | MGnify analysis MGYA00153382 | reverse complement strand
TACCAATGGTAGTTAACAGCAGAATTTGCGTAAGTCCTATATATAAATAGAGTATCTTTTTACCCAACTATGCCCATGAAATTAACCAGAGTTAATCGCTATCAAAATGCAGCCCTAGATTACTATCTCTCCCTGACCAATTCTCCCTACCTCCATTACGGCTACTGGGAAAATATTCCTGTGCCTCCAGAAGACCTGATCATGCCCCGATTCCGGGAAGCCCAGGCAGCCTATGCTACGTTGATTGCAAACCATATTCCCCAAGGAGTAAAAACTATTTTGGATGTGGGCTGCGGGATTGGCGGTAATGCAACTTATTTGATGGCTAGGGGTTATGGTGTGGATGGTTTGGCTCCTGATAGCTTCCAACAAGAGAAATTTCTTACCAAAACCCAAGGGAAGGCGAAGTTTTATTTGACTACTTTTGAGGAGTTTCAAGCAGAACGAACCTACGATCTAGTGCTGTTTAGCGAAAGTACTCAATATATGGCATCTAAGGATATTGCCTTGGGTGCGGCGAAAGTGCTGAATCCTGATGGCTATGTGTTACTGGTAGATATGTTGCGGACGGATGCTAATTATAAAGAAGGCATGTTTTCTAACTGTCATGAGGTTAAAGAATTTCAGCAGACTATGGAAGATGCAGGATTTAAGTTAGTAGAAACCAAAGATATTTCTGAGCAGATATTGCCCACGATCGATCTCTATATGCGAGAGTTCCAAACCTATGGAATGAGTACTATCAAGTATGTGGGGACCTTGGTAGAAATCACCGTACCACCCCTTTATAAGCTATTTAAAATTCTGTTTGGTAAGTGGATCGATCGCTTAATCAACGAAGGTTTATCAGCTAGAGTAATTTTCGAGAAATATTTATCCTATGAATTACAAGTCTGGCAACTAGAAGAGAAATAATAAAACTATGAGCAAAATCCCCGTTACAGTAATTACCGGTTTTCTGGGTAGTGGTAAAACTACTTTAATTCGGCATTTGTTACAGAATAATCAGGGCAGAAGAATTGCCGTGGTAGTGAATGAATTTGGAGAAATTGGAATTGATGGTGAATTATTGCGATCGTGCCAAGTTTGTGATGATGAGAAGGAAGTAGTTAGTAATATTATTGAATTAAATAATGGCTGTCTTTGCTGTACGGTGCAGGAAGAATTTTTCCCGGTAATGCAGGAATTATTAGAACGACGGGACTCGATCGATTGTATTGTGATTGAAACCTCTGGCTTGGCACTACCCCAGCCCCTAATCCAAGCCTTCCGTTGGCAAGAAATTCGCACTGCTGCCACGGTGGATGGCGTAATTACAGTGGTAGATTGCGTGGCTGTAGCTGCGGGGACTTTTGCGAGTGATCTAGATGCTGTGCAAGCCCAAAGGCAAGCAGATCCCAACTTAGAACATGAAACACCCTTAGAAGAATTATTTGAAGACCAGTTAGCCTGTGCTGATCTGGTATTGCTCACCAAGGTTGATTTGGTAGATCAAGAAACCAGAGCCAAAGTAGAAACTTGGCTGAAGCAAGAACTCCGTCCCGGTGTGAAAATTGTCCCCTGTAAAGCTGGAGAAATTGCTCCAGAAATTCTCCTAGGCTTCAATTCTGCTGTGGAAGATAACCTCGATCAGCGCTCTGGCCACCATGGCCTAGAGGAAGAGCATGACCACGATGATGATATTAATTCCCTGCATATCACCCTACCTCCCCAACAGGAAATACAAGAATTAGTAAGTAAGTTGGAAATCCTACTCCAAGAGCAAGAAATTTACCGTATTAAGGGTTTTGTGAATATTGCTAATAAACCCATGCGGATGGTGTTGCAAGGAGTTGGAAATAGATTGGATTATTTCTTCGATCGTCCTTGGCGACCTGAGGAAACAAGACAAACTCAACTAGTATTTATTGGCCATGATTTAGAACCCAATATTATTAATAAATCCTTGGCATAAATTTCTAAAATTTGTAGAGTTATCCCAAACTCCCCTAAATTAAATGTCCGTTAGCCCATGAGTTTCAATTCTCCATTATATATTTTATTTCTATTTATAGTTGTGGTTCTTTATTGGGTGATTCCCCAAGTTGAGCTACAGCTATTTTTATTGTTAATAGCTAGTTCTCTGTTCTATAGTTCTTTCCTTTCCCTTTATCTCCAGTGGTATTATATTCCTTTATTTTTATTAATCATTATTATTAATTGGCAACTTGGTAAATCTGTTGCTTTTAATAAACGAGACTCAAAGAAAGGAACAAAGCTCCGCAAAAAAATCATACTTTGGTTAGGAATAATCTTAAATGTTTTATTATTAGCTGGTTTTAAGTATATTCCTTTCTTGCTAGGTACTATGTCGAGTATTTATCAACAATTTACCAACACACCTCTAGTTTCTCTCCAAGATACAACCCAATGGGTGGCCGATAGTTTAGTAGTTCCTCTAGGAATTAGTTTCTTTACTTTTGAATCGATCGCTTTTTTGGTAGATAGTTTTCAAGGGCAAATAGTTGTAGGCAGTCTTCTACAATTCACCACTTATAAATTATTTTTTCCTAAGCTAATTTCTGGACCTATTACTGCCTACGATGAGTTTTATCGCCAGATAAACCAAAAGTCTCCGCCCCAAATCCATCAACTTATAGAAGGGGTATGGTTAATTGCGATCGGTATCTTTAAAAAGGCGATGGTTGCCGATCGCTTAGGTGTCCTAGTTGAGTTATGTTTTAGTAACGCAGAGCGGGCGGGTAGCACTGATCTATGGCTCGGAATTATAGCCTATGGTTTCCAGCTTTATTTAGATTTTAGCGGTTATGTAGACATGGCCAGGGGCAGTGCCATGCTATTGGGATTTAATTTGCCAGAGAATTTTGATTTTCCCTACTTTACTACTAGCATTGCTGATTTCTGGCGGAAGTGGCACATGACTTTGGGTAGTTGGCTCCGCCAATATCTCTACTTTCCCCTCGGTGGTTCTAGGATAGGTTTGATCAGAACCTGTTTTAACCTGATTCTAGTCATGCTAATTGCCGGTATTTGGCATGGGGCAGCGTGGGGTTTCTTGGTCTGGGGTGGCTTACATGGTATTGGTTTGGCAGTACATCGATTAACTGATGTAATTAGCAAAAAATCCCCAACTTTACAGCAGTTTTGGCAGCATCCGGGGGGTATCTTGGTAGCTTGGTTTTTGACTCAAGTAATGGTTTTTTTAACTTGGGTTTTCTTCCGCCTGCCCAACCTAGAACAATCAAAATTAGTGCTAAATCATCTTTGGGGTCATAGGAGGGATATCCAATTTGCTCAACAAGTCTATCAAAGAACGATCGGCCTAAATCCAACTCAATTATTTACCCTACTAGCAATCTTATGGGTTTGTTTAACTATTAATTTCTTCGTTCAGCGCCATCTTAAACTAGATATAAGTTGGCATCTAAAATTATTTATGATTCCTTTGATTCTATTCATAGTTTGGCTCTTAGCTCCTGAAGGTGGTTTACCTTATATTTATTTTAATTTTTAACAGGAATTATAATGATATTTTCAATTTTTTGGGGACTAATAATAATTATTTTGGTCTTAGAAATAGCCCTAAGATTAACTATTGGGTTTCATAATCCTTTACTCTATAGGGCTGACCCCAAAATTGGTTATCTCCTTGCTCCGAATCAACAAGTCCGGCGCTTTAGAAATCGAGTTGTAATTAATAAATATTCGATGCGGAGTCCTAGTTTATTAGAACCTAAGCAGGGTTTACGAGTTTTGTTATTAGGAGATTCCGTGCTTAATGGTAGTTGGTGGACTGATCAGGCAGATACTATTTCAGAAATGATTAAGAACAACTTAACTTTAGACCAGAATCCTCTTAACCTTCTTGAGAAGAGGGCTTTGAATTCTCCCCCTTTTTTAAGGGGGGCTAGGGGGGATCAACCAGTGCCAAACTTTCAAGACCAAACTTATGAAAAAACTATAGAAATTCTCAACGCTTCTGCTAGTGGTTGGAGTCCCCGTAACTTGTTAGCTTATCTTCAGAGATTTGGTTGTTTTCAGGCAGATATTTTAGTTTTGTTGCTCAATACTGATGATTTATTTGGGACTGCGCCTACTTCCATTCCTGTGGGTCTCGATCGCTACTATCCCAGCCGTAAACCCGCCCTAGCAATTCTTGAAGCTGCTACTAGATTATTAATACCCTATACCCCGCCTCCAGAAATGGCTGTAGTTAATGCAGAAGGAGGCGATCGAGTGGGTTTCAATCTCACAGCCTTAGAAGCAATTTATCAGATTGCCCAAACAGAAAAATCCCCGCTAATCATTACCCTGACTCCCCTTTGGCATGAAGTAAGCTCTCAACCTAAAGATTACGAAATTTTAGCAAGGGAACGATTAGACAAATTTATTCAAAATCGGAGTATTCCCTACCTAGATTTTCTGCCCATTTTTCAAAATCATCCCGACCCTAAAACTCTTTACCGTGATCAAATTCATCTCAACCCTCTGGGTAATCAATTGGTGAGTACTGAAATTAGCAAATTATTAGTAGGGGAAACCCGCCATGCTAATTTAGAGGATAAGTTTTAATAGTAATAGATAAAAATTAATTAGGTGGTTGGTGGTGTCCTATGATGACTTACGATTCTGACAAACGGAAATTGATGTCTGTGTTATGTCATGGTTCAATATTTTTTAACACTTTATTTATCGGCGCAGGGATTCCCCTAGCTATCTTGCTTCTATCTGACGATCCAGTAACTAAGACTAGTGCGAAAGAGTCCTTAAATTTCCACTTTAATATGTGGTTGTACTGGATTATTTTTGGAGCGTTAGCGTGGATCTTGATTGGCTTGCCCTTTTTGGCAATTGTAGCGATCGCTAATCTAGTCCTCCCCATCCTAGCAATTATTAGTTCCTTAGCGAACCCCGATGAGTCCTATCGCTATCCCTTTATTTTCCGTGTTCTCTAAATTTGCAAGGATTTTAGAGAGTTTTGTTAAGGTCACCAATAGAAATTTTGCTAATAGAGCCATCAGTTATAAATAGATAGCAATGGCTCTATTAATTTTTAATTTTATTCAATTTTTACTCAATAAAAATGATCGCTAAGTTTAACGATCGTGTAACAACCTGACCACAAATTTATAATACCTTAAGCTTCATCGTAAGCCTCTAAGTCTAGGAGGTAGAGGTAAGGTTCAGTTAATTCTGGCCGCTGGAAGGCGATCGATCGCATCAAATGCCAGTCTTGCAAACCTTCAAAGGCATCAGTATAATCATCTGCCTCCAATCGGGCTGCCAAACCCGCCATATCCTCTAAGGTGACAGCAGAAATATCTTTAGTAGAAAAAGTTGCAGTTGCCATGACCCGACCCTCCCGAATGATGAATATTAGCGATAAGTTTTCTGATAAATACCTAAGATCATCTTACCGCTAATTTTGAGTGTTTGTGATCACGAAATTTCTGACTAACTGTAAAACTTCGGGACGGATTTCATGACCCATTGTAAATTCATGGTAATCGCTGATGATTCCCCAACTTTTAAGAGTATCTCTGATGTAGTGGGCTGCACTAATGGGAACTACCCGATCTTCTGTTCCATGTACCAATAGTATGGGTGGAAATTTAGAGATTTCTGGTCGGGGTTGGGAATGCCAATAGCCACTAAGGACAATTAATCCCGCCAAGGGCAAAGATAAACCCACATCAAGGGTCATGGCTCCTCCTTGGGAAAAACCACTCAGAATAGTCTTCTCCAAGGGGACACCAGTTTTTTCTGGCAAGGATTCTAACCAACTCTTCAGCAACTCCCGACTATTAACCAGTTCTGCTGGATTATTTTGCTCTAAGTTATACCACATCCGCCCTGCTCCGCCGTAGGGATAGGGCAGGGGGGCATCTGCAAACAGAAAATAATAATCGGGCAGGTTAATTATGGGGGCTAGACCAGCCAAATCTTGACCATTTGCTCCGTAGCCGTGGAGGGCAACTATTAAACCCTTGGGGGGTTGTCCAGAAGTGGGGGGAATGGAAATAGAAGTTAAAGACATAGGGGTAGTTCTGGGAGAAGGATTTTCTGGTAGGAGTGTCTCCATCGGGGGGAAGGACACGCTTACTTCTTTATTCCTATCAACCTGATTAGGAAAATCTTGATTGTTGCAACACGTCACTAGCAGCCCGATGCAGCAGAGAATGACGATATACCAAAGCCTTGAAATCATCCGCATAGCCACCTCCAATTACACAAGCAACGGGATAACCGCCCTGAACACAGGTACTCAAAACCTGCATTTCCCGGCGATAAATTCCCGTATCTGTTAAGCATAGCTTTCCCAACCTATCACTATGGTGGGGATCAACTCCCGCATCGTACAAAACTAAATCTGGCTTAAATTCTGACAATAAATCTGGGAGATAATTTGCCAAGGTTTGCAAGTAGGCTTCATCTTCCATCCCTGCTGGTAAAGTCACATCTAGATCGCTGGTTTGCTTAGTGCCGGGAAAGTTGATGCCACAGTGCATGGAGAAAGTAAAAACCTGGGGATCATTTTGGAAAATTACTGCTGTGCCATCCCCTTGATGCACGTCTAGGTCTACAATCAGGATTTTTTGGACTAGGTTTGATTGTTGTAAAACACGGGAGGCGATCGCTAGATCATTAAAAATACAAAACCCCGAACCATAACTAGGAAAAGCATGGTGGGTTCCCCCGGCAGTATTGCAAGCAATGCCATGTTCTAGGGCTAACTTTGCAGTGAGGATAGTTCCCCCCACGGCAATCCGAGCCCGCCCCGCCAAGGCAGCACTCCAAGGCAGACCAATCCGCCGTTGTGCCTTAGCATCAAGAGTTCCCTGCCAATAATTTTGTACATATTCTGGGGTATGGACTAGCTCAAGGGTGGCTAAATCTGGTAATTCTGGGGTATGAAATTGCTCTGGGGTGGCTACTCGATCGCTCAACAGCAATTCATAAAGTAAGCGAAATTTCTCCATAGGAAATCTATGTCCTTCCGGCAGAGGAGCCACATAATCGGGGTGATAAACTATAGGCAGGTAACTATGGGGCATTTTTAGGATTATTTGCGGAGGATTAATTAATGGTTTCCACTCTTTCTCAACCTGATACTCAAACTGGTCAATCCGATCAACCTGCACCAGTTGTAGAGATGACTCTAGAGGAGTTTTTGCAGCTACCAGAAACAAAGCCCGCTAGTGAATTTATTAAGGGGAGAATTTACCAAAAAACAATGCCAAATGGAGAACATAGTACCTTACAAGGTGAGTTAACATCTAGAATTAATCAAATTGGTAAACCAAATAAGTTAGTTTATGCTTTGCCAGAATTACGTTGTAGTTTTGCAGCACGGGCGATCGTTCCTGATATTAGTGTGTTTACATGGGAACGGATTCCTCGAAATGAGAATGGAGGAGTTGCCAATAAAGTTACGATCGCCCCAGATTGGATCATAGAAATTTTGTCACCAGAGCAGAGTGTTAATCGGGTAATTGAGAAGATAATTTTTGCTTTTGAATATGGGACTAAATTAGGTTGGTTGATCGATCCAGAGAGAAAAAGGGTGATGATTTTTCAAGATAATCAGATGCCAGAAATAAAAACTGGTGGGGATAGTTTACCAGTTATGGAAGTAATTCAGGATTGGCAATTATCGGTGGCAGATTTGTTTAGCTGGTTATACGTTGATTTATCATAAATATATTGGATTATAAGCTATGACTATTTAATGTCTTTGGGTAATTACCTATGAAATGGGAAGAAGTTTGTGAGAATAAACAGTTACAAGATTTGCCCTTCAAGATTGAATTAAACAAATGGGGGCAAATTGTGATGAGTCCCGTGAAAGTTAAACACTCTTTCTATCAAGGCAGAATCCAACGTTTATTAGAGTCTTTATTGCTTAACGGAGAGGTGATGCCGGAGTGTGCGATCGATACTTCTGATGGGGTTAAGGTCGCTGATGTTGTGTGGTGTTCGGCCGATCGTTTTGATCAGATTCAAGATGAAATATCAGCTTCGATCGCCCCAGAAATTTGTATAGAGGTTAAATCTACTGGTAACACTTTTGGGGAGATAGAATTCAAGAAACAATTATATTTTGCAGCGCACGCTATGGAAGTATGGCTATGTACTGAAGAGGGTGAAATCAAGTTTTATAATGAGCAAGGTGAATTGGCTCAGTCATTATTAGTTCCTGCCTTTCCTCAACAAATTAAAAGGTAATATAACCTAACGTATTAGGAGCTATAAAGTTAGCCATTCATCAAGATTAATAGGGCGATCAATAATTTCTTCAACTTCTCGTAACATCATTCGCAACTGAGGGACAGAATATTCGTCATTGGAGGGAATAGTTAGGCGATTTTCATTGAAGATCATAAACTGGTGTCGAGTCCCTGAGAAAGAACCATCAAAGCCTATTTTTCTCAGTTTTTTAATAAAATCTCGACGTTTACAAGGTGTCCACCGGCTCACGAATTAACTCCCTATTTAAGTCAATATTTAGATCGATATTTTGGACAATTGGCAGAGGATGACTAAGCCTCAAGCCAACGAGAAGCCAATCTTCTAGGGTGGAACGTAATTCATTTTCACACTGGCGTAAGGTTGAACCGAAAGCAATGACACCTTTACAAGCAGGAATTTTACCTACAAAGGTAGCATCTTCGAGCTTATCGTAAATAGCTTGAGATACAGCAGCATTAATATAGTCGCTTAAGATGTAATTTTCAGTCATTACTTCCCTTAGAAATTAAATTATTTTTGTATCTTAACTAGTTAAAATTCTCCGGCTAGGGCAGCTTCACATCGATCGCACACTAAGGGATTTTCACTAGATTTACCCACATAGTCAGAATAGTTCCAACAGCGATCGCACTTCTGCCCATCAGCCTTAGAGATACCGATCGCTAGTTTTTCCGTCTGGGAGTGATAGACCGATGAGAGGACTAATTCTGGTGTGGCCACTAGTTCTACCTGTGAAGCAATCAGAAGATAACGCAACTGGTCTACTCGGTTCCCTGTCAGGGCATTAGCAGGATTGAATTGCTCTAGGGTTGCCCGCAGATCCCCATCAGCCACGTAGAGTAAAACCTTTGCTTCGAGGGAAGAACCAATTAATTTTTCTGCCCTTGCCTGCTCCAGTACTTTATTCACTTCTGTGCGAATCTGCCGCAACTCTTCCCAAGTTTTACCTAATTCTGGTTGCTGCCATTCTGGGGAGAAACTCACCCAGCCGGATTGGAATACCGATTGGAAAGCAGTAGAGTAGGGCAGGTATTGCCAGATATCTTCTGCCATGTGAGAGAGGACAGGAGCGATCGCCCGGGCCAAATTTTCCACTGCTACAGCTAAAACTGTTTGGCAACTGCGGCGGCGGGGAGAATCTAAATCACTGATATAAAGGCGATCCTTGGCAATATCTAGATAAAAATTAGATAGATCCACCACACAGAAATTCTGCACCGTCTGGAAGAACTTAAAGAACTGGAAACTATCAAAAGCTGCCGTGACTTCGGTAAATACTTCGGTCATCCGGTGTAACATATAGCGATCGATCTCCGGCAGTTCAGCGTAGGGAACCGTATCTTTTGCTGGATCAAAATCGTGGAGATTTCCCAAGAGGAACCGAGCAGTATTGCGAATTTTCCCCCGCACATCCCCCATTTGTTTCAGGCTAGTTTTACCGATCGACATATCCGAAGAATAATCCACCGAAGAAGCCCAAAGCCTCAGCACATCTGCCCCATAAGGCGGGTCTTTTTTCTGATCCTTGCCCCCATCAATAATCATCTGGGGGTCTACAATATTTCCCAAGGATTTACTCATCTTTCGGCCCTGCTCATCGAGGACAAAGCCGTGGGTCAAGACAGTTTTGTAAGGAGCTTGATTATGGTTGGCCACACTAGTCAGCAAGCTGGATTGAAACCAACCCCGGTGTTGATCAGAACCTTCGAGGTACATATCTACTGGATAGACTAATTCTGGGCGCTGCTCGGCCACCGCTGCCCAAGAAGAGCCGGAATCAAACCACACATCCATTGTATCCATGCCCTTGCGGTAGGTTTTACCCTTATCTCGATAGCTTGGGGGTAATAACTCAGCCACGGATAATTCCCACCAAGCATTAGAACCTTTTTCGGCAAAGATCCGCTGCACATTATTGATCGTCTCTTCATTCAACAAGGGTTCCCCAGTCTCCTCATCATAAAATACGGGGATCGGCACACCCCAACTGCGCTGGCGAGAAATACACCAATCCGAGCGATCGCCCACCATGGCCGTAATTCGATTTTCTCCCATGGCCGGAATCCAGCGCACAGATTTAATGGCAGCTAGAGCCTCATCCCGGAAGCCTGCTACCGAAGCAAACCATTGCTCTGTGGCTCGGAAAATAGTCGGTTTCTTGGTGCGCCAATCGTGGGGATAGCGATGGGCATACATTTCTTCTTGGAGCAACGCCCCGGCCTCGATCAGGGCTTCAATCACCCCGCCATTGGCATCCTTGAGGACATTCAACCCGGCAAACTTACCCGCTTCGGCGGTAAAATCGCCCCTTGCATCCACAGGACAGAGAACTGGCAAATTGTAGAGCTTACCTACCCTAAAGTCATCTTCCCCATGACCGGGAGCCGTATGAACTAAACCAGTCCCAGATTCTGTGGTGACATAATCCCCACCAATCACGATCGGGCTTTCCCTGTCAAATAACGGATGCTGGTAGGTAGAAAATTCTAAATCCTTACCCTTAATAGTGGCTTTGATAGTTAAGCTGGTTTCAAACTTCGCCTCTAATTTCTCCACTAGAGCTTGAGCAACTAATAGATACTTAAACTTGGTGCTAAGAACGGGCGCACCCACTTCTACCACCACATAATCTAGATTTGGGTTCACTGCTATAGCCAAATTAGCCGGAATTGTCCACGGCGTAGTAGTCCAGATGGCCACCCCTAGACTATCTAGATAAGGCTGTAATGCTTGGGCTGGGTCTGCCAATTTAGTTACGGCAAAAGCTACATAAATACTCCGAGACTTGTAATCATCGGGATATTCCAACTCTGCCTCTGCTAGGGCGGTCTGGGAAGTAGGACTCCAATGAACAGGCTTGAAACCCCGGTAAATATAGCCCTTTAGCACCATTTGTCCAAATACCCCAATCTGGGCTGCTTCGTAATCTTCCGTGAGGGTCATATAAGGGTTTTCCCAGTCACCCCATACACCGTAGCGTTGGAACCCCTTGGATTGTTCTTGGATTGTAGCGATCGCAAACTCCCGTGCTTTTTGCCGAATCTGCGTAGCTGTCAGATTTTTAGCTTCTTCTGCTGGCATTTGTTGCAAAACTTTTTGTTCGATCGGTAGACCATGACAATCCCAACCAGGAACATAACGAGCTTTTCTGCCCCGCAATAGTTGATATTTATTGATAATATCCTTGAGTATCTTATTCAGGGCATGACCCATATGCAGCGTGCCATTGGCGTAGGGGGGGCCATCGTGGAGGACAAATATATCACCGGGATTATCTTGGGACAAACTCTCATAGATTTGGTGTTCTGCCCAAAACTGCTGAATTTCTGGCTCCCGCTTGGTAGCATTTGCCCGCATATCAAACTTGGTTTGGGGAAGATTGACCGTATCTTTGTAGCTTTTAGAGTCTGTCACAGGTTTAGGTTCGGGTTAGATATATTAAGTATTTCAAGGTAAGTCCTATTTATAAATTCTAGGAGCGATCGCCTGAAAAATCAATCCTTCGACAAGGCTAAGGAACCATCTCTCCCTAATCTGCACCAATGCTATGGGTTACGATGGGGTTAGCAATTACTTCAGATAGATAATGAGGGGGTAAAGCGATGACAGTAAAAAAATCAACAGATGTGCCAACAAACCCACGTAGTCTTAACGATACGAGCAATAAGGACGGCTGGGTTAAATCTCAGAACGATACGAGCAATGAGGACGGTTGGGCTATTAAATCTCAGAGAAAGTCACGCAGTCTTAAAGATACGATCAATGAGGACGATGCGATCAATAAGGAGATCGTTACTAGCAAGGGCATAGCTAGGAAAACTAAAGCTAATCCAACATCTGAAAGTCCTAAAACTGGTAAGGAGATCATCCCTAGTAAGGGTAGAGCTAAGAAAATTCCAAAATTAACAGATATGACCGTTGATGACCTTAAAATTTTGATTGGTGAAGTTGTCGCTGCCGAACTTCAAAAATGGTCTAATCAATCAACTATAACTACTAAACCAGAAAGCAAAGATTTAGATAATTCCGCCAGTGAGAAACCCTATCTAAACTCTGAAGGTGAGTATATATTGCCAAAAGTAACACTGGAAGAACAAATGCAGCGC
>ENA-OBLH01000535-OBLH01000535.1-metagenomes-genome-assembly--contig:-NODE-535-length-12356-cov-5.09544_pt1 | contig 12356 bp, 21 predicted proteins | sample MGYA00153382_OBLH01 | MGnify analysis MGYA00153382 | reverse complement strand
GGCCATCCGTACGACGCGTATCGCGCCCACTTGCAGCCGGTGACCACGATGTCACTGGCGCGAATTGAGCCGAGTGACAACAAGCAGCGGCTGTCGGGCATTGTGAACGCAGTGCGCATGATTAATTCGCGCAGCGGTCGCATGTGCTTTATCGAACTGGATGATCGCACTGCGGTGCGCGAGTTGATGCTGCCCGCCGCGATTTTCGAGATGCATCGGCACTGGATCAAAGAAGACATACCGATTGTGATCGAGGCGCGTGTTACCAACGGTCGCGATGGCGGCACGCGCGTGATCGCGGACGCGATTTACGATATCGAAAAAGCACGCGAGCAGTTTAGTCGGCGGCTGGTGGTCACGCTCAACGGCACGAGTGCCGAGAAGGAAGCCACCGCGTTGCTTGCGACGTTAAAAGCATATCGACCGGGCCGCACTCCTGTGTTCATCAAAGTGAATAAGAAGGGCTACAGCGGCGGCATCGCGCTAGGCGAAGAATGGTGCGTGCGGCCGCATTCGGATTTATTGGCGAAGCTTAAGGCGGAGTTAGAGTTTTAGGCTTGGGCAGTGCTCTGCAACTGCTTTACGCCATTGCGCCCGCCAGTCAACCATAGTGCCGGGTGGCCAAAAGCCGAGATAACTCAAATGTTCCGTGCCCAGCTCCTTGCAGTAATAGCGCGTCGGGCGTGGCGGCGCGTCGTTGCGGCGGGTGATGAGCCGCACAATATCCTTCTGCATCAAACCGTGCCACTCGTCCACTTGCATGGGAAGCAAGGCCACCATTCTTGATAGGGCGTCAATCGCAGGATTGAATTTCTGCGCCTCGGTCATCAGGGCGCCCTGCGCGTTGCGCGCCATCGGCACATGTCCAATCGGGTCCGGCAGCATCACCAACCCGTAGTCCTGTGGATTGATTAATTTGAGTTCGCTGCTGATAGCGATGGTGGTGCGCTTCAGTTCACGCGCGGCCTGCCACCACTCACGATTGACTTGGTTCTGCCAAATTGCCAACGTACCTATCCAGGCAATCGCTAGTGCGTAACCGACTCGACTTGTCTTTCCCGAAAATGCCGCCGCGACTACTAGCGCGAAGCCGAGAGCTGCAAGGTAGTACAGGCGCATACCGTCGCCAACACCAGGTGTCGTTGCGAAGTGCAACGCGGCTCCGACAAACACGGCGAGCGCCCACAGTGCCCCCATCATGAAGACTAACGTGTTGCCACGCATCAAGGCAACCAGCGATAGGGTGATCGCGATCACTGCAGCTCCTTTCGATGCAGCGGGTGCGAGCGCAGCAAGACTCCAGAAGACCTGAAAGTGCCGGCCCAAGCGAGCCGCGATCTCGACCACGGAATGAATCGGAGCGCTTGAGTAGACGTTGATGCCGACGTTTCTGAACAGAAACCACCGCCAACCCAGATAGGCCACCGCCAGCAAAACGTGGACGATGACCAGGCTTTTGCGTTCGAGCAGTCGCTTGAAGAACAGCGAAGCGGACGGCCAGCCTGCCGCGTCTCGACGGCCGGCTTCGACCGCCATCAGCATCGCGACACCGAACGGTAACAATAGCGTTGACTCCTTGCTGGCGTAGGCTAGGGTGCCCGCTAAAGCGCTGATCAGAAGCCAGCGGTCATAGCCCCGACTCATCAGACCCACCCACAGGGCCAGTGCCATGCCTGCGGTAGCCCATCCGTCAAAGCGCCCGACTAACCAAAGCGTTATTTCTGCTGTCCACGGATGTAGTAATACGGTGGCAAATGCGACGGTACCCGCCATAGATGATCGCAGCAGACGCTGCGCCAATAGACCGGTGAACGCAGCGGCCGAACCATGCAGGAGCAAGTTGGTTAGGTGCCAGCCTCCGGCACGGTCGCCGTAAATGAGCGCATCAAGACCAAGACTCGCGAAGCCCAACGGCCGCCACATGGTCGAGCCGGGGCCCCAAAGTGGGCCGATAGTGCGTTGCCAAACGATATCGAACAGTGTGCCAGCGTCCGCACTTGCCGCGAGCTGTTGAACCAGCCCGATATCTTCCGCGAAGCCCGGCAACGTGAGGGCGTGACGGTGCGTCCACGCGAACAACAAGACCGACAAACATACGATGGCGCGTGCAGCGAATGCATCGCTGCGCAAAGTGCCCGTCATGCAGTCACGGGGCGAGCGGACAATTTGTTGATGACCGCCGCGACCCCTTTCAGGATGAAGCGGATTAACACGACCAAGGCGATAACGAAAATCAGCAGTAACACGAGGAAGATGATCGGGTTGGCGATTGCCAGTGCGAGACCGCCGGCGACCATGGTGTCTTCGGCCAACGAGAGGCCGATATTGCTGAACGGCTCCGGCGAGGTGTTGGCGACGGCGCGTGTGCCCGCCTTACCAAAGTGAGTGCCCGCTGTCAGCGTGCCGCCAATCAGCGCTGCGGCCATCGCGACACCTTCGCCGCTGTCGCCGAGCATGCCTGCGGCTAAGGCTGCGCCTGCCGGAATACGCAGGAACGTATGAACAGCGTCCCATGCGCTGTCGAGCCACGGGATTTTGTCAGCGAAGAATTCGATGAACGCCATGAAGCCCGCCGCCCCCAGAACAATCGGATTCGTCAGTAGTTTGAGTGCATCGGGCAGTGGCACGTAGCCAAATTTGCCGAGCATGCCAACGACAAACACGACGAGATACAGGCGCAAACCCGCGCCCCACGCCATCGCGGCGGACATTGCTAGTTCGGGTAGATGATTTTGTAGCCAGATCATGTCGATTCCTCCTGCCGGTCGTTGCCGTTTGGCTCGTGAACCCGCAGCGTAGCCACAACGCGGGGAAACCCTCGTTGGTGTACAGTTCGCGCTGTATCAATAAGGAGGGACATATGGATTACATCATTTTGGCGCTAGTGGGCTTGGTTGTTGGCGCAATCGCCAAGTTTCTGGTGCCCGGCAAGCAAGGCGGCGGCATCATCGTTACGGCGCTTCTAGGCGTCGTGGGATCGCTGGTGGGCACGTTGGGAGGGCAACAGCTCGGCATCGTGTCCAAGGCCGCTGGGACGCACTGGATTGCATCTGTGGTCGGTGCGGTGGTCGTGGTTTTTGTTTACAGCTTGATCACGAGGAAGTCGGACGCAAGCTAGGCGATATAACTTTATTGTGCAAGCTCCTATTGCGTTGGGCTTCGAGCGATATTTACCCGTAAGTTGACTTATGGCATTTTATTGATCTAAGCCCATGTTGAATGGCCCTTTCAACCGAAAGCTGATTACTCAACAGACAACAAAAAGCCGGGCAAGCCCGGCTTTTTGTTGTCCAGCGAACCGGACTATTCTGCTTTCGCGTCTTCTGCGGCAACAGCCGTTGCCGGACGATCCATCAATTGCACGAGTGCCATCGGAGCGTTGTCGCCCTGACGGAAGCCGAACTTGAGGATTTGCACATAGCCGCCGTTGCGGGCTGCGTAGCGCGGGCCGAGCTCATTGAACACTTTGCCAACGATGTCGCGATCGCGGGTGCGATCAAAAGCAAGGCGACGGTTCGCGAGCGATGGCTTTTTGCCCAGCGTGATGAGTGGCTCAACGACGCGACGAAGCTCTTTAGCCTTCGGCAGCGTGGTCTTGATCACTTCATAGCGAAGCAGTGCGACTGAAAGATTGCGAAGCAGTGCCTGACGATGGGCGCTGGTCCGGTTTAATTTGCGTAGTCCGTTACCGTGACGCATAGTTGTTCTCCTAATCCTACTCTGTGCTCTGTGCGCTTACATGCCGCCGCGATCTAGACCAGCCGGAGGCCAGTTGTCGATCTTGGTGCCGAGCGCGAGACCGCGCTGCGAGAGGACTTCTTTGATTTCGTTAAGCGATTTGCGGCCCAGGTTCGGAGTCTTCAGAAGCTCCGTTTCGCTGCGCTGTACCAGATCGCCGATGTAGTGAATGTTTTCTGCTTTGAGGCAGTTGGCCGAACGAACGGTGAGTTCGAGGTCGTCCACAGGCTTGAGCAATACTGGATCGAACGACGCAGTTGCGCGCTCAAGTGCCGGCATGTCGGTGCCTTTAAGATCAGCAAACGCGGAGAGTTGATCCACGAGGATGCTGGCCGCATAGCGAACCGCACCTTCAGGCTCAATCGCGCCGTTGGTCTCGATGTCGAGCACGAGCTTGTCCAGATCAGTACGCTGCTCAACACGAGCGGACTCCACCAAATAACTCACGCGCTTGACCGGGCTGAACGAGGCGTCAAGCAGGATCGAACCTACTTTACGGTTGCCCGTTTGACCGGCAGCGGTACGCACCGTTGCTGGCACATAGCCACGGCCACGCTCAACCTTGATTTCGAGCTCAAGTTTGCCGCCTTGAGTCAAGTTGGCAATCACGTGTTCCGGATTGACGATCTCAACTTCGTGCGACGACTCGATGTCGGCGGCGGTCACAGGACCAGCGCCCTCTTTTTTCAGCGTCAATACCGCGTTGTCACGGTTGTGCAACTTGATGACCACGCCTTTGAGATTCAAAAGCAGATCAACAACGTCTTCCTGCACGCCTTCCAGCGCGGAGTACTCGTGGACAACACCGCTGATAGACACTTCAGTCGGTGCATAGCCCGGCATCGACGACAGCAACACGCGGCGAAGCGCATTGCCCAATGTGTGGCCGTAGCCACGCTCAAAGGGCTCCATCACCACACGAGCGGATGATGGGCTGGTGGCATGTACCTCAATGTTGCGCGGTTTCAAAAAAGCAGTACTTTGCATACGCGTCCTTTACAGTGAGGGAATCGATTACTTGGAGTACAACTCGACGACCAAACTTTCGTTGATGTCGTTTGCAAACTCACTGCGATCAGGCGCGTGCTTGAACGTGCCCTTCATTTCTTTGGTATTCACGTCAACCCACCCCGGGAAGCCGATGCGTTCCGCGAGCGCCACTGCATCGATGATGCGCGCTTGCGCTTTCGACTTGTCGCACACGCTGATAACGGCGTTTGAGCTGATGATGGCCGACGGGATGTTGCACATCGCGCCGTTCACCAGAATCGCTTTGTGGCTCACCAGTTGACGGGCTTCCGCGCGAGTCGAGCCGAAGCCCATGCGATAAACGACGTTATCGAGACGCGATTCCAGCAGTTTCAACAGGTTCTCACCGGTTGAGCCTTTGCGACGATCTGCCTCGGCAAACGTGCGGCGGAATTGACGCTCAAGGATGCCGTACATACGACGCAGCTTCTGCTTTTCGCGCAGTTGCAAACCGTAGTTCGACATCCGTTGACCCGACTTTGCACCATGCTGTCCCGGCGCGGCGGCCAGTTTGCATTTGCTGTCGAGCGAGCGACGTGCGCTCTTTAAAAATAGATCAGTGCCTTCGCGACGCGAGAGTTTGCACTTGGGGCCTGTATAGCGTGCCATATTCTTTTTCTCCCGGCCTACATGCGGCGACGTTTAGGAGGACGGCAGCCGTTATGCGGAACCGGCGTGACGTCCGAAATGCTGGTGACCTTGATGCCAAGTGCGTTGAGCGCACGAACGGCACTTTCACGACCTGGGCCCGGACCCTTGATTTGCACTTCGATGTTCTTCACACCACATTCAACCGCAACTTTGCCAGCCGCTTCGGCAGCGATCTGGGCTGCGAACGGGGTTGACTTGCGCGAGCCTTTGAAGCCTGCGCCGCCAGAGGTCGCCCACGACAGAGCATTGCCCTGGCGGTCGGTGATGGTGATGATGGTGTTATTGAAAGACGCGTGTACGTGGCAAATTGCCTCGGAAACGTTCTTTTTGACTTTTTTGCGCGCGCGAGCAGCGGACGCGTTTTTGGTATTTGCTTGAGCCATGATTTGAGTTGCTAGCCTTTCTTGCCTGCGATTGCCTTGCGCGGACCTTTACGCGTACGCGCATTGGTGCGTGTGCGCTGGCCACGTGCTGGCAGACCTTTACGATGACGGGTGCCGCGATAGCAACCGAGATCGATCAGGCGCTTGATGCTCATCGTGACTTCACGACGCAAATCACCTTCAACGGCGAACTTGCCAATCTGCTCGCGCAGTTTGTCGAGCTCAGCATCGGTCAAATCTTTGACCTTTTTGTCTTGCGGCACACCAGCGCCATCACACACTTTGCGAGCGCGTGTGTTGCCAATACCGAAGATCGAGGTCATAGCGACCCAGGCGTGCTTGTGGTTGGGGATATTGACCCCGGCGATACGTGCCATACTTGGTCTCCTTCCCTAGCCTTGGCGCTGCTTATGACGCGGATCCGTACAGATCACGCGAACCACGCCCTTGCGGCGGATGATCTTGCAGTTGCGGCAAATTTTCTTCACCGAAGCGTTAACTTTCATGTGTCGTTTCCTGTTGTAGATTATTTGGCGCGGAATGTGATCCGAGCCCGTGACAGGTCATAAGGTGTCATGTCCACCGTGACCTTGTCACCCGGCAAAATTTTTATATAGTTCATGCGCATCTTGCCGGAGATGTGCCCTAGGACAACGTGCCCGTTTTCTAACTTCACTCTGAATGTTGCGTTAGGCAACATTTCAAGGATCTCGCCCTGCATCTGGATGGTGTCTTCTTTCGCCATGCGTCTAGACTTTTAATCCACCCTTCAGGTTAGCTTTTTTGAGTAGCGAATCGTACTGCTGCGACATCATGTAGGCCTGCACCTGCGTCATGAAGTCCATCGTAACCACTACAACGATCAGCAAAGAAGTACCGCCGAAATAAAACGGGAGGTTCCACGCGCTGATCAAAAACTCTGGGATCAAACACACCACGGTGATGTAGATCGCACCGATCAACGTCAAACGGGTTGTGATCTTTTCAATGTACTTAGCCGTCTGATCCCCTGGCCGATAGCCGGGAATGAACGCGCCGCCTTTTTTCAAGTTCTCCGCTGTTTCTTTCGGGTTGTACTGAATCGCCGTGTAGAAAAAACAGAAGAAAATGATCAAAGCCGCGTATACGATCATGTGAATCGGTTGGCCCGGCCCCAGCGCATTGGCTGCATCACGCAACCACGACGGACCAACACCAGGGCCAATGAAACCCAAGATCGTCGGAATAAACAAAATCAGGCTCGACGCGAAGATCGGAGGGATTACACCCGCCATGTTCAGCTTCAACGGCAGATGCGAACTCTGACCACCGTATATCTTGTTACCGACCTGGCGTTTGGCGTAATTCACCAGAACCTTACGCAAGGCGCGCTCGAAGAACACGACCGCAGCTGTTACGCCAACCACTAGCACAAACAAGAAGAGCAGTTTCAGAATGCTCAAACTACCTGATGCTTGCAGCTCCAACGTGTTCTTGATCCCCGAAGGTAATCCAGCCACGATGCCTGCAAAAATCAGAATCGAGATTCCGTTACCCAATCCGCGTTCGGTAATCTGCTCACCTAACCACATCAGAAACATTGTCCCGGTTACCAACGTAACTGTGGTGATGATTCTGAAGGTAAGGCCGGGATCCATCACTAGCCCGGGCTGACTTTCAAGCGCAATACCAATGCCGACCGCTTGGAAAATCGCGAGTACCAACGTGCCATAGCGGGTGTACTGAGTGATTTTGCGGCGGCCTGCTTCGCCTTCTTTTTTCAACGCTTCAAGCGTCGGCACTACCACCGATGCGAGCTGCATGATGATGGATGCAGAGATGTACGGCGTGATGCCCAACGCGAGAATCGAGAAGCGCTCTAATGCGCCACCCGAAAACATGTTGAACAATCCGAGAATGCCGTTTTGCTGTGCCTTGAACAATTCTTCAAGTACAGACGCGTTGATACCGGGCACCGGCACGTGAGTACCGATCCGGTAAACAATCAACGCACCCAACAAGAACAAAAGGCGACGTTTTAGGTCGCCATATTTGTTGCCGGGTTTTTGAGCTGGGTTTAACGCCACGCGTAGTTCCTGATTAATTCAGACAAACAGCTATTGCTTGGCTACGGCTGGAGTTTTCGCCTGAAGCTTGCCTTTAGGCACCTCCGGTGCGTCAACAATCGTGCCGCCTGCGGCAATGATCGCCTTACGTGCGCTAGCAGTTACTTCAACGCCATTAAGCGTCACTGCAACCTTGATTTCGCCACCGCCAATGATCTTGACCATCTTGGCATCATTTGCGACCGCTTTAGCCGCTTTCAATGCCAATAGATCCACTTCGGCGAGGCCGAGCTTAGCCAGAACGCCCAGCGTAATTTCCGAACGGAAGTCACGCATCAGCGAAGTGAAACCGCGCTTAGGCAAACGGCGATGCAAAGGCATTTGACCGCCTTCGAAGCCGATCTTGCGCGATGCGCCTGAACGTGATTTCTGGCCGTTGTGACCGCGACCAGCAGTTTTGCCGAGACCGCTGCCCATACCGCGACCGACGCGACGGCGATTTTTCTTTGCGCCTTCAGCAGGCTTGATCGTATTGAGTTGCATATCGATTTCCTCTGCGATCTTTAAGCGACTGCGACCACGAGATGACGAACCGTGTTCACCATGCCGCGCGACGAAGGCGTATCAATAATTTCGCGAACCTGGCCGATCTTTTTGAGACCGAGACCTTTGACGGTTGCGACGTGGTTGTGCTTGGCACCAATCGGTGACTTGAACAGTTTCACTCGAAACGTGTTGCTCATCTTGTCAGCCATGATTTAAGCCTCCGACAGTTGTTCAACGCTGAGGCCGCGCTTGGCAGCGATCTCGCCGGGGGTGTTGACTTTTTCCAGGGCGTCGAGCGTCGCACGCACGACGTTGTAGGGATTGGTAGGGCCGAAGCATTTGGCGAGGACGTTAGTGACGCCAACCACTTCAAACACCGCACGCATCGCGCCACCCGCGATCACGCCCGTACCTTCGGACGCAGGCTGGATCAACACGGTGGTTGCACCATGTTTACCCATCACAGCGTGATGTACAGAACCCGATTTCAGGCTGACTTTGATCATCTGGCGACGAGCTTGCTCCATCGCTTTTTGAACACCGACCGGCACCTCTTTCGATTTGCCTTTGCCCATGCCGACGCGGCCATCGCCATCGCCAACCACCGTCAGCGCTGCGAACGCCATGATGCGGCCGCCCTTCACCACTTTGGTGACGCGGTTCACACTGATCATTTTCTCGCGCAGGCCATCACTTGGCTCTTCGCTTTTTTGTACTTGAGGGCGTGCCATCTGAGTACTCCTTTAGAACTTGAGACCGCCGGCGCGCGCTGCTTCGGCAAGAGCCTTAACGCGACCGTGGTATTGGTAACCTGAGCGATCAAAGGCAACCACTTCGACGCCGGCAACTTTTGCCTTTTCAGCGATGCGAGTACCCACTATCTCAGCAGCGGCCTTGTCGCCACCGTTCTTGATTTGCGCGCGTACTTCAGCCTCAGCCGTTGAGGCGCTGGCCAGTACTTTGCTGCCGTCACCCGAGATGACTTGCGCATAGATGTGCGAATTGGTGCGGAATACCGCGAGGCGAGTCGCCAATTGAATGGTTAAACGCACACGCGTTTGACGGGCGCGACGAATACGAGCGACTTGTTTGCTTTTAGTCATTGCGATTGCCCGCCTTACTTCTTCTTGGTTTCTTTGAGCGCCACAACTTCGTCAGAGTAGCGAACGCCTTTGCCCTTGTAAGGCTCTGGCGGACGGTACGCGCGAACTTCTGCGGCTACCTGGCCGACCTGTTGACGGTCAGCACCCTTGATAAGAATCTCGGTCTGCGTCGGCGTTGTCACCGTCACACCTGCGGGCATTTTGTGCGCGACAGGATGCGAGAATCCGAGCGTCAGGTTCAGCGTGTCGCCAGCAGCAGCGGCACGATAGCCCACGCCCACTAACGTCAGCTTCTTCGAGAAGCCTTCAGACACGCCGCGAACCATGTTGTTCACCAGCGCACGGCAGGTGCCCGACATCGCACGGCTGTGCTGATCACCATTCGCAGCAGCGAAGGTGATTTGATTGTCTTTACGCTCGATCTTGACCGAGCCACCAAAGTCGTGCGACAGCGAGCCCAGCGGGCCTTTGACGTCAACACGACCACCCGCCAAAAACACTTCGACTTTGTCCGGGATCTCTACGGGGTATTTAGCAATACGTGACATGCATTTCCCCTTAAGCGACCGTGCAGAGCACTTCGCCGCCCATGCCCAGGCTGCGTGCTTTACGATCAGTCATCACACCCTGAGGCGTAGACACGATGGCAACACCGAGGCCGTTCATCACGCTAGGCAAGTCATCCTTGCCGCGGTAGATACGAAGACCTGGTTTGCTGATCCGCTTGATTGTCTCGATAACGGGACGACCGGCGTAATATTTAAGACCGATTTCGAGTTCGGCTACTTTGGTGATGTCACCGGCGACTTTAAAGTCTTCGATATAGCCTTCGTCTTTGAGGACGCGGGCGATAGCGGCTTTAACTTTGGACATCGGCATTTTCACCGACGTTTTTTCCATGGCCTGCGCGTTGCGGATACGGGTCAACATATCAGCGATAGGATCGGACATACTCATTTCCGAATCTCCTTACCAGCTAGCTTTGGTGAGACCAGGGATCTCACCGCGGAATGCAAGCTCGCGAACCTTGTGGCGCGCGAGACCGAATTTGCTGAACACACCACGTGGACGACCGGTCAACTGACAGCGATTACGCAGGCGAGTCGGGTTGGCGTTACGCGGGAATGCTTGCAGCTTGAGACGGGCGTCAGCATGCGCTTCTTCACCGGCTTTGCTGTCAGAAATGATTGCCTGAAGTGCTGCACGCTTTTTTGCGTACTTGGCGACGAGGCCTTCGCGTTTCTTTTCGCGGTTGATAGTGGCGAGTTTTGCCATGTGATTTTCTCGCTATGCCTGTTGCGGGGCGCGGAAGGGGAAACGGAACGCGGCAAGCAATGCCTTCGCCTCGTCATCGGTTTTTGCTGTGGTGGCGAACGTGATGTTCATGCCGCGCAGCGCGTCAATCTTGTCGTACTCGATCTCTGGGAAGATGATCTGTTCTTTAACGCCAAGGTTAAAGTTGCCGCGACCGTCGAAACCTCGCGGCGAGATGCCACGGAAGTCACGAACACGCGGCAGTGCGACGTTAACGAAACGGTCGAGGAACTCGAACATTTGCTTGTTGCGCAGTGTGACCATTGTGCCAACTGGATAGCCTTCGCGAATCTTGTAGTTCGCGATAGCCTTCTTGGCTTTGGTGACGACTGGTTTTTGACCAACGATAGCGGTCAGGTCTTTCGTCGCGTGCTCAAGAATTTTCTTGTCACCGACGGCCTCCCCCACGCCCATGTTCACTACGATTTTGATCAAACGTGGCGCTTGCATCACCGACTTGTAGCCAAATTGCTTGACCAATGCCGGGACGATTTCTTTGCGATACTGTTCTTGTAAGCGAGCCATAAATTTCTCCCCGCCTAGACCGGTTGACCGGTCGATTTGAAAACACGTTGCTTGCGGCCGTCGTCGAGTGTTTTGATAGCCACGGCGTCTGCTTTTTTCGTGCTTGCGTTAAAAATTGCAACGTTTGAGGCCGAGATTGCGGCGTCTTTCGTCGTGATGCCACCCACTTCGTTTTTCTGTGGGTTAGGGCGCACGTTGCGCTTGACCTGGTTGATACCTGCAACGACCAACTGACCTTCAAGCACGCGCACGACTTCCCCGCGCTTGCCCTTGTCACGACCCGTTGTTACGACGACCGTGTCGCCTTTACGTATTTTCTGCATGATTCTGGCCTTCGCTCTAGAGCACTTCGGGCGCAAGCGACACGATCTTCATGAACTTTTCAGTACGCAATTCGCGCGTGACCGGTCCAAAGATACGAGTGCCGATAGGCTCAAGCTTTGCGTTAAGAATGACGACGGCGTTGTTGTCAAACTTGACTAGCGACCCATCGCTGCGGCGAATACCCTTAGCCGTGCGAACAACTACGGCGTTGTAAACCTCGCCTTTTTTGACGCGACCACGAGGCTGCGCATCTTTGATGCTGACCTTGATAACGTCACCAATACTGGCGTAACGACGCCTTGACCCGCCGAGCACCTTGAAACACATGACGCGACGAGCGCCCGTGTTGTCGGCGACGTCGAGTATCGACTGCATTTGAATCATATTTTTCTCTTCTCCAACTTACCTCAAAACCTTGATTCACCGCGGTTCTGAGAAGTTTTGGGACCCCCGCGTCGACCTATTGGGTCTCCACGGATGGGGCACAGTGTGTGGTGGAAGCTCGTTTCATGATGCGCCGAAAGCGGATCAAAAAGCTGCCAAGCTCTGGAGTATGTCATAGCGGAGCGGCGCTGTCAATGAATGGGCGTTTAAAAATTGCATGTGGGCACTCCTATAAATTCATTTCGAAGCAGCCAACGGCCAGCAGTGGTTGAACGTTACAGATAGAACGCTGAAACAAGACACCCACGCATGCA
>ENA-OBLH01000532-OBLH01000532.1-metagenomes-genome-assembly--contig:-NODE-532-length-12400-cov-2.73593_pt1 | contig 12400 bp, 12 predicted proteins | sample MGYA00153382_OBLH01 | MGnify analysis MGYA00153382 | reverse complement strand
GCATCCGGCCACGGCAGGGCAGGACCGTCTCATCAATGGGACCCGCGAGAAGTTGACGCGTTGGTTGTCTCCCAAAATCGTGAAGCCAAAAGCAGACGGTAGTTTCACCGGCTGGCGGGTGCTGCTGGACCGGCGGGGAATCTATCTTGGGGCCACCGCAGCCGTGATGCTGGCCACCGGACTGCTGGTGTGGAGCCGGCGGAAATCAGTTGATCGGCCAGGGCTTGCCGTGCCCTCGGGCGCATGGGCTGCCGCACTCTTCACGGGCGGCACGGTCGTGGGTTATGCGCTGCTCTATGGATGGTATGATCCCATTGGCCGGGGAGACCGCTTCATGCTTTCGCTCTATCTGCCGCTCGTCTTTTGCCTCGTCTGGGCTTCTGAAAGTCTGATGGATCTGGCCATCATGCGTCGTGCACCACGATGGACGGCTTTGGTTTATCAGGGCTCCCTCTGGCTCATCAATGGGGCGGTTGTCTGGCGTTTGGTCGAGATCCTGAGGAATCCAGTATTCGATCCCGGAACTCTGTGACGTGAGATCCGGTGGGGAGATGGGGAAAGTTGTGCGAATCGGGCTTGGAAGTTGATCTTATTTTCAAGAATCGAAATTAATAAAAACCGTAAATTTCAAAAAATAAGGCGGATTTAACTTGCATTATTGGTAAAATTACCAATAGTTGTATTTATCATGAAGCTAATATCTGCCGATTTGCCCAATTTGACTCGCTCCAACTTGCGTGGACGCCGCTGGTCATCTGGATTTGGGCTGGCAGAGGTATTAATGGTTTTGGCAATTCTTGGGGTGATTGCTGCTTTGGCTTTGCCTACTCTGGCGGGGGTGTTGAAAAGCAGTCGTTCTGCCAAATCCGTTCAACAGGCGCAGGCGATCGCCCAGACTTTCGCCGCCGCCAACGCTGTCGGGGCCGTATTTGCAGTGCACAGCCGGGAAGGGGTGGTTGATGCCTTGACCCGGCCGGAAGGGGTGCAGGGAGCGGGTATTTTCTCCAATGTCACCTTCAATGTGAAATTGAGCCTGGTGGATAAAAATGAAGTCCGCTCGTCGGCTTTACTGATCGGGCACACGCTCCCGGACGGGAAATTCCAGTTGGAGTTCAAGCCCTGACTGCTGAAGACTTGCTGAGTCTAATTCAGTGCATAGCTCAGGTTTTCCGTCTTCGCTGGGATCGACGGAACGAGGGACATTTCATCTTCATGAAAAGAATGATTCAGGGTTTTGCTCGAAGGACTCCTTAAAAATCACTTTTTTGATAAAAACTAGAATAAACTTCTAGTCATGGGCCTTGGGTCGTGCTAATTTGGACGACCCGATATGAAACGCACCCGAAATGCTTTTACCTTAGTCGAAATGCTGATTGTCATTGCAATCATCAGTATTTTGGCCGCGATGGCCATTTCATCGTTCTCAAACGCCGCTCAGGATTCCCGTGCGGTGATAGTACGCCAGCAATTGGCCTCGGTCCAAGAAGCAGTCAACAACTGGGCGGCCCGCCAGATCGGCAATACCCCCACCACCGCTTCAGGGCGACTGGCGGTCTTCGCTTCGTATTTGGATGAGCGTACCCGCGAATCAATTTCTGCCGACAATCTGACGGGCCGTGTGACCAGCGACGCGATGCGTCAGACGGGTTTTTGGCTGACGCTGCCCGACTGGGAACCCGCCGTAGGCAAATATCCCAGAGTCCAAATTACTCCCTGACCTGTACCTCATCCTGTTATGAAACTCAACTCACGCGCATTTTCCCTCGTAGAAGTCCTCGCGGCGGTGGCCATCATCGGAATTATCGTCTTCCTGGCGCTTCCGAACGTGATCCAGGCAAAACTTGATTCGGAAGAGCAGATGGTCATCACCCGGGCAGAAGCTCTCAATATTTCCATCAGTGCCTACATCACCGCCAACGGGCGCAGCAATGCAGGGACAAACTGGGCTGCCACCTCCACTGCTACGGATGTGAATGCCGCCAAATATGCGCTCGTGAAGGGTTACATGGCCTACGCTCCCATTAACCTGACGGACTATCAGCCCAGCGGTTACACGTTCGAGTTGGGCAGCCTTGACGCGAAAGTCGGGATCAAGCGGGGGACGACCGCGATCCTGTATTAAGCCTTCAACCAACTTTCCCGGTTATGTTAAAGACTGCTTGCTCATCCTTGAAATCGCGCGGTTTCACCCTGACGGAACTTCTCGTCACGGTCGGCATTATCGCGGTTCTTGCTGGAATCGCGATTCCGGCCTACTCGGGCGTCACCGGGACGGTGAAGAATGTGGAATCGGATGACTTTGCGGAATCGCTCAACCGTGCGGTGCGCAATTTCAACCAAGCCAACTGGGATATCCCCACGGCGGCGGACAACGACGCCACCACCGATGAATTTGTGGTCCTGCGCTCCCTCCAATTCAAAAATTGGCCTGTAGGCTCTTTCAAGCCCGGGGCCCCTTACTTTTCCATCAAGTATAACCCGAAGGCTTCATCCGACAGCAGCCAGCACCGGCTGCGGTGGAATGGACGTAGTTTCGAAGTGCTCCGGCCGGGTACCGGTGGCAAGGGTTTTCTCAAGACATTCGAGGGCAAAGACTACACCGGGGACTACGTTTTTCCGAATGGATATTCCCCTGCTGGCAGCCCCGCGGGGTATTTCCCTGCGGCTAACCAGTGATTGGATTGCGCCATTCCCCCCTCATTTCCATTTCCATGCAATTTCCTACTATTGAAATGCCACCGCAGGATCGGTTTTCGCCGGACCTTGATCCGTCATTTTGGGACGGCGGTGCGGCGCCTCCTCCTGAAGATTCTATCATGGGAGGCTTCACGGCGGGCAAAGTCGGGCCAGTGAATGTGGAGGCTTTAGCGGCCGCACACGATCTCCTGCCCGTCAAACTGCCCCGGACCACCTGCAGCATTCCGGCAGAAAGCCTGATCCGTCAGATCGGCCGCATGGCCACCACCGCAGAGCCCTGGTTACCGGTGGGCACCGTGGGACCCTTTCTGATCATGGGCCATTGCCGGCCGGATTCCACTGACTACTGGGGGGTCCCTGCCGATTTTATCATCCGCATCATGATCGATGCCGAGCAGTATGAATCGATCCTGAAGGATTTGATTTCCCGTCTTGGATTCAAACCAATCGCGGCGGCCAATCCCTGCGAAGGCCTGAAAGCTCCTGTCTTTGCCGGAGACTTGAATGCCGCCTTCAGCTGGTTTGTCGAGCACTATCCGATGTCCCTGGATGACCGCGAGAAAATGCAGCGGCTCCTCGAGGAAAACGGGAAAAAGGCCCTCCAGACCATGGATGACCTGAAGTTTCTTCCCCGGCATTACGGAGTCTGCATCATGCGTCTCGCCACTGGCGCCCCGATTTACAATCCTGAGGAGGCGCCCGGGCAGTCGATATTCCCGGATACGCTGCTGGAAAAACATAACGTCTTCCCGCTCTTCTGCGGCAAACAGCACATCTACCTCCTCAGTGCCAGCGCCTCGGTCTATGCCTTCGAGGATGAATGGCTTTCCTCCGGCAACGAACCGGTCAAGGTCATTCCGGTGCTGGCGGATATTGCCGCCATCCGCGCCGCCATCGCCCGCAACCGCAGCCGCTCCAGCACCCGGGAGAGCACCAGCCACGTGGCGGCCGGCGAATTGACCTTTTCGGATAGTGGCCAACTCGTCGAGATCGATCCCATGGACATGGCGCGGATCAATCCCGCCAATCCGAATAACACGGCCGAACAGTTGGTCATGTGGGCCATTTACCGCGCTCTGAGCCTGCGGGCCTCCGACCTTCATATCGAGAAGTTCTACAATACCGCCCGCTTCCGCGCCCGCATCGACGGTGAACTGGTGGTAATCCACAGCTGCTCCGAAGAGGCCCTGCAACGGGTCATCGCCATGATCAAGAACTGGTCCAATATGGGTCAGGAGCGGCAGGCCTGTCAGGATGGACGCTTCGCCATGCGCATCGGCCAGAAGCGGGTCGATGTCCGCGTCGCCGCCGTGCCCCACCGCAAGGAATTCCAGAAGATCATCATGCGGTTCCTCGACAAGATGGACGGCATCAAGAAACTGTCGGAGCTGAATCTCTCGCAGCGCCAGATGTCGATCGTAAAACAGATCATGGGGCGGGACCAGGGCCTCGCGCTCGTCACCGGTCCCACCGGGTCGGGAAAAACCACCACGCTGTATGCTTTCCTGAATTCGATCAACGACGATAATATCAACATTCAGACCATTGAGGACCCGATCGAATATGAGATCGAAGGCATCAACCAGACCCAGACCGATCCTTTTCATGGCCTGTCTTTCGCCAACGGATTGCGGGCCCTGCTGCGGGCTGACCCTGACGTGATTCTGATCGGGGAAAGCCGGGATGGCGAGACGGCAGGTTCCGCCATCAATGCCGCGCTGACCGGTCACCTGGTGTTGACCACCCTGCACGCCAACGATTCCCTGCGTGCCATCTCGCGGCTGCTCTCCATGGGCGTGGAGCCTTTTCTTCTGGCTGATGCGCTGGCCATGAGTCAGGCGCAACGCTTGGTTCGCCGGCTTTGCCCTTACTGCAAGCAGCCAGCCGTCATCACCCAGGAAATCCAGGACTTCCTCTATTACCAGGGATGCATCACGGAACCGTTGACCGACCCCTTGTATCAAAAAGTCGGCTGTGATGAGTGCAACAGCACTGGTTATACCGGTCGTATCGCGTTGATGGAAATGACTCTCGTGAATGGCGAGATGTCGAGCCTCATCGCCACTGGGGCTCCGGTGAATGAATTGCGCCGTGCCGCTGAAAAGGATGGATTCCGCACGCTCTACCAGGAAGGCCTTTCGCAGGTCATCGGGGGGAACACCACTTTCGACGAGATCAGTTGCCTCAGCTACACCTCCATGAGCTGACGGGCTTCCGTATCAGAGTAGCCGCTGCAGATAAACGAGGTCCAGCCACTGGCCGAATTTCCAGCCGACTTCGCGCAGCCGCCCGGTTTCAGTGAATCCATGAATGGTGTGCAAGGCCAGGCTGCCCGACTGCTCGCCCGAGATGGCGGCGAGGATGGCGTGATGGCCCGCGGCGGCGGCTTGTTGGAGTTGATCCCGCAGCAGCAGGCTTCCCAGCCCACGTCTTTGGAAGTCCGGGTGGATGTAGATCGAATTCTCCACCGTCCCTGCGAAGGCTTCCCGTTTTCCAAAGGGGGATAGGCTTCCCCAGGCCACGGGGTGGTCGGCCAATTCCACGATCATGACGGGATGCCGGACCAGATCCCGGTCCCGGTACCATGCGAGCCGGGACTCTGCGGTCTCCGGCACGGTCTGGTACGTGGCGGTGGAGGTCAGAACGTAGTGATTATAGATGGAATTGATCACCGCCAGATCATCCAGAGTGGCGGGCCGCAGAGTAGGAGCTTGCATAAAGAAGGAGGTTGGAGCATTCCCTGTCTCGCCATCCCTGAAATCAAGGCAGCGAGGTGGCACGAAACTTGGCCTTGTAGCCTGAAAGTCGTGGCAGGGGAATCGAATTTCCGGGGTGGCGGTAATCCGGGGAAGGGGATCCAGCGGGTATTCCCGTGGCCACGTCTGTGATCTTCTGAATTTCGGGTTTCCAATGCGCCAATCCCTTCCAAGGTGTGCGCCCCATGTCCCTGAAAATCCGTTTCAACTCCGCCTACATCACCGGCACCGTGCTCGCCAAAGTTGGGAACCCCCAGCGGGATGAACCCCTCGAGACCTCCAAGGAAGTCTTCAACGTGGCCGAGGCTGACTGCGCCACCCTGACCGCCCTCTTCCTCAAGCCTTTCCGTAATCTCATCGCGCACCGCTTCAGCCACCATTCCTCGTTGGAGCAACACGAAATGAACACCCTTGCCACGGGCATCTTTGCAGATCCGGAGTCGCTCCTGGAACACGGCTGCCGTATCGCCAAACGTCTTTACTCCAAGTCCAACCATCCCAACATCAAGGCCGGCGACCTCTGCATCGCTTATGTCAAAGACATCGAAGTTGACGGCGTGGCTACTTCCGCCCTCTGCATCCTGAAAGCCGAAAGCGTCGTCCCTTTCCTCAGTATCTCCACCCGCAATGGCGACCTCCAACTCTCCACCGAGCAGGGTATCAATCCGGAAAAAATCGACAAGGGCTGTCTCATCCTGAATAACTTTGCCGAGCAGGGTTACTACATCCTCACTTTCGACCGCAGCGGGGCCGAATCCCGCTTCTGGGTACGCGATTTCCTCGGGGTCCATGCGGTGCCGGATGAAGCCTTCCTCACCAACGCCTACACCAATCTCGCGGTGTCCTTCCTCGAACAGGTCAAGCCGGAGGAAACTTCCATCAGTGCCCCGGAGGAACGCCAGGCCGCCGCCCGCGATGCTATCGCCTACTTCGAGGAAAAGGAAATGTTCGACCTTCAGGAGTTCGAGAGCGAAGTCCTCAAAACCCCCGAAGCGGTCGCCCAGTTCACCGAACAGCGCAGCCGGATCGAAGCGGAACAGGGCGTTTCCCTCGGGAAAAACTTCGAGATCTCCAAAAAGGACGTCACCAAAGCCAAAAAGAAAATAGGCACGGTTCTCCGGTTCGATACGGGCGTGGAACTTCATCTGAAGCCTACTTTCAGCGATCGTCACGCCGGCGTCCTTGAGCGGGGCTTCGACGGTGAAAAACAAATGAAGTTCGTCAAAGTCTATTATAACAAGGAGGACTGATCCTGGCGGTCCCCGTTCGCCACCGCAATCAGTCTGCCGGCGTGACGGTGGTTCCCATCCGCAGTCCGATCTCAGAGATCGCCCACGCGGCATGTTCGGCGATAAGAGGGTGGGGATCTTTCGCGGCGGCTTGAAGGATCGGCAGGTCTGCCAAGGCTCCCGTGTTGCCGAGCGCGATACAGACGTTGCGCAGGAAAGCTGGGCGCTTGATGCGGCGGATCGGGCTGTGGCGGAAGAGATTCAGAAACGTTTCGTCGGTGAGAGTCAGGAAATCGCGCAGCAGCCATTGGTGGACGAAGGGCCGGGCGGCCAAGGCGGCTTCGGAGGATGCGGTGGCGAACCGGTTCCACGGGCAGGCAGCGAGGCAGTCGTCGCAGCCGTAAATGCGGTCACCGATCGCCCGGCGGAATTCGTCAGGGATAGAGCCCTTGTGTTCGATCGTCAGATACGAAATGCAGCGGCGGGCGTCCAGTTGATGCGGGGCGATGATGGCCTGGGTGGGGCAGGCGTCGAGGCAGCGGCTGCATTTGCCACAGTGGTCAGCCATGGGCTGATCCGGAGTCAGCGGAAGGGTGGTGAGGATTTCGGCGAGAAAAAAATAACAGCCCAGTTTTGGGTGGATTTGAACGGTGCTTTTGCCATTCCAGCCCAGCCCGGCCACACTGGCCCAGTCGCGTTCCAGAATGGGACCGGTGTCAGCGTAGAGCTTTTGGGTGCCGCCCCAGGTTTCGAGGTAGTGGCAGAGATCGGTCAGCTTCCCATCCAGCAGGGCATGGTAATCATCCCCCCAGGCGTAGCGGGCGATCTGGCCGTGGCCGGAGGACGCGGCGGTTGGACCTTCCTGGTAGTAATTCAGCGCAACGGTGATGATGGACCGGGCACCCGCGAGAACCTCACGGGGGTCTTTGCGGCGGACCGGAGCGCGGGCCATCCAGTCCATGGAACCGTGGTGGCCGGCGTCGAGCCAGGCCTGGAACCTGTCCGCGTGCGGGGCCGGGCCTGTCAGGACAGCGATGCGGCAGTCGGCCAGACCGAGGGCTGCGGCGAGCTTTTGAACGCCGCTGGAAAGGATGTCAGGATCCGGAGTCACACCAGGGGCTGGGCGAAATGGACGCGGACGGATTCGGCGAGTCCGTAGGCCGCCTCATCAGGGGTAACGTCGGAGACATCCACGTCGAGGTGGGCGGCGGCCGTGTACAGCGGACGGCGCGAAGTCAGGAGGTCGTGGACGGTTTGGCGGGGATTTTCGGTGCGGACGAGGGGCCGGTCGTGGTTGCGCATGATGCGTTGAAAGAGGATTTCCTCCGGGGGATTGAGCCAGATGACGAGGCCGAGACCGCGGAGCCTGGGAATATTGTCAGAAACGGTGATGATGCCGCCGCCGGTGGCGATCACGGCCCGGTCGGTGGCGGCCAGATCATCCAGCACGGCGGACTCAAAGGCGCGGAATCCGGCTTCGCCTTCCTGTTCAAAGATGAGTGGAATCGGCCGATGGGCTTTTTTGACGATGAGTTGATCCGTATCAATAAACTGGAAGCCGAGTTGGCGGGCGAGCAGATTTCCGACCGTGGTTTTCCCGCACCCCATGAAGCCGATGAGGATGACATTGAGCGGGCGTGGTGCTGCCGTGGACATGTTCCGATGATGCGCTGGAATCCTTTGCCGCACAAGGCCGCTTCCGGCCAGCACCGGAGGCGTCATGGGCACAAACCTGCGGGTTTTACAAAAAGACTGGAGCCGGAAGGGAAGTCGTGGTTTTAGTGAAGTATGGTCTCTGCTGTTTCCATTCCAATAGGCACCGTGATCCGTCCCGGACCTGATCCTGCCGCGTCCTTGGAGGAGTTTCCGGATGGCTTTCAGAGCTATCAACTCGTTTGGGCACTCAAGCACTGCGGGCAGGTCCCGGATCTGGCACCCCATGCGGGCGCGGTAAGAGAGGCCGCGGCGCGGCGCGGCGCGATCATTTCCGCCCTGGGGGTGTACGGAAACCCTTTGCGGGAAGATTCGTTGGGGGCCACGGCCCGCGATGGATTGCAGCGCGCGATCCGGGCGGCCCGGAGCTACGGCACGGAGGTCATCGGCTGTTTTGCTGGTCGGGTGCCTGGATCTCCGGTTCCTGATTCGGTGCCCCGGTTCCGGGAAGTTTTTGGGGAATTGGCCCGCATGGCCGAAGGCGAGGGCGTTCGGTTGGCCTTCGAGCATTGCCTGCAGGGCGGTAATTGGGAGCGCGGGGAAACGAACATGGCCTTCCACCCGGCTGCTTGGGACCTGATGTTTGATGCGGTGCCTTCCGGCGCGCTCGGTCTCGAATGGGAACCGTGCCATCTCCGGTGCCAGTTGATCGATCCCCTGCCGGTGCTGGACCGGTATTTGCCGCGCATTTTTCATGTGCATGGCAAGGACGGGCAGCTCAATCCCTCGTTGCTGGCGACCTCCGGCACGCACGGTCCGGAGCCAGTGGTGAGGCATCGGTTTCCTGGATTGGGAGATACGGACTGGACGGTGATCTTCCAGAAATTGGCGGAGGGCGGCTATCGTGGTGCGGTCGACGTCGAGGGCGGCCATGATCCCGTCTTCCGGGGCGGACGCGAGATGGAAGGGCAGCGGAATGCCCTGACGTATTTGCGGACATGCCGTGAGGCTGCCATGGCCGTTCAGGAGTAACGGGCGGAGGGTTTTTTGCCGGCATTGCTCCCGTCCCGGAGTTGCCTGGAGAACCATGTCGTGCCATGGATTGATGGCCATTGGCTATTTCCTCACATGATCCATCATCCCTGCACTTCCCGTATCATCGCTCCATCCCTCCTCGCTGCTGACTGGAGCCGGCTGCCGGAGGAATGCTCCCGCGCCATCCGCGCCGGGGCCGACTGGCTGCATTGTGACGTGATGGACGGGCACTTTGTGGATAATATTACGTTCGGTCCTCAATTTGTGGAGTGCCTCTCCAAGACGAACGACATATTTCTGGATGTCCATCTCATGATTGAACGCCCGGACCATTTCCTGCCACGCTTTATCAAGGCAGGGGCCGATGGCATCACGATCCACGTGGAGGCGCCGCACGATGTTTCGGAGACCCTGCGCCGCATCCGCGAAGCCCGCTGCAAGGCAGGACTCTCCCTGAGGCCGGAGACGGATTTTTCGGCCGTGGTTCCCTATCTGGATCAGATCGATCTGTTGCTGGTGATGACGGTTGTTCCGGGTTTTGGCGGACAACCTCTCATCCCGTCCACGCTTGATACCGTCCGTGCCGCCAAGGAATACCGTGATAAACACGGTCTGCAATATCACATTGAGGTGGATGGTGGGATCACCCAGGAAACCGCGGTGGCCGCTACCGCGGCCGGAGCGAATGTGCTGGTCGCCGGCAGCGCACTATTCGGGGCTCCTGATATGCGAGCCGCCATCAGCGCCATGCGGGCGGTCTGATGGCGGGAGGGTTTTGTTCAGCCCATCATCTTGTCGCGTTCCAGCTTGAGACCCATTTTGCGGTATAGGGTGGCGATGGAGACTCCCAGCATGGAGGCGGTCTTTTCGCGGGAGCCTTCGTTGTATTTGAGGGTTTCGCGGATAAAGAGCCGTTCCTGCTTTTTGATGAAGTCGTTCAGCTTGCTGCCGATGGGCAGGGTGTGCTTCATCTTCTGATTCTCGTCGTCTGTGATTTCGACCTTCTGGGTGATTTTGGGAGGAAGATCGACCGGGCGGATGCGTTTGTCGTCAGCAAAGGAACAGGCACGCTCAATGGCGTTCTGGAGTTCACCGACGTTGCCGGGCCAGTTGTAGTCCTGCAGCAGCCGGGCGGCATATTTATCGACTTCCTTGAGCGATGAGGCGGTGAGGCGGCTGTAGTTGGAAAGGAAGTGGTCCACCAAAGGGGGGATGTCCTCACGGCGGCTGCGCAGCGGAGGAATGATCATGGGGATGACCGAAATGCGGTAATAAAGATCCTCGCGGAATTTGCCTTCGCGCACCAGTTGTTCCATGGGCACGCTGGAAGTGGCGATGAAACGGAAGTCGAGCTGCCGGGGCAGGGTGCCATTCATGCGGCGGGAGTTGATATCCTCAAGGAAGGAATCGAGCACGCTTTGCAGACGGAGCGGCAGCATGTTGATTTCCTCCAGGACCACGGCGCCGCCCTCGGCCCGCTTGAAGATGGTCTGGGCACTGGTGGCATTGCCAAACAGTTCCTGCTCCAGGAGATCTTCGGGCAGGGAAGAGCAGTGCAGCACCTTGAACGGGGCGTCATGCCGGCGGCTGTTGTTGTGCAGGGTGCGGGCGACCATCTGTTTGCCGGACCCAAACTCGCCTTCCAGCAGGACCGGGCTGTCCTTGTCCGCAATTTTTTGCACCAGCCGGAGAATATCCTTCATCTGCGGGCTTTCGCCAATGAAATGGGAAGCAGCAGACGTGCGCAAGGAGGCTTCCACCGGAACCGGCACCGAAGCGGTGCTGCCGTCCTTCTGAATCGCACGATTAATGATGCGCTGGAGATCGTCCAATTCAAACGGCTTGGTCAGGTAGTCGAAGGCTCCGAGTTTCATCGCTTCAACCGCCGTTTCCACGCTGCCGTATCCCGTGACCATGACCACCTGCGTCTGCGGGTACTTCTGGCGGCACTCCTGAATGATTTGGAGGCCATTCATATCCGGAATGCGGAGATCCACGATGAGCAGTTCGGGCTTGATCCGTTCCAAGCCGATCATGCCTTCACGGCCGGTCTGGAAGAGGGAAACCTCATGCCCCATCCGGCGGCTGACCTGACCGATCAGTTCCAGAATGGGAGCTTCGTCATCAATGATTACAATTTTTGCCATGATCGTGGTGTTTATAGAGTCGTTGGAAAAAAATCGGGTTTCAAATCTGCGGGTGAGACTGATAATTTAGAGAAGCTAAACACCATTCCAGCATTTGGCGAGAAATATTTCGCACATACGAGAAAATCCACGTTCCCTGAAATGGAATCGTCCTGATAACCAAGGACGGGTCTTGTGGTTTGGCAGTAAATCCAGAATTATCATGATCTCCTCCTCTTGGACACTGCCCGGACCGGAAAGTGGAGGACGGAATAAACCAGACTGCAATCCATGGTTGCGGAGCGGGACGGCTTCCGGTTTACTCGGGATTATTAACAAATGGACGAACGTGTGCTGATCCGGAATGTGAAAGTGGTGTCGCCCGGCACGGAAACGACTGTGCGGGACGTGCTCATGGCCGATGGCCGCTGGAGCTTTCCAGCCAAGGCCCCCGACGGAGTGAGGGTGGTGGACGGCAGCGGAAAAGTGCTGCTGCCCGGCCTCTATGATATGCATGCGCACCTGCGCGAACCCGGCCGGGAGGACAGCGAAACCATCGCTACGGCGTGCGAGGCCGCGCTGGCAGGCGGCTTCACTGGACTGACCGCCATGCCGGATACCGTCCCTGCGGTGGATAATGGCGGCATGGTCCACAGCCTGCGGGAAATTGCCGCCCGGACCGCCCGCCTGCCGATTGAGGTGGCCGGATGTATTACCCGGGGACGCCTTGGCCAGGAACTGGCGGAGATTGGAGAAATGCAGTCCCGGGGAGCGGTGATGATTACCGATGACCCGGATCCGGTGGCGAATCCCCAGGTGTTGCGCCGTGCCCTGCAATATGCCCGTGGATTGGACGTGCTGGTGGCCACCACCTGCGATGTGCGGGAGCTTTCCGGGGCCGGGG